>Ga0114945_10002199_pt1 | contig 11545 bp, 15 predicted proteins | sample OV2TP3_FD_87194 | JGI IMG/M metagenome (GOLD analysis project Ga0114945, IMG submission 87194) | Hot spring microbial communities from Beatty, Nevada to study Microbial Dark Matter (Phase II) - OV2 TP3 | ecosystem: Environmental > Aquatic > Thermal springs > Hot (42-90C) | place: USA: Beatty... | reverse complement strand
CCGCGCGGCTCCGGGACGAGGACCTCGAGTCCGGAAGCCGGAGGCTCGCCTTCCCGACGCCGACGGCCACGTCCTCCCTCCAGGGTGTCCACGTCCTGGTCGTGGACGACGACGCCGACGCGCGTGAGCTCCTCACCGTCGTGCTGGGGCGGTATGGCGCCGAGGTGACCGCCGTGGCGTCCGCCGACGAGGCCCTGGCGTCCCTCGAGCGCGTTCGTTTCGACGTCCTCGTCAGCGACATCTCGATGCCCGACGCCGACGGCTACTCGCTCATCGCGAAGGTGCGGGCGCTCGGCGACCGGCGGAGCGCGATCCCCGCCGTCGCGCTCACGGCCTACGCCCGTGGCGAGGATCGGGCGCGCGCTTTGGCGGCGGGCTTCGAGATGCACATGGCGAAGCCCGTCGAGCCGGGCGAGTTGTCGGCGGTAGTGGCGAGGCTCGTTCGTCCTCGGAAGACCGCGTAGCGGGCGCGTAGGAAGGTCGAGGGGCGACCCGGCTTTGCCGGGGCGTCCCGAGCGTCTGGGGGGTCTGGGGGGCCATTTCGGGGCCCCCCAGCTCCATAGTCACGGGGTCTTGGGCCCGGGGCGGGCACCCGGCGCCGTCGGCGGAGACGCGGCGGGCTCCTTCTTCTCCTCGGGAAGCACCTCGATCGACTTCGCCATGTTCTTGCCAGCCTGACTCTCGTAGGAGGCCTTGATCTTGGCGCCCTCACGAATCTCGGAGATCGTGACGTCCTTGCCATTCGCCCGGATCTTGGTCTCTTCGTTCACTTCGAGCTTCGTGCCCATGATCCCGAACAGTCGCGAGACCTCCACGGTCTTCGCCATCGCGTCGACCTTCTTCACGGTCCCCTCGACCTCGCCCTTCGTCGGCCCCGCCGGCGGCTGGCCGGCCGGCGGCGCACTCGGCCGACCCGGCTGCGCCTGGGCGAGGGCCGTCGCGGCCGCCATCGGAACGGCCAGGAGGGCGACCACCAGCACCGAGACAACTCGTTTCATACCCAACCTCCTCTTCGCGGCCGAGACGCGCCCGGCCCCTCGCCGGCCGACACTCGACCCTTACCGGGGGGTGAGCAACGGCGATGCCAGCAATTCGTGACCGGATCGGGGACGACCATCGCTTGCATGACGACTCCCGGCGTCGGTAAATGACCTCATGGGGACTCGATGGATCGAGGTCGGGGCCGAGGCGCGTTGCAATTCCTACGACCGGCCATGGCGATAGTCGTCCTCGTGGGCTTGCTTGTGTTGCTGGTCGTGCTCGTCGTGGGCATCGGCATCGCGCTCTTCGACCTCTCCGGCTATCGCGAGGAGCGCGGCGAGTGGCTCCAGATGAAGATCCTCGACCGTTTCGCTCGGGACCCTCGACTGCGGACGCTCGGGCTCTTGCCGGTCGTCGACGTGCCGTCCTCGAAGCGCTCACCGCTGCGCGTCGAGATCCACGGCTGGGTCCCGAGCGACGAGCTCCGCGATGTCGCGCTCGGTGCCGCGGGAGACGTCGCGTCGAGACTCTCTCCCAGCGTCGAGATCAACGACAGGCTGGAGGTGGGGCGACCGGCCGACGTCCCGCAGGTCGCGTGAGGCCCGGGCCGTCGGGGCCCGGACACGATCAGCGGCGGCTCGCTCGTTCCTCCATGCACGCACGGTAAGCGGCCCGATACGCCGGATCATCGAGCTTTTCAGCGTCCATGCCCCGGAGAAACGGATCCGGCGACCGCGTGATGATCGACCCGCTCGGGTCGGTCTTCTCGCCGGACGTCCCGCCCGCCGGCGGTCTCGGGGGAACGTGGCCCGGTCGGTTCGGATCGGGCCGCTGGCGCGTCTCCGGCGATGGCGGCCGCGGGCCCGGTCGCGGCAGCGCGCTCGATGCGTCCGTCTTCGCGGCGGCGCGCTCGTTACAGAGCGCGATGTCGCTCAACGTGGGCTGCTGGGCACTGGCCACCCCGGCAACCGCGACGACGGCGACGCCGAGGATTGCGAGTGACGTCATTCGCATGATTTCTTCCTTGGATTGCGGGCCGCGTCATCGTTGCAATCTCCACGCACCAATACGATGATTTTGTGCAAGTGACCAGCCAATGACGACACGGGCACCGTTCTTGCTTGGGCGGCAGGTCTCGGTAAATCCTCGCCGGGGCCCCTGGGGGGACGCCGCGCGTTGAAATTCGGCATCTTCCTCCCCATCTCGGGCAGAGCGGCGAGCGGGGTGCTGACGGATGCGGCGCGGCGCGCCGAGGCGCTCGGATACGATTCCGTCTGGGCAGCGGACCGCATCGTCACCCCGTGGGAGATCGACACCGTCTATCCCTACAGCGCGGACCAGCGCTTCATCGTTCCTCCCGACATTCCCTTTCTCGAGCCGCTCACGTGCCTCGCCTTCCTCGCCGGCTGCACCGACACGATCTCGCTCGGGATGAGCGTGCTGGTCATGCCCTATCGCCATCCGCTCTACTGGGCCAAGGTCGCGACGACGATCGACCACCTCTCGAGAGGGCGCCTGATCCTCGGGGTCGGGGTCGGCTGGATGGCGGAGGAGTTCGACGCGTTAGGGGTCTCCTTCAAGGAGCGTGGTGCGATCGCCGACGAGCAGCTCGAGGTCGTCCACCGGCTCTGGACCGACGCGAAGCCGCGTTTCGACGGGCGCTACTACCACTTCGACGAGGTCGGGTTCGCGCCCAAGCCGTTGCAGAAGCCGCGCGTGCCCATCTGGATCGGTGGCGAAGGCGCTCCCGCGCAGCGGCGCGCCGGGACGTACGGTGATGCGTGGTTTCCGTACTTCGTGAGGATCACGCCCCGCGAGCTGGCCGCCCGGTTCGCCAACGTTCGGCGCTCTGCGGCGGAGGCCAAAAGAGATCCTGAGCGGGTTCGCCTCTCGTGCTGTCTTCCCGTCGAGCTGACCCGCCAGCCCGTGCCTCAGAAGGAAGACCGCCTCATGGGGACTCCCGACCAGCTCGTCCCGGCGCTCGAGGCCTTTCAGGCGATCGGCGTGGAGCACATGGCGCTCCAGTTCATGGTGCCGCGCTGGCCGGACCGGCTGGAGCAGATCGAGCGGTTCGCCCGTGAGGTGATGCCCGCCCTTCGTGGCGCTCGCTGAATGGTGAGCCGTCCGGGACTCGAACCCGGATTGACCGGTTGCGGGGCCAGTAGTAATTTACTACCATCCTAGTAGTAAACGGATACCAAGCGGGAGGAGGTCAAAATGCCGTCCCCGGTCAAGGTCTCGGACAAGCTGTTGGCGTTGGCGAAGGCGGAGGCCCGCGGCACCCACCGCTCGGCCACCGCTCAGATCGAGCACTGGGCGACGCTCGGGCGGGCGGTGGAAGTGCTGGTGGCCTATCGCGACGTGCTGGCGCTCAAGCGCGCGGGCCAGACGCTGCCGGTGCCGGCCTTCGTCGCGCGTGACGCGGTGCATGAGGTGCTGGCGCGGCTCGTCGAAGGCGTCGACCGCGAGGACGTCAAAGCGCGGATTCGCGCCGCGGGGACGCCGCTGTACACGATCGACCCGGATCGTCCCGGGAGGATCGTCGAAATTCAGGCGGACGGGACCCGGACTCCGGGTCGCCTCGACGGCCGCCGATTCGTCCCTGCAGGAGGTAAGACCGCACCCCGGCGAACGTGAGCGCCGATCCGCTGGTTTCGATCCGGGAGGTGCTGCCGACCCAGCCGGTCCTGATCTTCCTGGCCGGGCCCAATGGCGCTGGGAAAACGACGTTCTTCGGCGCCTACCTCGAGCATCTCGGCATCCCCAACGTCAACACGGACCGCATCGCGCGCGTCCTCCGCGAGGCCGACCCGCACGCCCCGTCCGACGTCATCGACCGCCGCGCCTTCAGGGAAGCAGAGCGACTGCGAAGCGCATTGCTCGAAGCGGGCCTCTCCTTCTGCACCGAGACGGTTTTCTCCGATCCCGCGGGTGCCCGGCTGCGGTTCCTCGAGAAAGCCCGGACCCGCGGCTTTGCCGTGTTCCTGATCTTCATCGGCCTCCACGATCCCGTCCTCTCGGTCGCCCGCGTGAAGCAGCGGGTCGCCCAGGGCGGCCATGACGTGCCGGACGAGAAGGTGCACGCGCGCTTTCCACGGACGCTGGCCAACCTGCGAGCAGCGATTCCGATCGTCGACGAGGCGTTTCTGTTCGACAACAGTTCCTACGACACCCCGTACCTTCCCGTCGCTGTCTACCGGAACGGGACACTGGTGAGCCAGCACCCACCCCTTCCTCCATGGACGCGGGGGTTGCCGGGGCTGTGAGGTCAGCGTGCGCGATGCACCAGCGGGGCTTCGCGGTTCTTGGTGCGAGAGCCCGGTGCGGCGAACGCCCTCCGGTTCCTCCATCCGTACGCGCCGGGCAAGGCGACTACACGCGAGAGAGAGCGGTGGCTGAGCGGACTGACTATCGAGCGATCAAGGAGGAGAATAAACGGCTTCTGTACCAGCGCGATCCCTATCTTACTCGATTTCGATGGCGAGCAGGTATCGCGATATCAAAGGGGGAAACACCGGCGCCCCAATGATATGAACAGTTGACCTCGATGCCATATGGCGATAAGATCTCTGCCATGTTGTCATGGAGACGCTGAATGATCTCGCCCGCGCGGCTCGTCGAGACGCTGGGCGGCAGGGGCGTTTTCAGAGAGCCCCAGGCGACGTATGACGCGATCATCGACAGGGCCAGGGCAGGATTGCCGTACGCGGCGCTCGAGGCCATCGCGACCCGCTTCGAGATTCCGCAGGAGACCCTCGTCCGCGTCCTGCACCTGCCAGCCCGCACACTGGCCCGGCGGAAGAAGGCGCGCCGCCTGCGGGCCGACGAGTCGGACCGCCTTCTGCGCCTGGCCCGGATCGCGGCCTACGCGGAAGAGGTCTTCGGCAAAAGGGAAAAGGCGGCAGCCTGGTTGCAGAAACCCAACCGGGCGCTCGGTGGCGTCGTTCCGCTCGACCTGCTCGACACCGACCTGGGCGCTCTTCAGGTCGAGCAGATTCTCGGCCGCATCGAGCACGGCGTGTACAGCTGAGCCGCGTCTGGCGTATCTCATGGGCGAAGCGTGTGCCGTTCGACGGTGAGGGAACTCGGCTCTACGGCGGTCGATGGAACCGTCCCGGGACCCCTGTCGTGTACACGTCTTCTACGCTCGCCCTGGCCGCGCTCGAGACGCTCGTTCACTTCGAGACGCCGGAAGAACCCGAAGACCTCGTGGCCATCGCCGCCGACATCCCGGAAGCCCTCGAGATCCTGAGCATTCGCGCCGAGGATCTACCCGAAGGGTGGACCCGTGATCCCGCCCCCGTCGCACTCGCCGACCTGGGAACGCGCTGGGCACACGAGCGGAGCAGTCCTGTCCTCGCCGTCCCCTCGGCCGTCATTCCCCAGGAACTGAACTATCTGCTCAATCCCTTGCACGCCCACTTCAAGCGCATCCGCGTGGGCAAACCGGAGCCCTTTCGCTTCGATCCCGCGCCTGCGTTGATCGGGCATTGACTGGACGGATGCCTTGAGCCTCTCTACGCTGCTCTATATGAAATCATTGCTCATCGAGCTCGACCCGGACACGGCCGCGCGACTCGAGCAGGTCGCACCGAGTCGCTCGCGACGCCGCTCGGAGTTCATTCGCGCCGCGATCCGTCGAGCGTTGTGGGAGCTCGAGGAGCGGGCCACGGAGGCGGCGTACCTCCGTCAGCCCGACTCGGCAGAAGACGCTTACGTCGATCCTGCTGTCTGGGAACCGCGCCCGCACCGGTGGGCGTGGAACCAGCCGTGGTGGTGATGATCGTGCCCGACGTCGGCCAGCGCGTCGGCCACGTCCTCGGCCTCGTGGCGGACCCGGTGCCAGTCCTTGGTGCTCAGCCCGTCACCCTGCGCGATTTTTGGCGCCGCCACTGGGATCTGGGGGGGGTCGAGGGGACCCGGCGCCGTCGCTGAAACACGTTGAAGCTCACGCTGATCCGGCCTCGTGGCCCGGCCGGCGCGACCGGCTAATCGCGTTGTCGCGGCCGGGGCCGAAGCCATCAAGACTTGTTTATCTTGTCACCTTGATGCTTCAGCGATAGCATCTGAGGCATGCGCACCACCGTCACGCTTGACGAGGACGTCGCCGCCAAGCTGAGGGCCGAGGCCCGGCGCACGGGCAAGTCGTTCAAGACCATCCTCAACGAGTGCCTGCGGGTCGCCTTGGCCTCCGGCCGCGGTCGGCCCCGCGCGGCGTCGTTTCGGATCGCGCCCCGCGATCTGGGCGCCCTCCGGCCCGGCCTGTCCCTGGACAACATCGCCGAGCTTCTCGACCTGGCGGAAGGTCCCGAGTCCCGGTGACGCTGGTCGACGCCAATGTGCTGCTGTACGCCTATCACCCACGGGCCGCGCAGCACGGGCGCTGCCGCGCGTGGGTCGAGACCGAGTTCTCGGGCGGCGCGGCAATTCGCATCGCGTGGGCGACGATCGTGGCATTCCTGCGCATCAGCACGAGCCCGCGAGTCTTCGAGCGTCCGCTGACCACCGCCGAGGCCGAGGCCGCGGTGACGTCCTGGCTCGCGGTGCCATCGGTCGCGCCCCTCGATCCGGGTGAGCGCTATTGGGATGTCCTTCGCGATCTCCTGCATCGCGCTCAGGTGACCGGTCCGCTGGTCAGCGACGCCGCTCTGGCCGCGCTGGCGATCGAGCATGGCGCCACGCTCTGCACGACCGATCGCGACTTCGTGCGCTTCCCCGGACTGCGCACGATCAACCCGCTCGATCCCTGACGGCCACCTCCGGGGGCCTAGTCGTCGTCGCGGCCGCGTGGCGGCGACGTCCTCAGCACGAACAGGGCGTCGCGGCCCTCGTCGTCCTCGTCCTCGAACCGCAGCTCGAAGGAGGGCGCCCAGGGGCTCGGGAACTTCAAGCCCGGAGAGGACCGCCTGGCCGAACAGGATGTCGTCGCCGTCGCCGCCGTCGATCACGTCGTCGCCGCCGGCCCCGTGGCCGTGATGGTCGTCGTCGTGATGGTGGCCGTGGTGGTCGTGATCATCATCGTGGTCGTGGCCGTGGAACCAGCCGTGGTGATGCCCGTGATGATGCTCTCCCGCCACACCGGCCAGGTCCTCGGCGAGGTCTTCCGCCTCGCGCCTGACGTGGTTGGCCTGGTGCCGCGGGAGCGCCGCCGTCACCGCCACGTGCGGCGCCACGATCGCCTGGCTGTCGCCGAACACCAGGTCGTCCCCTGCCCCGCCCTCGATCACGTCGTTCCCCACCACCAGCTCGTCCCCCGCCCCATGACCGTGGTGAGCGTCGTGATGGTGCTCATGGTCGTCGTGGTCCCCGAGGTGGGACCACCCGTGACCGTGGTGATGGTGATGCGGTGGCGGGAAGAGCGGCGTGCCGCCATCCACCACCGTGATCGACGGCGCCACGTGGTAGCGGTCGTCGCCCACGATCCGGTCGTTGCCGGCGCCGCCCCGTAGCGTGTCGTTGCCCGCGACGACCCGGTCCACGTGATACGTCACGTGCGTGTGAGTGTGCTTGCCCTTCTGCACCAGCGTCAGCTCGTCCCGCAGGTGGTGTTCGACCGCCACCAGCTCGCGCGAGGTGTCTTCCAGCTCGTGGCCCGCGTGGTCGAGATCGTGGACCACGTGGTGCAGCCCGTGGAGTAGCCCCACCGGCACCGTCAGCGACGGGGTGAACACGATCGTGTCGTCGCCCGCCAGCACGTCGGCGCCGTCGCCCCCGTCGAGCGTGTCGTTCCCGATGCGGAGCGTCTGGTCCACACCCGGCCGTCGACGCGGAGATGCTCCCCGCCGTGGTCGCCCACCACGTGGTGCAGGGCGTGGACGAGGTCCCCGAACCGGTGGCCCGCCTCCAGGAGATCCGCCGCCATCGCCTGCGTCCGTGCCAGGAGGGCCTCCGTCACCGCCACCGGCCGCGCAAAGACGTGCAGATCGTCGCCGGTCATGAGATCGTCGCCGGCGCCGCCGATCAGAATGTCGTTCCCCGCCAGGAGCTCCAGGTGATGGGCCAGGTCGGGCACCACGCAGGCGAGCGGCGCCAGGCGGACGTCGCTCTCGGCAGGGAGCCAGTTCTCGACGGGAACCTCCGGGCCGCCCAGCGCCTGGCGAAGAACGCCGCCGAGCGCGTCGATCTCGTGGCCGGGCACCACCGTGGTCCAGGGCAGGAGCGTCGTGCCGGTCAGGTCGTCGCGCGTGCCTCCGGCACCGAGCACCCGAAGCCCGTGGGCCACGCTCGGCGCCGGCCCATCGATCGTCGCTACCGTGCTCACGTCGCCTACGACAATGTCGTTGCCGTCGCCTCCGTCGAGGACGTCGTCGCCGGTCCCGCCCTCCAGGAAGTCGTTGCCGCGGTTGCCGTGCAGGCTGTCCTCGCCCCGACCGCCGAAGAGGAGGTCGTCGCCGTCGCCCCCCTCGAGCGTATCGTCGCCGTCGGGCTCGAGGGCGACGGTGAGCAGGCGCACGTCCCACCGCCCGGCCGCGTCCAGGCGTCGGGCGCCGTCCGCGCCATACGCGCCGGCCAGGACGACGAGGTCGGCGCCGACCAGCTCGGTCGCCAGGGCCTCGGTCGCAACCAGGCCGCCCAGCGCGTGGCTGCCGGTCACCATCCCCACGTCGACCAGGAGCACCTCGCGGTGGGCCCCGGGCCCTTCCTGCACCACGAAGCCGACGTCGCCGATCAGGACGTCGTGGCCCGCCCCGCCAACAAGCGCGTCGCGACCGAGTCCACCGACAAGCTCGTCATCGTCGTCGCCGCCGTCGATCGTGTCGCCGCCCTGGCCGCCGAAGATCCGGTCACGACCGTCATCACCGCTGAGAACGTCAGCCGCGCCCGTGGTCTCGAGAGCGACTCGGAAGTCGACGACGTCGCCGGTCGTGAGGATCCGGTCGGTCCCCGCGGCCTGCGTAATGACGCCATAATCGCCGAAGACGATGTCGTCGCCGCCGTCGCCGTGGATCTCGTCCTCGCCCGGCGCCAGGTCGTCGTGCGAGGGATGCGTGCTCGCATTGACGATCGGCACCGTCAGGTCGCGGGTCACCAGATCGACGTTGAATCCGGCGTCGCCGTAGGCGTGGTCGTCACCGCCCTGGCCGTGAATCACGTCGCCGCCGGAGCCACCGGCGAGGTGATCACCCGCCTGACTCCCGAACAGGGTGTCCGCGCCCGGTCCGCCGTAGAGCACGGCGCTCCGCGTAGCCGCGGACGCGTCGATCGTGTCGCCGCCGGGGTTGTCGAAGCTCCAGGCGACGCCGGGCCGGATCGTGCCGGGCGTGCCGGTATACCGGCCGCCGTCCTGGGAGGTGTCGCCGAAGACCACCAGCGGGGCGTCGAGGCCGCGGTCATCGACACCCACGGCCGCGTACAGGTCCGCCGACGTGCCGGTCGGGTCGTCGGCGGCGTAGCGGTGGGTGGCCGTGAACATCCGCGTGACGGGATCCACTGTGGCCGCCGAGCTGAGCCCGTCGCCCCAGCTGACCATGACGCTGTGGGTGTCCCGCGTGCCGACATCGGCGATCAGGCCGATCAGGGACACCAGATCGCTCTCCTCGACGATGAAGCTCGCCACCCCCAGGGCCGCGATGGTTGGCGGGGTGTTGCTCACGGTCACCGTCGTGGCGGCCGCGCCCTCGGCGCCCTCGTCGTTGTTCACCGTCGCCGTGATCAGGTAGTCGTCCGCGGGCGTCCCGCTGGGGTCGTCGTTCGCATACCGGTGGGTCACGTCGAAGGTCGTGACTCCCGCCGCCAAGGCGACGGTCTCGGTCGCGCCGTCACCCCAGTCGACGACCAGGGTGAAGGTGTCGGCGAGGCTCGCCTCGACGATCGTCCCGGTCAGGTGCGCGAGCGCCTGCTCGCCGGTCGCCGCCGCCGACAGCTCCCTGAGCTCGGGGGCGACGTTGGCGACGGTCACGGTCTTCGTGGCCGCGTAGATGCCGTCCTCGTCGACGGCGCGGACCGAGACGACGTACGTCCCGTCGTCGGCGAAGGCATGGGTGAGCGATTGGGTGGGGCCGCTCAGGAACTCGATCGTCCCATCGTTCCAGTCCACGGCCCAGACCGAGACCGTGTCGTCGCCGGGATCGCTGGCGTGGAGCTCCAGGACGTAGGGGGCCCCTTCCGCGGCCTCGTCGGCGCCGGTGAGCACCAGGGTGGGAGCGACCTCGCCGACCGTGACGTCGGTGTGGAGCTCGGTCGCGCCGCCGTCCTTGTCCCTGATGAGCGCCCGCACGGTGTGCGTCCCGGCATCGTTCCGGAACTCGCCGGGGACCACCACCGAGGCCGCGCCGCTGTCCGCGATCTCGAAGACTCCGTCATCGTCGAAGTCGTAGCTGTAGCGGAAGCCCGCCGCGCTGTCGGCGCCGGAGGGGTCGAATTGATTTTCGACCGTCACCGTCACGGCGTCGCCCTCGTCGATCGGTCCGTCGTTGGTCAGCGTCGCCGTCGGCGCCGTATTGGTGACGGTCAGGGTGGCCGGATCCGAGATCGCCGTCGTCCCTCCGGGATAGGTCACGGCGACGCGGATCGCGAACGCGCCGTCGTCGTCGGCCGCGAGCAGGGACTGCAGATCCGCCCACGGGACCGTCGCGTTCGGCCCGATCGCGTCGTCGGCCGGCGCCCCGGGGACTGCCTCGACGACCGGGCTCTCGGAGTGGACGGCATCGAGCCTGACAGTGATGTCGGCGGCGAGCCCGGATCCGACGGCGTACTCGAGCGGATCGGCCGACAACAAGATGCGTGGCTCCAGCGGCTCGAAGAGAACCTTGCGCCGCGCCCGCGCGGGGTGGCCGCCACGCAGCCGCCGTCGCAGGCGCTGGAGCAGAGGCCTGCGCCGGTGCTTGGCGTAGAACAGCTCGGCCAGACTCATCCTCGCTCCTCTCGGAGGGGGTGGCGACCGGACAATCGGGAGTATGTACTCCTGGCGCCGTCAGGGGAGCGTCAGGGAACCCGTCAAAAGTTCGAGCTGTTTTCGCAGTCCCCGTGGCGCTCCTGACGCCGGGCGTCCCCGGGCCCAGGTTCGGCTTGACTACATCCGGCGGCCGACCTAGCGTCCATACGCCATTTGGCATATGCGCTCGGAGGGCCGATGGAACGGTTGACGCGGCGCGACCTCCGCGGAGTCCTCAAGTTCCTCCGGGAGGACTACTCGTTCGACAACCGTCGCGCCTTCATCGACCACATCTTCGAAAAGCTGGGGGTGGAGACGCGCACGGCCGCCGCCGCCCGCGCGCCCCAGGCGGCCGCGGCCAGCCCGTCGGGCGCGCGCTGACTGCCCACGGCCACCGAGGCATTTTGCGAGAGGTCTCCGGAGACAGGTCTCGGCCGTTTCGGGTCAGGGCGGTTCGGGGAGCATGATTCCACGCCTCCGCGTCCTCACGAGGCTCGTCTCGCCCCGGCCGCTCCGATTCCCCCTGATCGTCGGTGATCACCGGCGCCTCGGCCCTGACGCGCCGGGCGCTCGTCGGCCACGCATCAGACAGGCTCTCTTGCAATGCAGGCATATGCTCGATACAGTGTAGGCGTGAAAAAGCAGGCATTGCCCGGCGCGCGGTCGAGTCGATCGAGAAGAGGAGTTCGG
>Ga0114945_10002196_pt1 | contig 11561 bp, 14 predicted proteins | sample OV2TP3_FD_87194 | JGI IMG/M metagenome (GOLD analysis project Ga0114945, IMG submission 87194) | Hot spring microbial communities from Beatty, Nevada to study Microbial Dark Matter (Phase II) - OV2 TP3 | ecosystem: Environmental > Aquatic > Thermal springs > Hot (42-90C) | place: USA: Beatty... | reverse complement strand
TCCTTGCCCACCGGCGGCGGGAGCCCAGCCAGCTGCTCGGCGGAGGCCTTCCGCTCCGCGGCGCGGAAATCAATGTAGCGGTGGCCCACCTTGTGCAGGTCGTTGATCCGCGCCTCGTGCAGGTCGTTCAAGAGCGCCATCATCACCACCGGGTAAGGGTCCGTTCCCTCCATCTTCGCCAGCACGTAGCCGATCAGGGCCGCGCGGAAGGAGTGCTCCGCCACCGACTCGGCGTTCTTCAAGCCGATCATCCACCAGCCGCTGCGCCGGACCTGCTTGAGGATCCCGGCTTCCCCGAACAGGTCAAGAAAGGCGTCGTGTGATTTCATAGGCAATGAGCGCTGCCGCCGTGGCCACGTTGAAGGATAGGGTGGCGCCGGGCATCGGCAGTGTCAACTTCAGCTCCAGGTGCTTGGCGAGGCCCTCGCGGATCCCCTCCCCCTCGGAGCCCAGCACCACCGCCAACGGCGCAGGCCAATCCGCCTGGGCGAGCGGCGTTCCCCCTTCGGTCACCGCGCCGGCCACCCAGTAGCCGGCCTTCTTCGCGACCTCCGAGCAATGCGCCAAGTTGGTCACGCGCGCCACCGGCACGAAGTTCTCCCCGCCGCAGGCGACCCGAAGCACCGTTTCGTTCACCGCGGCCGAGTCGTGCCGGGGGATCACCACCGCGAATCGCCCCAGGCAGGCCAGGGTGCGCAGGATCGCCCCCAGGTTCTGCGGGTCGGTGACGCGGTCGAGCAGGAACAGGGTGGGCCGCGGCTCCACCGCGCGCACCAGCTCCTCCAGCGCGGCGTAGCGGAACTCCTCCACCTCCGCCAGCACCCCTTGCGTGTGCGCCTCCCGGGGCGCCAGGCGCGCAAGCTCCGCCTTGCCGACGGAGACGAAGCGCAGGCCGGCCTCCTTGGCGGCGCGCACCACCTCCGGCGCGTCGGTCTGCTGCTGAAGGTAGAGGGCGCGGACCGTTTTCGGGTTGGCCTTGAGCCGCTCCAAGACCGGCCGTTTCCCGTACAGATGCATGGAACGCATTGTAGCATGGTGTACAATAGGGGGCCGTTAGCCACGATCCCCAAATGAAGAGAGGAAATCCTATGCGCGAGAACGTCACTAGATCCCTCGCCCCGTTGGGGCTCGGGATGACGTTTGTTTGCATTCTTTCAATCGGCGCGGCCAGCGCCCTGGAGGTGAACCGCTGCGAGTTGCGCGCCGGGTACGCCTATCAGTACACGAACCGGTCCCGGCCGAACAACTTCCAGCTGCTGGCGTTGCTGCCGTCGGCCAGCGTGGCGCTGGCGGGCGTGGAGAGGCCGGGTTTCCTGCATGGCCGGCTGGAGTGGGCCCCGGAGCTGTTCCTCGGCCTCTTCACGCATCCCTACGACCGGCCGCTCATCGGCGTCACCCCGATCCAGTTCCGCTACGTCTGGGAGACCCCGTGCCGGGTGAAGCCCTACCTGTTCGGAGGGGTGGGGATCCTTTACGCGAACGTGAGCCGCCGCGAGACGCGCAAGGACCTGAACTTCAACCCGCAGGGCGGGGCGGGGATCTATTACGCCTTGAACGACGACACCTCGCTCATCCTGGAGTACCGCCACATCCATATCTCCAACGCGGGGTTGCACGAGGACAACGCCGGCCTCAACACGCACACCTTCCTGGCCGGCGTTTCCATCAAGAAGTAGCGTGATCCGACTCAAGGGCTTCGATCTTCCGGTCGTGGTGCAGTCCCCCATGGCCGGCTGCACCGACCTGGCGTTTCGGCTCATCGCCCGCAGGCACGGGCTGCGCTTCGCCTTTCTTGAGATGATCTCCGCCGAGACCTTCCTGCGGGACCACGCCGGGACCTACAGCCGCCTGCGGGGCGATGGGGAGGATTGGCCGGTGGGGGTGCAGCTGGTCGGCTGCGACCCGGGCGCCGTGGGGGATGCGGCGGCCAAGGTGGAGGGGATGGGGTTCCCCCTCGTGGACTTGAACCTGGGCTGCCCGGTGCCGAAGGTGGTCTGCAAGGGAGGAGGATCGCAGCTCCTGCGTGAGCCGGAAACGGCGGGCGCCATCTTCCGGCGGGTGGTCCGCTCGGTGCGGCGGATCCCGGTGACGGTCAAGATGCGGCTGGGCTACAGCGATCCCAGCGGGCAGGAGGGCGTGCGGATCGCGCGGCTGGCCGAGGAGGCCGGGGTGGATGCCGTCGCGGTGCACGGCCGCACGCGGGAGCAGGGGTACGCTGGGGCGGCCGACTACGGAGCGATCCAGCGTGTGAAGCAGGCGCTCTCCATCCCGGTGATCGGCAACGGAGACGTGACGGACGGGGAAAGTGCCCTGCGGCTGAAGGAAATTTCTGGCTGCGACGGCGTCATGCTGGGCCGCGGCGCCCTGGGCAACCCTTGGGTCTACCGCCAGGTGGAGGCGGCGCTCGCGGGGAAGGGCGCGCCGCCCGCGCCGACGCTGGAGGAGCGCAAGCGCGTGGCGCTGGAGCACATCCGGTTGCTGTGCGGCTATGAGCACCGGCCGGAGGGCCCGCTGCGCCGCGTGATCTGCTGGTACTTCAAGGATTTCTCCGGGGCGGCGCAGCTCCGGGACCGGGTGCACCGCGCGCAGACGGTGCAGGAGATGGAAGCGCTTGTGGAGGGGGCGTTCTAAGGCATGAGCGCTCCCGGCTGGATTGAGAGCGTCGGTTTCTTCTCGGCCGTCCTGCTGCCGCTCTGGAACCTGCCTCCTCTTCTTCAGCGTCGTGGTGTTGCAGGTTCTCCGTTTCCGCTGACCCGGCTTGCGCGATGGACCTTGTTCAGGCGTTGATCCTGGGGGTTGTGGAGGGGCTGACCGAGTTCCTCCCCGTTTCCTCGACGGGGCACCTCATCCTCGCCGCGCACGGGATGGGCCTTCAGGGCGAATCGGTGAAGACCCTCGAGGTGGCGATCCAGGCGGGGGCCCTAGGGGCGGTGGCAGGCCTCTACCGCAGCCGGGTAGGGCAGATGACCGAGGGGTTGGCGGGCCGCAGCACCGAGGGTTGGCGGCTGCTGTGCAACCTGCTGGTGAGCTTCCTGCCGGCCGCCGCGCTGGGGCTCCTGCTGCACCGTCAGATCAAGGAGCGGCTTTTCGGCGCCGGGCCGGTGGTGGCGGCGCTGGCGGCAGGCGGGCTCTTCATGGTCTTGGCCGACCGCTGGCTCAGAAACCGCGCCGCGTGGGCGGCGCGCCCGATTTCCGACATGACGGCGCAGGATGCCCTGGCGATCGGCCTGGCGCAGGGGCTTTCCCTCTGGCCGGGGATCTCCCGCGCGATGGTCACCCTGGCGGCCGGCATGGCGCGGGGGCTCTCGCCGGTTGCCGCCGCGGAGTACAGCTTCCTCCTGGCGCTGCCCACGCTGGGGGCGGCCGCTCTCTTCGATCTGGCCAGGGGCGGGGCGGAGCTGCTGCGGGAAAACTCGCCTCTTACCCTGGCCGCGGGCTTCTTCTCCGCGGCGGCGGTGGCGGCGCTGGCGATCCGCGGTCTTCTGCGCTACCTCGCCCGCTGGGGTCTGGCCCCCTTCGGCTGGTACCGCCTCGCGCTGGCCTCCGTCCTCTGGGCGTTGCTGTAATTTATGTATTACAATAGTTACGTTGTATGCTATACTCGTTTTCAGAGGGGGATTGCATCATGGTAAAGCCGGTGTCCGTCAGGCTTTCCGAGGACTTGATGAGGGCCTTGGACCGGGTCAGCGTCGTAATGGACCGGCCCAGGTCGTATCTTGTCCGGCGAGCGGTGGAGACCTATCTGGAGGAATACGCAGAGTACCAGGTCGCGCTCGACCGGCTGCGCGACAAGGATGACCGCATCATCTCCGGCAAGGAGCTCAGGAAGCGGCTTGGCCTCTGAGGTCTTCTATAAGGCCTCCGTTGAGAAGGATCTCAAGCGGATTGACAAGGCCGAGGCCAGACAGCTCCTCACCAAGCTCGAGCACGCGCTCTCGGCCAATCCCAATGTCGGGGAGCCGCTGGCCGGCGACCTCAAGGGGTTATTCAAGTGCCGCATCGGCGACTACCGGGTGGTCTACGGGAAGATCATGGGTGGGGTATTGGTCGTTCGGATCGCGCACCGGCGTGAGGTATACCGCTGAAAATTCTGCTTGCGTTCGGACGGGGTGGTGGCTATAATCACCCCGTTTTGAGTAAGTGTGAGACGGTTCAACAGGGATTCCGTAGACAGGGACGTATGACGACTGTGGCTCTTACTCAGGCCGCAGTCGTTTTTCTGTTTATGGACCCCTGGAGAGGACGTTGAAGAAAGGAAGGTTGTAAGAGAAGCATGGCAAAGGGAACGGTCAAGTGGTTCAGCGACCAGAAGGGGTACGGTTTCATCACCCCCGAGAACGGAAAGGACGTCTTCGTCCATTTCTCCGCGATTCAGGGAGAGGGTTTCAAGACCCTCCGTGAGGGGGAGGCGGTGGAGTTCGACATCACCACCGGCCCCAAGGGTGAGCAGGCCTCCAACGTGAGGCGGGTCGCCTAGTAAGTCGTCGGGCCAAAACCCTCACGACGTTTCCAGGTTCGCAGGCCCGGGGGGGGTAACTCCCGGGCCTTTTTATTTGGGTGCGAATGGGTTTCCATAGCCAGTCGGCGGGGCTGCGTGAGGAAGAGTTGGAGGAGCGGTTCATCCGGGCCGGCGGCCCCGGCGGGCAGAACGTCAACAAGGTGGCCACCTGCGTCTGGCTGCGGCACCGGCCCACCGGCCTGGAGGTCAAGGTCCAGCGGGAGCGGACGCAGGCGGCCAACCGCCTGCTGGCGCGGCGGCTGCTGGCGGAGAAGCTGCAGGCCGCACGGCGGGCGCACGCGGCGGAGGAGCGCCGGCGGCTTGAGAAGCTCCGCCGGCAGAAGCGCAAGCGCCCGCGCCGCCTTCAGGAGCGGATCCTCGCCGCCAAGCGGCTCCACTCGCTGAAGAAGCAGTCCCGCCGCCGTCCCGCCGCGGATGAGTGATCGTCGCCGGCCTGATGCGTCCGTGCGGCCCCCGCGAGGGGGAGGCCGGCAGCGCATCGTGCCGCTCCCCCGCTCGGGGTGTCCGCTGCGGCATCGCTCGGCCTGCGGACGTGCCGGCAGCGGACACCCCGAGCGGGGGAGCGGCACTGCTGTCCTTCGGACGTCGGGGATGGATAATCGGGCGTATGCGGAGCGGACGATCGCGGCCTACCGCGTGCACGCGCGCAAGGCCATCCGCAACTGGGCGCGCATGCGCGTCCCCTCGCGGTTCCTGCGGGAGTTTGGCAGGGTTCTGCCGGCCGGCGCTCGGGTGCTGGACTACGGCTGCGGGATCGGGACGGAGCTGGGCTGGCTGCGCCGGCGCCGGTTCGACGCCGAGGGGCTGGAGGGCACATGGGAGTTCGTGCAGCAGGCGCGGAGACGCTGCCCGCGCGCCCGCATCCTGCACGCCCGGTTCGAGACGGCTCATCTTCCCGAGGAGGGCTACGACGGCATCTGGTGCAACGCCGCCCTCATCCATCTGCCGCCGGCGGAGTTCCGCGCCCAGCTGGCAAAGTTGCGGCGCGCGCTCCGGCCCGGGGGGTGCCTGGGCCTGACACTGGCCTGGGGTTGCCGGAAAGGTTTCCTGCAAAGGGATTGGATCCCCGGCCGGTACTTCGCCGGCCACACAAAGGGAGAACTGCTGCCCCTCCTGCGGGGGTGGAAGGTCCGCGCGCTGCGGGTCTCCGGGAAGGCCGGTCGGCAGGGACGGTGGATTCAGATTCTCGCGCTCCGGCCGGCGGGCCGGGATAAAATAGGGTGATGATGAGGTTTGGAATGAGGGCAATGGCACTGGTTCTCCTGAGCGCGTGGCTGGCGGCCGGGTGCGCCGGAAGGGGCGCCCAGTTGCACACCTTTCCCAGTGAATGGCCGCACGGGCTGCCGCAGCCGGAGGCGGCGCGCGCAGTCGCCTCGGCGCTCGGGCCGACGGTCTGGGTGGAGCCGCTGGTGCTGGACCTGGGCGAGCCGGCGGCCGCTTCGCAGACCGTGACCGCGGCAGCCGGGAACCGGCAGACCACACAGGTGCTGACCGAGTTGCTCATCCAGAAGCTGCAGCAGGCGGGTGTGATCGTCTCCTCGGAGGGGTCCGAGTACGCGCTGCGGGGCGCGGTGCCGCGGCTGGGTTACAGCGAGCGGGCGGGCTATCCGCGCAGGATCACCTATCTTTCGCAGCTTTCCTATCAGCTGGTGCACCGCCCCAGCGGGGACATCGTCTGGGAGGGCAACCTCTCGCAGGATTTCGAGCAGACGGTGCTGGTGAACACGATGACCCGCCTGCCGGAGGATCCGCAGGCCCCCGTCCATGTGCTGCTGGACAAGTGCGTCGGCCCCACGTGGGAAGCGATCGCCGACGATGTCAGCCGGTTCCTGAAGGAGCAGGCCTCCGCCCTCCGCACCGGCGGCTGAGTCCCGCGCGCCGCGCGCAAAAAGAAGCGATGCTCGATCGGCAGTACGTCTATTTCCCGACGCCATGGCAGGAGCAGGACTGGCGCGCCGTAAGCTCCCTTCCGCTGGAGGAGGTCTGGTTCCGCGCCTCCGACGAGACGGAGCTGTTTGGCTGGTTCGTGCCGGCTCCCTCGGCGGCCGCCACGCTTCTCTGGTGCCACGGCAACGCCGGCAACATCGGCGATCGGCTGGAGAACCTCATGTTGCTCAACCGCCACGGGCTGTCGGCGTTCATCTTTGATTACCGGGGCTACGGCCGCAGCCGGGGCGAGCCCACGGAGGGGGGGCTCTACCGGGATGCGCTGGCGGCCTACGATTGGCTCACCGGTCAGAAGGGTGTAGCGGCGGAGTCGCTGATCCTCTTTGGCCGGTCGCTGGGGGCCGCGGTGGCCGGTGAGCTGGCCAGGAAACGCCGGGCGGCGGGGTTGGTGCTGGAGGGAGCGTTCCCCTCCGTGGAGGCGGTGGCCCGCCGGGCGTTCTATGGGCTGCCGGCGCACTGGCTGCTGGAGGCCCGGTTTGATCTGGCCGGCCGGCTCAAGGAGGTGCGGATGCCGCTCCTGGTGATCCATGCTGAGCGAGACACGGTGATTCCGCTGGAGCTGGGGCGGGCGGTCTACGAGGCGGCCCACTCGCCCAAGGAGTTCTACGCGGTCCCGGGGGCGGACCACAACGACACCTACCTGGTCGGCGGGGAGGCCTACTTCCAGCGCCTTCTGAGATTCGTCCGCCAGATGATAAGCTGATAGGCCATGGAAGAAAGCGGCTTCGGGGGAGCGACCGTCGTTTCATTCGAGAGCCGGCTGGCGGAGGCGATGGCGGAAAGCATCCGGCGGCGCGGCGGTCAGCCGGTGAGCGCCCCCTCCCTGAGGGAGATCCCGCTCGGCGGGAACGCCGAGGCCTTCGCCTTCGCGGAGAAGCTCTTCGCCGGCCGGATCGACATGGTGGTCTGCCTGACCGGCGTGGGGACCCGGATCCTGCTGGAGGCCCTGGCGACCCGGTACGAGAGGCAGAAGGTCCTGGAGGCCCTCGGGCGGCTGACGGTGGTGGCGCGGGGGCCCAAGCCGATCCGGGTGCTCAAGGAGAACGCCATCCCGATTACGATCAGCGTGCCGGAGCCGAACACCTGGGAGGAGATCCTCCAGACGCTGGACCAGAGCAGCCGCGGGATGTCACTGGCCGGAAAGACGGTAGCGGTGCAGGAGTACGGCGTCTCCAACGAGCGCTTCATCACGGGGCTCAAGCAGCGGGGCGCCAACGTCCTGCAGGTGCCGGTCTACCGCTGGGCGCTGCCGGAGGACACGCAGCCGCTGCTCTCGGCGATCCGGCGGATCGCGCAGGGGCAGATCCAGGTGGCACTCTTCACCAACGCCGCGCAGGTGGATCACCTGTTCCGTTTCGCCTCCGGCGAGGGGCTGGAGCAGCCGCTGCGGGAGGGCTTGAGGCAGATGGTGATCGCCTCGGTCGGGCCCATCACGAGCGAGGCCCTGCAGGAGCATGGGCTGGCGGCCGACTTCGAGCCCTCGCACCAGAAGATGGGCGTCCTGGTCAACGAGTTGGCCGATCAGACGCAGGAGCTGATTCGCGAGAAGCGGGAGGGGCCGATCCGGCGGTATGTCAAAGTGCTGCCGGCCGCGGGCGGGGCCGCCGCGCCCGCGGTGGAACGCGGGATGCGAAAGGATTCCCTCTTTCTCAAGGCCTGCCGGCGGGAGCCGGTGCCGGTGACGTCGGTGTGGGTGATGCGCCAGGCGGGTCGGTACTTGAAGGATTACCGCTGGATCCGCAACCGGGTTTCCTTCCTGGAGTTGTGCAGGAGCAAGGAGCTGGCGGCGGAGGTGGCGATCGCCGCGGCGGAGCGGCTGAAGGTGGATGCGGCGATCCTCTTCTCCGACATCCTGCTGATCGTCGAGCCCCTGGGCCTGACCCTGGAGTACGGCTCGGAGAACGGGCCGGTCCTCTCCGGGCAGAAGGCGGCGCCGGAGGACGTGGACCGGCTGCCGGAGATCGAGCCGGCGGAGTCGCTGCCGTACGTCTTCGAGGCGGTGAAGACCACACGCCAGTGGCTCAACCCGGCGGTTCCGCTCATCGGCTTTTCCGGCGCCCCGTTCACGCTGGCCTCCTACGTGATCGAGGGTGGGGCGTCGCGGTCGTTCACGCAGACGAAGCGCTTCCTTTACAGCGACGCCGGCGCGTGGGAGGCGCTCCTAGCGAAGATCGCTCGCGGGCTCATAAAGTACTTAAACGGGCAGATTGACGCCGGGGCGGACGTGGTGCAGATCTTCGACACGTGGGTGGGGTGCTTGAGCCCCGCCGAGTACGAGCGCCATGTCCTGCCGCACACGCGGGCGGTGATCGAGGGGCTGAAGGGGCGCGTGCCGGTGATCCATTTCGGCACCGGGACCGCGGCCTTCTTAAGCCAGTTCCGCCGGGCCGGCGGGGATGTGATCGGCGTGGACTCGCGCGTGGAGTTGGGACACGCCTGGCAGGCGCTGGGCGCCGACGTGGGGATTCAAGGGAACCTCGACCCGACGGTGCTGCTGGCCCCGAGGGAAAGGATCCGCGCGGAGGTGCAGCGGATCCTTCAGCAGGCGGCGGGCCGGCCGGGACACATCTTCAACCTGGGACATGGGGTGCTTCCCGAGACCCCGGAGGAAAACGTGATTGCGATGGTGGAGTATGTTCATGAGCTCAGCAGACGGTAGATGAATCGCAGCCGCGTGGTGGTGGTGGGCGGGGGGATCTCGGGCCTGGCGGCGGCGCACCGGCTGTGCGAGCTGGCCCGGCAGGACCGGCGGCGCGTGGAGGTGACGCTGCTCGAGGCGCAGGATCATCTGGGTGGGCTTATTCACACGCAGACGCGGGAGGGGTTCCTGCTGGAGGGCGGGCCGGACGCCTTCCTGTCGGAGAAGCCCTGGGCGCTGGAGCTGTGCCGGCGGATCGGCCTGGAGGATGAGCTCATCCAGACGCAGCAAGGTGTGCGCCGCAGCTTCATCCTGCACGCCGGCAAGCTGCAGCCGCTGCCGGAAGGGTTCTACCTCATGGCGCCGGCCCGCCGGGAGGCGCTCTGGGGCTGCCCGTTCTTAAGCTGGATGGGAAAGCTCCGGCTGGCGTGCGAGCCGTTCATCCCCCGCCGGTCGGCGAACGGGGACGAGAGCGTGGCCTCCTTCGTTAAGCGACGGTTCGGGCGCGAGGTTCTGGAGCGGATCGCGCAGCCGATGGTCGGCGGCATCTACACCGCCGACCTGCAGAAGCTGAGTCTCCGGGCGGCCCTGCCACGCTTCCACGAGATGGAGCGGCGGCACGGCAGCGTCACGCGCGCGCTGCGCAGCGGGAAGGGGAAGCCGGAGGTGCCGGAGGCGGACAAGGCGAGCGGGCCCCGCTACGGGCTGTTCGTGGCTCCGCGCTTCGGGATGACCCGCCTGGTGGAGGTGCTGGCCCGCCGGATGCTGGAGGTGGAGCTCAAGACCAACGCGCCGGTGGAGGGGATCGGGCGGGCGGGCAAGGGGTGGGTGGTCCGCGTCAAGGGCGGGCAGACCCTGCAGGCGGACGCGGTCTGCGTGGCCCTTCCCGCGCAGGCGGCGGGGGCGCTGCTCAAGGAGGTGGCTCCGGCCGCGGCCCAGGAGCTTGCGGGCATCCGGTACGAATCGGTGGCCACCGTCAACATGGCCTTCCGCAAGGAGGAGTTCCCGGTCCCGCCGGGAGGGATCGGGTTCGTGGTACCCCCCCGGGAGGGGAAGGGGGTGGTGGGCTGCACCTTCTCCAGCGTGAAGTTCGCCCAGCGCGCGCCGGAGGATTCCGTGCTCCTGCGGGTCTTCGTGGGAGGGGCGATGGCGCCGGAGGCGGCGGAGCAGGATGTGGATTCGCTGCAAAGTCAAGTGCGCGATTTCCTTCACCGCATGCTGGGGGTCCGCGCCGCGCCGCGCTTTGCCGTGGTGCACCGGTACCCGCGGAGCATGCCGCAGTACGAGGTGGGGCACCTGGAGCGGGTGGAGCGGATCGAGCGGGAGATGGCCAGCCACCCCGGGCTGGCGCTGGCGGGCAACGCCTGCCGCGGCGTGGGAATCCCCGACTGCGTCCACCAGGCGGAGCAGGCCGCGCAGAGGATCTACGATGCCCTTTGATCACGCACTGTTCATCGGGTTCGGGGGGCCGACGCGCTCGGAGGAGGTGGGGCCGTTCCTCCGGCGCATCGGGCAGGGGGCGCTCATCCCGGAGGAGCGGCTGAGGGAAGTGGAGTCCCACTACAAGATGATCGGCGGGGCTTCTCCCTACAACGATCACGCCGCGCGCCTGGTCTCCGCCGTCCGGAGGAGGATGAAGACGGCCGGCGTGGAGATCCCCTTGTTCCTCGGCATGCGGAACTGGCATCCCTTCCTGACGGAGATCATCCCTCAGATCGAGAAGAAGGGCTTGAAGCAGGGGTTGGCGGTGGTGCTGGCGCCCCACCGCGCCGAGGCGAGCTTTGAGCGCTACCTGCGCGCCCTGCAGGAGGCCTGCAAGGAATCGGAGGCGCAGATCGCCTACGAACCGCTGCCGCCGTGGCACGAGCACCCACTTTTCATCGGGGCCCTGGTGGAGCGGACCGGGACGGCCTGGCAGGGGGAGCGGGGCTGGCAGGTCCTCTTCACCGCGCATTCCCTTCCCACGGAGATGCCCGGGGCCTCCGCCTACCAGACTCAGGTGGACGCCACCGCCCGGCAGGTGGTGAAGCAGCTAGGGATTCAGGACTGGGGTGTGGCGTATCAGTCCCGCAGCGGCACGCCAGGTGAGAAGTGGCTGGGCCCCGACGTGCGGGAGAAAATCGCGGGCTTGAAGGCCCTGGGCCGGCGGGGCGTGACGGTGGTTCCGGTGGGATTCCTTTTTGACCATGCCGAAGTGTTGTATGATCTGGACGTCGAGGCCCGGCAGATCGCCGAGGCGGCGGGGTTGGAGTTCCGCCGCGCCTCCACCGTGATGGACCATTCCAGTTTCGTGCAGATGTTTGCGGAGCTCATCCAGGCGCAGAATCCTGTTCAGGGAGCGAAGCGATGACCATGGCCACGGAAACCGTGCTGGAGACCCACCTGGACGGCGTGAAACTCTTCAAGCGGGGCAAGGTGCGGGATGTCTACGACCTGGGGGAGCATCTCTTGATCGTG
>Ga0114945_10002195_pt1 | contig 11564 bp, 10 predicted proteins | sample OV2TP3_FD_87194 | JGI IMG/M metagenome (GOLD analysis project Ga0114945, IMG submission 87194) | Hot spring microbial communities from Beatty, Nevada to study Microbial Dark Matter (Phase II) - OV2 TP3 | ecosystem: Environmental > Aquatic > Thermal springs > Hot (42-90C) | place: USA: Beatty... | reverse complement strand
CTGATAGTCTTCACCGACCGATAGCCCGGCGCCTCTGCGACGCCAGGGTAGACGTGCAGGCATTTGTTATAGAAGTAATCGGCCGCCGCGCCATAGTCGGCTTCCGCCTGGGCATCGGTTTCCGACACCCCCACCAGCTGCAAAAACCCGGCCCGATAGGGGTTATGATCGACCCCCATTTTCTCGATCGTTTCCCAGAAGCCATCGAGCACTTTCTTGCCGCGAATGAACCCAAAATAGCTCAAATAGGCGTACATATGGCCCTGGCGGGTCACCCACTCCCACGTCTCGATGCTGCCGCCGCCGGGGATCCAGATGGGCGGATGCGGCTTTTGCACCGGACGGGGCCAGATGTTCACGTAGCGGAGTTGGGTATATTTGCCGTTGAAGGCGAAGGGCTCCGGCCGTGTCCAGGCCTGAATCACCAGGTCATGCGCCTCGTAGTATTTCTCCCGCAGGGTTGCCGGCGTCTGCCCGTAGGCGAAGTTGGTATCCATGGAGGTCCCAACCGGGAAGCCTGCCACCAGCCGCCCGCCACTCATCAAGTCCAGCATGGAAAACTCCTCGGCCACGCGAATGGGGGGATTGTACAGCGCCAGGCTGTTGCCGAGGACAATCAGGGCCGCGCGAGAGGTGCGGCGCGTCAGGGCCGCCGCGACGAGATTGGGCGAGGGCATCAGTCCATAGGCGTTGCTGTGGTGCTCGTTGCAGCAGATGCCGTCGTACCCCATGCTTTCGGCAAACTCCATCTCATCCAGGAATTCGTGATAGAGCTGGTGCCCCTTTTCCGGGTCGAAGAGATGGCTCGGCACATCGACCCACACGCTGCGATATTTGTCCGGAAAGTCATCGGGGAGGAATCGATATGGCATCAGGTGAAACCAGCTAAAATTCATAGGGCACCCTCCTGTTTATAGCCCGGGCGGCCAATATCGATGACTGGGAATCCGGTTCTCACCCTAACGAATGCCGGCCCTGGTGTCAAGGGCGCCCAGGCCCGTCGCTGCCTCGCCCTATGACCTTCGCTCTGTCCCCCCCTAAGCGCCAAGCTAAGGGTAACATACAAGAATAACACCCTTTTCGAGCCCCTCTCCCCTTGAGGGAAAAGGCGCTAGGTTAAGGAGGAAGCGGCTCAGAGAGCGGCCTTTTCAAGTTCCTCCCCTCTTGAGGGGAAGGATTCAGGGGGCTGCCGGGCCGCTACTGCCTTTGGGCTGTGGTACCTCCCGACGCAAACCACACATCGTCGAACCAGGCCTCGCCGTCGGTATGCACACCCGCATAAATCTGAGCGGCGGCTATGCGTTCGGGGGCTTGCGCAGACATCTGGTTCCAGGTCCATACGGGACCTGATGAAACCACCGCTATACGCACATCGACCAGTTGCAGGCGTTGATCCAGCCAGTTGATTTGGAGGCGTGTGAGCTGGCCGGGACGGTTCGCTCGCGTCCAGTGCCCGAGCGTATAGACTCCGCCAGGCTCCACCGGGACATACTGGTAGAGCAAAGCGGTCGGTCCGACCTGTACACCCACGAATCCCGTTCGGGAGTGCGTGCCACTCCGATCGACGACGGCCCCGCCCATTGCGACCCACCCGGCGGGATTCCCTGCGGGATCGAATTCCTCGAAGCTGGCATTGTCCAGCAGGTTTTGCGTGGGCTCTGGCGGGACCAGCCGATAAATGGAGACCTCGCGCCCAGCAAACACCTGTCGGGCATAGGCGTTCAGGAAGCGGGGACTGAGGTAGGGAGGGTCTCTGTATTCCCCAGGCGGGCGATGCGTCCGAACGTCCAGGAGATAGGTGAATCCGTGGCGTGCGAGCGCCGTCGCTAATTGCTTTCCAGGCCCAGGAGGAGCCGAATGGGGAAGCGGTCAGGGATGCTCCAAGACTGAGCAGAGATCATGCCTCCCTGTGCAACCAACATCAGAGCAAACGAGACGTAGACGGGCAGGGCTACCCAGGGGAAGGGCGAGGGAAAGACCCGAGCGGCAGAAGCCCCCAGCAGGACTACAATCGGCAAAAGTGGGATAAAATAGCGCGCGTATTGGACAACCAGCGCCCACAGCAGCATGTATCCGACGCCCCAGACCACCAGAATCCTGCCCGCACACGGCCCCTCGCGCATCCAGACCATTCCCATGGGCAGCGCCATCAGCAACGAGGCCCCCAACGCTCCGGCTGGCACCCCTATCCCGAAGCGTCCGGTGTCAAACGTGAGGGAAAATGGGAGTCTTCCAAGGGATGCGAGAGAGGTTCCGAGGCCAAACGCGCCGGCATCCAGGGTTGTGTTCTCCGCTAGCCAGGCAGGACTCTGAAAAAAGGCGTTGAAGAATGGGAAGACGGGGTTCCCCGTCAAAACCCACGGTACGGCAAACCAGGGGAGTGCCACCAGCCCTCCACTCAGCACGCCTCCCCCCACGTATTTGAGGCAGACCAAAGGCGTCGCCGCCCCATTCGCAAGAAGCCGCCACAGGAGGACCGCACCGAGCGGGAAGAGCCCAAAGACAGCCGTCAATTTGGCCCCGAGCGCTTCCCCCGCCAGCAGCCCGGTGATGACCAGCCAGCCGTGGGCGCGCGTCGATTCCCAGCGAAGAAATGCGGTAAGCGCTGTGAACAGGAACAGGGCTACGGCCAGATCGATATACGTCGTTGACGAAAGCCAGGACACCAACGGGGTCGTGTAAAAGAGGACCGACGCCCAGAGCCCGACCCTGGGGGAAAAATATGAACGGCCGACGCCGAAGATGGCCACGGCCACGACGACGCCGACGGCCAGCATAAGGACTAGGGAGACCTGCCCCCTATACCAGTGCACACGACATCCATAAGGAGCCCAGCGGCGGCTCAGCCTCCTTGCCGCGCGCGCGCAACCGCCTCCATGTACGAGCGAGCCTTGGCGTCCTCGATCGGCGCCATAACCTCCGGACGGCTCTTCAATGAACGCCCCACGATGACCCCATCGGCGTGGCGTAGTCCCTCCGCCACTTTGTCCGCATTGCTGCCGCCGCCGAGAATCACCTCCATCGCGGGGGTCGCCCGTTTAATCGCCTGGATCATCTGCAGCGATTCCGGCAAGGTGCTGCCAGTAATGATGACGGCATCAGCCTGACAGGCCCCCGTCGCCTGCAGGGCGGCCTGTTCGATGGGCACACGGCCGATTGGCACGCTGTGTGCCTCATAGACATCGGCAAAGATCTGAATGTGTTTGGCGTCAAGGAGCTTCAAGTACTGTGTCGCTTCATAGGCGCATCCATAGACTGGCCCGTGCGGGGTGATCGCCATCCCGATGTAGACGTGCTCCAGACGGATGAATGCTCCACCGACGGCATGGCAGACGGCGATGGTGGCCTTCGGTACATTCCAGCAGACATTCACCCCCAGAGGAGTGGTAGGCTGGGCCCTGCGCACCGCTGCACCGATCACCGACATGTAGGCGACCTTCTCCGGGCAGACCTCCAGCGAGGCGGGACGATCCCCTGCGTTTTGCATAAGGAAGCCATCGAAGCCGGCTGTCGCCAGAATATCCGCTTCGCGCAGCGTGTGCTCGACGATGGCATCCAGGGGTTGTCCGCCATAGTTGTATGCCCCTGGCAAAGGCGGGAGATGCAGCATGCCGATGATGGGCTTGGAGATATGAGGGAAGATCGTTGCCAGACTCATCGCCGCTCCTTGTTGAATGTCCAGGCATAGACGCTCGAAGCCCCTAAATGAGGCGTATGGATTGATCCCGTTCGATTTCCCCCTCAACAAACGCCAGAGCTGTCACTATGCTCATCGACTCTGAAGGAGCCACACCTTCAGCGGTATCAAGATGAACGTGATGCGGAAAGGTGAGCACTTCTGCATGGTGCGGAGCATTATCCCATCGCCGCTTTAGTCGGCCATCTGCAGTCTGCCAGTGAATCCGATATGTCAGCGTTTGAATCGCATCAGGTCTGGCCACTACAAATTCAAAAGCCTCCATGAGATCCCCATTGGAAAACACAGCTCTGACTCGTATGAATCCCTCCCGCAATCTTTCCTCCCTCTCCTTCACGTCAAAAGAGAGCACTACAGGGGGCAGGAGAAAGAGGCGCTCCACTACATCGAAGTAATCTCCTATCTTCGGTTTCATACCGAGGAGTCAGCCTGGAGGATGGCCAACCTTTGAGCGATGCTCCGCCGCATTTCTAGCAGGGCGTGCCAGCGGAAAAATTCCTCGTCGTCTCCTAATTCTCCGCTTTGGAATTTCTGATAGAAAAGGTCTGACTGCATGCCGAACTGCTGCTCGAGTATTCCCAGCTTCTTTAGAATTTCTTCCTGATCTTTACGATGTCTCTCTTCTGCGTAATGAAGAAGCTTGGTAATGGTCTGGTCGATTAATGGATCTTCTACACCAAGCTCCGCCAGTTTTACCAAGGTTTTGACTTTTTCCCGAAAGCTCATTTTTTCTCTCACTTCTTCATCCGTTCTAACAAAAATTTCTGGGGGGACTCCAGCTATCGACCGCGTTTAGCATGGGGGGCCCTTGGAGCCTCGCTACACTCAAACGGAACTTCACGCGGCAGATCGTGCGAGGGTAGGCTAAATCAGTCCAAGTAAGATCGGTACACGACGGCTTCGCTCCCCCTCATACCACCCGGTGCGTTGTAGGGGCGGGTCGCGAACCTCAGGGCGGGTCGCGACCCGCCCCTACACAACTTGCGTGGGCCAATGGCGTGTGGTTCGATTGAGACGTTCTCTGGAGCAACACCCGCGAAAAAAGCTCCGGGATCCCAGGGCCGCCTAATCTATCCCTTTTAGGTATGTTAGATTATAAAGGATACGGCGCCAAGTGGAAAAACAAGGAGGCGTTCAGCTGGCAAGCCTCTCCAGTCAGCGAAGAGACAAAAAGACGTTCCCGGAAGGATCAGGTTGCAATAACTCATACGACTTTTGTTCTGCATAATCGCGCGGTCATTCCTCCCTATATTGTGGGGGGATGGCCTACTGCAGGCTAGCCTGCTGGCTGACGGCCGCAGACCTGCAAAACCCTACCGAACACACATCCACCATGATAATATCGCCGCACGGGGCGTGACTGGAGACAACGACATACCCATGGGAGGAGCATATATGCCCGCCGCCGCAGAGCTGGTGTTGCGCAATGGAAAGATCATCACAGTCGATCGTCGCTTCTCCCTCGCCGAGGCGGTGGCCATCGGCCAGGGCAAATTCTTACAGGTGGGGCGCTCGGAGGAGATGCAGCCTGTTATCGGTCCCGAGACACGCGTCATCGACCTGGGTGGCAAGTGCGTCATTCCAGGGCTCAATGATACCCATGCCCATATGGACCGAGAGGGATTAAAGGAGCTCTTCCCCGCCTTGACGGGGGCCCAATCCGTCCGGGAGGTAGTGCAGATCGTGGCCCGTGAAGTGGCCGCGAAGCCGCCAGGCGAGTGGCTGGTCACCGCACCCCTCGGCACCCCCCCGTTCTTCTTCGACGTCCCCACCATGCTTGCCGAGCACCGCATCCCCAGGCGCTGGGACCTGGATGCGGTGTCGCCGGACAATCCTGTCTATATTCAGGCCATCTGGGGATATTGGGGGTGGCCGCCGCTGGTGAGCGTGCTGAATAGTCGAGCCCTGGAGCTCTGCGGCCTCACCCGTCATACCCAGCCTCCGTGGGAGGGGGTGGAGATCCTCAAGGATCGGCAGGGAGAGCCGACGGGCGTTTTCCTGGAGCATAACTTCGTCCCGGCCCTCGAGTTCACGCTCCTGGCCAGGACGCCCCGGTTCTCGTTGTCGCAGCGGGAGGAAGGGCTCATGCGTTCGATGCAGCGCTATACGGCGGCCGGAACGACCAGTATTTTCGAGGGGCACGGCATCGACCCCGACCTGATCCTCGCCTACAAGCGCATCTGGGCCAGGGGCGGCATGACGGTACGGTCGCACCTCCTCCTGACTCCCCCCTATAAGCCCATCGGCGACCTCCGCGAGCAGATCGAGGACTGGGCCAGGATGGCCGGCGGCGCAGGCCTCGGCGATGCATGGCTGCGGGTCGGCGGCATCTGTTTGCAGCTGAGCGGCGAACGCACCGTCGCTGAGTTGCGCCGACGGGCGAAACCCTACACCGGTTGGGCCGGCCACTATCACGATCCCGTGACCCACGCGGAGCTGCGCGAGCTGGTCATGCTCGCCGCGGAGAACGACCTGCGGGTGTGCGTGCTCGCCGACCAGCTGGCCAATGTGGATGCCACCCTGGACGCCTTTGAAGCGGCCCACCGCCGCGTGGGCCTGCAGGGCAGGCGCTTTGTGATTCAACACCTGCAATTCGCCACCCCCCAGCAACTGGATCGCATGCGCGCCCTCGGCCTCGTCGTGGGCGTCCATCCCAATACGCACATCTGGAAGCGCGGCAAGCGCCATCTCACCCCTGAAGGGCGCGCCCACATCCACTATGTCACGCCGACCCGGGACCTCTTCGACCGCGACATCCCTACCACGATCGAGACCGATGGCAGCCCCATTGACCTCTTGCATGCGGTGTGGGCGCTGCAGGTCCGGCGTGACCGGGAGACGGGGGAGGTGATCGCCCCCCGCCAGACGATCTCCCGTGAAGAGGTGCTGCGGGCGGCCACGATCAACGGAGCCTATCTCACCTTCGAAGAGGACATAAAAGGGTCGATCGAACCCGGCAAGTGGGCGGACCTCGTGGTGCTGGAGGAGGATATCCTGACGGCCCCGGACGACCGGATCAAGGAGATCGGGGCGGCACTGACCATTGTGGGTGGTCGCATCGTCCACGAAGCCTCGCATTCCCGCGTTTGACAAGCGTCGGCTTTTTGGGTAGAGTGCCAGCAATGCCAGTGAGAGCGACGGGGAGGACGGCGGCGACCCGCCGCGAACCGTGGGACCAGAAAGGGGGACAGCTATGGCGTCGAAAGTATGGTATATGAATGCGCGCTCGGAGTCGCCACAGACGGGCCTCGTGGCCAAGATGGAGACCGTCTTCGATGCCGCGGGCTTCGCAGACCTTATCAAGCCAGGCGATATTGTCGCGATCAAAATCCACTGCGGGGAATACAATAATACGGCCTACCTGCGCCCGGTGTATCCGCGAGCCATCGCCGATAAGGTAAAGGAACTCGGGGGACGCCCCTTTGTGTGCGATACCACCACCCTGACCTATCAGCCCAACGCCTCCCGCGCCACCGAGCTGGACCTCCTCGTCACAGCCGAGCGCAATGGCTTCACCTCTGCCGCCCTGGGCTGCCCCTTCATCGTCGCCGATGGCTTCATCGGCACCAGCGACTATCGCGTGGACCTGCCGGAAGGGTACATTCTGAAAGAAGCCTACGTAGCGCAGGCCATCGCGGCAGCGGACGTGTTGATCACGCTGACCCACTTTAAGGGGCATCCCCTGGGGGTCATCGGCGGCTCCATCAAGAATCTGGGTATCGGCGCGCAATCCAAACGGGGCAAGCACAACGTGCACCTGGGCGGACACCCCAAATATAGCGTGGCCAACGCCGCCGTATGGCATCCGGAAAACTTCAAAGGCAAAGACCAGACCCCGGATTGGAACATCCTGGAGGACTGCTGCCCGTACAACCTCTTCACGGTGGAAAACGGGACGATCACCTGGGACCGGGCCAAATGCACGAGCTGCCTGGGGTGCATCGGCATCATGGTCCCACGGGGGCTCTTCGAAATCCCGGCGTCCAATTTCGAGGCGACGGATGCGGCCATCGCGGATGCCTGTTTCGCGACCATGAAGGCGGTGAATGGGAAGGTGGCCTTCATCAACCTGGCCATCGACGTCTCCCCCCGCTGTGACTGCGTGAACTTCGCAGACATGCCGATTACGCCGCATCTCGGGGTGTTTGCCAGTTACGACCCGGTCGCCATCGATAAGGCCTGCGTCGATATGGCGCGGCAGGCCCACGGCACACCGGGCTCGGCGGCAGAGGACTACGACATGCATCATCCGGGCGACTACAAGTTCGAAAACGTCTCCGCCTGGTTCCATGGCTTGAGCGAGGAGGCGCAGATCAATACCGGCGCCATCATCGGTATGGGGAGCCGTGAGTACGAGCTGATCGATGTGCCACCGCAACAAGCCATCGACCACATCTTCCACTTCGACAAACGGCCCGCCCGCGTCCGCTTCGGCGAGAAGTTTAAAAAGTTCATGCCCTTCCCCTATGACCGCTACGACGGCAAGGGCTTCAATCGCGAAGAGGAAGTCGATGTGGAGTTCGTGAAGCGCTGGCACGGAAACGGGCATGGCAATGGCCAGGCGAACGCTGCCGGGGCCGAACAGGGCGAGGCCGCGGCGCGCGGAGATTGATGCGCGATCAACGATGCTGCAGGTCTCCCCGCTCTCACGTGCAAGGGCGCGTTCGCTGTTGCCAGTTGTGATGGGCATGGCGAGCTGCGCCCTTACATTTTTTTGGGGATCGACAGGTCAGTGTCAATGAAGGGAGGGAAGTGTCAATGGCGTTGACTCGCTCTCAGGAGAATCTCGAGGCCACGCTCGCTGTCTGCACGCGCGTGCTTGGGACGCTGGACGGCGCGGGCGGGGGCGTGGACCCGGCGGCGACCAGGGTCGCGCTGTCGCAGATGATGACCACCATGGCCGAGATCAAAGAGAAGTTCTTCATGAAGACGAACCCCAGCATCCCGCCCACCGTCACCTGTAAGCGAGCTGCAACGCTGCTCGAAGATATGGCCAACCAGGGGAAGTGGGCCGGCTTCGGCGAGGCGCTCGCAAAATTCCAAAGCGACGTCGAGGCGCTGGTGCAAAAGGCGAAGATGGAAGGGACGACCCTCACATGAGCGGACCGGTGTTGATCACAGGGGGCGCGGGAAGCGTCGGCCGCATGCTCGCCGCCCGCTTCCGCCAGGAGGGGCGGCCCGTTCGGATCTTCGATTTACCCGGCGTGAATTACGCTGGGCTCGAAGGAGAGGAAGGGATCGCGATTGCGAAGGGGGATATCACCGATCCCGACACGGTGCGTCGGGCTGTCGAGGGGGTGGAGGCGGTGATCCATCTGGCAGCCCTGCTGCCGCCTGCGAGCGAACGGGACCGCGCGAAGACGTTTGCCGTCAACGTGGATGGAACCGCTCATATCGTGCGTGCGCTTGAGGCGGTGGCGCCTGAGGCCGTGCTGGTCTTCAGTTCCTCGGTGAGCACATATGGGGACACCACGCAGGCGGCTCCGCCCGTTCATACCAATTTCCCCCAGCGCGCGATCGATCTCTATGCCGAGAGTAAAATTGCTGCCGAGCAGGTGATCCGGAGATCGGGAGCCACCTGGGTCATGCTGCGCATCGCAGGGATCGCGGTGCCGGCCTTTCAGGAACCTCCAGCCGTATGGCCGTTCATGGCAGAGCAGCGCCTGGAGCTTGTCCATCGCGACGACGTCGTCAGCGCGCTGCACGCCGCCACAGCTTCTGCGGCCGCGCGAGGCACGATCTTGAATATCGCGGGCGGGCCGACCTGGCAGACCACGGGCCGCGTGTATGTCGAAGCACTGTATGCTCTCATGGGGGTTCCTCCCGAAGAGGCCAGGTATCGCGACACCCCCGGGTGGGTGGACTGGTACGACACGGCCGAATCGCAGCGGTTGCTGGCCTATCAGGACACTCCCTATCCGACCTTTCTCGCCCAGATCAAAGCCGAGGTCGATCGGCTGATGGGGGATCTGGAAGCTGAATAGGAAGCATTCAGCCATCAGCACTCAGCGGTCAGCTGAAGATGGAAACACCAGAAGGTGCCAGGTGTGGATCTATTTGGACATTCTGAGGCCTCTCGCGTGGCCTCGGGTTTTTGCTGAAAGCTGACAGCTGATAGCTGAGGGCTTACGTGGAATGATTCGGGGCCAATGAGCTTTCACGATTTGTCTGCCTTCCTCCATATCGCGCCCGGCCAATGCGTGAGCGTGATGGGCGCCGGCGGGAAGTCCACGCTCATGCATCGCCTGGCCGATGAGTTGATCGTACGCGGGCACACCGTCGTCCTCACCTCCACCACGAACTACCACCGACCCCAAGCCCTGCAGACAGAACAGATCGTGCTGACCCAGGTGGACCCCGCGTGGCCGGAAACCTTGCAGGCGCTGGCGCGTCGCTGGAATCGCCTCCTCGTGCTGCACCATGACCTTGGCGAGGGGATGGTCAAAGGGATCGACATCGCTGCCGTGCACAAGATTCACGAGCAGGTCCCATCTGCGGTTGTGATCGTGAAGACCGATGGCGCCCGCAAGCGGTGGTTCAAGGCGCCCAACCTGTCTGAACCGGTGGTCCCACCCTGGTCGGCCCTGTGCATCAGCGTGGCGAATCTGCGCATCCTGGGCCGGCCGTTGACCGATGACCTTGTACACCGGCCTGGCCGGGTCGCAGAGCTGACGGGGCTGAGCCTGGGCGCTCCGGTGACCCCTGAGGCCGTGGGGAGGGTCTTGACACATCCGGAGACGTATCTGCCGAAAACCCCGCAAGGGGCGAAGCGTGTGGTCTACATCAGTCATGTCGGGTCGCAGGCTGATTTAGTGCAGGCGGCAGCTATCAGTGTCCACCTGGAGCGGGCGGCGGTGGACCACGTGCTGGCGGGGGATACGCCCACCGGCACCTTCCATGAACTCCCCCCTGAGGCGTTGCGGAGGATCTAAATCAGACCACTTACACCAGTGACCGTTGAGGAGTACAAGGAGCGGCTGGCCGCCAGTGCTGTGAAGGTAGTATCACAGCGCAGCCTTCCGCGACGCGGAGAGGCTTACGTGCACGCTCACAGACACCCCTCACGCCTCAGGTTTACTACGCCACTCGCCCTCGGCTCCGTTCACCACCGTAACCGGGCGCAACGTCCCAGGTGGTGTCACCCGCCTGGCACTCACGGTCCCGAGAGCCCCTTGGCCCCGGTGGGGGGTGACCCCGCCGGGGGTAGCGTATCCGCTACCTCGACCGGCGTGACCCGATCCTCATCGCTCCTACGGGCTCATGCGCCAGACCTCCTTCCGCTCCCGGCCTACGCACGATGGCTTGGTCCGCGAGTCTTGGCAGGTTGCCGCGTACCCCTGCTGGGAGGAGGCCCTTCCCGCAGTGATCTCCCCCATCTGTGTGGCGGTGCTTGGACCTGTACCCCGCCGCGCTTCCTCGGTGCGACTGCCCGTTTCTTCCCGACGAACAGCGGCCTCACCCTACATGCAAGCAGTTCGGCGCGCTGCGACTGCCGCCACTCTAGCCGCTTCCCTGACGAACCCATGTCGGGGCTGCCGTCATTCCGTGATGTGCAGGCTCCCCCACTCGCGAGACCCCCAGGTGGCTCCTCCCGCAGCAGCTCCAAGTCCTCTGGGCAGCCGGGCCGTATACGCCACGCAAAGAACGTGTGGTGACCCAGCACGAACGGTGGTATCGCGACGTGTCTGAATCGGGCCATTGACACGGCGGGACTTTCACCCGCTAGATTGGGGCCTTCTCGGCCGCTACATGCCGGGTAGAGCCGGTGGTTACCCACCCGGCCGCTGCCTAAGCCAGGAGGGTCGCCCCTCCCGGCTCGGCTCCAGAACCGGACATGTCGGTTTCCCGTCATCCGGCTCCTCAGTGG
>Ga0114945_10002194_pt1 | contig 11570 bp, 3 predicted proteins | sample OV2TP3_FD_87194 | JGI IMG/M metagenome (GOLD analysis project Ga0114945, IMG submission 87194) | Hot spring microbial communities from Beatty, Nevada to study Microbial Dark Matter (Phase II) - OV2 TP3 | ecosystem: Environmental > Aquatic > Thermal springs > Hot (42-90C) | place: USA: Beatty... | reverse complement strand
CGGCACGCGTTGGTAGATGTACTTGGTCAGCTCCGCGTCGCGCTTGGAGCGGAAGATCGGGCAGGTGCGCGTGTTCGGGTTGAGCAGTGCGATATCCTCGGCGGAAAGGCTGAATCGGCGCTCCGGGTCGCGCAGGTCCTCCACGCTGTGGGCGAAAAAGACGAACTCCGCTTGCTTGTGGGGTCGGGCCGTGCCGGTCAGCGTGAGGAGGCAGAACTTCATCCGGCTGTCCACGGCCGGAAAAATTCCTTTGCGATTCTCGAAATCGTAGAGGCTGACCAGCGCCTGCGTTTCGGCCAGGTTCTGGAAGAAGAACTTGGTCGTGTCGTCCGTGGCGATGCCTGAGGGCACGATGCAGCCAACGCGGCCAGACGGGTTCAGCAGGCTCCGCTTGTGCTCGGCGAAGATGGAGTAAGTGTTGACGTCGCCTCGCCCGCAGAGCGGAAACCGGCCCGTGTCGCGCACCAGGGCGCTTTCGCCTTCGGCATGACGCAGGGCCTCGCGGAAGGCTTGGTGCAGGGATGGGTTGGTCCTGCGCAACTCGTCGATCATCCTCCGCCGCGCGGCCGCATTGGGTGCGCCCGCGATTTCGGGGTTGCGGGCGGCGAAGAACTCCTTCTCCTGGAGCTTGATCCGCTCCCACGGCGGATTCCCCAGCACGCAGTCGAAGCCGCCCGACCACGCGGTCTGCTCGCTCTCCGGTTTCTCGTCCGACTTGGGCACGCGGAAGACGTCCGGGAACTCCAGGTGCCAGTGGAAGAACTGGTACTGCCGGGCCAGGCGCTGGACTTCATCCTTGAGCCACGAGGGAGCATTGTGGGGGTTACGCTCGATGGCGCGGAAGACCTGCTCGGTAATCGGATACGGCAGGCCGCCGTCGCGCTCGCGTAGCTTTTTCATTACAAAGGCAGAGCACCAGGCGTCGGCCCAGAGGCGGCCGAAGAGGTAGCCGCTCGACTTAACCAGCTCGTCGTAGCGTTCCTGCTTCTTCTGCACGGCTTCCGGCGTGTCATCCGACATGTCGTCTAGGTTCACCATGGCGGTGGCCAGATCGCCCAGGCGCGCCCAGGGGTGGAAGAGGGTTTGTTGCCCCGTCTCGAAGTCCTTCCGTTCGCTCCTGTTCTGCTTCTTGAGTTCTTTGCAGTACTCCTTGTCGTCGCCCTCGATGGGTTTGAAGGCGTCGTCGGGAATGCCGCCCCGGAGCAGTGCGGGCGTCGCGCCGAGCAAGCTGTTGCCGCACTTGATGTGGTGTTCGAGAAAGGCGAGCGGCCTGCCGGGTTCCAGTGCCTCGAGCCAAAGACTCACGCGACAGAGCTCTGCGGCCATCGGGTTCACATCGACCCCATACAAGCAGCGGCCGATCACGTCGCGCAGGGCGTGCTGGTAGAGAAGCGGGGACGGTTCGCTCTCGCCCTGGGCGAGCGCACGCACGCGGGCTAGGTGGCGCGCGAGGCGGTGGGCCGCGCCCACGAGGAAGTGGCCGGAGCCGACGGCGGGATCGCACACCTTGAGCGCCAGAATGGCCTTTTCGGCCTCGGCGCCGGTCTTACCCTTGATCGCCTCCTCGACTACCGGGTCGAGGGCCGAGTCAAGCAGGCACTGCACGAGCGAGTCCGGCGTGTAGTAGGAACCGGAGGTCTTGCGCTCGCTCCCGGCGAACTCGGCGAACGTGAACCGGGCCCCGTCCGCGCTGATCTGCGGGGTGAGCGCGAGCAGGCTCTCGTACACGCCGCCGAGCTCCTCCGCGCCGAGGTTTCGATAGTCCACCGGGCGAAGCACCTTGTCCTGCCGGGTGAAGGCGAGCTGGCGAACCGCTTCAAGGAGATCATGGTTCGACAGCTCGGCGTCGTTCAGCGCAACGGTGGACGCCGGGTCCCAGAGGAAGCTCCCCAGGGCCGGAAGGGCGAGGTGATCGCGCGCGGCGGCGCAGTCCGGCTCGCCCGAGAGCGCGCGCACGACGATCTGGAACTGCCGCCACAGGTCGCCGTGACGGCTCCCCTTGATCTTCGAGGCAAGCTCGCGCAGGCGGGCCGCGCTGTAATGCGCGGCGTAGCGCTCGCGCGCGACACGGGCGGGGTCCGAGTCGTCGATCGGGTGCAACAAGGGCCGACCCTCGAGAAGGCGATCCTCGGCCACGAAGAGAAAGATGAGGCGGTAGACCACGCGAAGGAGCTGGCCATGGAAGTCGGTGAGCGACGCTTGGCCGTTCCGCAGGGTGTCGCGGAGCGCGACATTCTTCCGATGGCTTGTGAAGCCTTCGCCGAGAATCTGGAGCGCCCTCTCGACGCCGCCCCGCAGGTCGCCCAGCGCGCGGGTGCCCTGCTCGTCCGCGAGCTTGGCCCATTCCTCCAGCCAGCATGTCTCCGGCCGGTCGTCCTCGCGCGGCGCGAAGCGTGTTGCATGGACCAGGAGCCAGAGCAGGACGAAATCCGAATAGACCTCGCCCGCGAACATCGCCTCGAGGTCGAACTCGAGGAACGACTGGCGTGACAGCGCGAGGTTGTCACGAAGAACGCGCAGCCGCAGGCCGTTCGTCGCGATGCCCCACATGTGGCTTGCGCTACGGTTTAAGAATTCCTGCAGCAAGCCATGGGGATTCGCTGCGGCAGCACCACGAACGCCCGCGGCACGCCGGTCCAGGCTCAGGCCGCACCCGACGAGGTGCAGCGGCACGGGGCCGAAAAAGCGATTGATGGCATAGGTCTGCCCTCCGATTTCGGGGCTTTGGCTTCTGGGTAAGAGCCCGAAACCCAGCTCGCGCAGAAGGGGCAAGCTCCACTTGTCGTTTGTGACACCCGTGGCGGGTTCGCTCTCGGGCAGGTTCGCGACTGCGGCGCGGAACTCCACCCAGTGCTTGCGCAGGCGGTTCCATGACGGCGTGATGGCCTCGTTGAGGCGTTCCCCGCGGGGAAGACCATAGTCCCCCGGTTGGGTGCCCGGCAGCTTCGCCCCTGGATCGAGGACGCGCCGCAACAGGTCGAGCGGCAGGAGGCCTCCCTCCGAACGGATCGTCTGGAAGCCGTTCGCGCGTCCAGCCATGGCTAGCTCAACCTCGGTAGGAGGATATAGGCACCCAGAATGTCCACCGGGTAGACGGGCTCGATGGTCACGCGGCCCCTGACGCGGGCGGCCTCGCGCACGCGTTCGTGGGCGGCGAGCTGCACTGATGCTCGTTCACCGGCAACAGGCTCGAGTGCAGCCTGGAGTTTCGGCAAGGTCGGAAGCAGGAGCCCTACCTGCTGCTCTATCGCCGTGTTGGGGAGATTGCGTTCGGGACTCGCGGCCAGTAGTCGCTCGCCTTCCTCCGGGGTGAGCCATCTGGGCGCATCCGCGGGGCCGGTGCAGGCGAGCGGCACGATCTCCTCGCACAGTATGGCCTCCGCGTCGGCGCCGGCGTTCTTGAGGTGGTAGCGGAATCGCGCCACGAACAGTGTGGTTCTCGTGCTGACGGCCGAGCTGGAGATGACGCCGCACCTGGAGGCGACGGGCCAGGTATCCTGTGCGACCGGATCGAGCGCCTGGTCAAGGACCCAGGCCGCGAGACCTTCGATGACGGAGCTGGTGCGGCCGAGATAGACCTCCTCTTCGCCCAGGGGAAGGTCGAAACGGCCGGCGAAGGGCTCGTCGCAGCCGACGGCCTGACGTAGGGCGCGCGGCACCTGGTTGCTGAGGTGGACGACGACGGAGTTTCCCTTCAGCTCCACCGGAACGTTGGCTCCCTGCAACGCGGCGTGGAAGAAGCGGGCGACGTCCTCGCCGCGTCCGATCGCGGAGCGGACACTTTGAAGTTCTGCCGCAACGGCCTCCGGGCTGATGGTGTGCTGCGCGAAACGCGAGCGGCTCGCCTTCTCCCGGTCGCGCGCACTCTCCCACTCGGCATGAAGGGCCTTCTTCTTCGGTTCCAGATCGTCGATGAAGTCAAGCATCAGCTGCTGAGTACGCTGGGTGGCCCTCTCGCGGAACAGGGCGCCTTCGAATAGGGCCTCCGCGATCTGCTCGCTCGACCCGGGGACCGCGACCGTGACCCCGAGGTCGCTCTTGATGGCCTTGTGCTTTCGGATGAGGACATCCAGGATGACGCCGTCTATAGGGTTGTCGGTGCCGTAGTATGTGACGACTCGCACCTCCGCCTTATGCTGGCCGAACCGGTCTACGCGGCCTTCCCGCTGTTCGTGCCGCGTGGGGTTCCAGGTTAGGTCGTAGTGCAGAACCGCGTTGAAGTGCTCCTGGAGGTTGATCCCCTCGGCCAAGCAGTCGGTGGCGACCAGCACGAACTGCCCCCGTTCGGCCACCAGGCCGGCGATGCGCGACTTGCGCTCGGCGGGCGGCAGAAGGCCGGTCACCGATTCGACGCGGACCTCCACGGGCAACGCCTCCCGAAGATGCCGAGCCACGTAATCCGCCGTGTCCACGAAGCGGCAGAACACAACCGGCTGGAAGCCGTCCTTCAACAGCGCCTTGACCTCGCGGGTGGCGCCCTGGAGTTTGTGGTCGGCCTCGGGGGAGAGTGCCTCGGCCCGACGCGCGAACTCCAGAAGCCTGCGACGCGTGCCTTCCGCCGCGCCCTCCGTGTCGGAGCCAGGGCTGAAGTCGAGAGGGATCACGTCGTCCGTGTCGTCTTGGTCGAGGACGGTGCGCCGACCCACCTCGTCCACCTCTTCGGCATCGGCGGCCTGGTCCACGGCGGCCCGGCTGCGCAGCGTAGCGGCGGCCGCGGCCGGGCTAGAGGATACGCAACGCAGGAGACCAAGCGCGGACCAGTAGCGCACCCGGCGCCGGCGTTCGCCATGGTCTCCCGAGACATAGTCACGGCCGAAGGCGAGGATGTCGTCGAAGAGCGCGCGGTATTCTCTGCTGAATGTGTAGGTGGCCTCCTTGTCCTTCCGATCGGGGAACGCGGTGTCGGTTTGAAGGTATTGGCGGATGTCGGCACGCCGCCGCTGCACGAGGTATCTGGAGAGCTTGCGGCGGATACCCTCCCGCTCGGCGCGATCGAGGTCCGTCGGAAGGGTGGCGAACTCGTCCTCGATCAGGCTCAACAGGGAACGGAACGCCTCCTCGTTGCCGCTATGGGGCGTTGCGGTGACGAGAATGACGTGACGTGTCTTGTCCTCGGTTACGCGACGCAGAAGCTCGAAGCGCTGCTGCCGACCCCGGCCTACGCCTTCGGCCAGCGTGCACCCGTGCGCCTCGTCCACGATGACGAACTCGGGACACTTCAGGGCGAATTCCTCGACCCGGCGAGGGGTCTTGATGAAGTCCGTCGAGACGACGGTGAAGCGGTGCCTGTCGAAAACCGAGACGTCGCGCGGCAGGTCGCGCTCCAACCGATGGATCGTGCCGCTCAGAACGAGCTCGGCCTCGATATGGAACTTCTCTGTGAGTTCGGCCTGCCACTGCTCGGCCAGATGGGGCGGGCAGAGAACGGCTACGCGCCGGATCTCTCCTCGGTCGAGCAACTCGCGCGCGATGAGCACCGCTTCGATCGTCTTGCCGATGCCCACGTCGTCGGCGATCAAGAGACGCACTGGGTCCAACTTCAGCGCCATGATGAGGGGAACGAGCTGATAGGGGCGTGGCTCGATGGCGATACGGCCGAAGCTGCGGAAGGGGCCTGCCGCGGCCCGGGTCGAGAGGCGGGCCGCGTCGCGCAGGAGCTGTCCCGATGTGAAGTCCCCTACGTCATTGCGCGTGGGCAAGGGAAAGGTCGCCGATTCAACGGGCTCGATAGCCGGGAGGATGCCAGCCACCTCCTCATCCAGGCCGCCGACCGGCCGCGCGATCAGCAAGGACTCGTCGGACTCCGGGAGAACCACCCACTCGTGCCCGCGGGCATGGATCAGGGTGCCGGGCTTGGAAAGGGCGGCCGGGTTCATGCGGGTGGAGCTCCAAAAATGTCGGGATGGCGTCCAAAGATCGCCTTCCAGTCTGCCTTGTGGTGGAAGCGAATCACGACGTAGCCCATCTCCAGAAGCCGCTGCGTACAGGCCTCATCCTCGCGCATCCGGGCCGGCTTGTCGTGCGGCGGCCCATCGATGTAGATCGCGGCGTTGTGTTCGCGGTAGTAAAAGTCAGGTCGCGTCGCGCCCGCTTCGATCAGGTACTGGGCGTCGCTCGGCGGACGGAGCATGAGCCGGTCCACCATGTCGAGCCACTTCCTCTCGAGGTCGCTGTCGCAGCGCTTCCGCAGGGCGGCCATCCGCTCAGACCGCGATCCCGCGCCTCCCGACGGGCGGCACTCGGACCGAGACAACGCGGCCAGCAAATCGCGGATCAGATAGCGGTCGAGGTCCTTGTGGTCGGGCTGGTTGAAGTAGTCGAGCAGGCACTCGTAGCAGGCCTTGCCGCAGACATGCGCAGCTCTGTCCTCCAGCGAATCCGGGTCGAAGTGGCAGATCTCCAGAGCCTTCCGCGCGAGCAACGGCAACACGGCGGGGTCTTCCGCGATCTGGCGAAGCACCCCGGCGCCACCTTCCGATGCCTCGTAGAAGAGGATTTCCTGCCGGTCCGCCGACGACGGCATGGGCTCACATGAAAGCTCGCGGGGTTCCAGCTGGAAGTGCTGCTGAATGGCTTCCTTGAACGCGGCCATGAGACCAGCCATCTCCGGGGCCGGCTGCGGCGGCTCGAAACGCATCACCAGCGCGTTTTTCGTGTCCTTGACGTAGGGCACGACGCGCTGAAGCCGGGTCTGCGCGGCTGCGTCGTCCTGGTCCTCCTCGTCGGCCGGGTTGCGCGCCCAATAGCCACGCTCCAGGTCGAGGAGGAATCCCGGAGGCTGGGTACTTCGCTGCCGGGCCCACCCCAAGTTAATGCGGTAGAGATCCGTCGCGTCGCCGTAGCTCAGCCGCAAGGCCAGCGTGCCATTGCAGTAGACCTCGGCGTCCTGCCGGTCCTCCTTTCCGCCGATCTCCGGGAAACGGTACGAGACGACGAGCTTGTACCCGAATCGCTGGCGCTCCTCCTCGTCGCAGGTGATACGTTGGGCGAGCTTCAAGCTCACGTTCTGCATGAGGACCAGGTTGTCGATTCGAGCCGGTCCATCGAGGGCGGCGCCGCAACGATCACACACTTCCGCCAGGTTGTTAGCCTGTTCCAGGTGAGCGTAGCCGCACTTGGTGCAACGCTTCATCGTGGCTGTGGCGAGTTCATGCGTCGATTCGATGTCGTCGGAGCCGAAGTCGAGATTGACCTTGTAGACGCGGTAGCGCGCGCCTTCGTGGTAGATGAGGGCGCGCGGACCGAACTCGGAGATGGCCAGGAAACGCGGCCGCGAGACGAACTCGTCGCGGCCCCCGTATTGCCGCCGCCCGGGAACGTATGCCGAGATGGGCAGTCTCGGGAAGTTGTACCCGGGGAGGAATCCCTCGGTGGCGAAGTAGCGGTACGAATAAAAGTCGCCCTCGTAGATGCCTTCGGCCTCGGTCAGAAGCCGGATCTGGCTTTCGGCGTGGGCTCGAAGCCGGCGGGAATGGTTACGCTCCGACTCGGGACGGGTGTGGTCCCCGATGATCTTGTGGTGCAACTCGCGCTGCCGCACGGCGGCGCGATAGAGGCTTCGCCAGCGCTCGCAGGACGCGTCGAAGGCGCGCTCAAGCTGGTCGAGCACCTCACGCGGCCAACCTTCATGGAACCATGCCGTCCCGGCCAGTTCGCCACGAATGCCTGCGATGAGCTGATCGACCTTAGTAAGCGCCGCGGCCCGTTGCGCCGGGTTTCTCAACTCGTGGGCGAGTGCTTCCTTAACCAGGAGCGGCAGTGTGCCGTCGCTGGGTGACACGTCGAGCACGGTCGTGAGGGTCTTCCCGAGATCCGGCTTGGCCACTTCCATCCAGACGGCGTTGATGTGGCACCGGACCAAATCACGATTGCGCAGGTCGACGCGCGGGGGTGCCACGGCACCCGCGACCATCTTGTCAGGCTCGCGGAAGAAGTACTGGTCGTGCGGGCTCCGCCCGGCGCAGTAAGTGTAGACGAGCGCAGGCTGCCCGCCGCGGCCCGCCCGGCCGCTGCGCTGCGCGTAGTTCGTGGGAGTCGGCGGGGCGTTCCGCAGGTTGACGACATTGAGCTGGGCGATGTCGACGCCCAGCTCCATCGTCGGCGAGCAGAAAAGGAGTGGCAGGTCTCCCGCGCGGAACCGTTCCTCCCGCTCCTCGCGATCTTCGGACGCCACCTGTGCGGTATGTTCGCGCGCTTCCAGGAGGCATTTGAGATCCACGAAGGAGCGGTAGCATTCCAGGAAGTACTGGTTGACCGCGGGAGGGATTTCTCCTGCCTGCAGCAACCGCGTCCGATCAACGGGGCGAACCTCCCCGTCACCCGGCAGCCAGCGGAGAGCGTCCGCGTTGAGCTGATAACCCGGATCATTCCCGTCGCGCCCGGAGCGGACCTGCTCGACGATGCCGTATCGCTTCAGGGTAAGGAAAAGGAACCGGATGACCTCGTCCACTTCATCGTGCCCGAGCTGATGTCTGTTCGGCATGTGGGGCCCCAGCGTTCGTTTGAGATATCGTCCATAGGCGCCGCGGGAAGACAGGAACAGGCCAGGATGGTCTTGGGGGCGTTTGGGGCGAGGATAGGCGACCATCGCCTTCGTCAGGTCACGGGCATCCTCGAGGTACCAGACCGTGTCCTCGCGCAGCCGCGGCTTGGTCTGTTCGACAAGGTCGAGCTGCTTCTGCGGATCGAGAACGTCCACCTTTACGGCCAGCGATCGGCGCAAGACGTCGAGCAGGGTACGGAAAATCTCCTCTCGGACCTCGGCGGAGCAAGCGCGAAGCGGCGCGGGCGTCTCCACGAATAGGTCTGTTCCTCGATCTCCTCGTGCCGCGAAGCCCGCGTTCCAGAGCTCGGTTTCCTCCAGAAGTCCATCTCTCCCCGAAAGCCCCTCGTAGTCGAACCGAAGCAGGCCGCAGTCCTCGAGGTTAGGGGCCGTCACGCGCCAGCCGCGCTGGAGGTCCCGGTAAAGGAAGTAGTCCAGGACGCGGCGGAACGCATCCTGGGTCGCATTCCTGGCCGGCCCGCGCACCTCCGGGTCCGCGGCGTACTCTTTGAACGGAAGCTGCATGGCCTCGAAGACCCGCCGCGAGAGGTCACCGTGGTTGAGCCACCTACCGGAGTTCTCCTTGGTCGCCTTGTGCAGCGCGGAACGCAAGAGCGCGACCTGAACAAAGTCGTTGAAGTGGCCGGACTGCAACGATGCGTCCTGGCGGTTGTCCGTGAAGCTCAAGAGCTTGCGGGCCTCGCTCGTTAAGCCGCGGTTCCCCTGCAACTCGATGAGCGAGCGGACGGCCAGGATGGTGGTCGCGGTGCTCCGGTTGTCCACGCCGAGGGTCGCCAGTTTGGGGCGCTCCGATCGCTGGCTCTTGGTGTAGGCGATGCGGCAGAATGGGTCGAGGCAGAACAGGAAGTTCTTGCGGATCAGCGCTGCCGGAATGCCCTGTCCTTCCGGTACAAGATGCCCCTTGGCGTCGACGAACACCGACTCGGGGAGGTCGCCTCGCCCAACGCTCTCTTTCAGGAAAGCCGGCAGCCGGTCGAGCAGCTCTGGCCCCTCTACCCTCGGCCAAGGAGAAGCCGCGGAGAGGTACAAGTATGCGTCCTCGCTGCCGTCCTCGTCTTCCTCGCGTATGTCTTCGCGCGGAAGCAGCAGCCTGCCCTCTTCGGTGGAGACCAACCTCACGCGGTAGTAGGCGGTGCCGCACTGGCGGCAGAAGACGAGAGGGAACAGCCGCTTGTCGGGCTCGCCGGGCTTGGAGCCCTTCTTCGACATTTCGAGATGGCGCTCGGCCTCGGTCTCCATGGTCGCCCACACCGTGTCGCCGCGGGTAAAGAACTGGTGCAGTCTGAACGGGAATATGGGGAATCGGCTGGATTCGCTCCGCCGCAGCTCTGATCCCTTCAAGAGGAACCCGCGAAGAACCCCCGCGCAGATCGTCGGGTCTGTCGAGGTGATGCGTGCCAGCTCTTGGGCCGCACTGCCGTCACCTTCCAGACGCCTGGGGGACTGCCGCACCAGCCGCCCGGTGCGTTCCGACCTGCGAACGCCAAAGGTGGACTCGATCCACGAGCTCAGGGGATGGCGGCTGAAGCTCTCGTAGCTGCCCGGGGGATCTGCGCTCGTCTCGATTGCCGAGCGGAGGGCGCGGATGACCTGTTGGTCGCCCGGGTCGATCTCCGGCGTGGCGCGCTCCAGCGTCTCCTCGATAACCTGCGATGCGTCCAACGCAACGCCGAATAGGGTCGATGCGACCTTGGCCACTTCCTGCTTGTGCTCGTCCGTAGGAGCACTCTGCACGATCGTCGCCGAGGTGCCGATGCAGATGATCTCATGGCCGCCGAAGGCGAGGCGGCAACGGCGCATGAGCAGCGCGACGTCGGCGCCTTGCCGGCCGCGGTAGGTGTGCAGCTCGTCCAGGACAAGGAAGCGCAGACCTTGGGCACCCCGGACGAGTTCGCGGTCTTCACTCCTGGTGAGGAGCAGTTCCAGCATCATGTAGTTCGTGAGCAGGATGTCCGGTGGGTTGCTGCGGATGAGGTCCCGATCCGGCCCTTTTTCCTGGCCCGTGTAGCGGGCGAAGCGAACGGGAGGCCGGCCCTGCGGATAGCCTTTCTCAAGGAACTTCTTGAGCTCCTCATGCTGGCTGTTCGCCAGGGCGTTCATCGGGTACACCACGATAGCCTGAATGCCCCGGCCGGTCCCGTGCTGTAGCACGTGGTCCACGATGGGGACGATGTAGGTCAGGCTCTTTCCCGAGCCCGTCCCGGTCGTAACCACGAAGGACTTGTTCTCCCGCGCCTTCAGAATCCCTTCACGCTGATGAGCGTAAAGGAACAATGTCTTGCCTGTGTGATCCTTGTCGGACTTGTCTTTCCTGAATATCCTGGCGCACTCCTGGTGGAGCACGCCCTCTTTCACCAGGTCATCGATCGTTCCTCCGGGAAGGAACGTCGGATTCAGCTGGAGCAACGGCTCGGGCCAGAAAGCACCCGCCATGAGCTCGGACTCCACTCGCTGTGCGATCCGTGAGTCCGCGATCCTGATGAAGCTGCGCGTATAGCCGGCGTAGTCGGCTACTAGGCGATCTCGTAGGTCGAAAACATTCATGGCTTTGTTTTCCGCGGCCCTGACCCTGGGGACCCACGCCCCTCGTTACTTGCCCCACCGCTGGTAGTTACCCACTCGTCCACCTCCGAGAGCTTGAAGCGAAGCAGGCGCCCGACCCGATGGGCCGGGAACCCCTTTGAATCGACCCACCGGTAGATGGACTCCTTGGCCACCCGCAGGTGGGCGGCCACTTCCTCGATACCGACCCAGCCCTCTTCAGGAGCCATATTCGGTCCTACCTTCGCGCTTCGGAAGAGCGTCCCTTCCTGACCATGAGGCGTCAAGAGAGTATATGAGAATCGGCTCCTACGGTCAAACGAATGCCAGAGGGCGACCGCGGGACGCGCCAAGAGAGAAAGGCCCGACGCGGGGAGGCGTCGGGCCCTTCCGGAGCGGCGCCGACAGGCGGGTTCAGGCGAGCACGGCCCGCAGGCGGTTCGAGAGGGAGCCGCCCTTGTTGCCG
>Ga0114945_10002193_pt1 | contig 11577 bp, 10 predicted proteins | sample OV2TP3_FD_87194 | JGI IMG/M metagenome (GOLD analysis project Ga0114945, IMG submission 87194) | Hot spring microbial communities from Beatty, Nevada to study Microbial Dark Matter (Phase II) - OV2 TP3 | ecosystem: Environmental > Aquatic > Thermal springs > Hot (42-90C) | place: USA: Beatty... | reverse complement strand
TAGCCTGGAATTTGGACGAAAACTGAATATTCAGCGTCTTTAATGTTTATATTAGATATTGTTGTTAGGGGTTCGTTATCAAGAAAAATCTCTATTTTTTCAACAGGAAAAGTGTTTTTAATATCTAAAAGAATTTGGACAGGAGACCCCACGCTTATGGTTTCTTTTTGGCGCGGATACAAAATCGTAATAATAGGAATGTTTTCTATTGTGTGGATGTCATCATATCCTTGTGGGGGGAAGCTGAGCGCGATGATTTTATCAGAGGACGTCGCTTGAGTTGCCCAATTTTTTATTCCTTCTTCCCATCGCAAGAATTGTGGATCGGACTCGGGGTTTGGGGGCGGCTCGCCCCGAGGGTTATCTTTTTGGACATAATAGAGAAGCGAATGAAGCTCGTAGAATTGTCTTTCTTCGATTAGTTCTTTCGGGGTGAACTCAGTCGCTAATTTACCGGACATAATATCTATAGGTAGCGTTATTGCTTGTCCAAAATTATTATTAAGAATTGATTTTTTGGTGATAATTTGTTCGGGCGCGATGAATTCTGTTTTATCCCAATTCTTGATTTCGTGCGCTTTTATCATAAAATCATGCCATATCGGAGCGGCGGCCTTAACTCCATCGGCATCGCGCATTTCTGAATTGTCATTATTTCCCACCCACACTCCAACGGTTATATTTGGGGTATAGCCAACAGTCCATGCGTCTCTGTATCCTTGGGTGGTGCCGGTCTTTACGGCGGAAGGGATTCCTTCAAGGTAAAGCTTGCCCCTTGAGCCAAATATCGGAGCCCTTAAAGAGTCATCAGAAAGAATAGACGTTACAAGGCGGGCAATTTGCGGATCCATTACTTTTTTAGGATTTTCTTTAAATTCATCCAGCACGCCGCCGTTATTGGATTTAATATAAAGTATCGCGATTGGTTTATTATAAATACCGTCTTGCGAAAACACTCCATACGCGGAAGTTTCTTCTAAAGGTGTAACCTCTCCTCCTCCAAGTACTAAAGATAGGCCATAGTGAGATGGGTCATTATTTAAACTTGTTATACCCATAGATCGGGCAAGGTTTATCGTGTCAGACAGGCCGGCTAAATATAGCACCTTAACAGATGCGACATTAATTGATTGAGCCAACGCCTCTTTAAAAGTCATTGGGCCGCGAAATTCCCCGGTATAGTTTTGGGGAATATATTCTTCTGCTCCCTGCACCCCAAAATTCGTCTCAACGTCAAATATTATAGTATCGGGGGTGTAGCCCTTTTCAAACGCCTTTGCGTAGGCAAAGGGCTTAAATGAAGATCCGGGCTGGCGTAAGCGCGTTGTTACGTTTACGTTGCCATCGTTTTCTGTGTCGAAGTAATCACGGGAGCCTACCATTGCTAGTATCTGACCAGTCTTTGGATCTATCGCGACAAGCGCGGCGTTTTTAGCGTTAAAGCGGCCCTCGTTTTTATCTCCCCAATATTTAACAATTTTTTCTGCTTCTTGCTGAAGCTCCGAGTCTAGAGATGTTATAACGCTAAACCCTGAGCTTTTAAGATAGTCTTGCCCATAAATTTTTTCTAATTGCTCTCGCACATACATAACAAAATGAGGGGCCTTGATATTGCTAAGCTCTTGCGAGTAGGAAAGATTTTCCGCGAGCGCCTCGTTAAGATGCGATTGGGTTATGTACCCTATACTATACATCCTTTCGAGTATGTATTTTTGTCGGGCTGTAAGCTGTTCAGGATTGTTGCCGAAAGGAGAGTAGTAGGTGGGGGCTTTAGGCAGGGCGGCAAGCAGGGCGGACTCTGCGAGGGTGAGACTCTTTGCGTGTTTATTAAAAAAGGTTTGACTTGCGGCTTCAACGCCATACGCGTTTGAACCGTAAGGAACTATGTTTAGGTAAAAATCAAGAATTTCATCCTTGCTGTATTTTAATTCTAGTTCCAAAGACAGAATTAATTCTTTAATTTTTCGCGAATAGTTTCGCTCCGGGGTGAGATACACGTTTTTAATTAACTGCTGGGTTATAGTAGATCCTCCCTGGAGCACTGTCTTTCCCTTGAGGTTTTTAACTAGAGCCCTTGCAACGCCGGCCAAATCAACGCCGGAATGATTATAGAAGTTATCATCTTCGGCTACTATAGTAGCCGCCTTTACATATTCGGGAATATCTTCAAAGGGGATTATTGTGCGTTTTTGTTCGCCATGTATATCATATAGAAGAAAATTGCCGGTTCTATCGTATATCTTTGTTGACTCATATATTCTAATTTCTTTTATACTAGAGGGGCTGGGCAGGTCTTTGGCGTAATATGCAAAAATTCCCAAAATACCGACAGTAAAAAAAACGCTCAAGGCTGCGCCTAGTTTAAATAATGCTTTTATCAGCCGTAATTTTGATTTTTTACGATTCATATAGTAGTATTGTAGTATGTCAGCAAAAAATGACCAAGTCAATCTACTTACAAGAGGAATAAAAGAAGTAATACCGTCAAAAAAGGCTTTAGAAAAAGCTCTTTTTGAGGGAAAGCAGCTTACGGTATATCATGGCGTGGATCCAACAGCTCCGAGTCTTCACTTGGGCCACTCGACTAACTATATATTTTTAAGAAAGCTTCAGGAGTTAGGCCATAAGATTATTCTCCTTATAGGTGATTTCACGGCCAGTATAGGGGATCCCACGGGGCGGACAGGCGAACGCGCGCTTTTAACGCGAAAGCAAATTTTAGAAAACTGCAAGACATACAAAGATCAAGCGGCCAAAATTTTAGACTTTAAATCAAGGGAAAATCCGGTGCGTATAGAATATAACAGCAAATGGCTCAAAAATCTGACATTTGAAAGTATTATAGACATAGCATCTCATTTTACAGTACAGCAAATGATTACGCGAGAAATGTTCCAGCGAAGAATAAAAAACGAAAGCCCCATCGGCCTTAATGAGTTTCTCTATCCGCTTATGCAGGGATACGACTCCGTAGCTCTTAAAGCAGACGTAGAGGTTGGAGGGAACGACCAGATGTTTAATATGCTTATCGGTAGAGACTTAGCAAGGGCGTATCTCAATAAAAATAAATTTGTGATAACAACAAAGCTTCTTATAAATCCCAAAACCGGGAACAAATTAATGAGTAAAAGCGAGGGGGGTTATATCGCCCTGAACGACGCCCCAAACGAAATGTACGGCAAGGTGATGGCCTTGCCTGACGAGGTTATTAGTGATTGCTTTGAATTGTGCACGGAAGTTCTCATGGCCGAAGTAGAAAAAATTATGAAAACACCGCTCCGAGACGCAAAAGCGCGTTTAGCTCGCGAGATAGTAGCTATGTATCATGGCCGCAAGATGTCCGAAGACGCCGAAAGGGAATTCAATAAAGTCTTTACAAAACACGAAGCGCCTTCGGATATTCCTGTATTTAATATAAAAAAAGAAAAAATAAACATTATAGATTTATTGGTTGAGGTGGGCTTGGCGCCGTCAAAATCAGAAGCCCGCAGATTAGTAGAGCAGAGCGGGGTGAAAATAAATAACAAAACACAAACAGATCAAAAAGAAGAAATCATAGTTAAAGACGGTATGCTGGTGCAAGTGGGGAAGAGAAGATTCGCTAAAATCACCCCTTCGCCAAATAGTCGGGATTAAATAATTTTATAAGTTTTACGAAATGAATCTTTTTTAGGCCAAAGGATTCATGGACGGTTTCCGCAACGCGTCTTGCCCAAGGAGTGAGCGTTTTTTTGTCTTTGCGCAATACGCGGCGTTTTGTGATGATTCGGCAAAGACGCCTGTTGGGACTATAAAATGATTTTTCCTGCAGAACACCATTTGTTAGCAGGAATTCACCCCTATGTTTTATGTGTTTTAGCAGATAGCCGCGCCTTAAAAAAATTAAGTCATATTTGTTTGAAAACTGAAAAGTGAAAATTGAAAATTTGCGCTTGCGTAGCTTGTATACCCCTGCTTTAACCGTCTTACTGCTCCTGGCCCATGAACCGGTTAGATTATGCAGGAACATCTGCGCGCCGCGTTTCGGCTGGCGCATTAAATTATTTATACTTTTTACATCCATTTCATAGTCCATATTTAGGTGTTCAAGCAAGTGAAAAGCAATAATTGGCGGTTCATTGTTCGCGAGCTGGGCCATAGTAAGGGTGGGGAATGAGCCCAACAGCCTAGGGTTGCATTCTGTTATATAAAGCTCTTGGGTATTTTCGTCTAATACAAAATCTATGCCAAAAATTCCCCGGTAACCTAACAGTTTAAAACAGTTTCCAACTTTTTCTACGAAGTTGTAGGCCTGATTAAGGGCATGTTCCGGAAAACCAGACGAAGACCAGTCGTGGCCGCAGAAAAGGCCGGAGCCCTTTTGCGGGTTGTATAATTGGGGAATATCTATAAGCTGATACTGCGGGCGCGTTGAGAGGATTCCGTGGCGCGTAACGCAGCCCGTGATGCTAGGAGAGGGACCTTTTATATATTTAGCCACGATAACCTCAAGGCGAGATATATCTTCTGCTATTTCTTCTCCTTCTTTTTCGTGAACACTCAATTTTTTTATCGCGTTACGCCAATCTTCTTGTGATTTTATAAAAAAGGTTCCTTTGCCTCCGCCCCTGCGCGGATGCTGTAATACGAATGGCAGCCCGTATTTATTTTCTAACGTGTAAAAATCGAGATTTCTTGCCAGAATTACTTCCCCAGGAGGTGGTTGGGCGCCAATTTCTTCAAGAATTTTTCTAAATTTAATTTTGTCTTCAAATAGAGCCTTGCCAAACTTCACTGGCGTCGCGACAAGTGTCCAGTTATTTTCCCGGCATACGCGCTCTACTTTTGATGAGGACTTATACACGATAAGCGCCGGGGTTTCAAATTTCGAAAGATACTCCTTGGTCCTCGGATGCGTAAGGACAGTGGTTGAGTTTCTGGGCATGTTAATGTGTTTTGTGCCCATTCCTTTCTCGAGCGAAAAAACGTCAATAGTTTTTTCTATTATTTTCGTGTCCAGAGAATAACGAAGCGAAAGAAGCCGGTAATTAAGAACTATATCCTCAAGGCCAACGCGATCAAAGGCATATACGCCCACGCCGAAAATGGGGGTTTTTACGCAGTTTTTAAAGAATTCTTTAAGGGAGATAAGATCGCGAATCATAATGTAACTAATGTCCCTTGAGCAGTATATTTTTCGTCGGATCTCGGCGGGCTGCAGTTTTGCTTCTAACGGTAGATGTCTTTTCTATGGCCGATTTTGAGAATAATCAGTTTATTTTTAGACATGTCACAAATTGCACGGTAATCACCAATTCGGAATCGCCACTGCCCGACACTCGGATCGCTAAGCTTATCTGCGAAGCGTCTTATGTTTTTCTGAGAAACATAAAAACGGAGCTTATTGAGTATTCTCCGCCTATTGTTTGGATCTATTTTTTTGAGATTTCTGACAGCAGATTTGGAAAAAAGTATTTTCATTAAAACATTTTTTCAACTTCTTCCATACTGAAAAATTCATCCCCCCGTACTTCGAGGCGGGATTTTTTGATGTCTTTTCTTAGTTTTTCTGAAGCGTACATCGCCAAATCTTCAAGAGAAGCTTCTATTTCTTCCCATTCTTTTATTGGCAACACCACGACAGACTCTTTGCCGATTTTTGTTCGCTGTATTGTTGCTGTTTGTTGCACGTATTTATTCTAGCAGGTTATTCTCGTTTTAGCAATACATTTTTCGCTGGATCTACGAGGAATTTTTTAAGGTCCCGTCGGCCGATAATTACGTCATGCTTCATTTCTTCACGCGACGCGATAAACGCCTCCGTGCGGATTTTTTCTTTGTCTAATTCAAAAACAAGGTCCACTATTGGCCGCTCTTCTTTTCCAAGAGCGCCCCTTACCTTTTTGTATTTAAGAATATTAGTGACCTGAAGTTTGTCCGCGATTGATTTTGCGATAGTTGTACGGTACGCGCCAGTATCTATTTTTGCAAAAGTAGTGTATCTTTCTTTATTTGTGCCGTGTATGACTATCTCTTCCCTGGAGCCAATTATTTTTTTTCCGGAGAGTTCTTCAAGTTCTTCCTCGAGGCTTCCGCCAAAAAGGTCTCTCGCTATCTTTACGCCCTTTTTTGCGTCATTGACACTGAGTCCGCGAACACGCTGAAGCCGTTCTTTTATTGGGGCCATATTTGCGATTTGAATAGCTAGTCCCGGGCGGGCATTTAATTCTAAAAGAATAGGCCCGCGATCGCCGTCTATACTAATGTCCGCGCCGACAAAATTGCAGCCGACAGCTTTTTGAGCGCGTATAGCAAGCTCCAATATGTTATTCCAGTCCGGTATTTTAATCCCACTCGGGCTTAATCTGGTCCCGGGTATGTAACTTATTTGGCGGTCATGGTGCACGCCGTATGTTGTGACGCCATTTCCCATATCAATGCCAGCTCCTATCGCGCCAAGGTGAAGATTCGCTTTGCCTTCCGACTCCTCTGTTGGAATGCGAAGCTCGGCCATAATAGGTATTGAGTTATAGACAATTACTCGAATGTCGGGAATACCCCTTGCGCTATATTGTTTGAATAGCTTGAGTATTTTGATTCTCTCTTCAAAAAAAGCAATGTCAGGAGAATTTCCAAGTGAAAAAGTGCCATCTATTATATTTAAGATATGGTTTTGTATATCCGAAAGAATAATTATGCTTCGCTCGGATTTTATCCAGGCAAGATTACCGCGTTGTTTTCCGAAAGAGCGCATAAAGTGGAGAATTCCAGCATCGCGGATATTATCTGGCGCATATTTTTTTTTAGCAAACACCACAATAATACCCTGTCCGCCAAGGCCCCTGTTTGGTTTTAGGGCGAAAGAAGACGGAAGATCTTCCCACTGAAACTCTCGGAGCTCTTTAGGGGACGAGATAGAAGCGAATGTTTTTGGAACGGGCAGGCCGTTTTTCGCGAGCACTTTTTTTGTGAGAAGCTTGTTGTCTAAGATGCGAAGAGCGCTCTTTGTTAGGGAGGGCTTAATGTAGAGCAAATTGCGAGCGTTGATACCTAAAACACCTGTTGGCATGTTTGAAAATTCACCTAATTCACCTAATTCACCTAATTTCTAATAAAATTTCTAATTCTAGAATGTCTAACAAACTCGTAGTTTCGCTCATTAGTTATTCGACGTTTTATTAGGTCAATTAGAAATTAGGTGAATTAGGTGAATTTTCAAAATGTTACTTGAATATTACATCCTTAAACCGTATATACTCCGATATACGCAATCCTGTCCATTTGCCAAGGAAGAGATTCAGCAGTATTATCGCGATAAGAATAAAAATCGGATAAGAAAGAACAATACTTTGCATCCACCCCCATGTTATCAAAAGGAATATCACAGTGGCCATTGCGAGCGTTTCAAGGGTTATGCCTAGAGTTTTTCGAGGTCCATGTTCAATAAGGAATGAAGCGAACTGCTCTGCCGAAATTATAAGTATTAAAAAAGAAAAAATAGCTTCAGGGAATTGAATTTCGCTGCGGTATGGTATGAACGTAAGTAGAATTACAGTACCGATTACTATTCCTATTAAAATAAGGGCCATTTTGGGCAGGTAAAGAAGGCGGACAGTTTTTAGAAGCGATTTAATTATAAATCCAATAATAAAAATCGCGAAAAATATTATGATTCCTGCCTGAAGCCCGGTTGCGAGATACGCGTATCCGACAAGGACGGGGGTGGCGATGCCGAAGCCCTTGACTCCTATGATTTGCCTGCCAATAACCACGATGGTTATGGCTATTGGCAACATAAACAATAAAACTACGGCGTGTTCCGGAATTCCGTTTTGTATTAAAAGATTAGTCATCTTCTAGCTTCTTAGCTTTTTAGCTTCTTAGGCTTTAGTAATACTAACGCGTAGAGCCTAGAAAGCTAGGAGGCTAATTCGGCGTATATACGCCTATACTATGAGCGCAGCATATTGCGACAGCCAAGGCGTCCGCCGCGTCATCTGGCTCCGGGATTTCCTTGAGACTAAGAAGTACGCGTACCATTTTTTGAATCTGGGTTTTGTCGGCCCTGCCGTAGCTAGTCACGGCTTGCTTCACTTGAAGTGGCGTGTATTCATATATAGGTAGAACGTGTTCATTGAGAGTTTCGAGGATCACGCCCCTGGCGTGCGAAACAGATATAGCAGTTTTTACGTTTTTAGTAAAGAATAATTTTTCAATGGCAGAGTAATCCGGATTATATTTTTTAATTATAGAGATAAGCTCTTTGCGTATTATAGTAAATCGTTTTGCGGGCTCAAGCCCCGCTGATGTCTTTATACATCCAAAAGATACACAGGAGAGACCGTTGGTTTCTTTTTTAATTACGCCATAGCCGGTTGTTGCTGTTCCGGGATCAAGGCCTAGTATTATCACTAGCTTCCTAGCTTCCTAGGCCACTAGCTTCCTAGCTTCAACTTAGGTAACCCTAAGAAGCTAAGAAGCTAAGAAGCTAAGAAGCTAGATTAGAGTATATTTCCTGCACGTCGTCATGATCGTCAAGCAGTTCAAAGAGGATGTCTATCTTTTTTCTTACTTCGTCAGATACATCCATGGGGGTTGTTGCTACCCATTCGTTTCCTGATTTAGTAAACGCCCACTTAGCGCTTCCTTCCGGGACCAGCTTAGCGTTGTGAGTGGAGAGAATTTTTTTAATTTCAGATAAGGTTCTGTTTTTATTGTCGGTTATTGCCTCAACCAAGATTGCTATGCCTTCGGGACCGTAAATCTCAAGGGTTATTTCTTCAAGTGTTACGCCCTCAAGTTCCCCAGTGCCTTTTTTAATGGCTCTTTCTATGTTCTCCTTGGGCATATTGGCCGCTTGCGCGGATTCTATCGCTATGCGAAGCCGCGGGTTCATCGAGGGATCTCCGCCTTTGTCTCGCGCAGCTATTGATATAGTTTTCCCAAGCTTGCTAAAAAGCTTGCCGCGCTTAGCGTCAATTGCCGCCTTATGATGTTTTGTTGTTTTCCACTTGCTGTGTCCAGACATATTGTGATAATAGCTTATTTTTGGGAAAAAGCAATATGATGAAATATGTCAGACCTTGATTGGTTTAATGCAATACGCGAAATTTCTTGAATGGCAGAATTGTGGTATAATGGAATTATTATGAAGAAGGAATCCAGTGTAAAGAGAAAAAAATTTGGCGATATGCCTCGTAGGCCATCTCTATTCTGGGACGTTGACCCAAAGACGGTTGACCCCGAAAAACACGCTCGCTATATTATCGAGCGGATTTTGGAGTTTGGGACAGACGAAGAGGTGCGGTGGATGTGGAATACTTATCCTCACTCTCTTATATCAGATGTGCTTTCTAAATCACGTGTAGTTCGTCCCTTAACGAAACCATTATGGCAAGCTCTGACGCAGTAAAAAACGAAATAAACTGGCACGATGATATATTGCCGCGCGCAACGCAAAAAGCCCTTAAATTTCTTTCCGGACAAAGTTGGCTCAAAGATTCAAAATGGTATCTTGCGGGAGGAACAGCCCTTGCTTTACATGAAGGGCATCGCAGTTCAGTCGATCTGGATTTTTTTAGTCCTGAAAAGGAATTTGATCTCGAATTTTTCCTTGGGCACTTCCCCAAAGATTATTGGGTCGCTGACGTCGTCCGCAAGGGTACAATATATGGCCGACTGCATAATGCCAAGGTAAGCTTTATAGCTTATCCGTTTTTTGTTTCAAAAGCTAAATCGGATTTCTATGGCGCGGTTCGTATTCTTAAACCGCAAGACATCGCCGTTATGAAAATAATTGCGGTAAGCCAACGCGGGAAAAAGCGTGATTTCGTAGATTTATATTGGTATGTAAAAAATAGAGAACCGCTTCCTGATATCCTGCATCGTCTCCCCGAACAATATCCTACTGTTGCGCACGACTATCACCATATATTGAAAAGTCTGATGTATTTTAACGATGCCGAACAAGATCCTATGCCAGAACTCTTTTTCAACGTAACATGGCCTGAAATAAAAAAATACTTCCAAAAAGAAGTACCGAGAATAACAAAAGAATTTCTCGGGCTTTCATAGAATGGAACAGATAATTATATATATAAAAATCCCTCCGATTTCAATCGGAGGGGTTAAATTTTGCGGGTCTTTTTTTCAAGAAACGCGCGTATGCCTTCTTTTGCTTCGGCCATTACACAAACAGATGAGAAATAATAAGCCGCTTCTTCAAGCGCGTGTTCTGCCCCTTCAATATCGTCTCTGTAACCTTCGTACTGAAATTCCAGAAACGAGGGTATTGTAGATGAGATAAGCGGCGCTGGCGGGCGGGAACTAATTTTAGTTGTGGGGGTTTTGGCTTCGCGTGCCCTCGGCAAGCCCGCCAGAACCTCGTCTATCAAGCTAATATCAAGGGCTTTTTGAGACGAAAACAGAGCTCCATCCTTAATCATAGCTGTTGCGTGACTAATGCCCACGAGGCGGGGAAGAAAATATGTTCCTCCCCACGCGGGAAATATTCCTAAGGTTATCTCCGGAAACCCCAAGAGAGCGCTTGGCATAGCGATTCTTTTGTGACAAGCTAGCGCAAGTTCCAGGCCGCCGCCTAGGCAAGCGCCGTTTATAAGAGCCATTACTGGTTTTGAAAAATTTTTGATTTGCAACACTAATTTTTGCCCCTCGCGCGCAAAGCCAAATGCCATTTTCTCCCGAGCCTTTCTGGATTTTTTGTCAGCAAGCACAAACTTCGCAATTTCATTTATATCCGCGCCTGCGGAAAAGAAGCTGTTGCCCTCTCCTGTGATTACAACGTTTTTTATTTGTTCTTCGTTCTTTATTTCGCCAAGCGCCCAAATAAGCTCTTTTATTACCCGATTTGAAATCGCATTTACCTTAGGATTCACGATAACTAAGGTAGTTGTTGGTCCTTCTTGTACCCAGGCAATTTTTTCAAGGTTCATTTAGCCCTCCTTCGGCCCGCCGTAGCTTTAGCGTAGGGGGCCTTTAATCCGCTTTCTTAAAAGGAATATGAACACTCCGGAGAACAAGGCAAGAAAAATTGCTCCAAAAATAACAAGCTTATTTTTATTTTGAGGACCGGCATCCAGTATAGATGCTATTTGCTTTGCGCGTTCGGCGTCTTCATTTTTTTCCGTGAAAATAAGCGTTCCATCTTCGTCTTTTTCTATTTCTTTGTATTTCTGCACAACTTCTTTTAGATCATCTATGGTGGGCTCGCTTTGCGTAAGTTTTGTCGAAGCAGGCTCGCTTGGCTTGGGTTTAGGGCTTACTGGTTCGATGGGGGGGGTAGGGGCTTGCCCGTCTATTGGCGAGACAGGCCCACCTTGCGGCAAGGCAGGCACGATATTAGCGCTTCCGGGAGTAGGTACGCTAGACCATTGCCAGTTACTTCGTTCTGATCCCGTCGAAGCATCTTGCGTTCGCGCGAAAGAACTTCCCTTGGGTGCTTTATCATAATATAAGATTTGCGCAATTTGGCCGTCGGGTTTTATCAAATTTAAGCCGTCATTGTCGTTGTTAAGCGTTATTTTAGAAGTTGGCCTGGAAAAAACTAAAAATCCGCGCGCCGATATGGTGGAACCATTC
>Ga0114945_10002192_pt1 | contig 11584 bp, 15 predicted proteins | sample OV2TP3_FD_87194 | JGI IMG/M metagenome (GOLD analysis project Ga0114945, IMG submission 87194) | Hot spring microbial communities from Beatty, Nevada to study Microbial Dark Matter (Phase II) - OV2 TP3 | ecosystem: Environmental > Aquatic > Thermal springs > Hot (42-90C) | place: USA: Beatty... | reverse complement strand
CTCTCTGCGGCTCTGCCGCGCCTTGGCGGGGGGAGACGTGACGCTCGCCTTGGTGAAGGGGGGAGGCCACAGGCTCTCGGAGCCCGCCGACCTGGAGCGCCTCGCCGCGGCGGTCGAGGGGCTCTGCCGCCGGGTGGCGGATGGGCCGGGGGGATGATGGGGAGCGTCAGGCCGCGGTCGTCCGCAGGAGCCAGCCCCGGACGCGCGTGCGCAACTGGGTGGGGGAGAATTTCTTTGTGATGTAGTCGGACGCGCCCGCCTCGAAGCATTGAACGACGTCATTCTCCTCGAGCCTTTTCCCGGTGACCATGAGGATGGGCACGTCCCGCACGCCGGGATCCCCTTGGGCCCGGATGATGCGGCAGACCTCGATCCCGTCGAGCTTGGGGAGGCTCCAATCCAGCAGGACGAGGACCGGGCGCTCCTTCTGGATCAGCTCAACCGCGGTCTCGCCGTCGGCCGCGGTCACGAGGCGGATGCCGTTCTCCGCCTCCAGCGTTCTCTCCAGCAGCTTCAGCATGAAGGGGTCGTCGTCCACGATGAGCACCGTTCCGGACCGGCGCGGGGAGGCGGGGGAGAGACGGGCGGAGGGGAGGGAGGCGATGGAGGGGAGCTCCTTCGCCCCCGCTTCGGGAAGTTCGATGACCTGGCCCTCCGCCGCCGGGAAGACTTCCGGGGCGCGGGCCCCCTGCTGCGCCCGCCGCCGGGCGGCCTCGGCGAGCCGATCCAAGGCCGCATCCCCCCGCAGGGGATCGTGGTGGAAGAGCGCCAGCCGCCTCGCGTTCCCGGCGATGGCGTAGTCCACGGCCTTTTCAAAGGGCGAATGCCCCCAGCTGACCTTGCCGGGATATTCCTCGAGGGTGTACTGCGAGTCGTGGATGAGGAGGTCCGCTCCCTTGAGGAACTCCACGTGCCGGCGGTCTGCGCGGTGGACCGGCAGGGCGCCCGGGGCGCCGCCGGCCGCGAAGAGGGTGTTGGGCTCGTGGTCGGGGATGTAGACGACCGCCGCACCGCCCGCCTCCAGGCGGAAGCCGAGGGTCAAGGCGGGGTGGTTCGTGTACTGGGTGGTGATCCGGATGCCCCCGATGTCGAACGCCCCCTCGCCGAGATTGTTGTAGCGGACGGTCGCCCCGAATTCCTCGAGGGTGATCGGAAAGTAGCTGTAGTTCATCTGCCCGGCGAGGATGCTCTTGAGTTGCTGCCCCATGCCGCCCGGGCCGTATACGTCCCACTCGTTGCCCGGGATGAAGAGCGGGCTGAAGAACGGGAACCCCTGGATGTGATCCCAATGGAAGTGGCTGATCAGCAGGTGCCCCCTCAGCGGCCGCTCGCCGGATGCGGCGAGACTCTGGCCCAGGTCGTGGGCGCCGGTTCCGCAGTCGAGGACGAGGAGCGTGCCGTCCTCCGTCCGGACCTCCACGCACGGCGTGTTACCGCCGTACCGGAGGGTGCCCGGCCCCGGCTTGGCGATGGATCCGCGGGTTCCCCAGAATCGAATCCGCATCAGCCTCTCCCCGGCGCAAGACGCCCGCAACGGGGCGAAGGCCCCCCCAAGGCTGGCATGATGCCTCATCCTTCTTCCCTTGTCCGGTTTTCTTATTATATGAGAGGTATTGGGTTCCGCGCCAGATGCCCCCGGCCCTTGGGAGAGGCGCGGAGGAGAGCGGCGCGAGAGGGATGCGCGGGCGAGGAAGGCGGCATCGCCCCGCGCGTTGGCTTAAAAGTTGGCTCCGGCGGTAGGACTCGAACCTACAACCCGTCGGTTAACAGCCGACTGCTCTGCCAATTGAGCTACGCCGGATCGCGGCGCCCCGGAGCCTCCCGGCCGGCCACAATTCCTAGGCCTTATAAGAACCCCCTCTTCCCTTTGTCAAGGCTTTCGGGGGGCTCAGAAGCCATAGTAGCGCGGATACCCCTGGTTTTCCCAAAAGCCCCCCAAGTCCTCGTTCACCAGAAAGATGTACCGGAGGTACTTGGCGCTCTTCCACCCCACGTTGGTGGGCGAGGCGAGGCGCAGGGGCGCCCCGTGCTCCACGGTGAGCTTCTGGCCGTTGTACTCGTAGGCCAGCACGTTCTGAGGGTGCAGCGCCTGGGCGAGGTCGAAGGTCACGCTGTAGCGCTCCTGCCCCCGGGGGCTCTGCATCAAGTCGTCGCAAAGGAGGAACGCGTAGCGGCTCTCGGGGCGGATGGGATGGCGCCCCAGGAACTCCGCCAGGTGGACGCCCCTCCAGTGGCAGATGGCGCTCCAGCCCTCCACGCAGACGTGCTCGACCGTCTGCTCGAGGACAGGCATCCGGCGGAGGTCCTCCAGGGAGTACTCCCGGGTCCAGTATCGCTCCACCAGCTGGCCGTCCTTGATGCGCGCCTCGCCCAGGACCAACCGCCATTCCTCCTCGGGCGTTTGGACGAGCTGGGAGCCGGGCGTGACGATGGAGCCGTTCGGCCGCATCTGCTCGGGCTGGACGGCGCTGCGCGGGTACGTCCGCGCGAGGCGGTAGGAGCTGTCCAGGAGGAGGCCCGTCTTGTGGTTCAAGCTATCGAACCAGCTCAGGACGGCCTGCACGCCGGGATCCTGATCCAGGCGCGAGCAGCCGGCCAGGAGGGCCGAGGCGGCGGCCAGCCGGAGGAAGGCCCGCCGGCTTGGCCCTCCGGGGGGGGAGGTCTGCGGGGGCCCGCCGGGGGGGATGCGGGGTTTTCGTCTCATGTCAGATCCTCCGGCCGCTTCGGCCCGAATCCTCCCTCAATCCTCGAGAGGGGGGCGGAGCAGCTTCAAGATGATGGGCCCCACCACGGGCACGGCGACGATCAGGGAAGCTCCGAAGAGGACTCCTGCCCAGCCCGCGAACCCCAAGCGGAAGCGCGTGAGGCCGGCCGCGGGCCCGCTGAGCGCCCAGGCCCCCACGCCGGCGAGCACCAGGTTCGAGCAGAGGACGCCGGCCACGAGCCGCCCGGCCAGGAGGCGCCTTCGGGCGAGGCGGGTGGGCAGCACGTGCTCGCGCTCGGCGGGGGGGCTCATGCGACCTCCGCGCCTACGCGGCCGGAGCCGCTTTGGCGGGCAAAGGCCGCCAGGCGGCGCCGGCGCGCCTCCCGCGCCCGGCGGTCCCAGGCGCGGACGGGCCCGAGCCGCAGGGCGGCGTAGAGGAGGAGGCCGAAGAGGAGCCCCGGGGCGGTGCCCCCGAAGAGGGCGTTCATCCCCCCAGCGAGGAGGCTCCCCGCCCACAGGGCGAGGGCGGCCAGCCCCGCCTCGGCGAGCAGGCGCCCCGCGCGTCGGGCGAAGGCGCGCTGGCGCTCGCGGAAGGCCTCCCGCTCCGCCTTGATCCCCACGATCATGGGGGCGAGCCCCCGGCGCCAGCCGTGGGAGAGGACCATGACGATGTGCCCGGCCGTGAAAAGAATCAAGAAGAGCATCACGAGGAAGTGGAGGAACCGGCTCGTCTGGTAGCCGCCGAACATGACGGTCAGGAAGCCGAGCTGGACGGGCTTGTAGATGGCCAAGCCGGTCAGGATCGAGAGAATCCCCGCCAGGACCACCAGGTTGTAGGCCAGCTTCTGGAGGGGGTTGAACTTCCCCTCCCCGGGGGGATCGTAGAACGTGCGGATCGGGTGGCGGATCATCTCCCGCGCGCCGGCCAGGTCCGCCCGCCGGAGGCGGTAGTGGCGGCCCTCCTCGGTCAGGAAGAGGAGGAGGAGAAAGGCAAGCCCGTTCAGCGTGTAGGGCCACATGACGGCGAAGTGCCAGCGCAGGGCGCCCGCGAGCCAGCCCCCGATGCCGAAGCGGCTAGCCATCTCCTGGACGAAGGAGCGGTAGCCCAGGCTCATCTGGATCCCCCGGGGGTCCACGGGCTCCTCCGCCCCGGTCAAGGCCCGGTAGAGGGCCTCGGGCTTGGGCCGGTCCGGCCCGAAGGCGGGGTAGGCCCACCAGATCTGGATCCCGCTCGCGATCATGAGGAGCAGAAGCGGGACGTTCAGCCAGTGGGTGATCCGCAGAAGGGCGGAGTAGGAGAAGGCGGGCTTCGGGCCGGGAGAGTTCATTCGCGGAGGAGCTTCTGTATCATCGCTTCGGTGCGCTCGTGGTTTCCCTCCCCGATCGTCTTGAACCGGACCATGCCTTTTTTGTCGATCAGGTATTTCGTGGGCCAGAAGCGGTTGCCGAACGCCCTCCAGTTGGCGTGGTCGTTGTCCATCACGACGGGATAGGCGACCTGGTGGCGCGCCACCGCCCCCCGGAGATTCGCCTCGCTCTTCTCGAAGCCGAACTCCGGCGCGTGGTTGCCGATGATCACCAGGCCCTGGTCCTTGTACCGCTCGTGCCACGAGCGGAGCGTCGGGAGCTCCCGGACGCAGTTGATTCACCCGAAGGTCCACATGTCGAGGAGGACCACCTTGCCCCTCTGGTCCGCCAGGCGCATGGGCCCGCCGTTCAGCCAGGGCCCGCCCCCGAGCTCGGGGGCGCGGGCGCCCGGCTCAAGGCCCGAGGCTCCTCCCCAGAGGAGGGAGAGCCCGAGCAGGCCGGCCAATCCGGCGGCCAGGGCCAGGCGGAGGAGGCGCCGATCCATGGGGGTTCTCCCGGCGTGGGGCTTGCTCTCTGGGCAGGTCCTCCAGGGTTACTTTAGGGAATAGGGGAGGGAGATGCAATTGGCCCGCCCGGAAGGAGAGAGAAACGGCTTGATTTTCCAGGGAATCGCGGATTTTCCGGGGCCCGGGCGAGGTGCAAAGTCCCGCCCGGGAGCGTACCATCCGGAGGGCGCCCATCGGGGGGCCGTTTGAGCGGGGGGGAGAGGCCATGAAGGCCTACAATTGGGACGAGCTCCCTCTCCATGACCAAGACGGCCGCCTTCGTCGCGTGGTCGCGGGGGAGCGGCTGACCGTCCTGCGTCAGACCATCCGGGCGGGGGTTCCCCTCTCCGGACCCCACCGCCACCCCCAGGAGCAGATCACGATCGTGCTCGCGGGGCGGGCCAGGTTCGCCTGCGGGGGCCGGGAGGCCGAGCTCGGGCCGGGCGGGGTGGTGGTGTTCCCGCCGGGCGCGGAGCACTCGACCGAGAACGCGGGCGAGGGCGATCTGGTGCTCGAAGAGATCTTCAGCCCGGGTGTTGAGGCGTTGAACCGGCTCGCCCCGGGGGAGTGAGGGCGCGATGAGCAGGCTCGTGCTCACCGGCTTGCGCAAGTCCTTCGGCGCCGTCCAGGCGGTGGATGGCGTCTCCCTCTCGCTGGAGGACCGGGAGTTCATGGTCCTGGTGGGGCCGACCGGGTGCGGGAAGACCACCCTCCTGCGCCTCATCGCGGGAATCGAGGCTCCCGACGCGGGCCACATCTACCTCGACGGCGTCCGGATGAACGACGCCCCCGTCGGCCGGCGGGGCATCCAGCTCGTCTTCCAAAACTACGCCCTTTGGCCCCACATGCGCGTCTTTGACGATCGCCGCTTCAGCAACCTCGGGTTCGCCCTCAAGGTGCGCCGCTGGCTGCCGGAGGCGATCGTCAGGCGGGTGCGGGAGATCATGCGGCGGGTGGGGATCGAGGAGGAGCTCGCCGCCCGCCGCCCGGACCAGCTCAGCTCGGGCCAGCAGCAGAAGGTGGCCATCGGGCGGGCCATCGCCATCCCGCCCCGCGTTTTTCTCCTGGATGAGCCCATGGCCAACATCGACCCCGTCGCCAGGCGCCAGGTGCGCGAGGAGCTGCGCCGGGTTCACAACGAGCTGGGGGCGGTCAGCCTCCTCGTCACCCACGATTTGGCCGACGCCTTTCAGCTCGCCGACCGGATCGCCGTCATGCGGGATGGGCGGATCCTCCAGGTGGACGAGCCCGAGCGGCTCCTCGCGTCTCCGGTGGATCCGTTCGTGGAGGATTTTCTCTCCTCCTTCACTCACCTCCGCCGGTGGACGGGGAGGGGGTTCGCCCGCTCCGAGAGCGACTGATCGGGGCTGCTCCCCCCTCACGGCGCGGAGGCGGCCTCGGGTGCGGCGAGGAAGGCGCGCCAGGCCTCCCAGTAGGGAGGACCCCCGACGAAGTAGGTGTTGTTGTGGCCGGCGCCCCGGATGCGGAAGAAGCGCTTGGGCGAGGGGGCGAGGTCGAACAGGCGCTTCCCCTGGGCGAAGGGGACGATCTCGTCCGCGTCGCCGTGGAGGATGAAGACCGGCATCTTCACCCGGGGCAGGAAGGCGGTGTTGTCGAATTTCTGGACGACCACCCAGCGCACTGGGAGGAAGGGGAACAGGCTCTGGCCCATCGCCGCCAGGCTCTCGAAGGGGCTTTCGAGGATGAGCCCGCGCGCCTCCGCTCCCTCCGCCGCAAGCCTCGCCACCACGGCCGCCCCGAGGGAGCGGCCGAAGAGGAATATCTGCCTGGGCGGGAGCCGGCCGCGCAGCCAGGCGTAAGCTCCCCGCGCGTCCGCGTACAGCCCCTCCTCGCCGGGCCTCCCCTCGCTCCGGCCGTATCCGCGGTAGTCGAAGATGAAGACCCCCGCCCCCAGCTCCCGCCGGATGGCGGCGATGTTGTCGGCGCGGTGCGAGAGGTTGCCGGCGTTGCCGTGGGCCCAGAGGATGACGGGGCCCTCCGGCCGGGGGGGCGGGGAGTACCAGGCGTGGAGCCGAGTGCCGTCCTCGGCCGGGAAGAGAACGTCCTCGTAGGGCACGCCGTAGTCTGCCGGCGTGACCCCGATGGGCCGGATCGGGTGATACAGCAGGAAGTTTTCGATGAACCCGAAAAATCCCGTCAGCACGAGAGCGGACGCCGAAATTATGAAGAGTTGCGGCAGGGCGCCGGGGCGCGGCATCGGTCGTCCTTCATCGTGCCCAAAGGCCCGCCGGCTCCATTGAGGGCGCCCTCCGGGTGCGGAGGTCCGATCGGCCGAAGAGGACGGTCGCCCGGGCGTTGAGGTCCGCGAGCCAAGGCACTGGGGAGTTCATCGGCGTTCCTCTCGCGCGGCAGGCCCTCGGGCAGAATATCACAGCCGAGGCGGGGAGTCCCTTTTCCCCCGCGGGCGGCAAGGCGTACTCCCGGCCGGGCGCCTTTTGCTCCCGGCTCCGTTGTCAGCCCGGCGCGGGTTGGGGTAAGAGATCCGGATCCGGCGGGCTTCGGTTCGCATCCTGAGGTGGGGGGCGCAGCGTGGCCATTTGGGACGACGTGGTTCCGGCGGAGGACAAGGCCATGCTCGACAGGTACCGCCTCCAGAAGGAAGTGGGCTTCGGCGAGCGGCCCGCCGTGCTCGTCGTCGACATGAGCTATGCTTTCGTGGACGATCGCTTCAGCAGCGGCTACTCGAGGACGGGCGTCCCCTGCGCCGAGAACATCGCGAAGCTGCTGGCCGTCGCGCGGGAGCGCGGGGTGCCCGTCATCTACTCCACGAACGACGACCGGAAGAGCGCCCAGCTCATGGGCCACTGGAAGAGCCGGGGGGCGCGCGCCGTGGCGGGGGGGGAGGAGGGGAATCTTCCCTACGCGCACGATATCTACCCGCCCGTCGCTCCCCGGGAGGGCGAGGCCGTCCTGGTCAAGTCCAAGCCCAGCGTCTTCTACGGCACCCAGCTCGCCGGGTTGCTCATCTTCGGCCGGGTGGACACCGTGATCGTCACGGGGATGAGCACGAGCGGCTGCGTGCGCGGGACTGTGGTGGACGCCTTCAACCTCAACTTCAGGGTGATCGTGCCCGAGGAGTGCGTGGCGGACCGGGCCCAGCTCTCCCACAAAGTGAATCTCTTCGACATTCACATGAAGTATGGCGACGTGCTCCCGCTGGGGCGGGTGCTCGAATACCTGCGCGGCCTGGAGTAGGAGCCGGGGATGGCCGGGCCCGCCGTGGTCGAGATCTTCCACGAGTACCACTGACCCTGGGCCTACCTGGCCGCGGCGCGGCTGGACGCCGTCATGCCCGAGTTCCGGGGGAGGATCCGCCTGAGGTGGCGCGCCTTCCCCCTCGAGATCATCAACCGGCGCCCCGCCCCCCGGCACATCGTGGACCAGGAGTGGCCCCTCGTGGCGGTGCAGGAGCCCCTGGCCCCCTGCCGGGCCTGGCCCCACGAGACCTACCTGCGCACCACCCTGCCCGCCTTCGAAGCTTATGCGAGCGCCTGCGGGCAGGACCCGGAGCGGGCCCGGGCCTTCGACCTCAAGATCCGGCGCGGCTTCTTCTACGAGGGGAGGCGCATCGACGAGCCGGATGTCTTGTGCGCGATGGCCTCCGAGGCGGGGCTCGATCCCGCTCCGATCCGCGCCGACCTCGAGGCGGGGCGCCGCCGCGAGGGGGTGATGGCCGACTACCGGGAGTCGATGCGCCTCAGGGACGAAGAGGGCCTGCCCATGACCAGCCCGACCCTCATCCTCCCCTCGGGGGAGGTGATCCACAACCCCTACGCCTCCGAGAAGCGGATCCAAGACGGGAGGCTCGTCGAGGTGCACCCGCCTCCCTGCTTCGGGGAGGAGGTGTACGAGGGTTTCCGCCGCATTTTGCGCAGGGCCGCGGCCTGAGGGGCCCCGGCGCGGAGGGAGGAGGGCCCCCTTGAGCGGGTGAGCGTGGCCAGCGGGGAGAGCGAGGAGTATATTAGGAGGCAAAATCCTCACGGTAGCGGTGGGCTGGCCCTCGGGGGAGAAGGCGTCGCGGGGGGTCGCGGGCTCCTGGGCCGTCCGGGAGGAGGGAGGCGCTGCCTTGGCAGGCGAGAAGGTCGAGGGAATCTATTACGAGGAGGCCGTCGGGGGCGGGGGCCTCCAGGAGAGGGTCCGCTACTGGGCCCGCGATTCCGGAGAGGGCCAGGTCGTCGTCGAGTACCTCAAGGCCGACGGAACCACGACGGGGATGGCGGCCGAGCGCGTCTCCCGCGAGGAATTCGGGCGGCGCTTCGTCAAGGAGGAGGCCCCCAAGAAGAAGGCCGAGCCCCCCAAGTCCCCCAAGGAGCAGCTCCGCGACCGGTGCGTGCAGGAGGGGAAGGTCCACCTCGAGCGGAAGGAGTTCCACCTCGCCGAGTCCGAGTTCAAGAACGCGCTCAAGCTCGACGAAGGGCACGTCGAGGCGAACTACGGCCTGGGCGAGACCTACGTGGGGCAGGGCAAGACCGAGGAGGCGCGGCGCATCTTCGCGCGCCTCTCCGACAACGACCGCCTCTACACCAAGGAGAACAAGTACATCTTCAACAAGCTGGGCATCCTCCTGCGCAGGCAGGGGTTGTACCCCCTGGCGCTCAAGAACTACGAGCGCGCCATCCGAATCGACCACACGGATCCCGTCCTGTTTTACAATCTCGCCCGCGTGCTCTACCACTTGGAGCAGAAAGAAAAGGCGATCCGGTTCCTGAAGAACGCCCTCGCCCTCAACCCCGGCTTCCAGGAAGCCTCCGAGTTCCTCGCGTTCATGGAAAAAGGGAAGTAGCGGCGCCCCGGGGGCTCGCGCGGAGCGGCCTCGGGGCCCTCTCCGCGGCCATCCTTCGCTCATGACTTGGGGGGACGCACATGGAATACCGCACCCTCGGGCGCACGGGCCTGCGCGTCAGCGAGATCGGGATGGGCACCTGGCAGACCTTCGACGTCTCGGGGCGCGGCGACGAGGCGCGCTGCCGCCGCATCGCCGAGGAGGCGCTCGGCCGGGGGATGAACCTCTTCGACTCGGCCCCCATGTACGGAGAGGCCGAGCGCGTGCTGGGCCTGTCCTTGGAGAAGAGGCGCGGGGAGGCCCTCATCGCCACCAAGGTGCTCGAGCGCGACGCGCGCTCGGCCCGGGCCAGCATCGAGCGCTCCTTGAAGCTGCTGCGCTCCGGGGTGATCGATCTCCTTCAGATCCACAACATGTCCGGCTGGCGGGCGGTGACGCCGGCGATGCAGGCCTTCCAGAAGGAGGGCCGGGTGCGCTTCATCGGGATCACGGACTACCGGGTGTCGAATTTTCCCGAGGTGATGGAGGCCATGCGGACGGGGCTCTACGACACGATCCAGATCCCCTACCACCTGGGGGAGACCACCTGCCGCCGCGAGATCCTGCCCCTGGCGCGGGAGCTCCAAATGGGCGTCATCGTGATGACCCCGATCGCCCCCCTCTTCGGCCGGCGGAGGCTGCTCGACCCCCTCTCCCGGGCGGACCTCTCGTTCCTGGAGCCCTATGGGGTCAGGACGCCGGGGCAGGCGCTTCTCAAGTACCTGCTCTCCGACCCCGGCATCTCGACCGTCATCCCCGCCACGAGCAAGGCGGAGCGCGTGGCCGAGAACGCCGCCGTCTCGGACGGGGCGCCCCTCCCGCCGGAGGCACAGGAGCGGCTGGAGCGGCTGCTGCGCTAGGGAGGGGCTCAGCCGTCGAGGGGGTAGAGCCGCTCGATCGCCAAGCGGATGATGAGGCGCCTCTCGCGCCGCATCGCCTGCAAGTACTCCCCGAGATCGTCCGGATCTCTCCCCGTGATGCGCCGGTAGAGGGCGAGGTTTTTCTGCCCGTCCGGGTCCTCCACCAGCTCGGCCCGGCCCTCGGCGCTCAAGTAGGGGTACCACCCGCTCTCCGGGAGGACGCAGAGGGCGGCCCGGGGGTCGCGCATGAGGTTTTTCGTCTTCACGCGGCCCCGGGTGGTTGAGATCTCGGCAAAGCCGCCGGAGGCGGCGTAGACGATCGGCGCGGCATGAGGCCTCCCGTCGGGGAGGAGGGTGACCAGAACGCCGTGGTGTTCCTTCTCGATAAACGCCGCGGCCTCCTCTCGCCTCATCCCGCTCCCTCCCTTTGCGCCCGGCCCATCCTCACGAGACGGGAACCTTGTCCAGGAACGCGTTGAGCGCCGCGAGGAAGGCCTTGGGGTTCTCCTGCATGGGGTGATGCCCGCAGCCGGGGATCACCGCCCGGGCGCAGTGGGGGATGCCCTTGAGGCAGAGGTCGCTGAAGGCCTTGGGGCCGGCGTCCTGCTCACCGACGCAGACCCAGGTAGGGGCCCCGATCTCCCCGAGGCGGCCGGTGAGGTCGGGCATGGTGAGGATGGCGTCCGCGGCCCCGCAGTAGCCCTCCGGCGTGTTCCGCAGGAAGCGGGCCCGGAAGGCCTCGCGCTCGGGCCCGGGCTGGCTGAAGACGGGGGGGAGGAGCCCCTTGACGAGGTCGTGCTCGAAGACCGCCTCCATCCCCTGCTCGACGGCCACGCGCTTCAAGGTATCGAAGCGCGCGCGGGCCTCCCCCTGGGGGGCGGCCCCCGAGGCCCCCACCAGCATGAGTCGGCCCAGGCGGTCCCCGTGCCGGAGGGCGAAGAGGAGCGCCGTCCGCCCCCCCATGCTGTGGCCCATGAGGTCCACCTGCGCGAGGCCCAGGAAGTTCAGCAGGGCGAGCAGGTCGTCCGAAAAATCCTGGATCCGGTAGGGGCCCCGGGGCTTGTCGGAGTCGCCGTGGCCGCGGTGGTCGTAGGCGAAGACCTTGGAGCGGGCCGCCAGGGGCCCCAGGACGGGATCCCAGGCGTGGGAGGAGCTGGAGAATCCGTGGAGTAGCACCAGGGGCGGGCCTTGGCCCGCGGAGCGGTAGGCGAGGTTCACTCCGTTCACTGTGGCGACCGGCATGGGCGTGCTCCTCTTTCGCGGGAATCCGGATCGGGGTTGGCTTTTGCCCGGAGTTTCGGTATCGACTACCCTAATACATCGG
>Ga0114945_10002191_pt1 | contig 11586 bp, 10 predicted proteins | sample OV2TP3_FD_87194 | JGI IMG/M metagenome (GOLD analysis project Ga0114945, IMG submission 87194) | Hot spring microbial communities from Beatty, Nevada to study Microbial Dark Matter (Phase II) - OV2 TP3 | ecosystem: Environmental > Aquatic > Thermal springs > Hot (42-90C) | place: USA: Beatty... | reverse complement strand
TTCCAAAAAGCCGCAGGAAGGCCCCAGAAAGCGGGGCCATCCTGCGCTACCAAAGGATGCGGAGGCAACAATGGACCTCGGACTCAAAGGCAAGGTGGCGGTGGTGGCGGCGGCGAGCCAGGGATTGGGCTACGCCGTGGCGGAAGAGCTGGCGGCGGAAGGCGCGCGGGTGGCCCTCTGCTCGCGCGACGCCAAGCGCATCGACGCCGCCGCCAAACAAATCGCGGAGCGCACTGGCGCCCAGGTGCTGGGCATCGTGGCTGACGTGACGCGCGCGGAAGACGTTGATCGGTTTGTAAAGACGGCGATCGAGCGCTGGGGCGCGGTACACATCGCGGTGGCCAACGCCGGCGGACCGCCGGCGAAAGAGTTCGACGCCATCTCGCTCGAGGAGTGGCACAAGTCGGTGGAGCTGAACCTGATGAGCGCAGTTCACCTCGCGCGCTCGGTGCTGCCGCACATGTGCCGGCAGAAATGGGGTCGGCTGCTCTTTCTCACCTCGGTGTCGGTGAAGCAGCCCATCGAGGGGCTGCTGCTCTCGAACTCCATTCGCAGCGCCGTGGCCGGGTTAGCCAAGAGCCTGGCCAACGAGTGCGCGCGCGACAACGTGCTGGTCAACACCGTCATGCCGGGCTACACGCGCACCGAGCGGCTGGAGGAGCTGGCGGCGACGCTGTCGCAGCAGCGCGGCGTCTCGCGCGAAGAAATCGAGCGCGGGTGGATTTCCATGACGCCGCTGGGGCGGCTGGGCGAGCCCAAGGAGCTGGCGGCGCTGGTGGCGTTTCTCGCCTCAGAGCGGGCGAGCTTTATTACCGGGACGGCGATCGCGGTCGACGGCGGCCGCGTGAGAAGCTTGCTTTGAGGTTCCCGGATCAGTCGTCAGGGCGCGAATAACACCGGGGCGATATTCTCCGTCTTTTTCCTTGATTTCTACCAAGCGATCCTTCAGATGAAGGTTGCAATAGAGCTCGCAGTACTGGTCGTCGGGACCCTCGTCGTCTGATGGCTCGCCGAAAAACAACTTGAAATATACGGGCTGGTTTCGAACCTGGCGAGGGTCCCCATCAATCGCAGCACACCCAAACGCGACCTCCGCTCGCATTCTAGCTAAGGGCCCGGTAATCCCGTATAGCTTCGATAAGGCTGCCACCAGGTTGTCGCTCGGCTCGCCTAGAGAGTTAAAAACAATGCCACGAGGAAAGAAAGCATTGCTATCCTGCTTGTCAATGTCGCCACCGACAAAGAATGGTCGCATGCCACCTTGCATAGCGATTCCTGTACCAACCAGTTTTCCTTCGAAGGTCCCCATGGCTCGCATCGTACAACCGCCCTCAACATCAAACGAGATCTCTAGAATACGCAGAATAATGTCCTGAAAACCCTCTTCAGGGTCGAATGCAGCCGTAATCTCAGGCAGAGAATCGCCTTGGCCACAGTTCATCATATGCCTTCTAACCAGAGAGTCGTATTCTACAATTCCTTGGTCTATTTCAATAGGGGAAGCATCTAGGCTGAACCTGAGAGGAGCAACGGCGATGGAAAAACCGGCGGAGACGGGGCATCCGATACACGAGCTGCTGGCGCGGCGGTGGAGCCCGCACGCGTTTGCGGAGCGGGCGGTGGAGCGCGAGAAGCTGGCCAGCCTGCTGGAAGCGGCGCGCTGGGCGCCCTCAAGCTACAACGAGCAGCCGTGGGTGTTCATCGTCGCAACCAAAGACGAGCCGGAGGAGTACTCGCGGCTGCTTTCGTGCCTGGTCGAAGGCAACCAGCGCTGGGCGAAGTCGGCGCCGGTGCTGATGCTCTCGGTCGCCAAGCTCAACTTCGACCGCGGAGGGAAACCGAACGCGCACGCCTGGCACGACGTCGGCCTGGCGGCGATGTCGCTAGTGGTGCAGGCGACCGCGCTCGGGCTCTGGGTCCACCAGATGGCCGGCATCGAACCCGAGAAGGCGCGCGAGCTCTACCGGATTCCCGAGGGCTGGGAAGCGGTGGCCGGCTTCGCGCTGGGATACTACGGCGACGCGAACGCGCTGTCCGACCGCCTGCGCCAGCGCGAGACCGCGCCGCGCTCGCGCAAGCCGCTGGAGTCTTTCGTCTTCACTGGCCAGTGGGAGAAAGCGTCAGCAATCGCTAGTCGCTAACCTCATACTCGCTCTGAACCAGGCCGCTGGCGTAATGGCGCGTGGCGACGTGCCTGAGGACGATATCGCGGTGGGTGACGCCGAAGAGCGGGATCCCTTCACCGATGAGCACAGGAACGCGTGTGATGATGAGCCGCTGAATCAGCCCGGCCTGAAGAAACCGCTGAATGGTGATCCCGCCATCCACGTACACATGCCGGATGCCGCGCGCCGCCAGCTGCGCCACGATTTCGGCCGGATGCCCCGACATCCGCTCCACCCGGGCACCGGCGGGAGCGGGAGCGAGCGCGCCAGTGCTGAGCACGAACACGGGCTTCTCCCCGTACGGCCAGGCGCCAAAGCCCAAGACCGTCTCGAAAGTCTTGCGCCCGATGACCAGTGCGTCCACCGTGGCGATGAACTCCTCGTAGCCGTGAGGTTCGCCGCCGCCGGGCGGAAGGAAATCGAGGCCGCCGTTGGGTCGGGCGATGAACCCATCGACACTGGTGCCAATAAAGACAGACGCTTTCACTGCCGGCTCCTTCTGCTGCGGATTAGCCATACACGGGCGCGAACACCGATCAAACAGGCCTGACGTGTTCGTGGCGCGCAACCTACTACATTCACAACCGCGGCACAAGCCGCTGGGTTGGACAAGCGGCGTGCTAGAATCGCGCGCGTGAAGCGCGCACTGAAGGTTCTGCTCTGGGCGGGCGTGTCGCTGGCGGGGGCGGGGGCGCTGGGGGCGATTGCGCTGGAGCGCGACGAGCCCATCAACGCCACCTGGATGATCGTGGCCGCGGTCTGCTGCTACCTGCTCGGCTACCGCTTCTACTCCGCCTTCATCGCCGCGCGGGTGATGGCGCTCGACGAAACCCGCGCCACCCCCGCCGAGCGGCTCGACGACGGCCGCGACTTCGTCCCCACCAACCGCTGGGTTTTGATGGGCCACCACTTCGCTTCCATCGCCGGCCCGGGCCCGCTCATCGGCCCCACGCTGGCGGCGCAGTTCGGCTACCTGCCGGGGACGCTGTGGCTCATCGTGGGCGCGGTGCTGGGCGGGTGCGTGCAGGACTTCGTCATCCTTTTTTGCTCCATCCGGCGCAACGGGAAGTCGCTGGGGCAGATGGCGCGGGACGAAGTCAGCCCGCTCACCGGCACGGTGGCGCTGGTGGCGGTGATGGCCATCATGATTATCCTGCTGGCGGCGATTGCGCTGGTGGTGGTGAACGCGCTGCGCGTCAGCCCCTGGGCCACCTTCACCATGGCGGCCTCGCTGCCTATCGCCATGCTCATCGGCGCCTACCTGCGCTACCTGCGCCCGGGACGCATCCTCGAAGGCACGGCCATCGGCATCTCGCTCTACCTCTTCGTGGTCTTCGCCGGGGAGTGGGTGGCGGAGTCGCCGGCCTGGGCGCCGGTGTTCACGCTCTCCGGGATGACGCTGGCGGTGGCCATCATCGTTTACGGCTTCGCCGCCTGCACGCTGCCGGTGTGGCTGCTATTGGCGCCGCGCGACTACTTGAACGCCTTCGTCAAAGTCGCGGTGGTGTTCGCGCTCGGCGGCGGGATTCTGTACGCGCGGCCGGAGCTGCGGATGCCGCCGCTCACCCAGTTCGCCGAAAGCGGCCTGGGGCCGATTTTCGCCGGGAGCATTTTTCCTTTCTGCTTCATCACCATCGCCTGCGGCGCCGTCAGCGGCTTCCACTCGCTCATCAGCTCCGGCACCACGCCGAAGATGATTACGCGCGAGACGCACGCGCGCGGCATCGGCTACGGCTCGATGCTCATCGAGTCGTTCGTCGGCGTGATGGCGATGGTGGCCGCTTGCGTGCTCACGCCCGGGGTCTACTTCGCCATCAACAGCCCCGCCGGGGTGGTAGGCCGCACCGCGGCCGAGGCCACCGCCACCATCAGCTCGTGGGGCTACGCCGTTACCGTCCCGCAGATGCAGCACCTGGCGCAGATGGCCGGCGAGCAGACGCTGCTGGCCCGCACCGGCGGCGCGCCTTCGCTGGCCATCGGCATGGCGCAGATTTTTTCCAACGTGCTCGGCGGCGAAGCCCTGCTGGCCTACTGGTATCACTTCGCCATCATGTTCGAGGTGCTGTTCATCCTGACCGTGCTCGACTCCGGCACGCGCGTGGGGCGCTTCATGCTCCAGGACCTGATGGGACAGGTGTGGGAGCCGTTCGCGCGCACCAACTGGATGCCGGGGATTCTGCTCACCAGCGGGCTGGTGGTGGCCGCCTGGGGCTGGTTCCTCTATCAGGGCGTGCGCGACCCGCTGGGCGGCATCAACACGCTCTGGCCGCTCTTCGGCATCGCCAACCAGTTGCTGGCGGCGGTGGCGCTGTCGGTGGCGACGACCATTCTCCTCAAGATGCACGGCCTGCGCTACGTCTGGGTGACGCTGCTGCCCACGGTGGCGCTGGTGGCCGTCACCATGACCGCGAGCTACCAGAAGATGTTCTACCCCGACCCGCGCATCGGCTTCTACGCCCACGCGCAGCAGCTCGCGCTGCAGCTTGCCGAGGGCACGCGCGCCGGAACGATTGCCGCCGCGCAGGCCGGTGAACTCTCGCGGTTCATTTTCAACGACTACGTCAACTTCGCCGTCACCGGCCTGCTGGCGGCGCTGGTGGTGGTGGTGGTGGCCTCGTCGGCCTGGGAGTGGTACCGCCTGCTCAGCGGCCGCCGCGCCCCCGACTTGCAGGAAGCCCCGTACGTGGTCTCGCAATTCGCGGAAGCAGATTAGGAAGGAACCACGGATGAACACGGATGAACACGGATCACCGAAGCAGGCTCATCGTTCGATCAGTTCATCAGGTGAACGGACGAAACGGACGCTGCTTGCTTTCGCCAAGTTCCTTCAAGGCGCAACGGGATGTGTCTTTCACCCGTCGCCGGTCGCGAGTCGCGAGTCGCGCGGCTCTTCCTTCGCTCAGCATCTCGCGCACAAGTACTCCCAGCCGACGCGTTGCTGTTGACAACTCCCCGGCTTCCGCCGGAATCTGAGAAGCCAAGGAGGGGCTCGATCATGAAGAGCAGCCTCACCGCCGTCTCCTTCTGTGTGGTTCTCGCCGGACTGCTACTGTCGGCCGTCCCGGCGCGGGCGCAGGAGGCGCCCCCGCAAGCCGCCGGGCCTTCCCTGCAACGCCAGCGGGCTTTCGAGCTCTACAGCGAGCACAAGCTGCTCGAGGCCTTGCCCCATCTGGAAGCGCTGGCGCTGATGGACGAAGACGATATCGCCGTGCTCGAGCGCCTGGGCTTCTGCCTGCTCGCCAAGGCCATGACCCTGGAAGACCCGGAAGAGCGCCGCCAGATGCGCGTCCGCGCCCGCGAAGTCCTGCTGCGCTCCAGGGAGCTGGGCAACGACAGCAATCTCCTGAACACGATTCTCGACGGCTTCCCCGAGGATGGCAACTTCCCCAGCCTCTCCGAGCGCCCCGACGTCGACGCCGCGCTGCACGCCGGCGAGACCGCGTTCGTCTCGGGTGACTTCGATGCCGCCATCGAGAACTACCAACTTGCGCTCGCCCTCGACCCCGGCAACTACCTCGCCCCGCTTTTCATCGGCGACGTCTACTACAAGCAGCAACAGTGGGACGACGCCGGCACCTACTTCGCCCTCGCCATCCAGAACGACCCCAACCGCGAGACCGCCTACCGCTACTGGGGCGACGCCCTGATGCACTCCGGCCGCATGAAGGAGGCGCGCGAGAAGTTCATCGACTCCGTGGTCGCCGAGCCCTACAACCGCACCTCCTGGATGGGCCTGCTGCAATGGGCCCAGCGCGCCCAGGTCCAGCTCTCCCACCCCCGCATCGAGTCGCCCAACCGACTCGAGCGCAAGGACGACAACTCCGTCAACATCACCATTGACTTCGAAAGCCTGAAGAAGAAAGACGGCTCCTCCAACTGGATGATGTACGAAATCTCCCGCGTCGCCTGGAAGGAGCGCTTCGCCAAGGAGTTTCCCGAGGAGCCCGCCTACCGCCACTCGCTGCGCGAGGAGGCGGGGTCGCTCCGCCTCGTCGCCACCGGAGTGAAGGGGGACCTCGAAAAGAAGAAGATCAAGAAGAAGGATCTCGAGCCCGGCCTGGCCAAGCTGCTCGAGCTGGAAGAGAAAGGTCTGCTGGAAGCTTACGTCCTGCTGGCCCGCCCCGACGAAGACATCGCCCGCGACTACGTCGCCTACCGCGAAACCAACCGCGCCGCCCTCCGCCGCTACCTCGACGAGTACGTCGTCCCCCGCCCCGACTGAACGTGGTTTCAAAACCTCCGCAAGGCGGGTCAGGGCTTTAGCCCTGACATGAAACGCTGCAAGAACAGGGGCTTCAGCCCCTGAGGTCTTCCCCTCTTATGGGTACGGGCTAGCTCCAAGCCGCCTGTGGCACATGGAAGGCCAGAAACACAGTCCCCGACCCTTCCTGGAATGCCCGGAAAACGCGTAACAACGCGTTTCTTACGCATTTCGCCCCCCACCCCGGCCTACCCCCCTACCCCGCCAAGAAAAGCCTACAAGGCCAGCCACCGGCACCCCGCCTCTTGCAGCGACTCCAGAATCCCCTTCGCCCAGCCAGCAACCCTACCCTCGTACGCTACTCTTGACGGTGACACTGCTTTGACTCTGTCAACGCCTTTGCAACCCCGATCAGGCCAAATATCCTCGCCAGGGCGTCCGTCTCTGCTTCAACAATTGCGATAGCGCCGTCGACATTCCCGCTCTCGACCTGGGCGCGGGCAATGTTGCTGAAAGCGTCGGAGTGCAGGTAGTCGCCGGGTTCAAGCCGCCTAGCAAGGTCCAGTGCCGCCTTGATGTCTCCTCTTTCCGACTGCACCTGGCTTGCCTTGGCTATACACGTTTCGCTGCGATCCTCCGAACTACCTTCTCCCTTTGAACGCGCCAGCATCGTTTGAATGGTCTGCAACGAGCCCTCCGAATCTCCGGCACGCACTTGGTCCGACGCCAGCAAGGAAAGCTCTTCGCAAACTGAGTACCACTCCAATTTGGAACCCTCTTGAGCCGCCAGCCGAAGTGTCGAAGCCGCCCCGCTGCTGTCTTCTGACTTGAGTTGTTCTTCCGCAACCTCGCGGAGCGCTCGGATCCTTTCTCCTGGGTCCATCATCCGACTGGTGGCTTCGACAGCACCACTGAAATCTCCCGCGCTTGCCTGAAACCGGGCAAGGGCGCGATAGGCGGAAATCCACTCCGGCCCGTCCAATGTGATCCATCCCGGTTCAGGGTCAGGGTCGGGCCGCGTGCCGTACGGCACCTCCTCTCGAAGATCCTCAATCAACGCTACTGTCTGGAAACTCTCACTCAGCCTTCCCAGATCTGCCTGCTTCGCCGCGATAGCATGCAGAATCCCTATCCTCTCAACCCCGATCGGCATCAGGTGTGCGACCCCCAAAGCCGACTGCGCATCGCCCAAGCCGACATACCCCTTGGCGATCTCTTCCAGATTCTCCGCTCGATTGCCGCGATTGCGCACAAGTTGAGCGGTCGCCAATGAGTTCTTCAAAGCCAGAAGCGCTCCCTCCTTGTCGCCTGCATCCGTAAGCACTTCGGCGATTTCGGCATAGGCAAGGCCTTGCTGGTGCTCATCCGGCAGCCTCCCGGCGATCGCGAGAGCATCTTGGGCGTTTCCGGCCCTGGCCATCCCAACGGCTCCATACTTGTGCACGATGTCCGGATTGTAGGTCTCGACCTCGGCAATCGCATTGGCAGCCAGCCCTTGCCTGAGGAGTTCGGGAACGCCATCCTTTCGGCCAGCATCGAGCGCGAACCACGCAACCCAAACCAGTGTGGCCGCACGCCTGGCGGGGCTGGGAATTCCCATCGCGATGGGCACGGCTTCATCAATTAGTCCGGCCTCCGCCAGGGCATAAGCAACCTCGTCCAGCGCGTTTGCTTTCTGGTCCTCCGGCAAACCATCAAGAATTCGCAAGGCTCCCAACACGTCGCCTGCCACCGCTCGCTCGCTCGCAATGCCACGCAGGGTTATCTGGGCTGCACTTGTATCGTCGCCCCCTTCCTGTTCGACCGTAGCCAGCGCGCCTTCAAAGTCCCCAGCTCGTGCCTGAGCCATCGCCAATTCAATCATGAAGTATGAAGATTTCTCGGGTATCTCCTTCCCGATTTCCGCGGCGTGGCGGAGGAGGCGGCAGGCTTCGGCGCGCTTGGCGTCGCAGTCCTCTACTTCCGGCTTCTGCGCCCAAGCGGGCGCCGCCATCACGAGGCACCAAGCACACAGCACCAGGCACGCCCTTCTCACGGGGCACGTAACACGGGCCACGGATCACACTCCTCACTTGACTAACAAGATGCGAAGGTCGCGAAGATTGTTGCCAGTGGGTCCCGTCACAATCGCGTCGGCGAGGGCTTCGAAGAGAGAATAGGAGTCGCTGCGGCGGGCGAAGTCCATCGGGTCGAGCCCCAGCTTGCGGGCGCGGAAGACGCTCTCGCCGTCGGCCACCGCGCCCGCCGCCGGGCTGTTGCCGTCCACGCCGTCGGTGCCCGCGCTCAGCACCGCCACCTCCCGCCCGGCAATCTTGGCCACGCAGTCGAGCACAAACGCCTGGTTGCGCCCGCCGGTGCCGTCGCCGGTCACCGGCGACGACAGCTCACCGCCCGAAAGCAGGCAGACCGGCTTCCCTTCATTCTTTTTCTTGAGCTCCTCCAACCGCGCCAGCAAGAAATCCACCGCCTCGGGCACCGGCCAGTCGTCCGGCCGTAATTCGAGCTCGACCGCAAATCCGCGTGCGACGCACGCGACTTGAGCTGCCTCCAGCGCGTCACGGTTGCTCAGCAGCAGGTACGCCTGCGCCTTCTGGAACGCCGGCGCGCCCTCCTTCGGCGTCTCCTTCAATTTCTTCCCTTCGAAGAGCGCCCGCACCGACGCCGGCAGCCGCGGCAACAGGTGGTAGCGCGCCGCCACCTCGTAGCAGGTCTCGACCGTGGTCGGGTCGGGCAGCGTCGGCCCCGAGGCAATCGTCGCCCAACTTCCCTCGGGCACGTCCGACAGCAGCAGGGTCACCTTGGTCGCCTTCGCCGCCGCCTCCGCCAGCCGCCCGCCCTTCACCGCCGACAGGTGCTTGCGCACCGCGTTCATCTCATCGATCGACGCCCCGCAGCGCACCAGCACGCGGTTGAGCTCGGTGAGGTCGCCGATGGTCACCGACTTCTCCAGCGGCGCCTCCACCATCGCCGACCCGCCGCCCGAAATCAGAAAGAACAGCAGCGTCTTTTCGTCCGAGTCCTTGCCGAGCTGCAGGATTTTTTCCGCCGCCTCCTGGCTGCGCACGTCGGGATACGGGTGCGGCGCCTGCAGCGCCATGAAGCCGTCGAAGACGCGCTCCGGCGGCGTGTTCGACGCCACCACCCCGCGCGTCGGGCGGAACTCCTCGCCCAGCGCGTCCGTCAGCGCGTAAAACATCGGCCACGCCGCCTTGCCAAAACTCACCACCCAAATCTGCTGGAACGCCGCCAGGTCAATCGTCGCCGCGCTCTCACCCTCACCGGCAGCGGAGCCGGCGCCGGCTTCTCCCTCGGCAGAGGCCGCGCCTTCGGCGCGGTCTCTGCCGCTGATGACAAGCCTGCCGCCTTCCCGCCTCACCTTGCGCCCGAAGGCCCGCCCCACATCAATCTCCTCCAGCGCTTCCAGGAAGATCTCCTTCGCGACGTCCTTCAGCACCATCGTCCCCACCTCCATCTCTATTCCCCCAGAGAAGCAAGAAAGCAGATCCCTCACGCCGCCCCCCGCAAAGCGGGGGACGTGTTCGGGATGACAGCCAAGATGTCTCTGCCTGCCCTGAGCAAGCCCGCGCAGCGGGCGCGCCGAACGGGTGGCTACAGCGGCCGTATCCGCTCCTCCGCCACCTCCAACTGCTTCACGCCCCGAAACTGAAACATCAGCTCCACCAGATACTTCGCCGGCACCGCCGACGTCTGGTTCACAATCGTCCCCACCGCATCCGTCACCGCCGCGTGGAACAGCACGTCCCCGACCTGCATCCCCGCTAGATTGCATCGAACTTTTTGCCCCGGCTCAAATGCCATTCTGCCCTCTGTGTTTCCTCTGTGTCTCTGTGCCTCTGTGGTGGATGTTTGTGTCTTGTGCCTTTCTCTGCGCCCTCCGTCTTTCTCTGCGCCCTCTGCGGTAAGCTTGTCACCAGTCGCTAATCGCCAGTCCCCAGTCGCAGCCTTTCCCACGCCTCCGCATTCACCAAATTCTCCGGTCGCTTCCCTTCCAGCACCGCCACCACATTCTCCGCCGCCATCACCGCCATCCGCGTCCGCGTCTCCACCGACGCGCTGGCCATGTGCGGCGCCAGCACCACGTTTGGCAGCGTCAACAACCTTGGATGCACCCGCGGCTCCTCCTCGAACACATCCAGCGCCGCCCCCGCAATCCGTTTCTCCTCCAGTGCCGCCGCCAGGGCCGCCTCATCCACCACCGGCCCGCGCGCTGCGTTGATGAGGTACGCCGTCGGCTTCACTAGCGCCAGCTCCCTCGCGCCGATGAAGTGCCGAGTCTCCGCATTCAGCGGTACATGCAGCGTAACGAAGTCCGCCTCCCGCAGCAGCCGCTCCTTCTCCGCCCACTCCACCCCCAGCGCCCGCTCCTCTTCGCTCGCCAGCCGCCTTCGGCTTTGATACAGCACGTGCATTCCGAACCCGCGCGCTCGCTCCGTCACCTTCCGCCCAATGCGCCCCATCCCGAAGATGCCCAGCGTCTTCCCGTGCACGTCCGCGCCCAGCATCAGCATCAAGTCCCAACCCTTCCACTCGCCGCTGCGCACCAGCCGGTCACCTTCGACTACCCGCCGCGCCACCGCCAGCAGCAGCGCCCAGGTGAAGTCGGCGGTCGAGTCGTCCAGCACGCCCGGCGTGTTGGTCACCGCGATGCCCCGCGCCGTCGCCGCCGCTACGTCAATGTTGTCATACCCCACGGCCACGTTGGCCACGACGCGAAGCTTCGGCCCCGCAGACAAGGCCTCAGCGTCCACTTTCTGCGTGAGCTGGCAGATGAGCGCCGCCGCCTCCCGCATCCGAGCCATCAGCTCTTCCTTGCTCCACTCCTCCCCGCGGTTGACCTCCAGCTCCGCCCGCGGCTCCAGCAGCCGCATCGCCTCGGCCGGCAACTCCCGCGCCACCACCACCCTCGCCACAATCCCTCCCATCCAACCGCAACTGTCATCCCGAACACCGCCCCTTCGCAGAAGGGGCGGGCGTGAGGGACCTGCTTTTTCTTCCGCAAGTGCCGTTCCAAACCGGCCACGGCCGCCCGGAACTTCTACTTGACCTCGCGGCCAGTTGGAACGGCACGAGTCTAGCACACGCTTTCCCAGCGGCAGGAGCCGCTGGGCTGAACAAGTGGGACGCCAAGGGTCACTTGCGCTACCATAGGCGCGAGTGAACAAGAGACTCATCTCCGAGCTCCACAACATCCTCGGCGAG
>Ga0114945_10002190_pt1 | contig 11593 bp, 11 predicted proteins | sample OV2TP3_FD_87194 | JGI IMG/M metagenome (GOLD analysis project Ga0114945, IMG submission 87194) | Hot spring microbial communities from Beatty, Nevada to study Microbial Dark Matter (Phase II) - OV2 TP3 | ecosystem: Environmental > Aquatic > Thermal springs > Hot (42-90C) | place: USA: Beatty... | reverse complement strand
CTGTGGGATAGATTGGCTTGCTCTTTTATCTGATTATAATAGAGCTTTGGCTCTTTTAAGTCAAAGAATGCCCGATACACTTTTTCTTCTGCGTTCATTTTAGTATTGTTAAATGCTCGTTATTTATATACTTTACCAATTTTTGGTACAATTTTACCATATTTTGGTATCTTCATGCACTAACCTCAACAGGAACTCTTATTTTTCCCGACATTAATTTAGGAAGTAGGGAATCTCTGATTTGTGATAAATTCTGAGACTCAAAGCAATTTATAGATATATTCTTAAAAATAGATCTCATCATTTCCTTAAATTTTAACATTAGAGAATCATCAGGCAATAAAATCTCCAATTCGTTTACATTATTTTTATTTATATGCTGTTGTGCCACTCCTGTTTGATTGGAGATTAAACCAATAATCTTATGTTTTATCCATAAGTAAATATATTCAGAGGGTATATCTTTATTTTCTATAATTCCTATTACTGATTGATTAGCACAAGTATCAATTTCAATTCTACTAACTTGTCCTAATGTTGCACCTGTGATTGCCAAAACAGTCGTTCCTTTTGGCATTAATTTAGTAGCTGAATTATCAACCGCTTCTTTAGTGATATGCGCTGTCGGCTCAATAATTCTAAACTTATTTATTTCTCCTGAATTAATCCATGCAACAGTTCCATTTTCCCAATATGACTTATTTGTTGTTCTTGGCGTTCCACCGAGAATAGTTTCAAATTCTTTTCCTATCTTTGAAACTTTCCACCCCTTCGGTATCTCTCCCAACTCACTATCAACCATCTCTCCGCCAGAGCTTTTGTATGGCTTGCCTTTCTCGTTTGGAAATTCAAAGTCAATAAACCATCTTTTGAAAATCGCTTGACCTGTTGCCTCTAAAGTTTTGTTCATTTGATGATTGAGTTCGATTTTTGAGTCTAAATCAGAGAGGATTTTGGAAATTTTCTGTTGTTCCTCAAAATCAGGAATTTTTTCTACAATTTCATATACATTATCTCTATTTAATCCAGGAACTGCACTATGTGAATTCATTTTATTTAACTTTAATGTTAATAGGAAATAGTACCAGAATTTTATATCTCCTTTTTTAAGCAACTTCACATAATAAGTTGTGTCTATTGCCCAAAAATCTCTTTCAGAAAACTTAATCTCCCCAACTGATCCTTTTCGTCCAATAATTATTCCTTGCCCATTTATCAAAGATTCATTATGAAAACCAACTATTCCATTTGAACCATAAACTGGAATCTTTCCTTTAATTCTTTTTGTTTCGGGCAGTCCTTTTCCATAACAGAGTTCTATTTCATCTCCAATTCTTTTAACTTCCCAATCTTCAGGAATCATTCCTATCTCAGTTTTTTTGAACTTAGTTTTCTTCATTCAGCATTATCTCCATTAATTCATTTAGTGTTCTATAACCATACTTAACAGCAAATTGATCTCTTTCGTTTTCTGGATTTTTAGCTCCATGAAATAGATTATTCCTTATGCTGTGCCAAAATTCAACCATATTTTTCCCAATCATCCAGAGAATGAATTACTCCTTTTAGTTTAGTTTTTTCTTCGTGTGTCTGCTGTTCTAATCTATCATGAGAGCAATTCCACCATTTAATCTCCTCAACAGAATTCAAATTTCTTGAGGCATTTCCAAGCCTAACATCATCCAATTTACTTTTAATGTGTTCCCAATCTCTTTTTAATGATTGTTTCTCTTGAATTTTTCTCAGATATCGTTCTTTTAGAGATTGATTTTGTTTAAGTTCCTGTATAGACCCCCTGTCAGTATCTGTACTTTCAAAAAGCTGTGTTTTAAGATGGGCTATAAACGCCAGATATTCAAATACAAATTTAGAAAAATAATCTTCATCAGATGCTTTTTGATGCCAATTCTTGATTAAATCCCTATAATTCATATCCAATCTTCTCCAGATTCTTCTTTATCTCTTTATCCAATCGTAACCCTTCTTTCATCTGCTCTGCAAGCTCTCCAGTCAATCTCTTCATCTTTTCTTCAAATGCTTCGTCATCTTCTTCAACTTCAGCAATTCCAACATATCTTCCAGGAGTTAGGATAAAATTATTCTTTTCAACCTCTTCTAATTTAGCGGATTTGCAAAAGCCAGTAACATCTTTATATTTGAGCTTATTTTCTCCTCTCCATGCATGATAAGTGGAAGATATCTTCTTAACATCCTCATCAGTTAATTCTCTATGTCTTCGGTCAATCATCACTCCCATATTTCGGGCATCAATAAACAAGATTTGCCCTCTTCTGTCCCTAAACGAATGGTCTTTTTTATCTCGTGTAACAAACCATAAGCAAGCAGGAATCATTGTATTGTAAAATAATTGTGATGGCAACGCTACCATGCAATCAACAATATCAGAAGTAATTATATTCTTTCTAATTTCTCCTTCATTAGAAGTATTAGAACTCATTGAGCCATTTGCCAGAACAAATCCAGCTACACCAGTAGGATTCAAATGATGAATGAAATGCTGAACCCATGCAAAATTAGCATTATTCTTTGGAGGAACTCCAAACTTCCACCTTACATCTTCCTGCAATAATTCGCCATTCCAATCCGAATCATTAAACGGTGGATTGGCAAGAATAAAATCTGCTTTCAAATCTTTATGCTGGTCATCATGGAAAGCATCGCCCCATTTGATATTAGAGTCAATCCCTCTTATAGCCATATTCATCTTACAAAGCTTCCATGTTGTCTGGTTGCTTTCTTGTCCGTAAACTGAGATGTCTTTTATTTTTCCGCCATGTGCTTCAACGAATTTTTCGGATTGAACAAACATTCCACCTGAGCCACAGCAGGGATCAAATATTCTTCCTTTATATGGCTCTAACATCTCAGTTAAGAGCTTTACAATAGAACGAGGAGTATAGAACTGCCCGCCTTTCTTTCCTTCAGCAGAGGCAAATTCGCCTAAAAAGTATTCATAAACTCTTCCAAGAATATCTTTGCTTCTATTTTCTTTATCCCCTAAACCAATCGTACCAATTAAATCAATTAATTCTCCTAATCTTTGCTTGTTCAATCCAGGACGAGCATAATTCTTAGGAAGAACACCTTTAAGCGAGGGGTTATCTCTCTCAATAACATCCATAGCTTCGTCAAGAAATTTTCCAATCTCTGGCTTTTTAGCATTGGCTTGAAGATGCTCCCATCTTGCTACTTTTGGAACAAAGAAAATTCTCCGAGAAACATACTCATCAACATCTTCTGGATCTGAATCTTTCTCTTTTTTCAGTTTTTCATAAACTTCAGTAAAAGCATCAGAAATATACTTTAAGAATATCAACCCTAAAACAACGTGCTTATATTCAGCAGCATCCATATTGCTTCTTAGCTTATCAGCAGAAGACCATAATTTTTGTTCAAAACCTAAATTAGCACCGTTATTTGACATTTTAAATCACTGCTTCCTCTCACTCTTCCTCGGCGTATTCCAATAAGGGCTTTTGCATTTAGGACAGACTTTTGGCTCTTCAATAGTTGTTTCTCGAGGAACCCATTTATGCCCGCATCTTTCGCAAACATAACCTTCTAATTTAATCTTTCCCATATTGACAAGTTATATTCTCTTTAGTATATAAGTTTTACTATATTACTAACCGAAAGGTTTAAATACTTAATAGTATATTACTATTAGGTATATAGGTAATGCTTATGGAACAACCGCAACCTTTCAGAAAAAAGAAAAGATTATCAGATAAAAACCTTTCTCTTAGTCGCAAGATTAGAGGTTATGCTATTTTGGCAAAGGGAGATATGCCAATAGCAGTAAGTGAAGAAGAGTTTTTAATTCCCTCTCAAAGCTCTGATAAAAAGTATAAAGTAACTAATATTTCTGGATGGAACTGTGAATGCCAAGACTTTCAAAACAGGCATACTGACTGCAAACATATTCATGCTATTAAGCTCTGGGTAAAATTAAGAGCAAAACCAGAACTAGAAGAGTTGGAAATAGATACCAACGAAGAGAAATGTATCTACTGGAATTCTTTCAACATTGTAAAAAATGGAGCAAGAAAAACAGCAATAGAAAACAAACAAAGATTCAAATGCAAAGATTGCAGTAAAAGATTTGTTCTTGATCCCGTAAAGAAAATCAAAGGCAATGGCAAAATAGTAACTTTAGCAATGGACTTATACTTCAAAGGATTATCACTAAGAGATATTTCAGATACGCTTTATCAGTTCTACAATTTGAGAGTTCATTTTGACACAATCAGAAGATGGATTAGCAAATATACTCAAATCATGGATAATTACACTAAAGATTTCAAGCCAGAATTAAGCGATAAATGGCACGTTGATGAACAGATGATTAAATCAAAGAAAGATTATATCTGGTGCTGGAATGTTCTAGACAGCGAAACAAGATTTTTGATTGCAAACAATGTAACAAGAGGAAGAGAGATTATAGATGCAAGAGCAGTATTAAAAATAGCAAAGGAAAACATTAAGGAAAATCCTAAAGAGATTGTTACAGATGGCTTATGGTCTTACACAAGAGCAATTAAGAAGGAATTTGTTACAAAAAGAACAAGTTTAAATGCTGTTCTTCATTCCAGAAATGCAGGAATAGCAAAGAAACTTCTTAACAACAATATGGTTGAACGTTATCATAATGAATTTAGAGAATTTGACAAAGTGAGAAGAGGATTTAAGTCCGATGAAACAGCTCAGCAATGGAGCGATGCATTTAGGCTTTATCATAATTTCATTAAGAAGCACATGGCTCTGAATGGAGCAACACCTTCTCAAGTAGCAGAAATTGATATTGATTTAGGCAGAAACAGATGGTTAAGTCTGCTCAAACAAAGTCTTAATCACCCGAATACGACAAAAAAGGAGGTAATTTTAAAATGACCCCTTAATACGACAGAGAGTTATTTATCAAGATTTATAGCATAAATCACTTGTTTTAGTTTTTAGCATTTTTATTTAATATTTTATACTTATTTAGTATTAATAGACAATAACCTGTGGTAATTCTACTCCAATTCTCTCAAATACCTCATGTATAGCTTCATGAGCTTTTTGTGTATAATATTTTATAACGATTGGAGTGTTTGTCTCCGCATGCTTATTAAAAAATCTTAATGCATCTTCTACTGTAACTTCGAACCCTAATACTTTTAGTAATGCAACCTTTCCAAGCTGCTGAGCTATTTCTCCATGTCTCAATGGGAGTTCTGTTAGTCTTAACTTCAGTTTATCAGGTTTTACTTTTCCATTTATATAGTTAGCCAATAGCAAAGCCCCCCTCTTTTCTAATTGCCATATTCTCCGATAATGTAAAGATAATTCAGGAATCTTTTCTAACCTTCTTAACGAAAGGTGCTCATAACCTGGAAATGGAGTTCTATGCCGTAGTACTTTATACATATTATCAGTAATTACACCCTCTTCTAATGCAGAATGTCCCATCTCTTCAATCTCTGCACTTGGATTATCAGCTAATCTGGAGACTGTATTGTATAATGTTCGTACATGCCCACTAAGCCCTTGATTATGTTCATCCACAAATGAGCTCATCTTACTCCCCCACTATGCCCCTTATCTTCTCCCTCAATTCTTCCAAAGGGATCTTACTTTAAAATTTTATTGTTTTTTGAGGCTAAGTAGAAAATCTAGCTTCGCTCGGTTTTGCCATCGGCTCGCATTTACATGTTTAAGTGGAATTGACATTCCCAGTAAGGGACTTCCCCCTTGTCAATGCAAGGTGTTGGTAGATTAATGCTCGCAATGCTTGAACAAAGTTCGGCACCAACTTCGTTGGAATTGATGGCAAAACTAACATTTTCTACTAAGCCTATTTTTGGAATAGAGAATAGAATTTATGCTTTAGCCGTGTTTCTAATTTGTAATAATAAGATAACCTATTTAATATCCCTACCAAAACAGGACTTCCTAATTCTTCCCAGGGTTTTGGAGGATCTAGACCCAGACTTTTACAGTATTCTCTAACAGAATCATAGCTACTTCTATAATCTCTATAACCTTCTACAAGACCTTTTATCCTATAAGTCCTTCCACATGGAACTGTTGATCTCTCATCAATAGCTTTCAATAATTCAGTTTCTGTTGTTCCAGGAAATTCTGTATATGCTGACCATACATTTGGGAAATGGATATCACTAGAGCCTAGTCTTGCAAATCTTTTATCTCCATATCTGTGAAGGTGGACTTTATTAACAACCAAAGTTAGGTATCTTGCAAAAAGATTTGATAATGGTTCAGTAAAGTGTCCATTTATAACCTCTACCCCATCATAAGGTTGATGAAGGATAAGGCTACCAACACCTCTTAGAGTTGCTGATGCTTCTGAAGAGTTGAGATGCCGCACTAAAGTAAATGGATGAGCAGCAATAGCTAATCCCCCTTGAGCATGGATTGCATCAATTGTCTCTTCTGCACTCATCCTAGGTGGTATGAATTCCCTAATATCAATCGCTAGTATGTGTCCTTCTAAAGCTGATATCTCTTCTCCTATTATTACTTGAGGTACTGCTTCAACTATTCTTTTAGATAGCGATTTCACATATTCTACAGCTTGTTGTGCACCTTCTATTGTATCATGGTCAGTTATTGCTATAACATCTCTAAATTTAGAGTTATGATTGTTCAAATGATGAATATTTCTGATTACAACATCATCAATAACCCTTTCTGGAGTGAGAATGCTGTCTTTTACCTCACCATAAACTGTGTGTATATGAAGGTCTGCTTTGCCCATATATTATAAAGTTTTAAAAGAAGCTATTTAAAAAAGTTCCTAAAATAAAGCGTTATTGAAAAGTCCAAAGTTGCCATCAATATAGTGAAGGTTAATGAGCCAAGACTTCAGGCACGTTTCGAGGCATCGAAAACTGAGAGTTTTCTGGTGCTCAAAAATCTTAGATTTTTGACATTCCAGAGAGAAACGTGCAAGCATGATGTTAAGCGAACCTGAACCGATGGCAACCTGAGCAAAAGCGAAGGGACTTTTCAATGGCGCCTAGTTCTAATCTATAGTTAAGCTTTTGCCATTTCCTATATGATTTCCTATATGAAACATAATATTTATATATTAGTATAGAAATATGTATACTAAATATTACCAGAAAGGAAGAAGGATAAAGTGGTAAGTAAAAGCAAAGGTGATTAAAATGGATAGTGATGACATTGACATAGCAGATATTGACATAGCATTAAGCTATAATATAGAATTTGTAGAATTCCTGCACTATATTCTAGAATACTTTTCTCAGGAAGAAAATCCCTTAGTATAAATATTGAAAGAGAGATAGGGGTGTGGAATGGTAGAATACATTATCAGAGATATAGGAATAATAGTAATATTTGCAGCTCTTATAGGGCTAGTTGTAAAATACTTTAAACAGCCTATGATTCTTGCATATATATTTGCAGGTTTAGCAATAGGCCCTTTTGGGTTGAACTTCATCAATGATGAGAAGACTATTATCTCTTTGTCAGAGCTTGGAATAACTTTCCTATTATTCGTTATAGGGCTTGAATTAAATATAAATAAATTAAGAGAGGTAGGTAAAGTAGTTTTAATAGCTGGCAGCCTTCAGATATTTCTAACCTTTATTTTTAGCCTTATTATAGTAAAGCTGATAGGGTTTACATTTATTGAATCAATTTATTTGGCTGTTGTTCTTGCTTTTAGCAGCACTTTGTTAGTAGTTTCATTATTATCTGATAAAAAAGAGATAGATACTTTACATGGAAGAATAATTGTTGGTATACTAGTACTTCAGGATATAATGGTTATTGTTGCCCTTTCATTACTCTCAAATCTCAATAACTTTTCAATTTTTTATATTCCATCCTATCTTGGAAAAGGAATAGTGTTGCTGGCAACTGCGTATATTATGAGCAAATTTTTACTGAATAAACTATTTGATTTTGCTGCAAAGTACAATGAACTACTGTTTGTGACAAGCCTTGGACTATGCTTTATATTTACTATTATAGCAAGTTATTTTGGCTTTTCAGTTTCAATAGGAGCATTCTTAGCAGGAATAATGATAGCAAACCTTCCTTACTCATTAGATCTAACATCAAGGATTAAGAGCCTGTCTGTATTCTTTAATTCTCTGTTCTTTGTATCATTGGGCATTCAAATAGTGCCTTCTACAATAAAAAGCGTATTTATCCCTCTTTTAGTATTATTAGGTGTGACTTTTGTATTTAAGCCATTAACCCTAATCTTGTCTATAAGAGCTTTGGGATATGATAAGAAAACAGCATTTTATTCTGGTATAGGTCTTGGACAAATAAGTGAGTTTGGCCTAATAGTTGTTGCACAAGGAGTATTCTTAGGGCATTTGCAAGCCAGTATGCTCTCTCTTACAATTCTATTAATAATAATAACCATGGCAATCTCTTCGTATGGTGTTAAGTATGACAACCTGATTTATCACAGATATTTTGAAAGGGTGAACTTATTTGATAGGTATTTTAAGCATAAGCAGCAAAAGACAGAGATATCAAAGACAGACTCTGAAATAATTGTTTATGGCTATGAAAATCTTGATCCTAAGCTGATTGATAGGTTTAGAGAGTCTAAAAAAGAGGTCATTATTATAGATAATAACCCAAATATAATCAAGAACCTTAACACCCAGAAAATAAATTGTCTCTATGGAGATATAAGCCAGATAGACATTCTTGAGAAGATTAACTTTGAGAAGGCACAAATAATAATCTCTACAATCTCTGATATATTCAATAACCTTATTCTAGTTAAAAAAACTAGGGAAGTAAATAAGAAGACAGTGATTATAGTTACAGCTAACAAAGTAAAAGATTCTCTGGACCTTTATAACGAAGGAGCAGATTATGTTATCCTACCAAATTATCTTGGTGAAAAACAAGTAAGCCTGATAGTTGAGAGTGTCAATAGGGATATTAATTCAATAGTAAATTCAAAATTAAATCATATAGAAGAACTAAGAATAAAGGAGTATCAACAAAGAAAATTATACGAGCAAGACACCATGATGGTTGAAATAGATGCTTTCCTAAGAAATATTACTGATAAGATAAGCGAAGGGAAGAAGGCTGCAAGCAAGGTACATGGCAAGGTTCAAATGACAGCTGTGGAAACATTAGTAACTGCCCAGGATATACTAAATGAAGTTAGCACTGATATAAAATCATTGGTTAAAGTTGAAGACCCTAAGAAGTTACATATTGAAGAGCACCATGAGCTGTTTGAAGGTAAGAAGGAAGAGGCTAGGAAAGAAGAGGAAATTTTAGAGGTTGAAGTTAAAAAGTAAAATAACTAATGTAGCCTATAACCATAATATTTAAATAGTGTAGCCTATAACCGCATTGTATGGTATATTTAGAGAAGTTCAAGGTTAAAGGGAAAACATATTTCAAGTTAGTCCATACTATAAGAAAAGGTAAAAGTCTAACTCACAAGATAAAGTACATAGGCAAAGAGCTGCCACCAAAAGAGAGACTAAACCAGTTAAAAATTGAATTTCTAAGGCAATTGCATAGACAGAAGTATAAGTACCTTTCTTCAAAAGATGTTGAAGACATAGAAAACAAGAAAATAGGGTACAGGAAAGAGCTAAAGTCTTTGAGCTATATGGAAAAGGAGAAACAGCTTAAAGAGTTTATAATAAGGTTTACATATGACAGCAGCAAATTAGCAGGAGTTCCCGTAACATTGAGGCAAACCTATTTAATATTGAAAGATGGCATAATGCCTAAAGACATTAAAAACCTCAGAACTGTAAAGGAATTGGAAAATCATGAAAAAGGCATAATAGCAATAACAAAATATAAGGGAAAACTTGACTTAATATTTATAAAAAAACTTCACTTAATACTATTTTCTGGCGTAGATAACAGTATAGCAGGAAAATTAAGAAATGAGCTAAAAAGGGATGTAAAACTAGCTGCAACCCCTTATGTGCCTCCAAAATGGTATGAGGTAAAGAAAGAATTAGATAATTTTCTTAAATGGTATAAGTATGAGAACAGAAGGCTTCATACATTAGAGTTAGCAGCTTTAGTGCATTTAAAGCTCATTTCAATTCAACCTTTTGTGGATGGAAATAGCAGGCTCTCAAGATTGTTTATGAACTGGATTTTATGGAAAAAGGGCTATCCATTAATAGACATACCAATTGAAGATTTGGAGAATTATTACAATGCCCTTGACAAATACCAGATGGAAAAAGAAGAGAAGCCTTTTATTAACTACATTAAAGGACTTTATCTTAAAAGTGAATAAATTAGTTGTAAAAATAATTTCTCATAACTTATCTATTGTTAATCAATAATTATAAATATATGGAAGTTAAAGATTAAGATATGGTAGCTAAAAGATACTTAGCTTTATCTATTGTTTCTATTATCATAATTTTTATATTACCATTTGCAATATTAGCACATGAAGAAGAAACTGAAGATCAAACTGAGGATCATATGGCAGAGCCAGAAACAATTTACCACAAGATTCTTGATAATATAATGATTATTCTAGTTATAATAGCAATTATATTAGTGATATTGACAGCTTTCTACTATTTTAGGAGTAAGAAACCCAAAATTAGCAAGATTATCACTTATTGGATAGCACTGGGAATACTTCTAGGATTAGGGTATAGCGCTGTTTATTATTTAGAATCAGGGGTTATAGAAAGAGGCTTAATTATATGTGAAAATACTAACGATAACACTAAAGAATGTAGCCTTGCCATACATATTCATGCAGATATGGATGGAAGTATTTGTGGAGAAGTGCTTAAATTACCATTACAAAAGGGAGATCCCTTAACAGAGCCACATACTCATACAGAAAGAAATAAAATCCATTGGGAAGGCAAGCTAAAGGTAGATAAAAATACTAAGGAAGTTATTGATAAAACTCCTCTAAAAATAGGAACCTTTATGGATGTAATGGGAGTAAGATTTAATGACAAGTGTTTAGGAGATAAGTGTAATGGAGATCCATGTAATGATAAGGTTGGCAAACTGGTAATGCTAGTAAATGGAATGCCTAACACTGAATATAGAGAATATGTATGGAAAGATGGTGATAGGTTTATATTAAAGTTTGAGTAAATTAATTGGAAATATAAGGCTAATTCTTTCATTTATAATTATTAATAAGATATGGTAGAGTAGGGTCGTTGCTGATTCTCAGGAAGCCACTCTCATACAAAGATGCCAACAAAATTCTGGACGGATTTAGAGAGCTAGGAAAGGCTGCGAGGACAATTTATATTCTTGAATACGGAAGCAGCAAGGAATTAAGAAGAATGGTGCAGCTTGCATGCAACAAGTCTGAGAGGTGGCACAATTTTCAGAAATTTGTATATTTTTGGCACCCTTTACCTAGTAAAAGTAAGCCTTTTTGCATTTTAGCCAATTTTCCTCTCGTTAAATTGCCTGAGGATTTCTACTAAGCCCAAAAAAAGGCTCTGTAGAAAATCTCAATAAATCTAGCCCCTAAATTGTAGGCTATCAACCGCATATATATTTCTGCTCGTTGTGTTCTGGCAGTTAAACCACGCAAGTG
>Ga0114945_10002189_pt1 | contig 11596 bp, 8 predicted proteins | sample OV2TP3_FD_87194 | JGI IMG/M metagenome (GOLD analysis project Ga0114945, IMG submission 87194) | Hot spring microbial communities from Beatty, Nevada to study Microbial Dark Matter (Phase II) - OV2 TP3 | ecosystem: Environmental > Aquatic > Thermal springs > Hot (42-90C) | place: USA: Beatty... | reverse complement strand
GCCGTTGGAGGCGTTATCGGAAAACTCAAAAAGGTCCTGCCGGATGTTCAGGTGGTGGTCGTCGATGACGATTCGACCGACGGGACAGCCGCGGCGGCCGAGTCGGCCGGAGCGCGGGTGGTGGTCCGCCGGCGCTGCAGGCGGGGACGGGGCCTTGCCGGCCGGGACGGATACCGGACCGCGCTGGATCTGGGCGCGGATCTCATTTTGGAAATGGACGCGGACGGCTCGCACAATCCGGCCGACGCGCCCCGGATTCTGGAGGCGTTGGAGTCGGCGGACATCGCGGTGGGATCGCGGGCCTGCGGCGCGTCCTGCGGCGCGGGCGGCTCGGACGACCGGGGAATCGGGAGGCGCTGTATCAGCGCTGTTGCGAAATGGATCGTGAAGATTCTCCTGGCGCTGCCTCTGGCCGATCCGACGACCGGGTATCGCGCGTTTCGAGCGGAGGCGCTGTGTCGGATCGAGCCGGACACGTTGACCGCGATCGGGCCGGAGATCGTGGAGGAAGTGTATGTGCGGGCCTGCCGGCAGGGACTGCGGATGACGGAGGTTCCCATCCGGTTTCTAAACCGGAGCGCGGGGGAAAGCAAACTGACGATGTTGAAACTGATGCGGGTTTTCATTCAGTGCGTCCGGCTGGCGCGGCGATGACAGCCGGCCGGAATTTCGACATCCGTGTCAATTCCGGCACTGGGACATCCATGTCCGGCGACCGGAATTTCGACATCCGTGTCAATTCCGGCACGGGGACGTCCATGTCCGGCGGCCGGATCCTTCTGATCAAACTCGGCGCCCTGGGCGATGTGCTTCGGACCACGTCCCTTTTGCCGGGACTGCGAAAAAAATGGCCGGGCGCCGCCATCACATGGCTGATGGCCGATCGCGCAAAGCCCCTGGTGGCCCGGAACCCGGATGTGGATCGAATCGTTACGATCGAGGAGGGAGCGGATTTCAGCGGTGAGTTTGAGTGTGTGATCAATCTCGATGAGGATGAGCGCGCCACGTCGGTGGCGGCGCGATCGGCCGCGAAGTGTAAGTTTGGAATCGGGCGCGACTCTCAGGGCCGCCTGACGCCTCTGAATCCGGAATCGGCCCTGCTGATCCGGCTGGCGTCGGACGACCGGCTGAAATTCCGGGAAAACCAGATTCCGTTTCAGGCATTGATCTATCAGGCCGTCGGACTCACCTGGCTCGGAGAGCCGTACCGGTACGTTCCGCCGGAGGATCAGGCCGAGCGTCAGGCGGGACTTCTGTCACAGATTTTCCGGACGCGGGCCGGCGCCAAAAAAATAGGTGTTTTTACCGGGGCATCCGACCGCTACGCGAACAAGTTTTGGTCGGAAGCGGAGATCGAGGAATTTTGTTCCGAGTTCCGGAATCGGACCCGGTGGGGCGCGGATTGGGATTTTTTTTTATTTGGCGGGGTTGATGAGACTGAGAGCATCCGGCGGCTGACCCGGATCGGCGTGCCGGGTATTTGTGTGAGCACCCTGGACGATCTGGCGGCGGTGGTATCGGCGTGTGACCGGATAGTCTGCGGGGACACGCTGGTGATGCATCTGGCGGAGGCGATGTCGATCCGTCAAGCCGTCCTGTTTGGTCCGACATCCCACGCCGAAATAACGGTTAGCGGGGAAAAGATTGTATCGCCCTATTCGTGCGGGCCGTGTTATCTGCGGAAATGCGGCATCCGGCCAAGCTGCATGAGCGCGATCCGGCCGGGGCGTGTCTGGGCGGTTCTGGAGGAGATGGGCGCGGATCAGGTGTAATAAAAAAAAATTTGCTTTTTACATATTGGGTCGGTATAAAGAGGGCGAAGAGGCTCATCGAACATGAGCCCGGCCTATACAGGGGCCAAATATGGAGTAAAGAGGAGGCTCAACAGATGCCTCCTCTTTTTTTATGCCCGGTTAAGGGAATTGAAGGTGGGGTTCGAGCGCGTATTGGAAGAGAGTGCGGTGGGCATCGCCCTTGAAGAGACCCACGATGCCGCTCGTGACGTCATAGGTCATGTGATACCCCTGTTCCAGCCAGTTCTGGCGTATATTTTTTCCCGAAATCACCAGAGGCACCTGCATGATTTCCTTGTCGGACCATTTCCCGATCGAATGCCGGCCGCCGGCGCTCATTCCATGATCGGCGATCACGATGAAAATATAGTCATCCGGCGCGCACCACTCCAGCGTGTCAATCAAATGTCCCATCAGGTCGTCGCAGTGCTTGATCGCGTTCACATAAGGCGAGCCGTAATGGTAGATGTGCCGGCCCCGGTCTCGACAGTCGTGGGCGGCGCTGTCGGGACCCGGGAAATAGACGAAGGTGAAATCATTCTGAGGTATCATTTTGCAGGCGATTTCCATCCGGTACCGGTCCGGATAGCAGACGCGATGCTTGGACAGATGCGCGCGGCCGGCGGCGGACCGTTTAAGCCTCATTTCGACTTTTCGTTTGTAGAGGACGTCCAGAAGATGGCAGTGAGGGATTTTTCGGAGATATCCCTTCACCGAGTCTTCCGGATATCCGACAAAACAGCTCCGGAGCCCCATTTTTTCCCATAGGGACTGAGTAATCCATTTCCCCTGGCGGTTGCACATGATCCGCGCGACGCACTGAGGCGTCAGGGCCGGTTCTTTGGTGTAGACGTTGGTATAGAGCACGCCTTTTTCGATCAGCCGGAAAAGATTGGGAAGGCCCAGCCAATCGTGGACTTTGAAGATGGCGTCGAACCGGGTGCCGTCCCACAGATTCAGAACAATTTTCATAGCGCGCCTTTCAAGAGTTCAACTCCCCGGGCAGGGCTCGAACCTGCGACCCAGCGGTTAACAGCCGCTTGCTCTACCGGCTGAGCTACCGGGGAATACGGTTCTGACCGGAAACGCAGACTGTGTTTCAGAAGGCAGGGATCTGTCAAGGCTGGATCGAATCGATTTGTCGAGCCAGATCAAAATCTTTGCGGGTCAAGGCGCCGACGCTGTGAGTTGAAATCGATATCTCAACCCGTTTGTACGCAAAAATCCGGACATCCGGGTGATGGTCCATCGAATCGGCCAGCGGAACAATTCGGCCGACAAAGTCCACCGCGTCCGCAAATCCTTTCCGGACTATCGTCCGCTTGATGACATTCCCATCCCGGCTCCAACCGGACAAGCCGTTCAGCTCCGAGGCGATTTCACTGTCCGACATCTTATCCGTCATGTCCTATCCTCCCGGCCGGTCATCCGGCGGACATTTCCTGGCGGTTGAGAATGGCCTTGGACACGGTCATTCCGTCCATGTATTCCAGCGCCCAGCCGACCGGCAGACTCGCGCCGAGTCGGGTGAGTTTGACGTCAAAGGATTTCAACTGATCCATGAGATAGTACGCCGTGACCTCGCCTTCCGCGGTCTGCACGGTGCCCAGAATGACCTCGCGGATTTGGCCGGCGGCGATGCGGTTTTTGAGTTCGGCGATCCTGAGTTTTTCGGGTCCAACGCGCTGAAGCGGCGAGAGCAGACCCCCCAGCACGTGGTATTTTCCCTTGTAGGATCCGGTTTCCTCTATCGCAAGGAGATCCCGGACATCACTGACCACCAGCAGGACATCGGCCGACCGGGATGAATTTTTGCATATTCCGCAGAGACCGTCCTCGGAAATCGAAAAACAGCTGGGGCAGAGCTTGAGATTCGATTTGCTCTCCCGGACGGCCTGGGCGAAAGCAGCGGTGTCCGCGGACGACTGCACAAACAGGACATGATGGGCCAGCCGCATCGCCGATTTCGGCCCGATTCCCGGAAGTTTCTCAAATTGTTCCGCCAGCCGTTTCAACACCTGCATGGGCCCATCCTATCTTCCGGTCATTTCAATAGGCAACGGGCCGGCGCGCGTTGCCGCCGGTATTCCGAGTCGAAGTCTCATTCCCGTTGAATCGGATGCCGATAGAATGGACAAGAAACCGTTTCGGCGCCCCCATCCTTGGCGTGGGGGCGGGATTTGCCAAAATGAGACAGAGAGGTGGTTGTGCTGTGGTTCTGAAAGCGCTTCGGTTGCATGGCTTCAAATCTTTCGCGGAGGAAGTCGAAATCCTATTTCCGGGCCGGGTGGTCGGAATCATCGGGCCGAACGGATGCGGGAAATCCAACGTCGTCGACGCGGTCCGCTTTGTTCTGGGCGAGCAGAGCCTGCGGCTGCTGAGAGCCAGAAAAATCGATGATCTCCTGTTCGCCGGCAACGTCCGCCGGCCCGCCACGTCGTTCGGGTCGGTCGGGCTGGTTCTGGACAACGCCAATCGGTGGCTGGATATCGATTATCCGGAAGTTGAGATCCGCAGGATCATGCACAGAGACGGGGAATCCAAATACACGCTCAACGGCACGGGCGTCCGGCTCAAGGACATCCAGAAACTTTTCATGGACGTCGGCGTCAACAAGGGCCACTACTCGGTGATCGGGCAGGGGCAGGTGCAATCGATCGTGTCCGCGTCTCCGGAGGAAAGACGACAGTATTTCGAGGAGGCTGCGGGCGTGGTGTCGTACCGGCAGAGCCGGCGGGAGACCCTGCGGCGGCTGGATGAAGTGCAAAAAAACATGGAGCAGGCCGCCACCTTCACCGCCGAGTACGAGTCCCGCATGCATGGCCTCAAGGTCCAGGCCGGGCGGGCGCAGAAATATCTGGAATACCAGACCGCGTACCGACAATTGTTTCTGTTCAGCGCCTGGCGGCGGCATCATCTGATCCGCCAGGAGATGGAAACGATCCAGGGGGAACTGGCCCTGCTGGAACAGGAACTCGCCGCGGTCGAGAGGGCGGATGCGGAGACGGCGGATCGGGAATCGGCCCTCACGTCGGAACGGTCGAACCGACTGGCGGAGCTGTCCGAGAGGCAGGATCAACTCCAGAAGGCCGAGGATCAGCGCGTCGAAAGGGACCGGGCCGTTATTTTAGCGGAAGAAAAATCGTATGGTCTTGGCCGAAGCCTCAACGAACTGGATCTGTTGGAAAACAAACTGTCCCGGCAGACCGAAGACCTGTTTCCGGCCGGCCCGGAGCCGAAGGAATCGCTTCGGTTCCGGATCGAACAAATGAAAAAAGAGTTTGGCGTCGCGATTGAACAACAGGAAGATCGCGCCCATCGCCTCCAGGCCGAACTCGAATCGGTTGACGCGCGGCTTCAAGCGGAGGAGGCCCGCATGGAGATCGGCCAGGCCGGCATCATCTCCGCGCGGGAGAGCATCGCGGCGCTCGAATCAACCCTGGCCGGACTTCAGCAATCCTCGGAGGAAATCAGGGTCCGGTTGGAACAGTTGGGCGCGCAGTGCGCGGCGGACGACGCGCGGATGTCGAATCTGAAAGCGGACCTGGAGAAGCGTGAGCGGCGGCGCGCGGAATGCGGGCAGGTCCAGACGGAGACCGAAGTCCTGACCCGCGAAGCGGAGCGGTGGTTGGAGAGGTCGATGAACAGTCTGAACCAATTGCGCCGCGATGCGGCCGAGATTCAGGGCCGGTATCACCATCTGTGCGCGGCCGAAGAAAGCCACGAGGGTTTCTCCGCGAGCGTCCGGATGGTGCTGGACCGGTTCGGCAAGCGGGATGAATTTCTGGGTGTGGTCCGGGACCTGATCACATTTGAGCCGGAGTACACCAAGGCCGTCGAAGCCGCCCTCGGCCCGAAACTTCAACATATGGTGGTCCAGAGCGGGGAATCGGTGAAAGACATATTGCGCGAACTGTCGAGGGACCTCCGCGGGCGGGTGACCTTCTGGGCGCTGGACCTTTTGCCGCCGCCGATTCACGCGCCGGCCATCGACCTGAACGAATCAACCATCGGATGGGCCGTGTCGCTTTTGAAATTTGATCCAAAACTCCGCCGGCTCTTCGAGAACCTGCTTGGCCGGACGCTCGTGGTCCGGGACATGGAAGCGCTCCTCCTGGCCGCCAAAACCTGGGGGGGCCGAAGCGCGATCGTGACGATCGAGGGCGCCTACTATCGATCGGGCGCCATCACCGCCGGGCCGACGGTGGGGGCGATCCTCATGAACCGGAAAAGGGACCTGTCGGAGACCGAAATCCGGCTCAGAGGTCTGACGGACCGGCTGGCCGTCGAGGAAGAGCAGCACACGCGCGCGTGTTCGGAGGTTGCGGCGGCCCGGACCGCCAGAGAGGCCGCTTACCGGCGGTATAAAGAGGCGGACGCGGAAGTTGTTCGCGCGGAGGCGGATTTACAGTCCGTCCTCCTGGTCGCCCGGGAACGGAAGAGTCAGATGGAGAAGACATCGGAGCAGTTGACCCACAAGCTCGCGGCGATGTCCGAAACCCGCGACCGGTACGACCAGATCCAGCTCAAAGCCGGCCAGGAAGAGGTGCAGGATCGACGCCTCCTGGACGAACTTCGCTCGCACATCCAGTCTCTGCGGACGGATCAATCGGCCGCTCTGAGTGAGTTGCGGACTCTGGAGGAGAAGCAGAGGGACCTGACTCGAATCGATGCGGAGTTGTTGGATCTGGAATCCCGCCGGCAGGCGATCGGCGCGGACAAACAGACAGCGGAGGATTCCGTTCGGAGATTCCGGGAGGATCTGACGCGGGCCGAGGAGGCCTCGGCCGGATGCCGGGCCGCGATGAAGGAGAGCCAATCGGCGTATGCGGCGATTGGACAACAAATCGAGCAGATCCGCGCGGAGAGCGGAGAGCGAATGCGCCGGAGCCAGCAGAAGCGCGAGGAGGTTCACCGCCGGCAGATTCGCCAAACCGAGCTGGGCGCCGACCGGTCCAATCTGCGGGAGAACGTCCTGAACGAATTGCCGGACGTTGATATCGAACAGCTGACCGATCCGCCGGCAACACCGGCCGGAGCCGATGGCCGGACGGCTGAGGACTGCGTGGCCGAGACCCGCGACCTCCAGCTCAGAATGCAAAAACTGGGCGCCGTGAACATTCACGCGATCGAGGAATACAACGACGTGGCGGCCAAGCATGCCGACCTGGCCAGACAGGTGACGGATCTGGAGCAGGCCAAAGAGAATTTGAAAGATGTTCTCCGGAAGACCGACCGGATCTGCCGGGATCGGTTTGGGGAGGTATTTGAGCGAGTGGCGACGTATTATCAGGAGGTCACCAAGAAATTGTTTCTGGGCGGGGAGGGGAAACTCATTCTGACCGAATCGGACGACCTGATGGAAAGCGGCGTCGACATCCAGATCCGGCCGCCGGGAAAGGGATTCACCTCCATCGCCTCGCGGTCCGGCGGGGAGCAGTCACTGGCCGGGCTGTGTTTGTTGTTTGCGCTATTCATGGAGAAGCCGTCGCCGTTTTGCATGCTGGACGAAGTCGACGCGGCGCTGGACGACGTGAACGTCGGCCGGCTGGTGAGGCTGATTGAGGATTTTTCGGAGCGGATTCAGTTTGTGATCGTGACGCACAACAAGCTGACCATGCAATCGGCCGGATGCCTGTTTGGCGCCACCATGGAGGAGGCGGGGATCACGAAATTCGTATCGGTGAGAATGAAGACCGCCGAGCAGCAGGCGCTGGCCGCGGCGTCTTGAAGATCCCGGCGGTTTTTCTCGAAAACCCCCAGGTCCTGCTCCGCCGGCTTCTGCGCGCGGCGGTGATCCTGACTTTGATCATCACCGCTCTGTCCGTGATCCGCCATCTGAGGCATAAATCGCAAGAGGCGCGGGAAAAGGAGAAGGAGCGAACGCGGATGGAGGCTGAGACGTTGAAAAACAAGGTGGACATCAACTGGGAGGCGCAGATGCGAACGATCATTCCCGAAGAGGAGGAACTGCTGGCGCCGACCGTCATCCCGCAGCTTTTGATTCCGCCGCTCTTGAACAAGATCGATGTGCCGAAGGCGCTAAGTTTTGAGCGGACCAAACGATATACGGCCGCCTACGAATTTCATTCGACCCCGCAGGTAACCTTCTGGAACGCCCCGACGCCTGCGGCGGCCGCCGGCGACAGAACACCCCGGCCAAGGCCGATCGATTTGCCCGCGGCCATCGCGCCCAGTCTGACGGTGGACACCAGCGCGATGAGAAAACCGAAACCATTTCAGAGCGTCGGACAGACCTATATTTTCATGCCCTGAGAATGGGTTGACAGGGGGCGGGTGCGTGAGAGAGAACTCAAGCCAGCCGGTCATGACACGTACTCTTGGAATCGCGGGACTCATCCTGTTTTGGACAACATTCGTCGCGGCGGAAGCCATTCTCGGTCCGGCGGCGATGGACGTCGGCGAATATCGCGTCGGCGTCGGCGATGTGCTTCGGATCCATCTCTTCGACGGGAAGGAGTCGCTCGAGCAGGTCGCGCGCGTCCGGCCGGACGGTAAAATATCGGCCGACCTCGCCGGGTCCGTCCATGTTCAGGATTTCACCCCAACCCAGATCGGCGAAGTGCTCAAGCTTCGATTAAAAAAATATTACCGGACCGCCGAGATCACGGTATTCGTGGACGAGTTCGCCAGCCAGAAAGTTCTCGTCATCGGCAACGTCAAAACGCCCGGGAATTACGCGCTGATGGGCGAGGACCGCGTGCTGGATGTTCTGGCCCGCGCCGGATGGCTGGCCGTGCCGGTGGGGGAGGGCACGGACCGGGTGGTGCTGCTGAGAGACAACGCGCGGGAGAATCTGTCGATTACGGAGATGCTGGGCGACGCGAAGCTGGACCAGAACCGGGTGCTGCGCAAGGGGGACATTCTGCACGTGATGTCGGCGGCCGAAAAAGGGATGGTGCGTGTCCAGGGAGAGATCAAATCGCCGGGGAAAGTCTGGATTGAGCGTGATCCGATGTGGGTCACGGACGCGCTGACGGCCGTTGGCGGCCTGACGGATGCGGCCGAGCCGACCAAGGCTTTTGTCGTCCGGACCGACGGGGTCCAGATCCCATTCAATCTGGAGGAGGTGTTGAACGGGAAGCGCGCGCCGAACGCCGCGCCGCGCCTGAGGGACGGTGATCTGCTCTATGTGCCCCACAAGACGCGGCTGCGCGTCTATGTGATCGGCATGGTCCGGTCACCGGGCCAGTACGAACTTCCCGGATCATCCCACGTCCTGGCCGCCATCGCGAGAGCCGGCTACCACGTGCCCGGAGCGGTTCTGGACTCGACCCGGGTGGTCCGTGTGTCTCCGACCGGGCAGACCCATGTATTTCAAATCGCGCTGGAAAAACTTCTCCTGGACCGGCAGTTCCAGAATGACATCGAGCTGGAGGATGGCGACGTGGTGTATGTTCCCAAAAGTGTGATATCCGGCGTGGGGGATTTCTGGGAAAAAATCTGGCCGCTGGTTCGGGTGAACATCCAGAACCTTCAGGCCCCCGCACAGACCACCGGCGCGCACTGATCGTCGGCCCCATGCGCCGCAGAATCCTCTCTCTCGGACTATTACTCGCGGTCGCCGTCGGCGGACCGGCGGCCCTCTGGATGTGGTCCGAACCCCTGGAGGAGCGCCTGTTGGGCTGGTGGTCCGGCGAGGAGGAGGTCTGGAACGAGAGCCCAGCGGTGCGTGTCACGGTGGAACTGAGCGGATCGACCCTGCCCGGCATCCAGACGGTCGCGAGAAAAATGATATCCTTTCTGGCCCCATTCGACGGACAGATCCGGCATACCGTCACGGACACACCCGCGCCGGGCGCCGTACTCTCCGCGACCCTGCCGCCGCCCGCGGTGCTGCCCCTGCAGGATCTGAGTCAAAAAATAGTTGACGGATGGAACGCGAGCATCCCCGCGGTCCGGCCGGAGAAACGGATTGGGGGAAAAAAGCGAAAAAGGCGCCTGTCGGGCCGGCCGGCGGCGCGGCCGGATCCGGCGGAAAAAGTCTTCCGGGACATCCAGCGGCGAAAAAAAGCCCTGGACTGGCAGTGGGCGGAGACTGAAAAATCTCATCAGCGACTGATGGACGCCCGAAACCAATTCCGCCACCCGGAGGACCTTGTCCGGCGGGACGCGGAGGCGGTGATGTTGAAAAGCAAATTGGTGGACATGGAGATCACGCTGGCGGAAGTGATCGATCATTACACGCCCGAGCATCCCCGGGTTCGGCAAATCCAAAACGACATGATGGCCATCCGAACCGAGCTGGATCGCCGAATCCTGGCGGTCGATCAGGAAGAACAGTCGAAATGGACGGCGCGGGTGGCGGAGTATCGACGGCAAAAACGATCACTGGAAAAAGAGGAGCGGAACGCCCCGCGCCGAGCGATGATACCGGCCCCTTCGGCCGAGCCGGCTGTGACGGAGCCGGCGGCGGAAACCGAAGGCGCCGAGGGGGTGGTTCCACAAACGCCGCCCGGGATTTTAAAAATGAGCTGGTCCGAATCACCGACCGTTCTGAAATCATTGACGCGCGTGAAGAAAATAGATTCCCAAAAATTGTCGATGGTATTTGCCGGTGTTGGAGGACTCTTCGTCGGCATCGGATATTGTCTGGGTTGCTTGGGTTCCGCCGCCGGATCGGCCCCGATCGCGGAGGGGGCGGCGGCGGTCGAGGCTGAAGATCCGTATCCCAAACCCGCCGGGCCGGCGGCGGTAAAGCCGAGCCGGAGGCCGTTGCCGCCGATGTCCGAATCGCCGCCGCCGGCGCCGGAAAAGATTCTTCCGGAATCGGAAATGCCCGGCCAACCCTGGATCGAGATTCCGATGCTGCCGGAGGTGGAGAAGGGGTTATACACCGTTTTTGCCCCGACCTCTCCGGCGGCGGCCCTGTTCGCCACAACCGCGGAGAGGCTCCTTAAAGAATTTCCCGATGCCGGCGCCCAGGCTGCGGAGTCGCCACAGGTGGTGGCCGTGGCGGCCATCCGGAGCGGTACCGGCACATCGACATTCGTGGCCAACCTGGCGGTGGCGCTCAGCGCGCACCGGCCGGTGGTGCTGGTCGACCTGCACCATACCGCCCCCCAGCTTCACAATCTGTTTTCCATCAAAAGCACGTCTCAGGATCTGACGGCATCGGGTTCCTGGGCCGATTCCATTCAGGCCACCCCCATCGATCGATTGTCGGTCCTGCCGCTTTTTTATCCGCATCAGGAAAAGGAGATGGCTGATCTAAAGTTGAAAAAGCGCTTTGCGGTTTTCTTAAAGGAATCAGCGCCGGACCGGCTGGTGCTGCTGGACGTGGCTCCGGTGGGCCGCAGTGACGTATTTGAAGAAATAGCGGACGTCTGTCACCGGTTCCTGTTGATCGTCGGCCCGGATCCGACCCCGGCGGGCGACCGGTCGGTGTTGCGACGACTGGCGAAAGTATTGAAGAAAAAGCCGATCTTGCGTGTGGTGCGGCATCATGAGCCGCTGCCGCAGGCGTTGACCGCCAGGCCCAGCCGGCAGTACGAGTTCATCGGCGTCCCCGGTTAAAATCCCGCCGGGATCGAGGCGGGCGGCGATGCCATTTGATTGGCGGACATCTTCGGTCTAAAGATCCGAAGCCTCCTTGACAGCCTTCGCGCAGCCATCGTAATATCCGCCCCTTGATCACGGGGGTGGTCGATGAGAAGTGTACATTGTAGAATGTTTTTTCTTACGGCTCTGGGATTTTTCCTGTGTATCCATTCCCTAATCCACGCGTCAGCCGATGGGCTGATCCCCGCCGGCAGCACTACGCCTCAGGTCTGTGCCGCCAT
>Ga0114945_10002187_pt1 | contig 11599 bp, 9 predicted proteins | sample OV2TP3_FD_87194 | JGI IMG/M metagenome (GOLD analysis project Ga0114945, IMG submission 87194) | Hot spring microbial communities from Beatty, Nevada to study Microbial Dark Matter (Phase II) - OV2 TP3 | ecosystem: Environmental > Aquatic > Thermal springs > Hot (42-90C) | place: USA: Beatty... | reverse complement strand
GGTACGGGCCGTACACCCGCCGATGGAACGTGTACCCCTTCAGGCACATGCGCGGGTTCCACGCAAACGTGCCGCGGTTCCCGTACAGGTCCTCGTAGGTCTGGTGATCGTAGTTCTGCTCGATCCGCATCACCACGCCGTTGCGCACGAACGCCCGCACCCGGCACGCATGCGTGTCGTTCGGCGAGCAAATGTACGAGAACGACGAGTCGTAGCGGTACTGATCGTGATAGACGCGCTCCCACGAGCGATCCGGATACTCCCCGAGGGGGTTGCCCACCTCGATGACCGGCTGCAGGGCGGTCAAGGCAAACGCCTTGTCCGCGATCGCGAGCGCCGCGATCGTCCCCGCGCTCGTCTTGAGAAATTGCCGTCTTGTTAAGAACATCGTGTTTCCTCCTTCGTTGAAAAACACCCGCCCACTTCACCGAAGACGGCCCGCGTTCGGGATCCCGAAAGCGGACCCTCCACTCGCGACAAACCTTCCCACCTCCCTTCCTGAGCTGTCTCAAGGTTAATTCGCACCATCACCTTCCAACCCTCATGGGTTTGTAGGTGTGAGTAGCAAGGGGGTTGCCATCAGCGAGTTCTCACCAGAGTGCATGCCTTGAATGACTCGCAACTTATTGATCTGTATTGAAAATGAAGTGCTCTGAACGGATGGCCGGCACGGAAATTCAACAGTAAAAAAACGGCAGATGAGTATTCAGATATGCTTGAAGCGCAATCCGTGCGAAAAGGCTTTTTTAAATCAAGCCGTTACAGGAAGAATAAAATTGTATTCTGAGAGAAAATAGTTAGGTGTTGAACTTGAAATACGGGCGGCAGTAGACAAGACCTTTCAGCAATCCGGCAGAGCTGTTACGGTTCAGAAACAGATTCGGCTGGAACGATCGTTCTTCCAATGCAAGGGAAAGGGAGGCCGTCACCAAACGGAAACCTGTTCGCGGAAAAGCGACCGCCTAGGAACTGTTGGATTTACCGCGATCGAGAAACCGCTTGATGAGGAGGGAAAAATGCTGGCGAGGAATGCCGCTGTCCTCGGCGGCCTTGGTGATATGGCCGTCGTGCATCGCCAGTTTGGACCGCAGGTAGGCGGTGGTGAATTCGTCTAGCATCTTTTTCTTGGCCTCCATGTACGGCAGGGTAGCGTAAGCGCATGCATCCGACGAATCGCCGGCCTTGCCCGATGGAAGCAACGCTCTGATCTCGCCTTGCGTGATCGCATCCGCCGTCGCCAGCATGACGGCCCGCTCGACGACGTTGCGGAGTTCCCGCACGTTGCCCAGCCATGGGTATCCCATCAGCTCCGTAATCGCCGACGCGTCCAATTGGCACCGCGGCTTGCCCATCTCCCTCCCGAACTGGGCGCAGAGGAAGCGCGCGATCGGCGGGATGTCTTCCCGACGCTCCCGCAGGGACGGCACCTGAATGGTAAGCGCGGCAAGGCGATAGTAGAGGTCCTTGCGGAACGTTCCCCCCCCGACACTCTCCTCGAGATTACGATTCGTCGCCGCAATGAACCGGGTCTCCACCCGCTTCACGCGGGTCCCCCCCACGCGACGGACTTCGTTCTCTTCCAGCACGTGCAGGAGCTTGGCCTGTAAGGGGAGGGACAGGTCCCCGATCTCATCCAGAAAAATGGTGCCGCCGTTGGCGAGCTCGATCAGGCCGGGCTTGTCGGCCACGGCGCCGGTGAACGCACCGCGCACATGTCCGAACAGCTCGCTTTCCACCATCCCTTCCGGCAAGGTGGTGCAATCGATGACCTGGAACGGCTGTTCTTTTTCGCGGCTTTGCTCGTGAATCGCACGGGCGATCAGCCCCTTGCCGGTTCCGGTCTCTCCCGTGATCAAGACCGTGGACCGGCCCTGCGCCGCCTCGCTCACAAGCCGAAGCACCTCTTGAAACGCCGGGCACACGCCGACAAGGTTTCCGGCCTGCGCCTCCTGTCGGATGGTCCGTTTGACGGCGGTGTTGTATCGGAGAATTTCCGAGGCCCGGATGGCTCGATGCAACCGCATGCCAAGATCAGCCGGATTGACCGGCTTGAGAAGGTAATCGTACGCGCCGCGCTTTATCGCATCCACCGCCGTCTGTACGCCCTTCAGTCGCGTGACGACTAATACCGGGAGATCCTGGTCTATTTTTTGAATCTGCGCGACCAGGTCCAGGCCGTCTATGCCCGGCATGACGACGTCGGTGAGGACCAGATCCACAGGCCGCTCGCTCAGCAATCGCAAGGCGCCCTCGGCCGTGGCCCGCACCTGCACATCAATCTCTCCGGCGATCACCTTCAAGTCGGCTTGTTCGATGGCATGGAGCATCAGTTCGGTATCGGACGGATCGTCCTCCACGACAAGAACCGTGAATGGAGCCCGGCTCGAACGAGCGATCGGCACGGACTCAAGCTTGGAATCAGCCATGCCGCTCCCCCTTATTCGGCGGCGAGGCCGGGTCGGTTGCGCGCGCAAGAGGGCGCGCAGCGGCAAGATCGCCCAGAACCGGCAGCGTGAAGGTGACCGTACAGCCGGGTGGGCCTTGCCGCTCGATCCACACCTCGCCGCCGTAGAGTTCGACGATGCGCTTGACGATGGTGAGACCGATCCCCGTGCCCTTGGCCGTGGCTTGGTGCAATCGGACGAACGGCTCGAATACTCGATCTCGATGCGGCGGAGAAATCCCGCAGCCGTTGTCGCTCACCGAAAAATGCACGCGGTCTTCCTTCACGCGGGCCTCGATGCGGATCTCCGGATCGGGTCGGCTCCGGGAAAACTTGACGGCGTTGGAGATTAGGTTGTCGAAGATCTGCCGCAAATACGCCTGATGGCAGGGCACCATAGGAAGCTCACGAGCCACATGGGCACGCACCCTCCCCGCCTCCAATTCACCGGCCCTGGACTTGAGAACATCACTGATGACCAGCGCCGGGTCCACAGCTTCCACGGCTTCGTGACGGGATCCGACTCGAGCCACTTCCAGGATCATTTCAATCCGCTCCGTCAGGATCTGCCCATTCTCCTGGATCAACGCCAGCAAGCGCGCCACCTCGGTGTCCAGCTTCTCTTCGTACTTCGAAAGCAGGAGAGACGCCAGCCCTTCCATGCGCTCGCCGGGGGCCTTCATGTCATGGGCGAGCGTCTCGGCGAGCACCTCCAGTTGTTTCAGCCGCGATTCCAGGCCCTTCCCTTTCTGCTGCGCCGCTTCGTACAGGCGGGCATTGGAAATGGCGATGGCAGCTTCTTCGGCAAACCCCTCGGCTAAACGAACGTTCCAGGTCGCCAGCGGAACCATCCTGTCCCTCAAGAATGCCAGCACCCCGAACGGCTCCCCCTGCGAGAGCAACGGGATCGACAGCATGCTTCCCGCCAAGCGATTCTGCCGCACCACTTCAAGCCGTCGGTCGACGTGCAGATCCTCCCCGACGGCAGACGCCCTGGTCTCGAACGCGCGTACGGACACGGGGAACTCTTCCCACAAGAATACCGCTTTGTGCAGCCTCTTGTGCCAGTCGCCGGAGGCCGCCTCGACCACCCAGGAGCCCATCCGCTCGTCCCGCAGCAGGACCAGACAGACATCGACCTCCAGTAATTCAGACGCCCGGTTGGTAATCCGCCACAGCAGTCCGTCCAAGCCGTCCGGCTCGATCGAATTGATCTCGTTGCCGATCGCGTTAATGACTTCCACTTCACGGATATGCCGCCGGATACGATGCGCCATTTCTTCGTACGCCCTGGCAAGGTCTCCGATCTCATCGGAGGAGCGGATGGGAAGCGTGATGGTTTGCAGTTCACTCTCCTTGCCGAGCTCGGCCACCGACGTATGCAGCAGAGCCAGAGGAACGGTAATGGACCGCGTCAGAAGACGCGCGCAGAAAATGCCGAGCGCGAAACCCCCGACGACGGCCAGGAGCAATCCCCAGAACACCTGCCGGGCCAGCTTCGCCTCTTCCTCGTCCAAGCCCTTCAGGCGGCCATCCAGTTGATCCTCGATCATTCGGAGACCCCGCCGCGCGGCGTCCGAGAGCGCAAGGCCCTTCCCTAATTGAACATACTTCAGCCCCACATCGGGGCGTCCGGCCTGGACCAGCTTGATGAGCGCGCGCTTGGGTTCAAGAAACTCGGTCAATCGAACTTTCACGCTTTGAATGTCGGTTGAAAGCCCCGGCACGTCTCCGGCAAGCGCGACCGCCGCCGACACCGTCGACTCCAGTCTGGACTCGGCCTCAACCATCGGCTTCAAAAACTCAGCGTGCTGCGTGAGGAGATAGCCGCGGAAGGCATCCTCGATATCGACGACTAGGAGATGGAGAATACGGATCTGACCGCGAGCCTGAAATGCCTCTTCGTGTTTCTGCTGGACGGACAGGAGTTGCTGAATCAGCGTGACGTGAACGACCAGGGCGGCGATGAGCGGCACGCAGAGAACCAGCACCACCGTCCAGACTTTCTGACGGACGCGAAGCTGATCCCACCACCGACCAAGCTTCACGTTCATAGACCGGCTCTCCGAAGAACGGTTCTATTCTCTTAATACAGACGAGCGGTTTGTCAAGGGGACCTGCGGTTGCCTTACGGGGGTTCTTCCGGCTTCACGCTTCTGAGGAAGCCTTCGATTTCCTTGAGAACGACCTCGCGCTCGGCAGGCGTGAAGGTGTCCCAGTCCCGCCTCAGCGGGTCGAGTACCCGCCGGATGGCGTCATACAGGCTGTAGGCCCTCTTCCCTTCCAAAGCCATGATCTATGCCCTCCCCGGCCAGTCCACCTGCCCGGTTTCTTTGTGTATCGAAAAGAAACCCGTTCGTCAAGGCGACGGGCCCTTCGACAAACTCAGGACAGGCTTGAAAAGCAGGCGTGACCTCCGTAGGATGGCCCCCCGTGTTGCCGAATCCCGACATTGATCCCGTGCTGCTCAGGCTGGGCCCGATCGCCATCCGGTGGTACGGACTCATGTACGTGTTCGGGCTGATCGCGGCCTTCTTCATGATCAAGGCCAGGGCCGCGAGCCGCCGGGTGGCCCTGTCTCTCGACGACCTGCATGACCTCGTCCTGTATGCCGCCGTCGGCGTCATCCTGGGAGGCCGCCTCGGCTACATCCTCTTCTATAATCTGCCCTACTACCTCGAGAGCCCGGCCAAGCTGCTCGCGGTGTGGGAAGGCGGCATGTCCTTCCACGGCGGCCTGCTCGGCGTGATCGTGGCGGTCGGCGTCTTCTGCCGGCGAAAAGGCCAGGCGTTCTACACGATCGCGGACCTGGCCGCCCCGACCGTCCCCATCGGGCTCGGCCTGGGCCGCATCGGGAACTTCATCAACGGCGAACTCTACGGCCGCGCGACCGACGTGCCCTGGTGCATGGTCTTCGACAGAACCGGCGGCGGGCCCTTGTGCCGGCATCCCTCCCAATTATATGAAGCGTTCCTGGAGGGGGTCCTCCTCTTTGCGTTGGTCTGGGCGCTGGGCCGCCGCCCGCGCGCGCCGGGAACGCTGTTCTGGGGCTTCATCGCCGGATACGGCGCGTGCCGGGCCTTCGTGGAATTGTTCCGCGAACCGGACGCGCACCTGGGACTCCTGGCGGGCGTGATCTCGATGGGGCAGGCGCTCAGTCTGCCCATGCTGGGGCTGGGGCTGTTTATGATCTGGTCGGTGCAGCGGAAACAGTCACTTCAATCGTAAAGGGGGATTCAATGAAGTTTGCGCGTCTGAATGTCAACACAACCGTCACCGTTTTTTCATTCGCACTCTTGCTTGGCGGAAGTCTTGCCGGCGCGGAGGTGCCCCCCGCCGGATACGGGCAACCCGGCGGCGAGTTCGACATCACCCTGCCCCGCGTTCCCGTGAAAGACCGGGTCGCCGCCAAGGCCCTGCAGCCGCCCATCCAGCCGACGCCGGAAATCCTGGCGGAAGGAAAGGCCATCTACCTGGGCAAAGGCACGTGCTTTCAATGCCATGGTCCGGAAGGCAAGGGCGATGGCGGCGCCGCCAAGGTGCTCCCCATCATGCCGCGGGACTTCACCAACCCGAAGTTCAACAAGGTTCGGACGCCCGGCGAAATGATGTGGGTCCTGAAGAACGGGAGCCTGGGGCAGACCGGCAAGGTCCCCGGCACCGGGATGCTGCCGATCGTCGGCCAGTTCCTGAGCGAGGAAGACGGCTGGAAGGTGCTCCTCTACGAACGCAGCCTCGGCGAAGCCAAGTAGGCTGTATCAGGTGGCATAACCATCCTGCCGATCCGGTTCTTCTGCGGGCCGGAGATCGCCCTGATCACCCTGAAACGCGGGAAGTAGCCGTTACGGGGTGGTGAGGAGGCAGCCAAGCTGGACCGCCAGCTCTACCCTCTCCATGTCTACCGGCTTACCCATGACATCAACGGCGCCGAGGTCCAGCAGCCCCTGGAGCAAATTCTCTTCCTGGCCGCCGGTCAGGCCGAGGACTCCACCCGCATAGTTTCTCGCTCTGAGTTCGCGCAGCAATTCCAGCCCGTTCATTCCCGGCATATACATGTCCAGGATGACGAAATTCGGTAATTCCTCCGTCACCATCGCCAGGGCGGTCAGGCCGTCCTGGGCGACACGGACCCGGTAGCCTCGCCTGGTTAAAAACTGCGACAGCATGCTGCGGATCTGCGCCTCATCATCCACCACCAGAATCGACCCCGCATCGGGGGCGGCCGCGGACGTCTCACTCAATGCCGTCACCGCCGCCGGCGCCTCCGTCGTCGTGACCGGCCGGTGAATGACCTTGTCCGTGGCTCTCACCAGGACTTCCAGCGGGAGGCTCTTTCTCAGAAAATCCGTCACGCCCAGCCCGCGGGCCCGGATTTCCAGGGCGTCCGTGCCGCCTCCCGTCAGCACGATCACGGACGCGTTGGGATTGATCTTGCGCATCTCCTGGAGCACCTCGATGCCGTCCATCTCCGGCATGCAGAGATCCAGCAGGGTGAAGCGGGGCTTGCGTTTGCGGAAGATTTCCAGCGCCTCCCGGCCGCTGGTCGCTGTGAAGACCTCGTGGCCGTGCGCCGAAAACACCGACCGCAGCAAATCGCAGATCATCCGTTCGTCATCAATGACCAAGATTGTCGCCATAACGGCCTCCTTTTGCTATTAGCTATTGGCGTCCAGCATCTCCCGCACCTTGCGCGCCAGGGTGGAGGGCGTGAAGGGCTTCTGGAGGAAGGGGATTCCCGCTTCCAGCACGCCGTGACGAAGAATCGTGTCGTCCGTGTAGCCCGACATGAACAACACCTTCATGTCCGGATGCCTGGCGATCAATCGGCCGGGCAACTCGCGCCCGCTCATCTCAGGCATGACGACGTCGGTGACCAGCAGATGGATGGCGCTGCCGTGCCGCTCGCCGATCCGGAGAGCCTCGACCCCGTTGGACGCCTCCAATACGGAATAGCCATGTCCCGCCAATATCGTGCGCGCCAATCTCCTGACTCGTTCCTCGTCTTCAACCAGCAGAATCGTTTCGGTGCCCTGGAGCGACTCCTGGCGAGGGGAGTGCGGCTCGAGCGCCTCGGCCTGAGCGTCCACACGAGGCAGATAAATCTTGAACGTCGTGCCTCGACCCGGTTCGCTATAGACCCAGATATAACCACCGCTCTGCTTGACGATCCCGTACACGGTGGAGAGCCCCAATCCCGTCCCCTTGCCCTGCCCCTTCGTGGTGAAGAACGGCTCGAAGATATGCGCCTGCGTCTCCGCGTCCATCCCGCTTCCAGTGTCGCTCACCGCCAGCATGACATAGGGACCGGGCCGGACAGAGAAACGCTCCTCGGCGTAGGACTCGTCCAGGTCCGCGTTCGCCGTCTCGATGGTCAGACGGCCGCCCTGCGGCATCGCGTCCCGCGCGTTGACCGCCAGATTCATGATGACCTGCTCGATCTGCCCCGGATCGGCTTTTACGCAGCTCAGAGACGGCGCAAGGGCGGCCCGCAGGGAGATATCCTCGCCGATCAGCCGGCGCAGCAGGGACTCCATGTTGGTCACCACGGCGTTGAGGTCGAGCACCTTAGGCGCCAGCACCTGCTTGCGGCTGAACGCGAGCAGTTGGCGGGTCAACGCGACGGCGCGTTCGCCGGCCTTGTTGATCTCCTCCACGTTGCTCCGGAGCGGGTCGTTCGACCTCAGCTCGCCGAAGAGGATTTGGCCGTACCCCGTGATTACCGTGAGAAGATTGTTGAAGTCGTGCGCGATGCCACCGGCGAGCCGGCCGATCGCCTCCATCTTCTGTGCCTGGCGGAGCTGCTCTTCGAGGCGTTTGCGGTCGGAGATGTCATAGCAGCAGCCGAGATAGCCGGCGAAGGTCCCGTCCAGTTTTGCAATGGGCCTGCCGACGTCGACGATCGTCCGATACTGTCCATCGTGACGGCGCAGGCGGTACTCCATTTCAAAGGGCCGGCGCGCGGCAAACGCGTCCCGGTACGTCCTCACGCACCGATCCAGATCCTCCGGATGTACGCCTCCGCTCCACCCATCGCCCATCTCTTGCTCCATCGTCCGCCCCGTGAAATCCAGCCAGGCCCGATTGAAATAATCGCACTTGGCATCGCTTCCCGAACGCCAGATGGGGATCGGGAAATTGTCGAACAAGCTCAGGTAATAGGCATAGGATCGTTCCAAGGATTCCTGGGCACGCTTGCGCTCGGTGACATCACGAATGGCGGCTGTGACGAGCATTCCTTCCTCGGTCTCGAGAGGGCCCAGACTGATCTCCACCGGAAACTCCGCGCCATCCTTGCGCCGAGCGTAGAGGTCAGGGCCGGCTCCCATCGGCCGCATGTGGGGATTTGTGATGAAGCCGGCGCGATGTTGCGGATGCCTGTCGCGGAACCGATCTGGCACCAGCAGCTCGACGGATTGCCCTATCAGTTCCTCTCGGGCATAGCCGAACAGCTTCTCCACCTGCGCGTTGACGAGGATGATCCGGCCCTCCCGGTTCACGATGATAAACGCGTCCGGTGCGAACTCCATCAAGCCGCGAAACTTGGCTTCGGCAGCCGTGGCGCGTTCCGTTTCTTCACGCGCCGCGGCCCATTCCCTTCGCAGACGGCCGGTCATCCAGACCAGGAGTCCCAGCATCGGCACGAGTATGAATGTGCCGCCGGCCGCCAGCTTCCAGAGAACCACGCTCACGGGCACCAGGATATCGCTGCGGTCCATGCGGACGAGGACGCCCCAGTGCAGACCCGCAAAGTCTCCATGCTGTTCGGCCTGGGCATAGCCGGTGACCACGGGCACATGCCGCCGCACGTGCATTTCCTCCACGTATCCCGGCTGCGCCGAACCGATGAAGAGCGCTGAAGGGAGTCCCATGAGCTTCAAGTTCACCCGGCCTTCTTGCCGTAGAACTGAATCGGCGATGACCTCGCCGTCACGGGCCAAAAACTGATATTCGAGTTGTCCGGCCTTTCCGTGCTGGACATCGAAGGACCGCACCGCACCTTTAAAGATCTGCTCCAGGTCGGACACTCGCACGTGTGAAGTCACAACGCCCAGGAACTCGCCTGCGGGGCTTTTGATCGCAGCCGTAAAGGTCACGGCGAGGGCTCCGCCCAAGGCTTGATCAGGGCCGGCATCCTGCACATGGACACCACCGTGGTCGCGTACGAATCGGAACCATATCTGCTCGCTCCGGTCCTGGCCGACGCTGTCGGGATAGGTGTCTGCAATGACGCGGCCCCTGGCATCCGTCACGCTAATCCAGGTGGGGTAGCCGTACGGCACCTTGAACAGGTTGAGCAGCCGGGTTTTGACGGCCGGATCGCTTCCTTGCAGGGCGGGCGTCTGCGCCATGATCTGGGTATTGGCGTATTGCTCAAGCAGCAGGCGATCCAGCTTGTCCGCGATGTCGGTGGCGACCAGCGCCAGGCTTTCTCCCGCGCTGGCGACGAGGCGATTCTGGACGAAGCGAAGGGCGATGGCACACATCGTCACGGTCGTGAAGACCAGCAAGGCGACCAGGGACGGAAGCCACCAATAGGTGTTCTTCTGCGATTTCATCATCGTTCGGCTTTCGACTCTAAAGAGGTGTCCAACTCGTACTCACGTCCGAAGCGTGGAGACGACGCGATAAGCGCCGAGAGAGTTCGGCGCGGGGTGGGCATCGCCATCCCTCTCTCGGCGGTCGATTCAGCAGCAGCCAGGAACGGGACTAGGACGCAGAGGCTTTGCGTCGTACCCAGCACTTTTTCCAGGGCGGCTTTGAACGCGTCAGGAAGTAGGCGCAGGGCCGTACAAAACATCATAATTTTACTAACTTAGTTTTGATCTATCTATGACGAGTGAAACGAAAAATGATGATATTATTTGGTGGTATTAGTGATATAGAATATTAAAATGAGTGAGGTTAATTAGTTCATAATTCGAATTGCGAGGGTATGGTCTTGGCTTCCAAGAAACGCAATCATCGGAGGCTGGTCCAGCGGTTTATGGCTGGACGTGTTGCGAAGCGACGAAAAGTGCTCAGCGCGCACCAGTCCACATTAGTTTTAGCCGATCTCTGCAAGGAGTGCAGGCACAAGCTAGTCTGCGCCTTTGCTAACCTTGATGCCGAGACTAAGGGAGCGCCAACCTCGTTAGTTGTATTGAAGCATTATCGTCCCGGACAACACGTGATTGATGAAGGAGAGCCGGTTACCCGGCTGCACCTGGTCTGTCAGGGGTTGGTGATGGTTACGGTTCTCGATGAGAGCGGCGTGGAGACCGTTTTGCACCTTGCTGGGGTGGGGGGAATCCTTGGTGTGACGGATAATTTACTGGACGGAACCAGACATTCGATGTCAGCGAAGGCGCTGACACATGCCACGATCGCTTTTATCAAGCCTGACGTGTTATCCAGACTGATAGAGAAGAACCCGTCTTTCGCGACGAAGTTCCTCCGTGAGATCGGCACCCATGTCCGGTTCCTTGAGCAACGGTACCGCTGCCTTCACTCCCATGATGCGTTTACCAGGACGGCTCAGGCCCTTTTGCAAATGGTTCATCTCTTCGGATTGGAGGCCACCAATAACAATAAAGTAGTCCTCCCGATCAGATTGAAACGATCGATAATGGCCCAGATTGTGGGAACGACACCGGAAACCATCAGCCGCGTGGTGACGCAGATGCGCAAGAAAGACCTCCTACAACTGATGAATCACCAGATCGTGATTCCCAACGTGCAGCGCTTGCGGGACACCCTCAGGCTGTAGTCTTCATAACGGCAAAAGAGAGTGGCGGCTGGTCAGTCGAGGGCCTAGTCCTCCAGCGTCGAGATGTCGCCGGGGTTCTGGCAATCACCCCCTTCTTGACTAGCTTCGAGGCGCCGGTGTAGCTTCGACTCTTATGAGTACCAACGTGCCGGTGGCGCTCGTCAACATGCCGTTCAGCTCGAGCCGGTACCCGTCCATTCAACTGGGCACCCTGGCCTCGCTCCTGAAAGCGCAGGGGATCGGCGTCAAGACTTACCACCTGTACCTGCACTTCGCCTACCAGATCGGCCCGCCCCTCTTCTATGAGCGTGCGCCTGTCAACCGCATGGAATCTGCATTTCCTCTGCCCCCATCTTCCGTGAACCCGCGCTGAGGCGACACTCCTCCTCTCCATCCCCTCGTCGAGTGGG
>Ga0114945_10002184_pt1 | contig 11605 bp, 11 predicted proteins | sample OV2TP3_FD_87194 | JGI IMG/M metagenome (GOLD analysis project Ga0114945, IMG submission 87194) | Hot spring microbial communities from Beatty, Nevada to study Microbial Dark Matter (Phase II) - OV2 TP3 | ecosystem: Environmental > Aquatic > Thermal springs > Hot (42-90C) | place: USA: Beatty... | reverse complement strand
GTGTTCAGGAAACCGGACTGCGCCTTGGTCATGCCCAGCTCGCCCATGACGTTGGCCAGGACCAGGGCATAGAGCATGACGTCGAAGGCATCCAGCATCCAGCCGAGAGCCGCTGCGATCAGGGTGCGGCGCTGGTTGGGCGAGACCTGGGAAAAGTCCGCGATGAAGCCGGTGGCCATGAAGGCGGGATTGTACCAGCCGGAGCGGAGCTGGCCTTGGCGGGTCAGGACATCTTGCTGGCGGGCTTGAGGCAAGAAAAAAAGCGGCGCGCACGCGCGGCGTCACGGGCAATCTGTTTGCGCAGCGCTTCGACGGCGGGAAACTTGATTTCCGGCCGCAGCCAGTGCAGGAAAGAAATCTCCACTTCCGCATCGCCGGGGACTTCGACGGGGTGAAAGTCGAGCAGGTGGCTTTCAATGGCGAACGATTCGCCGCCGAAGGTGGGACGCACGCCCACGTTGGTTACGGAGTCATAGCAATCCTCAGCCAGGCGGGTGCGGGTGATGTACACGCCATTCGCGGGAGTCATTTCGTCATAGCGGCCCAGGTTGATGGTGGGCACGGTGAACTTCTGCCCAAAGCCGCGTCCGCGACCGACAGCGGCCAGGACGGAAAAGGGGCGTCCCAGAAGGTGGCGCGCGCGGCTGACGCGTCCTTCGCCGAGCAGTTCGCGGATACGGCTGCTGGAAACAGGCTCGCCGCGCAGACGCATTTCCGGGTAGATGAATACCTCAAAGCCAAACGCGCGGCCGAATTCGGCCAGCCGCTCCACGTTGCCCTCAGCACGGTGTCCGAAGTGAAAGTTCGCGCCTTCGTGGACTTCCATGGCGCGGAGTTGCCTGCCCAGCACGTGCTCGGCAAAGTCTTGCGGAGGGGTCAAGGAAAGGTCGCGCGTAAAAGGAATCACCAGCACGGCGTCCAGACCCTCGGCTTCGAGCAGGCGCAGTTTGGCGGAAAGAGGGGTGAGGAGTCGGGGCGCGAGATCCGGCCTCAGGATACGGACGGGATGCGGGTCAAACGTAACCGCCATGGAAACGAGGCGGCGCTCGCGGGCGCGCTCCGTCATGTGGCACAGCACGTGCTGGTGCGCAAGGTGTACGCCGTCAAAATTCCCCACGCTCAGGAGCGTGGGCCCCAGATCCGAGGGGAGATCATCGAGTTTGCGAAACACCTGCATGAGTTGTGCGCGCGACGCCTGGGGAGTCGCGCCCGGGCTCAGATTTCAAACTCCAGCTTCAGGCCATCGTGCGCCAGCTGGGTGTTACCGGGCAGAGACCGGTTGGTTTCCTCGTGCGGCAGGTCATGCGAAATATGGGTAAAGAACGCCCGCCGCGGCTGAAGCTGCTCCACCAGCCGCAGGGAGTTCTCCACGGTGGAGTGCGTGGGGTGCGGCTTGTGACGCAGGGCGTCGAGAAAAAGAATGTCGAGATCTCGAAGCTGAGTCATAGACTCTTCCGGGATCTCGCTGAAATCGGTGAGGTAGGCGGCCTGGCCGAAGCGGAAGCCGTGAATTTCGGCGTCGCCGTGCAGGATTCGTACGGGCACAAAGTTCGCGCCGAAAAGCTCGACGGCGCCGTCGATCAGGTTCAATTCCACCTGCGCCAGCCCGCCGTACTTGTAGTCGGAATCGAAGATGTAGCGAAACACGCTTCTGAGGAGGCGGGCAGTGGCATCGTGGGCGTACAGCGGCAGTTTCCCGGCGTGGCGGAAGCTGAGAGGACGCAGGTCGTCGAGGCCCAGAATGTGATCCGCGTGGGCGTGCGTGTAGAGCACAGCATCGAGGCGCGAGATGCCCTCGCGGATGGCCTGTTCGCGGAAGTCCGGGGTGGTGTCAATCAAGACGGCATGCCCGTCGTACTCCACGAGAACCGAGGGGCGCGTGCGGCGGTCGCGTGGGTCGTCGGACTTGCAAACCCGGCAGGTGCAGCCGATGGTGGGCACGCCCATGGAGGTGCCGCTGCCCAGCACAGTGAGCCGGGCCTTCATTTGCCACCGCGCACCGAGTCCGGTGCTCCGCCCTCGGGCGGATGAACCAGCGCGTTGGTCACATCCACGAATGCCATGCGCAGCTCGTACAGACAGTTCTCCAGAAGATTTCGTTCCGCGTCGGACAGGTTGCCGGCGGTCTTCTGCTGGATCAGGCCCAAAGTGTCAATGGTCTGGCGCGCGCCGAGCAGATCCACCTGCGGTTGCGCCTGCGGCTCCTGCATCATGCCCATCTGCAGGAGCGCGGTCATGTAGAGCGAGGCCACAAAGCGCTCGAACGTGACCTCGAAATCCTGCGGGCGGCGTCCCTGCAGGTCCGCAACGTACGGGTCGAGATGCTTACCCGTAGCGCGGTAGGCGTCGTGCTGCGCCTGCTGCTCGGCCGCCGAGGGCGGGAGCGGAGTTGCGACGCCAGCACCGGCGGATTCGCTCTCCGAGTTAGCAGGCGCGGGGGGCGGTGCAGCCGCTGCTTCTGTTTCCGGCTCCTGCGGCGCGGCGTCCACCGAGGCGGCGTCCTCGCTGCGGCGTTCCCCTTCCGCGGTGAACTTGCGGCGATCGGCGACCGTGAATTCCGGAGTTTTGTTTTCTTCAGTCATGAGTTTTCATCGTGCATCGAGAATCATCTTGCAGGCAGAGCGGTTTTCTCCGCTTCTTTCGGCGAATGGCCTTTGGCAACAGAAAAGGGAAGCGTGCTGACGGTCGCGGTGTTTTCTCCTACCTGAACCGTGACGCCGGGCGTGCCTGCCTCCCGGCGGATGTAGCCCAAGGCAAGCGAAGTGGGGACACCCTCTCCGGGGAGGTTTGCCACGCTGGTAATCTCGCCTACGTCCTTGCCGTTGGCCTGCACCTTGCTGCCCGGGACCAGGGGCGCACCCTGGGCTACGAAGCCGGTAAACTTGCGATGCACCTGGCCGCGCGAGCGGATACGCTCCACAATCTCCTGTCCCACATAGCACCCTTTGGTGAAGTGCAGGGCGTGGGCCTGCTCCGTCTCCTGGGGCAGATCGCGCTCGCGGATGTCCTGCCCGTAACGCGGGATGCCCATGGCCACGCGCCACATCTCGACAGCTTCAAAGCCCGCCGGTGTGGCGCCCGCTGCCACCAGGGAGTTCCAGGCCTGAGCCGCTTCCTGGGGCGCAAACAGTATTTCGAACGCGGGGACGGAGTCGCGCTCGCCGCGCACCACGGTCAGGTTGCGGCCGGGAAATTCCCGAACCTGGAGAAGTTCCAGGTCATCTGCCGCAAGTCCGCAGGTTTGCAGGACGCGCAGAGAATCCGGACCGGCGAGGCCGAGGGCGTTGCGTAGAGTAATCGAGCCGAGTTCCACATCGTCCATGATGATGTACTTGTCGAACGTCTGGCGCAGTTTTTCCGCCTGCAGGACGTCGGTCTCCAGCAACATGGCTGCGCCGAGGTTGTATGCAACCATGTCTCCCAGGATGTGTCCCTGGGGGTTGAGCAGGAACGCGTAGGCGCCGCGGTTTTCGGGGAGGCCCTGAATGTTGTTGGTAACCATGCCGTTCAGCCAGCGCACGCGGTCTTCTCCGGTTACCTGAAACTGGACCCTCCAACCCATGTCGAAGACGGCGCAGCGAGCGCAGAGCGCGCGAAACTCGGCTGCCGGGTCGGCAAAGGATGCCGGCGTTTCCGCGCCCTGGTAGTGACCCAAGCGGGCGCCGGCCGCGACCAGCGTTTCATGCAGATGTGGCGTGCGCTCCATAGTCAGAATTCGATTATAGCCAAGCCAGGCGTCGTGCCGCCGTATGGTTCGGGAGAGGGAAACCTGATATCTTCAGGCGCGTGAGTGGGAAGAAGAAAATTGCGGTGCTTCCCGGGGACGGCATCGGCGGGGAAGTGACGGCGGAAGCGCTGAAGGTGATGCGCGCTGCGGGCGCGGCCGTGGAGTTCACCGAGTTCGACTGGGGCGCCGAGCGCTATCTGAAAGACGGCACCACAGTGCCCGTGGACGGCTTTGCCATGCTGGCCCGCGACTACGACGCCATTCTTGTGGGCGCCTTCGGCGACCCCCGCATTCCCTCGAACATTCATGCCAGGGAAATCCTGCTGGGGATGCGCTTTCGCATGGATCTTTATGCCAACGTGCGGCCCGTAAAGCTGCTGGATCTTGCACTTTGCCCGCTGAAGAACGCGAAACTCGAGGACGTGGACTTTGTGGTTGTCCGGGAAAACACCGAAGGCCTTTACGCGGACGTGGGCGGCGTGTTCAAGCAGGGTACGGCCGACGAAATCGCCGTCCAGGAAGACGTGAACACGCGCAAGGGAGTGGAGCGGATTGTGCGCTACGCCTTTGAGTACGCCCTCGCCAACGGCCGCAAGCAAGTGCTGATGAGCGACAAGTCGAACGTGATGACGCACGCTCACGGGCTGTGGCTGCACGTGTTTTGGGAAGTGGCGAAGGAGCACAAGGACATCGAGCCGCGGCACATGTTGGCCGATGCCCTGGCCATGATGATGGTGCGCGAGCCGCACCAGCTCGACGTGATCGTCACCAACAACATGTTCGGCGACATCCTGACCGACCTGGCCGCCGCGTTGCAAGGCGGGCTGGGAATGGCCGCGAGCGGCAACCTCCATCCCGGGCGTACCTCGATGTTCGAACCGGTGCATGGCTCGGCGCCGCCGCTGGCCGGGAAAAACGTGGCCAATCCCGTGGGCGCCATCCTTACCGCCGCCATGATGCTGGCGCACCTGGGGCTGGCACACGAGGCGGAAAAGATTGAAGCGGCAGTGCTGGCGGCGGTTCAGCAGAAGAAGACAACCGAAGATGTGGGCGGCAAACTCGGCACGCGCGAAGCCGGAGAGTGGATTGCGACGCGCGTGGCGGGTTCCTAGTTCCACATAGCCTGGAGCCGTTTCGCGGCGGCCAGCGCCACTACGTATTTGGAATTGGCCTCGTAGGCTCGCAAATAGCTCTGGCGTGCTTTTGCCCACTCCCGCCGGCGTTCATAGACGCGCCCCAGATTGAAGTGCGGGTAACAGTAAGCCTCGTAGCGGGGGGCGCGGGTGGCCTTCTCCAGCCAGGGAATGGCCCGGTCGAGCTCTCCTTTTTCGATCAGGTAGGCACCGATGTCGTTGTAGGGGTTGCCAAAGTCAGGGTCCACCTTGATGGCTTCCAGGCACTCTTCGATGGCGCGGTCCAGATCTCCCAGGAAGGAATAGGTCCAGCCGCGGAAAGTAAAGGCTTCGGCGGTGGGATAGGCCTCAATGGAGCGCGTGTACAGGCCGATAGCATCCTCAAACTCGCCGCTCATCTGCTTTTCATAGGCCTGCCGGAAGTATTCGGCCGCCTTCTGCTGCAAGTTTTCGCTGGACATGGCGAGGTCGCCCGCTTTCATCGCATGCCCCAAGGGAGGCACCGCTCGTCCTGAATATCTTACTCAATAACCGTTGTGCTACAGAACTCCGGATCTGGTCCTCGGAATGAGGTTTTGCGCAACCGCCGGCCGGCGTGTTGAAATTCATGCGCTATGGGTTGGCCGGATCTACCCCGAGTGCCCGAGCCAGAGGTGATGGATGCCTCTGCCGAGGTGGAGGCCTATGCCTCCGCGGTCGCACAGAGCTACCTCGAAAAAATCGACCGCACATTCGTGGAGCACGTGGCGCGCTTGTTGCGCGTTGAGAGTGAAGCGGCGGTGACTGGGATAGCCTTGGACGTGGGCTGCGGTCCCGGCCAGATTCCCATCCTCATGGCCCGGCGCTGGCCGGGCTTGCGCATTACTGGAGTCGATGCGGCTGCGCACATGATCGAAGAGGCGCGGCGCGCCGCGGCGCGCGCCGATGTTGCCATCTCGTTTCAGGTGGTACAGGCGGGCAGCGGCGATTCCAGGCGCCTGCCCTTTGCCGACCATTGCTTCGATCTGGTGACCTGCAACTCGGTGTTGCACCACCTAGAGGACCCGGTGGCCGTGCTGGATGAGATTGCGCGCGTGGCCAAGCCCGAGGGCGCAGTGCTGGTGCGGGATCTGCGCCGGCCTTCGGCCCTCGCCTGTCCCTGGCACGTGCGGTGGTTTGGGCGGCATTATTCGGGTGAAATGCGCCGCTTGTATGAAGCCTCTGTGCATGCGGCGTATACGAGCGAAGAGCTGGGCGAATTGCTTTCGCGCTCGCGCCTGCAGGATGGCCATGCCCGCGTTTTTCGTCACCGCCTCACGCACATCGGGATTGAGCGGCCTTCGCGCAGGCCGCACTCTCCATGAGCAGCCGCCGGAGTTCTGTATAATTTCGGTTTCGACGAGAGAACTTACTACTCACAGGAGAGAACCCTTTGTCCCAGGCAGAGATCGGCATCATCGGTGGGAGCGGCTTGTATGGGTTTCCCGGACTGGAAGACGCGCGCGAGGAAACCATGGGCACGCCCTTTGGCAAGCCCTCGGACGCTTACGTAGTGGGCAGGCTGGAGGGGCGGCGGGTGGCGTTTTTGGCGCGCCACGGCCGGGGGCACCGCATCCTGCCCTCGGAAATCAACTACCGCGCCAATATCTACGGCTTCAAGAAGCTGGGAGTGGAGCGCTTGCTCTCCATCTCCGCCGTGGGCTCGCTGAAGGAAGAGCACAAGCCCATGGAGTTCGTCATCCCGGAACAGTTCATCGATCGCACCCACCGGAGGATCACGACTTTTTTCGGCGAGGGTTGCGTGGCGCACGTCAGCTTTGGCGATCCGGTGTGCGCGGAGCTGGCGCGGGTGGTGGAATCAGCCTGCAAGAAGGCAGGCGTGACGGGGAAGCTGGGCGGAACGTACGTCTGCATGGAAGGGCCACAGTTTTCCACCAAGGCAGAATCGAACCTGCACCGCAGCTGGGGCGTGGACGTGATCGGCATGACCAATGTGCCCGAGGCCAAGCTGGCCCGGGAAGCGGAAATCTGCTATTCGACCGTCGCCATGGTAACGGACTACGACTGCTGGCATCCGGAGCACGACTCGGTGACGGTAGGGCAGATTGTTGCCTGCCTGTTGAAGAACGCCGAGAACGCCACGCGCGTGGTGCGCGAATGCGTTCGCGCCATGCCAAAGTCGCGATCCTGCAAGTGCGGATCAGCACTGGCGGTCGCCATCCAGACGGAGCGCGACAAGATTCCTGCCGAAACCCGCGAAAAGCTGAAGCTGCTCCTGGGGAAGTACCTGGAACCAGCAAAAACAGGAAACTAGCCCGCGACGAAACCGGCGGTTTGCTCGAATTTCGGTAGTGTGTTTCTCCCGCTTGTGTCCACACCTGCTGAACATCGCGTTTCACTTGCAGTCGGACTGCTGGCTTTGGCCGCCTCGGTGTGCTCCTTTCTGTACTTCTGGCGCCAGGATGCGCTGCTCCTCTACGGCGATGCAGTGGCTCACCTGAACATCGCACGCCGCGTTTTTGACTCGCGCACGCCCGGCCCGCTGCAGTTGGGAACGGTTTGGCTGCCGCTGCCTCACCTGCTCGAGATGCCGCTTGTGTTCTCCGACTGGCTGTGGCGGACGGGAGTGGGCGGCTCGGTTGTTTCCATGGCATCCTACGTGGCGGGAGCGCTGGGTATCCATCGTTTGGCGCGCGCTCTGGGTGCGGGCCGGGCAGCCTGGCTGGCTACTGCAATCTTCGTGGCCAATCCCAACCTGCTTTACCTCCAGACCACGGCCATGACCGAGCCCCTGTACCTGGCCCTTTGGATTTGGACGATAGTGCACTTCGCCGAATTTGCCGCCAGTGTGCGTAGCCCGGAACCGAAGCTCCGGGGACTGGCACCCAACAGCCTGGAGCGTTGCGGGATTCTCCTTGCGGCCGCTGTGATGACGCGCTACGACGCCTGGTTTGGCGCCCTGCTGCTTTTGCCCTTCGTGGTGTGGCCGTACATTGGCCGGCGGCGCATGTTCTCGGATTCTCCGGATGCGGCGCTGCGTGCCTCGCTGCGCAGATTTCTGCTGCTTGCCCTTGCCACACCAGCCTTGTGGATGGCCTACAACTACGGCGTTTACGGTAACGCCGTTGAGTTCGCTACCGGTCCGTACTCGGCGCGTGGCATCGCGGCGCAGACCACTCCGGAGGGCAGTCCTCCGCATCCGGGACACCGCGACGTGCGCGTCGCAGGTATCTACTTCCTGAAAGCGGTGCGCCTGAACCTGGGAGACGGTTTCTGGCAGAACCCTCTGCTTCTGGCGGCCGTGGCCGGCAGCGTGTTGGCATTGGGTTCCGCTCGATCGGCGGCCGCGGCTGCGTTGCTGTGGTTTCCGGCGTTGTTCTACCCGCTTTCCATGGCCTACGGGAGCGTTCCCATTTTTGTGCCGGTGTGGTGGCCGTTCTCTTTTTACAACGTGCGCTACGGGCTGCAGTTGCTGCCGGCGGTAGCAGTCTTCTCCGCCGTTTTGCTGGCAGGAGTTTGGAACCGGCTGGAGAGCTTTGCCGGAAGGACGGCATCTTCGGTTCTGGCGGTTGTATTGGTCGCCGGCAGTTACGCATCTGCGGCGATGACTGGTCCCATCTGCCTGCGTGAGGCGAGGGTCAACTCCGTGACGCGGGTGGCTCTGGAACGCCAGGTGGCGGCGGAACTGGCGCGATTGCCGCAGGAGGCCACGCTGCTGATGCACCTGGGCAGCCACGGAGGCGCGCTGCAACGCGCGGGCATCCCTTTGCGCCGCGTGATCCATGAAGGCAATTACCGGCAATGGGAGTGGGCCCTTTCCGCTCCTGGGGAAGCCGTGGATTATCTGGTGGCGTTTGCCGGAGATGCGGTGTCCGCCTCCGCGGAGGCGAACGCGGCCCGGCTGGAAGCGGTGGCGGAAATCGAAGTGCCGGGCCAGCCCGGGGCCACCGTCTATCGCACCTTGCGCCAGGCGCCGAGGTCCGAGGAACCGCCGGGAGAAGCGGGGAATGGCGATGGTACAATCGCCCGCCCGTAATGGCTCCAGCCACCACCATCCCGTTCGTCAAGGCCAGCGCCTGCGGCAACGATTTCCTGATCGTCGATGGTATGCACGCGCCCGCAGACCTGCCGGAATTCTGTCGCCGTATCTGCGACCGTCATGCAGGCGTGGGCGCCGACGGAGTGGAGTGGCTGTTTCCAGCGGAAGATGCCGACGTGCGCGCGCGGCTGTTCAACTCCGATGGCAGCGAAGCGGAACTTTCCGGCAACGGTACCCGTTGCGTGGCTGCGTACCTGGCGGCGGAGCGCGGACTGGATTCGATTGTGGTTCTGACCGGGGCAGGGAAGAAGAGATGTGCTCTCACGCGCCGCAAGCCGCCGGAGTACGACTTCGAGGTGAACATGGGAGAGCCGCAGGTGGGCGACGAATTCTCCGTCAAGCTGGCATTTCGAGAGGTCTCCGGCATTCCGGTTTCCATGGGTAACCCCCACTTTGTGGTGTTTGTGCCCGAGTTCCTGCCGGGATGGCAGGCCGAAGCCGCCGAAATCGGCCGCCACCATGACTTCAAGTATGGGATGAATGTAGAGCTGGTCCGTAGTGTGAGCGAACATCATATCGAGATACGGTTGTTCGAGCGGGGGGTGGGAGAAACGCTCTCCTCCGGCACCGGGTCCTGCGCCGCCGCAGTAGCGGCCATGGCCCTGCACCGGGCCGCCTCTCCCGTGCGGGTGGAGGCTCCGGGAGGTGTGCAGTCGGTACGCTGGGAGGGAGAAGTTTTTCTCAGCGGACCGGCCCGTATCGTCTGCCGCGGCGAGTTTTTCGTTTAAGATGGCCTGCAGGACGCTGCCTCGATGACACCTTCCGGAAAACTCAAATCCCGAATCAAACCCCCGGCACTGCAGACGGGAGACACGGTTGGTATTGTCGCGCCCTCCAGCCCCATCCAGCGAAACCTGCTGGATGCCGGTTGCGTTTCGCTTTGGCGCATGGGCTACAAGCCCTTCTACCTGGATTCGATTTTTGACCAGGACCTTTACTTTGCGGGCTCGGCCAAGCGGCGCGCACGCGAACTGGAGGAGATGTTCGAGCGCGAAGAGGTGCGGGCGATTCTGTGCGCGCGGGGCGGTTACGGCTCCAACTATCTGCTCGAGGAACTGGATCTGGACAAGATTGCCCGCTGTCCCAAGATCTTTGTCGGCTACAGCGACGCTACGACACTGCTCACGCACCTGGCCGATCGCCTCCATATGGTGACGTTTCACGGGCCCATGGTGACGAAGGATTTTGCCGCCTCGGACGGCGTGCACAAGGCTTCCTGGGGAGCCGCGGTGAGCGGCAAGGCCAAATGGGAACTGGCCGCCGTGCCAGGATCCGGCGTGACGCCGCTGATTGAAGGGCAGGCCGAGGGCACGTTATACGGCGGCTGCCTCTCCATGCTGGTTGCCACGTTGCGAACCGCGTTCGAGATCCATCCCACGGATACGATCCTGTTTCTCGAAGACGTGGCCGTGAAGCCGTTTCAGATCGATCGCATGCTCATGCAACTGAAGCTGGCAGGGAAGCTTGCCGGGGTACGCGGGATTGTGTTCGGCGAAATGCTCGGCTGCCTGCAGCACCCCGAGCAACCATACAGCCTGCAGGAGGTGGTGAAGCGGGTGCTCGGAGACCTGGGAATACCGGTGGCCTTCGGTTTGCGGTCGGGTCACGTTTCGGCAGGGAACATGACGCTGCCCATCGGAGTGAGAGTGAAGCTGGAAGTAAAGCAGGAGGTCCGGCTCACGGTGCTGGAAGCGGCCACCGTGGCGGCCGCGGTGCCGGCCAAGGCCGCGCAGTCATGAGTGCCAAGCCGCACGCGCATCTGATCGGCATCTGCGGTACGGCCATGGCCTCGCTGGCCGGCATGCTCAAGCAACGCGGATTCCTTGTGACCGGCTCGGACAACGCCGTCTATCCTCCGATGTCGGATTTGCTGGCGGAACTGGGCATTTCCATTCTGCAGCCCTACGCGGAATCCAACCTGAATCCACGCCCGGACTTGGTGATCGTGGGGAATGCAATCTCCCGCGGCAATCCGGAGCTGGAACACGTGCTCGAGCAGCGCATTCCCATGAAGTCTCTGCCACAGATGCTGGCGGAGGAGTTTTTGGGGAACCGAGAGACCCTCGTGGTGGCAGGCACGCATGGCAAGACCACAACCACCTCCATGCTGGCTTGGATTCTGCACACCGCAGCATTGCAGCCTTCGTTCCTGGTGGGCGGTGTGGCGGAAAATTTTGCCTCCAGCTTCACGGTTACCAGCGGGAAGCACTTCGTGCTGGAGGGCGACGAATACGACTCGGCCTTTTTCGACAAGGGGCCAAAGTTTCTTCACTACCGGCCGGCCTCGCTGCTGCTGACGTCGGTGGAGTTCGATCACGCCGATATCTACGCCAACCTGGAAGCCGTGCAGACGGCCTTCCGTCGACTGGTAAACCTGGTGCCGCGCAACGGGCGCATCGTGGCCTGGGACGGAGACGAGACGGTGAGCGAATGTCTCGGCGGTGCGTTCACTCCCGTGGAACGCTACGGGTTGCAGGAGTCCTCGGAGTGGCGCGTTGCGGACCTGCGCCTGGAGCCCCAACGCACTTCATGGAGTGTGCTCCACCGTGACCGTCCCTGGGCCAATTTGGAGTTTTCACTCGGGGGTGAATACAACGTTTTGAACGCCACGGGAGCGGCGGCCATGGCGGCCGGTTGCGGCGTGGCTCCGGACGTAGTTTCCAAGGC
>Ga0114945_10002183_pt1 | contig 11606 bp, 7 predicted proteins | sample OV2TP3_FD_87194 | JGI IMG/M metagenome (GOLD analysis project Ga0114945, IMG submission 87194) | Hot spring microbial communities from Beatty, Nevada to study Microbial Dark Matter (Phase II) - OV2 TP3 | ecosystem: Environmental > Aquatic > Thermal springs > Hot (42-90C) | place: USA: Beatty... | reverse complement strand
TCTGTCCGACGCCACGAGCCTCGCCTACAAGGCGAGGCACAAGATCCGCTTCGTCACCGCGGCGAGCCTGTTCGACGGCCACGACGCCTCGATCAACATCATGCGCAGGATCCTGCAGGCCTCGGGTGTCGAGGTGATCCACCTCGGGCACAACCGCTCGGTCGAGGAGGTGGTGACGGCGGCGCTGCAGGAGGACGTGCAGGGGGTGGCCGTCTCCTCCTACCAGGGCGGGCACCTCGAGTACTTCAAGTACATGGTCGAGCTGCTGCGCTCGCGCGGCGGCGGCCACGTCCAGGTCTTCGGCGGCGGCGGCGGGGTGATCGTCGCCGAGGAGATCCGCGAGCTGCAGGCGGCGGGCGTGGCGCGCATCTACTCGCCCGAGGACGGCCAGCGCATGGGCCTGCAGGGCATGATCAACGACATGCTCGCGCGCTGCGACTTCGACCCGGCCGAGCATGCGCCGGCGCAGCTCGGGCAGGGCGACCAGCGGGGGCTCGCGCAGGTGATCACGGCGCTCGAGCTCGGCACGTTCAGGGACCGCGCGCCGCTCGAGGCGGCGGCGCAGCGCAACCCGGCGCCGGTGCTCGGCGTCACGGGCACCGGCGGCGCGGGCAAGAGCTCGCTCACCGACGAGCTGGTGCGGCGCTTTCGCCTCGACCAGGCGGACGCCCTGAGGATCGCGATCCTCTCGGTCGATCCGACGCGGCGCAAGACCGGCGGCGCGCTGCTGGGGGACCGCATCCGCATGAACGCCATCGACGGGCCGGGAATCTTCATGCGCTCGCTCGCCACGCGCGACTCGGGCGCGGAGATCGCGCGCTGCCTGCCCGAGGCGATCGCCGCCTGCCGCGCCGCGGGGCACGATCTGGTCATCGTCGAGACCTCGGGCATCGGGCAGGGCAGCGCCGCCATCGTGCCGCTCGCGGACGCCACGCTCTACGTGATGACGCCGGAGTTCGGCGCCGCGAGCCAGCTCGAGAAGATCGACATGCTGGACCACGCCGACTTCGTCGCCATCAACAAGTTCGACCGTCGCGGGGCGGAGGACGCGCTGCGCGACGTGCGCAAGCAGGTGCAGCGCAACCGCCAGGCCTTCAAGTCCGCGCCCGAGGCGATGCCGGTCTTCGGCACCATCGCGGCGCGCTTCAACGACGACGGCGCCACGGCGCTGTACCACGCGGTGGCGGCCAAGCTCAAGGCAAAGGGCCTCGAGCTCGCGCCGGGTCGGCTGGCGCAGCCCGGAACCCGGGTTTCCTCCAACGTGCACGCCGTGGTGCCGCCGGCGCGCGGGCGCTACCTCGCCGAGATCGCGGAGTGCGTGCGCGGCTACCATGCGCACGCCGCGGCGCAGGGGCGCCTGGCACGCGAGCGGCAGAGCCTGCTCGAGGCGAAGCGCATGAGCGGCCTCGAGGCGCTCGACCCCCTGATCGGGGAGAAGGACGCCGCACTCGATGCGCGCTCGCGAAAGCTCCTCGACATGTGGCCGCAGACGGTGAAGGCCTACTCGGGCGACGAGTACGTGGTGAAGATCCGCGGCAAGGAGCTGCGCACGCGCCTCACCACCGAGTCGCTCTCGGGCACGCACGTGCCCAAGGTCGCGCTGCCCCGGTTCGAGGATGCGGGCGAGATCCTGCGCTGGCAGCTGCGCGAGAACGTGCCGGGCTCGTTCCCGTACACCGCGGGCGTGTTCGCCTTCAAGCGCGAGAACGAGGACCCGACGCGCATGTTCGCGGGAGAAGGCGATCCGTTCCGCACCAACAGGCGCTTCCGCCTGCTCTCGAAGGACATGCCGGCGAAGCGCCTCTCCACCGCCTTCGACTCGGTGACGCTGTACGGCTTCGACCCGGACGAGCGGCCCGACATCTACGGCAAGGTCGGCAACTCGGGCGTCTCGATTGCGACCCTGGAAGACATGAAGGTGCTCTACTCGGGGTTCGACCTGTGCGATCCGCAGACCTCGGTGTCGATGACCATCAACGGCCCGGCGCCGACCATCCTCGCGATGTTCTTCAACACCGCGATCGAGCAGCAGCTCGAGAAGTTCCGCCGCGACAACGGGCGCGAGCCCACCGAGGACGAGGCGGCGAAGATCGGCGCCTGGACGCTCTCCACCGTGCGCGGCACGGTGCAAGCGGACATCCTCAAGGAGGACCAGGGACAGAACACCTGCATCTTCTCCACCGAGTTCTCGCTCAAGGTGATGGGCGACATCCAGGAGTACTTCATCCACCGCCAGGTGAGGAACTTCTACTCGGTGTCGATCTCGGGCTACCACATCGCGGAGGCCGGCGCCAACCCGATCTCGCAGCTCGCCTTCACGCTCGCCAACGGCTTCACCTTCGTAGAGGCCTACCTCGCGCGCGGCATGCACATCGACGACTTCGCGCCCAACCTCTCGTTCTTCTTCTCCTACGGCATGGACCCGGAGTACGCGGTGCTCGGGCGCGTGGCGCGGCGCATCTGGGCGGTGGCCATGCGCGAGCGCTACGGCGCGAACGAGCGCAGCCAGAAGCTCAAGTTCCATTCGCAGACCTCGGGCCGTTCCCTGCACGCGCAGGAGATCGCCTTCAACGACATCCGCACCACGCTGCAGGCGCTCATCTCCACCTACGACAACACGAACTCGCTCCACACCAACGCCTACGACGAGGCGATCACCACGCCCACCGAGGAGTCGGTGCGCCGCGCCATGGCGATCCAGATGATCATCAACCGCGAGTGGGGCCTGGCGAAGAACGAGAACCCCAACCAGGGCGCGTTCGTGATCGAGGCGCTCACCGACCTCGTCGAGGAAGCGGTGCTGAAGGAGTTCGAGGCGATCAGCCGGCGCGGCGGCGTGCTCGGGGCGATGGAGACGGGCTACCAGCGCGGCAAGATCCAGGAGGAGTCGATGCTCTACGAGCACCGCAAGCACGACGGCTCCTACCCGATCATCGGCGTCAACACCTTCCGCAACCCGCACGGCGACCCGGTGCCGGCCAAGCTCGAGCTGATCCGCTCTACCGAGGAGGAAAAGCAGTCACAACTGCGCCGGCTGCGCGAGTTTCACAGGCAGCACGAGCAGGACGCGCCGGCGATGCTCGAGCGCCTGCGCCAGGCGGTGATGCGCGACGAGAACGTGTTCGCGGTGCTGATGCAGGCGGTGCGCTGCTGCTCGCTCGGGCAGATCACGCACGCCCTGTTCGAGGTCGGCGGCCAGTACCGGCGCAGCATGTAGGCGCTAGCCGGAGCGGGCGACTGCGTCGCGCAGCGGCAGCTACGGCATCCCGGCCGGGCGGCTCGCGGGCGCGGCGTGGTGTAGGCTAGCGCCCGCCATGGCCGCCACCGGCAACTGGGCCTTCCCCGACAGCCTGCAACCGCGCGCCGAGGAGCTGGCCTTCGACCTCGAGGCCGCGCTCGACGGGGTGGTGATGCTGCGCTCCGAAGTCCCGGAGGAGGCGTTCACCGCGGGGATCCTGGGCACCGAGCGCCTCGGCAACGGCGCGGTCATCCGCGAGGACGGCCTCGTGCTCACCATCGGCTACCTGATCACCGAGGCGCAGACGATCTGGCTGCGCTCGAACCGCGGCGCGGTGGTCGCCGGGCACGCGCTCGCCTACGACCAGCAGACCGGCTTCGGGCTGGTGCTGCCGCTCGCGCCGCTCGGCGTCGCGCCGCTACGGCGCGGCAGCGCGGCCGACTGCACGGTCGGCGACGAGGTGATCCTCATCGGGCACGGCGGGCGCGCGCACGCGCTGAAGGCGCGTCTCTTCGCCAAGCGCGAGTTCGCGGGTTACTGGGAGTACGTGCTGGACGAGGCGCTGTTCACCACGCCCGCGCACCCGCAGTGGGGTGGCGCGGCGCTGCTCGGGCGCGACGGGCGGCTGCTCGGCATCGGCTCGCTCCTCGTGCAGGAGGCCCAGGGGGAGAAGTCCTTCCAGGGCAACATGGTGGTGCCGGTGGACCTGCTCGAGCCGATCCTGGAGGACATGCTGAGCCGCGGCCGCGCCAACCGCCCGGCGCGGCCCTGGCTCGGGCTCTACGCGCAGGAGCTGGAGGGCCGCATCGTGGTCGGGGGCCTCGCCACCGGCGGCCCGGCCGACCGCGCCGGCGTGGAGCTCGGCGACCAGCTGCTCGAGGTGGCGGGCGCGCCCGTCGCCGGGCTCGCGGACTTCTTCCGCAAGGTCTGGCGGCTGGGGCCGGCGGGCACCGCGGTCGCGATCACGCTGCAGCGGCGCGGCGCACGGGTGGAGGCGCGGCTCGCCTCGGCCGACCGCAGCGACTTCCTGCTCAAGCCCCGCCTGCACTAGCGGCGCGCAGCGCCGCCACGATCGAGATGTTCCAGGGCCGCAGGGCGAGCATGACGCCGAAGCTTACGCGCTTGCGCGCCGGCGAGGCGGCGTCGATCTCGGCGAGCTCGTTCACCTCCGCGGCGAGGCGCTCGAAGCGGCGCTTCACCACCGCCGCCGACTCGCTCGAGAGCTCCTGCGCCTCGAAGTGGAAGGCATCCAGCGGCGAGTCGAAGCGCGAGCGCATGAACTCGTTGACGACTTTGAGGCCGTAGGCCCTGCGCAGCGGCCCGCCGCGCCGCCATACGTAGCGCCGCGGCGCACGCACCCGGGCCCGGTTGCCCGGATGCCAGTCGATCAGGCGCAGCTTCTCGAGCCGCGCGAAGTACAGCGTCAGCTGCGGCGCGCCGATGCCGAACTCGCGCGCGATGCGGTCGAAGCGCCACTCGTTGCACAGCAGCCAGAAGATCGAGAACAGGCGCGGGTCCCTGGCGAGCGCCGTTTCCTGCTCGAGGGTCAGCGCTACGGGTCCCTGCCGGCCGTGGGCGAGGCGCGCGAGATCGAGGAAATCGATCTCCAGCACGCGCAGGATCTCCTCCAGCCGCTCGAGGGTCAGGCTGCCCTGCGAGAGCACCCGCTTGACCGTCGGCGTCGACAGGCCGAGCGCGCGCGCGAGCTCGGCGTAGGTCATGCCGCGCGCCTTGAGCTGGCGTTTCAGCGTCTCGATGATCTGGCCGGTCATGCCCCCTCCCAGGCTCAGTTGACCGTAGCTCCGGTGTCGCGCACCACCTTGCCCCACTTGGCGTGCTCGGCGCGCACGAACGCGGCGAACGCCTCGGGCGGCGCGAGGCTCACCCCGACGCCGGTCGCGGCGATCGTCGCGCGCGCTTCGGGTGCCTGCAGCACCCGGCCGATCTCGCCGTGCAGCCGCGCCACGATCTCGCGCGGCAGGCCGGCGGGCGCGAACAGCCCCATCCAGATGGTCGCCTCGTAGCCGGGGACGCCCGCCTCGTGCAGGGTCGGCACCGCGGGCAGCTCCGGGGAGCGCCGCGCGGTAGAGACCGCGAGCGCGCGCAGGCGCCCCGACCTGAGGTGCGGCAGCGCGTTCGGCGTGCCGACGAAGCCCACCGCGACCCGCCCGCCGAGAATGTCCTGCATGGCGCGGTCGCTGCCCTTGTACGGGACGTGGTTGAGCGGCGCCCCGCTCAGGGCGCAGAACAGCGCCGCCACCAGATGCTGCGAGCTGCCGTTGCCCGAGGACGCGTAGTCGATGCGCCCGGGCTCGAGCTTCGCGGCCGCGACGAGCTCCACGACCGTGCGCGCCGCGACGCCCGGATGCACCACCAGCACGTAGGGGCCCTCGGCGATCTTCATCACCGCAGTGAAATCGCGCAGCGCGTCGTAGGGCAGCGACCGGTAGAGGTTGGCGCTGATCACGTGCGTGGTGGAGGTGATCATCAGCGTGTAGCCGTCGGGTTTCGCCTTGGCGACCGAGTCCGCGCCGATGGTCGAGCCCGCGCCGGGCTTGTTCTCCACCACCACCGGCTGGCCGAGCGCCTGCGCGAGCCGGTGCGCGATGATCCGCCCCGGCACGTCCACCAGGCCGCCGGCGGCGAACGGCAGTACCAGGCGGATGGGGCGGGAAGGGTAGGCCTGGGCCCAGGCGGGGGCGGCGAGGGCGAAGAGCAGGATCGCGGCGACGCAGCGCGTGGGCAGGCCCCAGTGCTCGCTACCCGCCATAGCGTTCGAGCCCCTCGACGTCGAGCACCGTGATGCCCCCGTACTCGGTCTGCAGCAGCCCGCCTTTCTCGAGCGTGCGCAGCGCCTGGTTGACGCGCTGGCGCGAAAGCCCCGAGAGGAACCCGATCTCCTCCTGCGAGACCCTGAGCCGCTGGCCGACCCCGGGGTAGAGGAACGGGTTGAAGAGCCAGGCGAGGCAGCGGGCGATGCGCGCATCGGGCTCGAGCAGCCGCTCGTATTCCAGCATGGCGATGAACTGCGCCAGGCGCTCGTTCAACTGGCGCAGCAGGAAGCGGTTGAAGCCGATGCTCGAGTCGAGCAGGCGGTAGAAGGTCGCCCGCGGCATGAGCGCAATGCGCGTGGCGCGCAACGCCACTGCGTCGTAGCGGCGCGGCTCGGTCTTGAGCAGCGAGCCTTCGCCGAACCAGCCGCCCGCGGCCACGCCCGTGAGGGTGGCCGCCTTGCCCTCGGGCGAGACGATGGCGAGCTTGAGCAGGCCGTCGATCACCCCGATCCAGTGCTCCACCGGCTCGCCTTTGCGGCAGGCATAGCCGCCCGGGGGCAGAGCGCGCTCGGCGGTCTCGGCGCGCACGCGCGCGAGCATCCCCGAGTCGAGATCCCTGGCCCAGATCGAGGATGCGAGCAGCTCGTCCAGCGAGGGCAAGGGGGCGAATGTCGTGACGATGACAGAATTGCGCCGAGAATCCGCTACAGTTCCGCCCTCGTCAAGCGTGTGCAAGAATACGCACCGCGTAAGTCCTTGGAGGGGGACGAAAAATGGCAGAATCGCTGCACGGCTTGGACACGTTTCCGAAGCTGCTCGCGCACCATGCCAAGGTCCGGCCCGACCGCCCCGCGATCCGCGAGAAGCACCTCGGCATCTGGCAGACGTGGACCTGGCACGAGTTCGCCGAGGAGGTGCGCTCGATCGCCTGCGGGCTCGCCGAGCACGGCTTCAAGCGTGGCGACCACCTCGCGCTGGTGGGCGACAACCGGCCGCGCATCTATGCTGCGATGTGTGCCGTGCAGTGCCTGGGCGGCGTGCCGGTGCCGCTCTACCAGGACGCCGTGGCAGGCGAGATGGCCTTCCCGATCCAGAACGCGGAGATCACGCACGCAGTGGCGGAGGACCAGGAGCAGGTCGACAAGCTGCTCGAGATCCTGCCCCAGTGCCCGAGCCTGACGCGCATCTACTACGACGACGCGCGCGGCCTGCGCAACTACGCGCAGTCGCAGCTCATGGGCTGGGACCGGCTGCTCAAGGTCGGCCGCGAGGCGCGCCGGCGCGACCCGGCGTTCCTCGAGACCGAGATCGCCAAGGGCGGAGGCGAGGACGTCGCGGCGATGTTCTTCACCTCCGGCACGACAGGGGTGCCCAAGGGCGTGGTGCTCACGCACCACGCCCTCATCGACCGCGCGCTCGCCGCGGCGCAGATGGAGGGGCTGGGCGAGGACGACGTGGTGCTCGCCTACCTGCCGCCGGCGTGGATCGGGCAGAACATCTTCTCCTACGCGCAGCCCTTCGTCACCGGCTACTGCATCTGCTGCCCGGAGTCGGCCGAGACCGTGATGAGCGACATGCGGGAGATCGGCCCGAGCTACTACTTCGCGCCGCCGCGGGTGCTCGAAGCGCTGCTGACGCAGGTCTCGATCCGCATGGAGGACGCGAGCCGCCTCAAGCGCGCGCTGTACCGGTATTTCATGGACGTCGCGCGGCGCGTGGGCGGCGCGATCCTGGATGGCCGGCCGGTCGGCGCGGGCGAGCGGCTGCTCTACTGGCTGGGGGACGTGGTGGTGTACGGGCCGCTGAGGAACGTCCTCGGCATGAGCCGCGTGCGCATCGCCTACACGGCGGGCGAGGCGATCGGTCCGGACCTGTTCCGCTTCTACCGCTCGATCGGCATCAACCTGAAGCAGCTCTACGGCTCGACCGAGACCAGCGTCTTCGTCTGCATCCAGCCCAACGGCCAGGTCAAGCCCGACACGGTGGGGCCGGCGGTGACGGGTGTGGAGCTGCGCTTCACGCCCGAGCGCGAGCTCCTCATCCGCTCGCCGGGCCTGTTCAGGGAGTACTACAAGAATCCCGAGGCGACGCTCGAGGCGAAGGACCCGCAGGGCTGGTTCCACACCGGGGATGCCGGCTACGTGGACGCCGACGGCCACCTCAAGATCATCGACCGGGTGAAGGACGTCGGCAAGCTCGCCGACGGCACGCTGTTCGCGCCCAAGTACCTCGAGAACAAGCTCAAGTTCTTCCCCTACATCAAGGAGGCGGTCGCCTTCGGCCACGGCCGCGAGCGCGTGTGCGCGTTCATCAATTTCGACGCCGAGGCGGTGGGCAGCTGGGCCGAGAAGCGCAACCTGTCCTACTCGGGCTACACCGACCTCGCCTCGCGTGACGAGGTCTACGACCTGGTGCGCGAGTGCATCGAGAAGGTGAACGCCGACCTGGCGGGGGAGCCCGAGCTCACCAACTCGCAGATCCAGCGCTTCCTCATCCTGCACAAGGAGCTCGACCCGGACGACGAGGAACTGACGCGTACGCGCAAGGTGCGCCGGGGCTTCATCGCACAGAAGTATGCGGCGCTGGTCGACGGGCTCTACGGCGGCGCCGATTCGGTGCACATCGAGGCGCAGGTGAAGTACGAGGACGGCCGCACGGCGATGCTCTCGGCCGACCTGAAGATCGGCGACGCCAAGACCTACGCGCCTGCGGCCGCGCGCAAGGCCGCCTGAGGCACGCGCATGAGGGAGACCGAGATCAGCGAGGCGCGGCTGCACGAGCACGTGCGGGCCCACCGCATCGGCGAGCCGCTGCTGCAGGTGGATGAGGTCTCGCTCGCTTTCGGCGGCGTGAAGGCCCTGCAGGGCGTGTCCTTCGACGTGCGCGAGCACGAGGTGCGCGCGATCATCGGCCCCAACGGCGCCGGCAAGAGCTCGATGCTGAACGTGCTCAACGGCGTCTACCACCCGCAGCAGGGCACCATCCGGCTGCGCGCGGGACAGGCCTGGCGCGAGTTCCACGACATGGACTCGCACGAGGCCGCAACCCTGGGCATCGCGCGCACCTTCCAGAACATCGCGCTCTTCAAGGGCATGAGCGTGCTCGACAACATCATGACGGGACGCAACCTGAAGATGCGCTGCTCCTTCCTCGAGCAGGCGCTGTGGGTCGGCCGCGCCAGGAAGGAGGAGCTCGAGCACCGCCGCGCGGTCGAGGAGGTGATCGACTTCCTCGAGATCCAGCACATCCGCAAGACCCCGGTCGGGCGGCTGCCCTACGGGCTGCAGAAGCGCGTCGAGCTCGGCCGCGCGCTCGCCGCCGAGCCGACGCTGCTGCTGCTCGACGAGCCGATGGCGGGCATGAACATGGAGGAGAAGCAGGACATGTGCCGCTTCATCCTCGACGTCAACGACCACTACGGCACCACCATCGTGCTGATCGAGCACGACATGGGCGTGGTGATGGACATCTCCGACCGCGTCGTGGTGCTCGACTACGGCAGGAAGATCGGGGACGGCACGCCCGCCGAGGTCCGCGCCAACCAGGCGGTGATCGACGCGTACCTCGGGGTCGCGCACTGACATGAACGTCTCGTTCTTCTTCGAGGTGCTGATCGGCGGGCTGCTCGCCGGGGTGATGTACTCGCTCGTCGCCATCGGCTTCGTGCTGATCTACAAGGCCTCGGGCGTGTTCAACTTTGCGCAAGGGGCCATGGTGTTCTTCGCCGCGCTCACCTTCGTGCAGCTCACCAAGATCTTCGGCATGCCGGTGTGGCTGGCGATTCCCGTGACGCTCGTGGTGATGGTCGTGTTCGGCATCGCCACCGAGAAGGTGGTGCTGCGGCCGCTCGTCAACCAGCCGCCGATCACGCTTTTCATGGCGACCATCGGGCTGACGTTCTTCCTCGAAGGATTCTCGCAGCTCGTCTGGGGTTCTCAGCCGCACGCGCTCAGCCTGGGTATCAAGGACGTGCCGATGGAATCGCTGGCGGACGCCGCCGGTATTCTCATCAGCCAGTTCGATCTGTTCGCGGCGCTCGTCGCCGCGATGCTGGTTGCGGCGCTGGCGCTGTTTTTCCAGTACACGCGCATCGGCCGCGCGCTGCGCGCGGTAGCCGACGACCACCAGGCGGCGCTCTCGGTCGGCATTCCGCTCAAGCACATCTGGGCGATCGTCTGGTCGGTAGCCGGATTCGTCGCGTTGGTTGCCGGGCTGATGTGGGGAGCGCGCAACGGCGTCGGCTACTCCCTCACCTTCATCGCGCTCAAGGCGCTGCCAGTGCTCCTGATCGGCGGCTTCGAATCGATCCCGGGCGCCATCCTCGGCGGGTTGATCGTGGGCGCGAGCGAAAAGCTGGCAGAGGTCTACCTGCCACCGATGCTGAACGCCCCGTTCTCGGCGTTTCTTGGCGGTACCATCAACCTGCAGGGAATCGAGTCTTGGTTCGCGTACGTGGTCGCGCTGCTGTTCCTGCTCGTGCGCCCGCAGGGGCTGTTCGGCGAGAAGATTATCGACAGGGTCTAGAGCATGCTCTACCGCGAAGCCGGACAGTTCCGCTCCACCTACGCCGAAGACCAGCAGATCTTCCCGATCCGCCAGGACCGGGTCGCGATGGGGGTGCTGCTGGCGTTCGCATTCCTCGTCGTACCGCTGGTCGCCGACCAGTACTGGTTCGCCGCGATCTTGACACCTTTCCTCATCTTCTCGCTCGCCGCTCTCGGCCTCAACATCCTTACCGGCTATGCCGGGCAGTTGTCTCTGGGAACGGCGGCGTTCATGGCGGTGGGCGCATTCATGGCCTACAACTTCGAGCTACGCGTTCCCGGGATGCCGATTCTGGTGTCGTTCGCGCTCGCCGGCCTGTGCGCGGCGGCGGTGGGCATCGTGTTCGGCCTGCCCAGCCTGCGCATCAAGGGCTTCTACCTCGCTGTCGCGACGCTTGCCTGCCAGTTCTTCGTGCTCTGGGCGCTGCAGCGCTTCGGCTGGTTCAACAACTTCAGCTCATCGGGCGTCATCACCGCCGGAGAGATCGAGATCCTCGGCTACGTCTTCGAGACCGCGGCGGACAAGTACCTGCTGACGCTCGCGATCGTCGCCGTGATGGCGCTCGCGGCCAAGAATCTGATGCGAAGCGAGACGGGACGCGCCTTCATGGCGGTGCGCGACATGGACGTCGCCGCGAGCGTAATCGGCATTCCCATGATGAAGACCAAGCTGCTCGCCTTCGCCATCAGCTCGTTTTACTGCGGTGTCGCCGGCGCCTTGTATGCGTTCTGCTATCTTGGAACCGTCGAGCCGGAGGCATTCAACCTCGACCTCTCGTTCCGCATCCTGTTCATGATCATCATCGGCGGCGTGGGATCGGTGCTCGGCTCGTTCATCGGCGCCGGCTTCATCGTCCTGTTCCCGATATTCCTGAACCTGCTGTTCGGGGGACTGTCGCACCTGATCGGGGAGGAAATCCCGCATGCCGTGCTGTCCAACCTCGAGACCATGATCTTCGGCGGCCTGATCGTGTTCTTCCTCATCGTCGAGCCGCACGGTCTGGCGCGGCTCTGGCAGATCGCCAAGGAAAAGCTCAGGCTGTGGCCCTT
>Ga0114945_10002182_pt1 | contig 11614 bp, 7 predicted proteins | sample OV2TP3_FD_87194 | JGI IMG/M metagenome (GOLD analysis project Ga0114945, IMG submission 87194) | Hot spring microbial communities from Beatty, Nevada to study Microbial Dark Matter (Phase II) - OV2 TP3 | ecosystem: Environmental > Aquatic > Thermal springs > Hot (42-90C) | place: USA: Beatty... | reverse complement strand
GGCCTTTCGCCTCGGGCTTCTCGCCGCTCAGCCCCGGAGGGGTCCAGTCCCCCTTGCGCTCAAGGCCGGGGGGCCTCTCCCCCTCCCAGCCCCGCTTCTCTCCCTTGTCCCAGCCCGGCGGCCTGCCGCCCCCCCGCCCCCGGCCCTGGGCGAAGGCAAGAGAGAACGAGACGATGACCGCCGCCGCCACAACCACCCCGCACACCCACCTCTTCCCCATGGGAAACCTCCTCGTTGGATGAAACACGGGCCATCTTCTCCCTACCCTTTATAAGATACGACTCTCCTCAGCCGCCGGGGAGGCCGCTTGTCCGAAAAGCTGTGACCTCCGTCACCTCCCCCGCCCGGCGGGGATCACTCGGCCCGGCGGGTGCGCGCCGGCCCCCCGTGTGATACGGTTTGACACCCAAGCGACAGGGAAAACCCGCTCCCCCCCGCCCGGCCGCGCGGGGGCGGGGGCGCCGCGCTCAAGCCTGGACATGGCGAGACTCAGTATCGGGATCGACATCGGGGGCACCTTCACCGACGCCGCCGTGGTCGAGGAGGGGGGAGGACGCGCCGTCCTCGCCAAATCCCCCACCACGCCCTCGGACTACCTCGAAGGCGTCATGGCCGCCCTGGAGGAGGCCGCCCGCCAGCTCGGGATGGAGCTGCGCGCGCTGCTCGAAGGGGCCGACCTCCTCGCCCACAGCACCACCGTCACCTCGAACGTCCTCTGGGAGCGCAGCGGCCCCCGGGTCGGGCTCATCGCCACGCGGGGCTTCGCCGACCAGATCCTCATCATGCGCGGGATCGGCCGCGTGGCCGGCCTCTCCCTCGCCGAGCGCCGGCACTACCGCAAGACCGACAAGCCCGAGCCCCTCGTCCCCCGCCGCCGCATCCGCGAGGCGGCCGAGCGGATCGACGCGGCGGGGGAGATCCTCGTCCCCCTCGACGAGGCGGGCGCCCGCGCCGCCCTGCGCGCCCTCATCGGGGAGGAGCGGGCCGAGGCCCTCGCCGTGGGGCTCCTCTGGTCCTTCCTCAACCCGGCCCACGAGCGGAGGCTCCGGGAGCTGGCGGCCGAGGAGGCCCCCGGGGTGGGCGTGAGCCTCTCCTCGGAGGTCTCGGGGCGGCTGGGGGAATACGAGCGCACGGCCACCGCCGTCATCAACGCCTACGTGAGCCCCGCCATGGCGGGCTACCTCGAGCGCCTGAGCGCGCGCCTGGCCGAGGGGGGCCTCGGGCGGCCTCCCCTCATCGTCCAGTCGAACGGGGGGCTGACGCCGGCCCGCCAGGTGGTCCCCGTGCGCACGGTCGAGAGCGGCCCCGCGGTGGGGGCCGTGGGCGCCGCGCGCCTGGCCGAGGAGCTCGCCCGCCCCAACCTCATCGCGACCGACGTGGGGGGGACCACCTTCAAGGTGGCCCTCATCCAGGAGGGGCGGTGGGACCTGGCCGACGAGACCGTCCTCGGCCAGTACCACGTCCACGTCCCCATGGTGGACGTGGTCTCGATCGGGGCGGGCGGGGGCTCCATCGCCTGGGAGGACCAGGGGAGGCTCCGGGTGGGCCCGCGCTCGGCGGGCGCCGCCCCCGGGCCCGCCTGCTACGGCGCGGGCGGGGAGGAGCCCACCGTCACGGACGCGGACCTCCTCCTGGGCTTCCTCAACCCCGCCTTCTTCCTCGGGGGGCGCATCCCCCTCGACCCGGCGGCCGCGCGGCGCGCCTTCGAACGGAGGATCGCCCCCCGCTTCTTCGGCGGGGACCCCCTCCTCGCGGCGGCCGGGGTGCGCGAGATCATCGACTCCCAGATGGCCGACCTCATCCGCAAGGAGACCCTCGAGCGCGGCCGCGACCCGCGCGACTTCGCCCTCCTCGCCTACGGCGGCGCGGGGCCCCTCCACGCCTGCGCCTACGCCGCCGAGGCCGGGATCGAGGAGGTGATCGTGCCCTACTACGCAACCGTCCTGAGCGCCTACGGCTCCGCCGCGGGTGGCGCGCGCTACACCCTGGAGCGCTCCCTCTCGGCCGCCCTGCCCGAGGGAGCGGAGCGGGTGCGCCAGGCCTACGGCGAGCTGGAGGAGGAAGGCGCCGCCCTCCTCGAGGGGGCGGGCGTCCCCCCCGCCCGCCGGCGCTTCGAGCGCTGGTGCGCCATGCGCTGGCGCCGCCAGGTGCACAGCCTGGCCGTCCCCTTCCCGGAGGGGCCGGCCGGGCCCGCCGCCCTGGAGGAGGCCGCTGCCCGCTTCGCCGGCCTCTACGCCGCCCGCTACGGGGAGGGCGCGGCCTACACCGAGGCCGGGGTCGAGATCACGCGGCTTTGGGTGAACGCCCTGGGGCCCTCCCTCCCCCTCCAGAGGGCGGGCGCCCCCGCCGCCCGCCGGGGGGCCGCGCCCAAGGGCGCCCGGCGCGTCCTCTGGGGCGGGGGGGCCGGCTGGGCCGAGACCCCCCTCTTCGACGGCCCCTCCCTCGCCGAGGGGGCGGAGCTCGCCGGCCCCGCCGTCATCGAGCACCCGGGGACCACCATCGCCCTCCCCCCCGGGGCCCGGGCGGTCGTGGACGGGGCGGGCCACACCCACATCCGGCTCGCCCGGGAGGAGGCGCCTTGAACCCCGTCCAGTTCGAGGTCATCTGGCACCGCATCCTCCAGATCGCCGAGGAGATGGGCATCCACTACCTGCGGTGCTCGGGCAGCCAGACCGTCGTGACGGGGAACGACGGGGCGACCGCCGTCATGCTCCCCGACGCCCGCCTGGTGGCCATCGGGCCCTACATCGCCACCCAGTCGAACGTGCTGCCCCTCATCGTGGAGAGCGCCCAGAGGCTCTGCGCCCGGAACCCCGGGATCGAGGAGGGGGACATCTTCATCTGCAACGACCCCTATTGCGGCGCCATCCACCACGCCGACGTGGCCGTGGTCGCCCCCGTCTTCCTCGATGGGGAGCCGGCCGCCTGGCTGGGGGTGAGCGGCCACCAGCTCGACATCGGCGGGATGGAGGCCGGCGGCTTCGCCATCCACGCCGTGGACACCCACCAGGAGGGGCTCCGCATCCCGCCCGTCAAGATCGTCGAGCGGGGCAGGCTCCGCGATGACATCTTCCGGTGGGTGATGAACCAGGTGCGCGACCCCCTCGTGGGCCTCGACATCAAGGCCCAGCTGGCCGCCATCGCGGTGGGGGAGCGCGGCCTGCGCGCCCTGGCGCGGCGCTACGGCCGGGAGGCCCTGGGCCAGGTGATGGAGGGGAGCATCGCCTACGTCGAGCGGCGCTTCCGCGAGAGGCTGCGCGAGCTCCCCGACGGGGAGTGGCGCGAGGTCCAGTTCATCGACCACGACGGGCACGCGCCCGACATCTACCGCGTCGCGCTCACCCTCACCAAGGCGGGCGACCGCCTCCGGTTCGACTACACCGGAACCAGCCCCAACGCCCGGGGGCTCATCAACAGCGCCTACTCGGGGCTCCTCGCGGGGGTGCTCTGCGCCACCTACATCCAGCTCGCCTACGACCTGCCCTGGAACCGGGGGATCCAGAACGCCGTCGAGATCGTGAGCGAGGAGGGGACGGTCAACAACTGCGCCTACCCGGCCCCCTGCTCCATGGCGACCATCTCGGCCGTCATCGTCACCATCGACACGGCCTTCGGCGCCATCGGCCGGATGCTGCTGGCCAGCGAGCGCCACCGCGAGGAGGCCATGAGCCTGTGGACGGGCTCCTCGATGGGCCCCATCGTGGCGGGCACCTCCCAGGGCGGCCACCCCTTCGTCTACACCGAGATGAGCCACTTCGCGGGCGGCGGGGGCGCCCGGGTGTACGCCGACGGGGTGGACACGGGGGGCATCGTGTTCAACACCACCCCCAACGTGGCGAACGTGGAGGAGATCGAGGCCGACTTCCCGCTCCTCTACCTCTTCCGAAGGCATCTCACGGACTCGGGCGGGCCCGGAAAGTTCCGGGGAGGGCGCTCCGGGGAGCTGGCCTACATCGCGTGGCGCGCGCCTCAGGGGTGGCTCGAGGGGAGCTTCGCCGGAACGGGGGGCGAGATGCCCAACGCCATCGGCCTCTCGGGAGGGCTCCCCGGCGCCGCGATCCGCCTCATCGGGATCTCCGAGAGCGGGGTCCACGACGCTCTCGAGCGCGGCGAGATGCCCCCCTCCCGCCTCGAAGACATCCCCGGGCGCCACCGGGCCCTCCCCGTCAAGCACCCCCGCCGCGCCTTCGGGCGGAACGAGGTCTGGTACCACAACTGGCAGGGCGCGGCCGGCTACGGAGACCCCATCGACCGGGACCCCGAGGCCGTCCGCCGGGACGTGGAGGCGGGAGCCGTCTCGCCCCAGGCGGCGCAGGCCATCTACGGCGTGGTCCTCGCCCCATCGGGCGAGGCCGACCCCGAGGCCACCGCCCGGCGCCGGGCGGTCATCCGCCGGGAGCGGCTGGGCGGGGAGCCCCCCCGCCCGATCGATCCGGCCGCGGGGCGGGCCCGGGGTTTCGCCCCGCCCCCGGGCGCCCGGCGGATCACCGAGGACCTCTGGCTCGCCGGGGGGCGCGTCCTCTGCGGAAAGTGCGGGGAGGCGATCGGCGCCCCGGAGGACCCCCTGGGCCGGGCGCGGGCGATCGTGGGGCCCGCGGAGGAGGCGGGGCCCGTCCGGGGGGAGATGTACGCCGAGCTCTATGGGACGAGGCGGTTCCGCCTGCGCCGGGAGATCTGCCCCGGCTGCGGCACCCAGCTCGAGGCCCGGGTCGTGATGGAGGGGGCGCCCCTTCCGGGATGGCGCCTCAAGGGCTGAGGGGGCTACTCCTCCTTCTTCAGGAAGAGATGGTAGGCGCGGTCCACCTGCCGCTCGACCAGGATGTTCTTCCGCTCCTGGCGGTATCCCTTCAGCCGGACCCAGAGGAGATGCTCCCCGAAGGAGAGGGTGTTCACCTCGACCTTGGGCTCCGCCTTCCCGTAATAGCGGCTGTCGATGAACACCTCGGCCCCCGGCGGGTGGACGTGGATGGCGAGGCGGCCGTAGCCCTCCTGAGAGAGCGGGATCCGCACCTCCGTCTCGGGCTGGCCGATGTCGATCTCGACAACCCTCGGGACGCGCCCCGGGAGGGAGGCCCGGACGTTGTGCCAGCCGTACGGGACGCCCTTGAGGACGAGCGGCTTCCCGTCGTAGGTCTCCCCCCGGCTGACGCCGTCGAAGTCGATCGCGGCCCCCTGGGGATCCGAGAGGATGCGGATCGTCCCCGTCTCCCGCGGGCCGGCCAAATCCCCCCGCGCGCCGCACCCCCCGGCGGCCAGGGCGGCCGCCCCCAGGAGCCCCAAGAGGGCGGCGCGCCACCCCGCCCCGCGGCGGGGCGGCCTCAAGGCCGAGCTTCCTGCCACAAGAGAAAACCTCCGGGCGGCGATCCCATGGAGGGCAATCTACCCATTTTTGGCCCCCGATCAAAAGCCGCCCCCGCTTGCCCGGCGGGCCGCCATGAGGAAAGATGCGCGGGGGGCCCATCCCCCCCTCCATCCGCTCCCGAATCCCCTCGGAGGAATCCGGCCCCAATGCGTGGCTACCGGAAGGGGCTCACCGACTACGGCGACCCGGCCTTCAGCGCCTTCATCCGCGGGGCCTACGCGCGCGGCTTCGGCCTGACGAAGGAGGACCTGGAGCGCCCCATCATCGGCATCGCCCAGACCTGGAGCGAGCTCAACCCCTGCCACCGCCACCTGCGCGAGGTGGCCGAGGCCGTCAAGCGCGGGGTCTGGCAGGCGGGGGGCCTCCCGCTCGAGTTCCCGACGATCTCGCTGGGCGAGATCTACCTCTCGCCCACGGCCATGCTCTTCCGCAACCTCCTCTCGATGGACACCGAGGAGATGATCCGGGGCCAGCCCCTGGACGGCGTGGTCCTCCTGGGCGGCTGCGACAAGACCCTCCCCGCCCAGCTCATGGGGGCGGCCAGCGCGGGGGTCCCCGCCCTCGCGGTCACGGCGGGCCCCATGATCGGGGGCCGCCACGAGGGGAAGCGCCTGGGCGCCTGCTCCGACTGCCGCGGCCTGTGGAACGAGCACCGCGCGGGCGCCCTCGGCGAGGCGCAGATGGAGGAGGTGCAGGGGGAGCTCTTCCCCTCCGCGGGCCACTGCATGGTGATGGGGACGGCCAGCACCATGGCCTGCCTGGCCGAGGCGCTCGGCATGATGCTCCCGGGGCTCGCCGCCGTGCCCGCGGTCAGCTCCCGGCGGCTCCGCCTGGCCGAGGAGAGCGGGCGGCGGATCGTCCAGATGGCGGAGGAGAGCCTCACCCCCGAGCGGGTGATGACCCGCGAGGCGTTCGAGAACGCCATCCGGGTGCTCATGGCCGTCGGGGGCTCGACCAACGCCGTGGTGCACCTCCCGGCCATCGCCGGCCGCCTGGGGATCGAGCTCCCCCTCGCCCTCTTCGACGAGATCTCCCGCTCCACCCCCCTCGTCGGGAACGTCCGCCCCTCGGGCAAGACCTACCTAATGGAGGATCTGGCCGAGGCGGGCGGGGTCGCCGTCGTGATGAAGGAGCTCGAGCCCCTCCTCCACGGCAACGCCCTCACCGTGACGGGCCAGACGGTGCGCGAGAACCTGGCCCGGGTCCCGCGGGCGAAGCCCTGGCAGGACGTCATCCTCCCCCGCGAGCGCCCCCTCGCCCCCGAGGGGGGGCTCGCCCTCCTCAGCGGGAGCCTCGCCCCCCAGGGCGCCGTCATCAAGACCTCGGCCGCCACCCCCCGGCTCCTCGCGCACACCGGGCGCGCCGTCGTCTTCTCCTCCCAGGAGGACATGGTGCGGCGGATCGACGACCCGGATCTCCCTGCCACGCCGGAGAGCGTCTTCGTCCTCCAGAACGCGGGCCCCGTGGGCGGGCCCGGCTTCCCGGAGGCGGGCTTCCTCCCCATCCCCAAGAAGCTCCTCCAGGCGGGCGTGCGCGACATCGTGCGCGTCTCGGACGCCCGCATGAGCGGGACCGCCGGGGGCACGACCGTCCTCCACGTGGCGCCCGAGGCGGCCGTGGGCGGCCCCCTCGCCCTCGTGGCGGAAGGCGACCTCATCCGCCTGGACGTGCCCGGCCGGAGGCTCGACCTCCTCGTCGGGGAGGAGGAGCTCGCCCGCCGCCGCGCCGCGTGGCGCCCCCCCGAGCGCCCCTACAGCCGGGGCTACGGGAGGCTCTTCCTCGACCACGTGCTCCAGGCCCCCCAGGGCTGCGACTTCGACTTCCTGCAAAAGAGCGCCTAGCGCCGCCCGCGCGAGAGGGAGGAGCCCGCCACGGCACGCACCCGCGTCCTCGCCACCCGCCTGCCCTCACTCCGGGCCCTCCGGGGGAGGCCCGTCGCCCCCGCCATCCGGGAGCGCCTGAGGGCCGCCCTCGCCGAGGAGCGGGTCGAGCTCATCGAGGCGCGCGCGGAGGCGGAGCTCCTGGACGCCGCCGGTGAGGCCGAGTTCCTCCTCTGCGAGAACGACACCCTTCCCGCCGCCTTCTTCGAGCGGGCCCGCCGGCTCCGCCTCATCCAGGCGGGGGGCTACTTCTTCGAGCGCCTGGGGCTCGAGGCCGCCGCCCGCGCAGGCGTCCCCGTCGCGACCTTCCCGATGCCCATCTCGGACTCGGTGGCCGACCACGCGATGGCCCTCCTCCTCTCCCTCGCCCGCGGCCTGCCCGAGGCCGAGCGGCGCGCCCGCGAGGGGAGCGGCGCCCCGCCCTCCCCCACCCGGCCCGACGGCAGCGCCTACAACTGGACCCAGATGGCGGGGGTCCGGCCCCTGCGCGGGATGCGCCTGGGGATCCTCGGGATGGGGGACATCGGGCGCGGCGTCGCCCTCAGGGCCAGGGCCTTCGGGATGGAGACCCGCTACTGGAACCGCACCCCCCTCCCCGCCTGGATCGGCCGCAGGCTCGGGGCCAAGCCCGCCGCGAAGGAAGAGCTCTTCCGCACCTCCCAGGCCCTCGTCGTCGCGGTCTCGCTGAGCGGGGAGACCCGGGGGATCGTCGGGGAACGTGAGCTTCGCGCCCTCCCCGGGGGGGCGCTCCTCGTCAACATCGGCCGGGGCCCCCTCGTGGACCAGGAGGCGCTCGGCCGCGCCCTGGCCGAGGGCCGCCTGGGCGGGGCGGGCCTCGATGTCTTCGAGCCCGAGCCCCTCCCGGGGGATCACCCCCTCCTCGGGCTCCCGGGCGTGGTCCCCACCCCCCACGTGGCGGGCGGGGACGACGACACCCTCGCGCGCGAGGTCGAGATGTTTTTCCAAAACGTCCACCGCGTCCTCGCCGGCAAGCGCCCGCGCGGGATCGCGAACGGCGTCCGCTGGCCCGCCGGCGGGCGGGCGGGCTGAGGGGAGGGGCCCTCCTTGTGCGGGCGCTACACCCTGACGAAGCCCGCCCCCTGGCTCCTGGAGATCCTCGGGGGAGAGCCCGCGGGCGAACTCCTCCCCCGCTACAACATCGCCCCGGGCCAGGAGGTCCCCATCGTCCGCGCCTCCCCCGCGGGCGCTTGCGAGCTCGCCCTCGCCCGCTGGGGGCTCGTCCCCCCCTGGGCCCAGGACCCCTCCCTGGGCACCCGCGCCATCAACGCCCGCTCCGAGACGGCCGCCCAAAAACCCGCCTTCCGGGCCGCCCTCCGCAGGCGCCGCTGCCTCCTCCCTGCGGATGGCTTCTACGAGTGGGCGCGGGAGGGCGGAAGAAAGCGGCCCTACTTCATCTCCTTGCGCGACGGCGCCCCCTTCGCCTTCGCCGGCCTCTGGGAGGCCTGGTCCGCGCCCGGGGGGAGCGCCCTGGAGAGCTGCGCCATCCTCACGACCGAGGCGAACGAGCGTCTTCGCGCCATCCATCCCCGGATGCCTGTCATCCTCCCCCGGCAGGCCCACGGCCTCTGGCTCGATTCCACCGCGGAAGACCCCGAACGACTCCTCCCCCTCCTCCGGCCCTGGCCGGCCGAGGAGACGGCCGCCCGGCCCGTGAGCCTTCGCGTGAACGACGTGCGGAACGACGACCCGGCCTGCCTCGCCCCCCCCGAAAGCCCCCGCCAGGCCTCCCTCTTCGGCCCCTAGGGGGGCGCCTTCCGGCCTCGCGCTTCATTTTTTCTCCCGTAAACTCCCGGAACATCGCGGAAGCCCCCGGAAGCGCCTGGGGTCAAACCGGGCGTAACCATTTGAATTTCCTTCGATAACCTGACCGGGCCATCTTCCCCTCCTCCCGCCGGAGCCCCGCCCCCGCCTCCTCCACCTTGGCCAAGGCACCCCCCCCTCGCCCCCCCCTTAGCAAGGGGGGGGTGGGTCCCCCGCGGGGGCGGGAGGCCGCAGGGGAAATATGGGGCGCGAGGGGCGATCCCCTCTGACGGGAATTGCGCTCTGGTGCGTGGGAGGAATGAAAAAAAGCCTTGCCGCCCCCCCTACCCTCCCCTCGGCGCCTCGGGCATCGGGAAGGGCCGGGCGGATTCGAAGGCCCGGGCGGCGCGAAGCACCAAGGCGTCCCCGTGGGGGGGGCCCACGATCTGGAGGCCGGCGGGGAGGCCCCCCGAGGTCAGCCCGCAGGGGCAGGAGCAGGCCGGCTGGCCGGTCAGGTTGAAGGGGTAGCTGAAGGGGGTCCAGGCGACCCACGGGCCCCGCCCCTCCCCCGGGGCGTTCCGCCCGGCCGGGAAGGCGGGGATGGGGAGCATGGGGGTGAGGAGGAGGTCATACGTCTCGTGGAAGAGGCGCATCCTCCGCCCGATGGCGGCGCGTTCGAGGACGGAGGCCCGGATGAAATCCGCGAGGGGGATGGCGGCGCCCTCCCCGGCCAGCTCCAGGAGGCCGGGGTCGAGGAGGGCGCGCTTCTCCTTGGGGAGGGAGCCGACGAGGGTGGCCGCGGCGGCGAAGTAGATGGCGCGGAAGGTCTCCCGGGCGCCCTCGAGGCCGGGGTCGGCCTCCTCGACCCGGGCGCCGAGGTCGGAGAAGACCTCAGCGGCCGAGGCCACCCGCGCGGCGATCTCGGGGTCGACCTCCTCGCCGCCGGGGGCGGGGCAGAAGGCGACGCGCAGGCCCGCCACGCCTCCTTCCAGCCCCACCCGGTAATCCCGCTCCTCAAAGGGGAGGGCGAACCAGTCGCGCGGGTCGGGGCGGGAGAGGACGGTCAGCATGAGGGCGGCGTCCCCGACCGTGCGGGTCATGGGGCCCGCGTGGGCGAGGGGGGCGTTCGGGTTGGGGGGATAGGTGGGGACGCGTCCGAAGCTGGGCTTCATCCCGAAGACGCCCGTCAAGCCCGAGGGGATGCGGATCGAGCCCCCGGCGTCGGTCCCGAGGTGCAAAGCCCCCATCCCGAGGGCGCAGGCCGCGGCCGCCCCCCCGCTGCTCCCCCCGGGCGTCATCCGCGTGTCCCAGGGGTTGCGGGTGATCCCGGTCAAGGGAGAGTCCGTCACGGCCTTCCAGCCGAACTCGGGCGTCGTCGTCTTGCCCAAGAGGACGGCGCCCCCCTCCCTCAGGCGGGCCGCGGGGGGGGCGTCCTCCTCCCAGGGCTGGTCCCGCTCGACCGCCCGGCTCCCCCGGAGGGTGGGCCAGCCCCGGGTGAGGACGAGGTCCTTGATGGTGGCCGGGACGCCGTCCACAGGGCCCAGGGGGCGGCCCCGCCTCCAGCGCTCCTCGGAGGCCCGGGCGGCGGCCAGGGCCGCCTCCTCGTCCACCAGGCAGAAGGCGTTGACGGCCCCGTCGCACGCGGCGATGCGCTCCAGGGCCGCCCGGGCCGCCTCGACGGGGGAGAGGGCCCGCCTCCGGTAGAGGGCGAGGAGCTCCGTCGCCGAGAGGCGGGCGATCTCCATCCCTTCCCCTCCCCGCGCGGCCTTCCTACCTCCCCCGCTTGGGCGGGATGACCGGCAGGAGGAGGTAGGCCCCCCGGTTGGGGCCGGTGTGGAGGGTCACCTTCCCGCCGAAGACCTCGGGCGGGCGGTCGCGCCCGTCGTCGTGCTTGAAGGGCCCCACCCCCGTGAAGACCGCGCCCAGCGTGCCCAGCCCCCGCCCGGCGCCGCCGGGGTACTCGTAGTCCCGCCCGCGCACGGTGAGCCCGACCCGGTGGCCGGGGGGCACGACGATGCAGGTGGGCCAGACCTCGACGTCCAGCTCGTACACCTGGCCCGGCCGCAAGGGCTGCTTCTCGTCGTGGGTGTGGTAGGGCCAGTAGGGGAGCGTCAGCTTCTTGTCGAGCTTCCGGTGGGAGGCCCGGAGCCAGCCCTGGGCGATCGGGGTGTGGGGGTCGAGCGCCCCCTGGAAGACCACCTCCTTGAAGTCGGGCGAGAAGACCCGGACCACGAGGAAGAGGTCCGCGTCCCTGGTCGAGGAGGAAACGAAGAGCTTGGCGGCGATGGGGCCTGTGATCTCGGTCTCCCGGGCGAGCGGCTGCGTGAGGAAGGTGACGCCCTCGCCAAGCCCCTCGTAGGTGACGCGGGAGGCCCCTCCCCTCGCCCGCCGCGTCGTCAGGCTCATGTCGGCGGGGTTGAGGTAAAACTTGGTCCAGCGGGTGCGCTTGAGGGGCCACTCGTTCTCGTGGCGCTCGACGAACCTCTCCCCGGGGTGGCGCACCTGGAGGAGGACCCGGGGCTGCCGCTTCCAACCCGTGTCCTTCCGCTTCAGGAAAGGGCCGGAGAACTTCTTCTGGAGGGCCACGCCGTAGTCGGTGTAGAAGTGGGTC
>Ga0114945_10002181_pt1 | contig 11617 bp, 10 predicted proteins | sample OV2TP3_FD_87194 | JGI IMG/M metagenome (GOLD analysis project Ga0114945, IMG submission 87194) | Hot spring microbial communities from Beatty, Nevada to study Microbial Dark Matter (Phase II) - OV2 TP3 | ecosystem: Environmental > Aquatic > Thermal springs > Hot (42-90C) | place: USA: Beatty... | reverse complement strand
TGGGCAGCCCTACCTTTTGCCGACCGACGCGGTGGAGCGGGCCATCCGTCTTGCCCCGGAGAGGGTCGAGCGTGTGGAAGGGCGGGAGATGATCCGCGAGAAGGGATATCCCCTCTCCCTGACCCGCCTGAGCCGCCTGCTCGGGCGCATGGAGAGCGACGCGCCACCCGAGCCCGCGAGCAAGGCGCCATGCGTGATCGTGCGGTCCGGCGCCGGGCCCTTGGGGCTTCTGGTCGATGAAATCCTGGGGGAGCAGGAGGTGCTGGTCAAGGAGTTCGGGCCGCCCCTTGTCCGAGTCCGAAACATCGCCGGTGCGGGGCTCCTGGGAACGGGCCAGCTGGTTCTGATCCTCCGGCCGGCGGATCTCCTCCGGTCGATTCGGGAGACCCCTCCTCGGTCCGCGGCAACCGTGGCGCCGCAGGAAAAGGCCCGTCAACCTGTCCTGCTGGTCGCGGACGATTCCATCACCACGCGAATGATGGAGAAGAACCTGCTGGAGGCGGTGGGTTATCAGGTGCGGGTGGCGGTGGATGGAATGGAAGCCTGGACGCTCCTCAAGAGTGAGGCGTTCGATCTCGTGGTGTCGGACGTGGACATGCCGCGGATGGACGGACTCGAGCTGACAGCTCGCATCCGGGCGGATCGGCAGTTGGCCGACCTCCCCGTGGTGCTCGTGACCGCGCTTGAAACCCGGGAGGACAAAGAGCGGGGGATTGAGGTGGGTGCCAACGCGTATATCGTCAAGTCGAGCTTCGACCAGTCGAACCTGCTGGAGATCATCCGGCGGCTGTTATAGGCGGGGGTGGGGGGATAGGGGTTGGGAAGAGATAGGAGTTGGGGAGAGGTAGGCGGGGCATGGCAGAAGCGCAGCAGCGCTCGCCAAGAATAGGCAGGGAGGAAGAGATCGAATGCTAGAGTACCGCACTGACTCTACGACAAATTCCCAGCTTCGACCCGTTTCTGCTTCATCTCCACCCCCTGTCCCCCAACCCCCTACCCCCGTTTCTCAGGTGCGTGTGGTAGTGGCGGAAGACTCACCGGTCACGCTGGAGTACCTGGTCTACATACTCAGCCAGGACCCCGCACTCCAGGTCGTGGGTACGGCCCGGAACGGGCTGGAGGCCGCCGAGCAAGCCGCGCGCCTCAAGCCCGACGTCATTCTGATGGATGTTCACATGCCCCGAATGAACGGCTACGAGGCGACCCGCCAGATCATGGAGCGTGTCCCCACCCCCATCGTGCTGGCTAGCGCCAGCTTCACCCAGGACGAAATGGCCATGACCTTTGAGGGCCTTAAGGCCGGGGCCCTGACGGTGGTCGAAAAACCCGCTGGCTTGGCGCATCCCGACCATGCGGAGACCACCCGACGGCTTGTGGAGTCGGTGAAGCTCATGGCGGAGGTGAAGGTGGTCCGACGCTGGCCGAAGCGAGGGCTCCCGGGTCCGCCCTCCCCTTCCCCTGGCCAACCGGACCAGAGAATCCAGCTCATCGCCATCGGCGCCTCCACGGGTGGGCCGGCGGCCATCGCGGAGATCCTGCGAGAGCTGCCAGCTGACCTCGGAGCCCCCATCCTGGTCGTGCAGCATATTACGCCCGGGTTCACCGCGGGACTGGTCGAGTGGCTCGGTCAGGGGACCGGGCTCAGCGTGAAGCTGGCGGAGCGGGGAGAGGCGGTGCGGGCTGGAACGATCTATCTGGCCCCGGATGGCTCGCAGATGGAGATCATGAAGGATGGCCGCATCCGGTTGACGCAGGAATCGGCGGAGGGAGGCTTCTGCCCCTCGGTCTCCCACCTCTTTCAGTCCGTGGCGGCGGCCTTCGGCCCGTCGGCTATGGGCATCCTTCTCACCGGCATGGGCCGGGATGGTGCCACCGGTCTCCTGCGGCTCAAGGAGGCGCGTGGGGTGACCATCGCCCAGGATGAAGAGAGCAGCGTGGTCTTTGGCATGCCAGGAGAGGCGATTCGCCTGGGAGCGGCGGAGTATGTCCTGCCCCCCAGACAGATCGCGCGCAGGATCTGCGACCTGGTGCAGTGCGGAGAGGAGGTTGGAGCGTATGGGACGAAGAATCCTCGTCGTCGAGGATAGCCGGACCCAGGCAGCCCGCGTCCGCTTCCTCCTGGAGGAGGAAGGTTATAGCGTTGAGGTGGCACGCAATGGCCGGGAGGGCCTCGAGCGTGTCCGATCGAACCCACCCGACCTCATCATCTCCGATGTGGTTATGCCCGAGATGGATGGGTACGCCTTCTGCCACGCGGTCAAGTCATGCAAGGAGATGGGGCGGATCCCGTTCGTCCTCCTCACCCAGCAACAGGCGCCTGAGGATATCCTCCTGGGCCTGGAGCGGGGGGCCGATAACTTCATCACGAAGCCATTTGAGAATGACTACCTTCTCGAACGCATTCGGCGGATTTTCGAGCACCTGGAGTTCCGACAGCAAGGGGCGCAAGAAACCGAGTTTACCATGCGGGTGGGTGAGCGAGAGATCGCCGTCAACGCCGACAAGCAGCAAATCTTCGAGCTCCTCTTCTCGACCTTTGAGGAATTGAACCGGGTGAACGCCCAGCTCGCCGAGTCCCAGCGCATCGTGGCCGACTACGCCAGGACCCTGGAAGCCAGGGTACAGGAACGTACGCAGGCGTTACAGGAGACCAATCGCCGCCTGGAGTCTATGCGGGAGCAGATCGCGCAACAGTCGCAGCAACTTTGGCAGGCCGCCAGGCTGGCGACGATGGGAGAATTGGCGGCGAGTATTGCACACGAGCTGAATAATCCGCTCGCCACCGTGAGCCTGCGGATCGAGTCGCTCCTTGCGGACGCGGACGATCCGGCTCAGCAAGCCCTGGGGGCGATCGCCGAAGAGGTCGATCGGATGGGGAATCTCGTGGCGAATTTGCTCCAATTCAGTCGCCGCAGCCATCAACAGGTGTCCACCGTGGATGTACAGGCTGAGATCCAGGGCACGTTGGAGCTGATTCACTACCACCTGCGCAACCACCAGATCACCGTGCGACAGGAATGCGCCAGGGACGTCCCGATGGTCCATGCGGACCGTCAGCACCTGCGGCAGCTGTTCCTCAATCTGTTCACCAATGCCGCCGACGCCATGCCGCAGGGTGGAACCTTGACGATTCGGGTGGACAAAGCCGGGCCCGCCGCACCTGCTCAGGTGATGATCGACGTGTCCGACACCGGAGTCGGCATTGCAGCGGAGGACTTGCCGAAGGTCCTGGAGCCGTTCTTCACGACGAAACCCGAAGGAAAGGGAACAGGCCTGGGCCTGCCGATCTGCCGTCGCATCGCCCAGGAGCATGGGGGAACGCTCGAGGTCTCAAGCGACGTGGGGAAAGGAACGACGGTGCGGATCACTTTCCCCTCCGCCAGTGCAGCCAAAACAGAGCTGTTTGAAGAGATATGAGGCTCGATGGAGGAATCACGCATGATGTATAGTGCCAGCGCAGCCGAAACCTTGTACCCCGGAAGCCCCGTGTCCAGGCTGGGTCGCGTTATGATCGTCGATGATGAGATCAGTCTCATGACTGCGCTCTGCGAAGCCCTGTCTAAGCGAGGCTATGACGCGGTAGGGTTCACATCCGGTGTGGAGGCGCTGGAGGCGCTGAAAGGTCACCCCTTTGATTTGCTGCTCACAGATCTCATGATGCCCGAGATGGATGGCGTCACGCTGCTACGAGCGGCGCTGGATATCGACCCACAGCTGGTGGGCCTGATGATGACAGGGCAAGGCACGGTACAAACGGCGGTGGAGGCCATGAAGGCTGGCGCGTTCGATTACGTGCTCAAACCCTTTAAATTGCAAATCCTCTTGCCGACCTTATCCCGCGCGATGGATGTGCGCCGGCTGCGGCAGGAAAACCTCCAGCTACGCGAGACAGTGGCGATGTATGAACTGACCCAGGCCATTGCGCACACGCTGGACTTCAATACCATCTTGCACAAGATCGCCGATGCCGCCATACAACAGTGTGAGGCGGATGAAGCGTCCATCATGTTGCCGACCAGCGCGGGAAACGAATTTTATCTCGCTGCCGTGCGGGGCGAGCATCATGCGGGTCTCCTGGGGGAGCGCGTGCCGCGCGAACAGGGCATCGCCGGCTGGGTTGACCGCCAGCGGCAACCCTTGCTGCTAGAGGGCGAGGTGCGTGATCCCCGTTTTGCGCCCACTCACCCGCGTTCGGACATCCTTTCAGCCATTGCGCTCCCGCTCGAAGTGGGCGGGCGACTCGTGGGGATTCTGAACGTCAACGCAACGCAGCGCCGGCCCTTCAACCTGGGGCAGATCAAAGCCCTGCGCTTCATCGCCAACAGCGCCAGCAGCGCCCTGGAGGCCGCGCGCTTGCATGCAGAGGTGCAACAAGCGGAAGCGAAATATCGCTCGATTTTCGAGCAAGCGATTGAAGGCATTTTCCAGACGACCCTCGACGGGCGCTTCATCACCGTCAACCCGGCCATGGCACACCTGCTGGGATACGACTCGTGTGAGGAGCTGAAGGCCGCCATTACGAGCATCGACCAGCAATTGTATGTGGATTCCGGGGAGCGTACCGCATTCCAGCACCTGCTCGCCGAACGCGGTGTCGTGCGGGCGTTCGAAGCACGGCTCGCGCGCAAAGATGGTACCCCGATCTGGGCATCCATCGGCGCGCGCATAGTCCACGATTCCGTCGGGACGCCGCTCTCCATCGAAGGAACCGCCGAGGACATCAGCGAGCGCAGGAGGATCGAAGAGGAGCTCAAGCGTCAACAAGAGACCTTGTACCAGGCCGAGAAGTTAGCCACGATGGGGCAGCTTCTGGCGGGGGTGGCGCACGAGCTGAACAACCCCTTATCGGTCGTGCTCGGCCAGAGTGATCTCCTGCGGGAGCTCGTGACAGACCCCACGATTGCGACGCGGGCGGAAAAGATCAATCAGGCGGCGAGTCGTTGTGCGCGCATCGTGAAAAATTTCCTGGCGTTGGCCCGCCAACACCCGCCGGAACGTCTTACCGTCAAGCTCAATCAGATCATGCGGGAGGCCGTCGAGCTGTTGGCCTACCCCCTGCGCGTGGATGGCGTGGACATCTGCTTTGACCTGGCGCCAGATCTCCCCGCCTTCGCAGGGGATCCGCATCAACTGCATCAGGTGGTGGTGAACCTGGTCTCGAACGCCCAGCAGGCGATGCATGATCTGCCCCCGCCCCGCCGGCTGACCATCCAGACCCGGTCTGGACCGGCGCCGGGTCGGATCACCCTCAGCCTTGCGGACACAGGCCCTGGGATTCCGCAGGAGCTCCAGGCGAAGATTTTCGAACCGTTTTTCACCACCAAGCCCCAGGGCGTTGGGACCGGCCTGGGGTTGTCTCTGTGCCAGGGGATCATCGAGGGGCATGGGGGGGTGATCCGGGTCGAGAGTCAGCCCGGAGAGGGAGCTATCTTCCGCATCGAGTTACCGGTGAATGCTCCACTTGAAGTCTTGCCCAAGGCCCAAACGCCCGAAGCCCTTCCAACGATCGGGGGAAAGACAATTCTGGTGGTGGATGATGAAGTGGAGACCGTCAGGGTGCTGGCCGAGATCATCTCACTCGATAATCGTCAGGTCGAGATAGCGGCCAACGGGCTCATGGCATTGGATCTACTGCGAGAGCGAGCGTATGACCTGATCCTCTGCGATCTCAGGATGCCGGGACTTGACGGCCCCGGCCTCTATCAACGGCTGGAGCGGGAGTATCCGGGGATGTGCCGGAAGGTGATCTTCCTCACAGGGGACACGCTGAGCGCAGAGACCAGGCACCTGCTGGAACGGGGTGCGGCTGCCATGCTGCGCAAACCTTTTTCGTTCGACGATGTCCATCAGATTGTTCAGCGGACCCTACAGGGTTCGGGGGATGGGGAGGACCTCGGCAAAAGCACGGAGGCTCATGCAGAGGAGACGGCCGGGGACAAGTAGGGAAAGGCTACGGCACCCACCCGGGTCGGAGGACCCGGCTTCGTGCCCGTTTCCCATGGCCCCACGCCGGTTCCGATCGAGAAGCCCGCACACAAGAAGGCGGCTCAGGATGACACGGATCGCATGCGACTCGCAGAGGATCATACCCTGGTACACTACGCCATTCGGATGGGACTGGTGATGCTGGACAAATGAGGGGCAGCGCGACAGGGTATTTTGAGCAGCTCAGGTCTTTTGCCCCGCCCGTGGCAGTCGTTACCCCGCCGCCAAAACATCGCCATGGCCGGGTTATGGAGCGTCGGGGGGATGCAAGATGAAGTATCTCTATTGTCTGGTGCGCGGCGAGGGGGAGTGCCGTGGATTCCCTGCCGGCATGCGTGGGATGGCGATCCACCCCATCGGGGTAGCGGCGATCACCGCGCTGGTCAGCGACGTCATGCCCGGGGGAGCCAACCGCACGGTGGAGAATGCCCTGGCGCAGCATGAGGTGGTCAGCCATGCCCTGGCTTGTTTCCCTGCGGTGCTTCCCTGCCGCTTTGGCACGGTGGTGCGGGACGATGCGGAGGTTGTGCGGTTGCTGGCCACGCGCTATCCCAGGCTCAACGCCTGCCTGGATACTGTCCAGGGCAAGGTCGAGGTGGGCATCCGAGCGCTCCTTGAGGAAAGGGACTCAGAGGAATCCGGACCGGTGGCAAGCTGTGTTCGGCAGGGCCGCACGCCGGGGGAGCGTTACCTGCTCGGGAAAACCAGTCAGTACCGCGAATCTCTGGCACTCGAGGAGCAGGCAACGCGCCTGACGCGTGCGCTGCAGGAGGCCACCTCCCCCTGTGTGGAGGCGATCAAGGTCGAGCGAAGCTCCCTGAGGAAAGGGTTGTTGCTGACCCTGTGCTGTCTCGTGGACCGCGGCAACCTGACTCCCTTCAAGCAAGGCTATGCGCTGTGGGGCCGCCGATACCCACGGGTGCGGTTGTTATTGACGGGCCCCTGGGCGCCGTACAGCTTTGTCGATGTCCACCTGACGGAGCAAGGGGAGGATATCGCGATTGGAAATCGTGGGACCAGATAGCCGCAAATCCCCAACCTCTCACCTGCCGCTCACTTCTGCTGCGTGAGGAACTGGCCAGGGAGGAAAGAAACAGTGTCACGCGACCTTGTCGGGGGACCATCGTTTCAAGACATTGTGGATGTGTTACCCGCGGCCCTTGTGGTCCTCGATGCAGAGCAGAAGGTCGTTATGGCCAACCGGAGCTTTTCTTCCCTGTTCATGCCGCAGGAGTGCAAGAGGGGGATGTTCTTCCATGAATTCCTCCCCCATGAGGGACTTCAAAGGCAACTCTGGGAAGTGACACGCGAGGGTGGGCAGAGGCAGGTTGAACTGCACCTGTTTCGGCCACTGGGCGTCATCAAGGCCATTAAGGCGACGGTGATTGGCATACACACGCAAGGGACAGCTGGCCGCTACTGCCTGGTCCTCTTGGAGGATATCAGTGAGCGCATCCGGATGGAGCAGCAACTGGTGCAGTCGGAAAAACTCGCCGCCATGGGGGAGTTGGCGGCCAGCGTCGCGCACGAGCTCGGCAACCCTTTAAGCGCCATGAGCGCAACCCTGCAGTACATGCAACAGCGCTTGCATCGGACGAATGCCTTGCTGGCCGAGGAGCTGGAGGTCATTCTCGACAATGTCAGCCGCATGCACGAGCTCTTAAAGAGCCTGGCGGAATTCACCGGGCCGGAGCGACCCTATGTGACACGCGACGACATTCAGCGCGGCCTGTCGCAGGTGCTGACCCTCGTGGCCAAAGAGGCGGAAGGGCGAAAGGTGAGCGTGGAGACCGCTTTCGAGCCGATCTTGCCCTTATACAGGGCCGATCACCGGAAACTCAAGCAGGTCTTCTTAAACCTCCTGAAAAATGCCCTGGAAGCGATGCCAGAAGGCGGAAGGCTTGCGGTCAGGGTGAAGCTCGTCGGGGCAGCCGCGTCCGCGAAGAAGGCCTGTCTCGCCATCGAGGTCAGCGACACCGGTGTTGGCATCCGCGACGCGGAGATAGACACTGTTTTTCGACCCTTTTATTCCACCAAGAGCGGCGGCAGGGGCCTGGGGTTGCCCTTTTGCCGCCGCGTCATCGAGGAGCACGGCGGCGAGATGAGCATCCACAGTCAGTGGGGGAAGGGCACCACTGTCGCCATCCGGCTTCCCATCGCACCTGAAGGGGAGGAAGATGGAGCAGCGCAAGACCATCCTGGTGATCGATGACGATGAAGGGATCAACAGGGTCCTGGCCCATATGCTGGGGGATGACTACCAGGTGGAGGTGGCAGCCTCCGGGGAAGCGGGCTTGAAGCGCGTCGAAGACGTCCGGCCGCACCTGGTGCTGCTGGATCTGCATATGCCGAGGATGGGCGGCCTGGCGGTGCTGCGGCGGCTGCGGGAGACGTGGCCAGACATCCCGGTGGTGATGATCACGGCGTACGGCAAGATCGAGTCGGCGGTCCAGGCGATGCGGCTAGGGGCTATCGATTACCTCGAAAAACCCTTTCGTCTCGAGAGCCTCAAGCGCCAGCTGCAGGAATGGTTGTCCCCAGGACCGTGGAGGCTGGCGGAGCCTGTGGCGGGTCGCGAGATCGTGGGGGAAAGCCCGCCAATGCAGGCCGTGTGGCGGCTGATCCAGAAGTTCTCCCCCTCGGATATGACCATTCTGCTGGAGGGAGAGAGCGGCACCGGCAAAGAGCTCTTTGCGCGGGTGATCCATGAGCGGAGCCGACGCCGCCAGGGCCCGTTCGTCCCCATCGATTGTGCGGCACTGCCCGAAGCGGTGGTGGAGAGCGAGATCTTTGGCTATGAAAAAGGGGCCTTCACCGGAGCCACGGAGCGCAAAGCCGGCCGGCTGGAGTGGGCCAACGGGGGTACGCTCTTTCTGGATGAAGTAGCCAATATCCCCTTGACCATCCAGGGCAAGCTGCTGCGGGTCATTCAGGAATTGAAGCTCTCCCCTGTGGGGGCCCGAGGGCCCACCTGCATCGATCTCGATGTGAGAATCATCGCAGCCAGCAATCGGCCGCTGAGTGCGTTGGTCCACAGCGGCCAGTTTCGCGACGATCTGTACTATCGCCTCAGCGCCGTGACGGTGCACCTCCCGCCATTACGGCAGCGCGCCGGCGACATCGAGCGCCTGGCGCGCCATTTTCTGGCGTCCTATGGTGCGCGCTCTGGGAAATCCGAGGTCAGGCTTGCCCCGGAGACCCTGGACCTCCTCACTGGCTATCCCTGGCCGGGCAATGTGCGAGAGCTCGAAAATACCATCAAGTCAGCGGTCTTGCTGGCCGATGACATCATCCTCCCCACGCATGTGCCGAACCTGCTACAGCCAGCGCGGGTCTCGCCGGCGCAAAGGGGAGAGGAGGGCAGCGACCTCCGGCTCGAGGTGGGTCTCAATCTCGGTATGGAGGAGCGCCTGGATCTGAAGGCGTTCAGGGGCAGCGTGGCCGAAGCGGCGGAAAAAGAGCTGATGGCCAGGGTGCTCCGGGAGGGCAAGCTCAAAAAGTCGCAATTGGCGGCGTTCCTGAGCATCGATCCGAAAACCCTGCGATCCAAGCTGAAAAAGTTCGGTCTCGATCATTAAGAAAGGTAGCATGGCAGCAAAGATCCTGGTGGTAGACGATCAGGCCAACATGTGCTGGATCCTGTCGAAGGTTCTGGCGGAGGCTGGGTTTGCGGTCGCAACGGCTCAGACCGGCAAAGACGCCCTGGCGATTGTGGCCGAGGGGGAGGTTATGGCGGCCATCATCGATTACCGGTTGCCCGATATGACCGGTATCCAGCTCCTGGCGCGTATCCATGACAACCACACGCGCCTCCCGGCCTTCCTCATCACCTCCTATGGCTCCAAGGCGCTCCGACAGGAGGCGCTGCAGGCGGGCTTTGCCGGATATTTTGATAAGCCTTTTCACAATCAGACCCTCGTCGCCGCCCTCAGGAGAACCGTCCCCTGACGCAGGGGAACGCATTGCCGAAAACGGGAGACGCCTCCCCGCTTTTCGAGTCATCCAACCTGCTCCCAAAGGCTAACAACGGCGTGAATACTGGCCCCATGTGTTTGGTACGGCTTTTGCCCCTTCACCAGGGATGCCTTTGCGCAAAGGGAACGTTCCACAGAAAGGAGGTGAAGGCGAATGGCTGCAGTGCAGAAGTCCATGGATTCCTCCAGCCTGGCCGAGGTGGTTGACCGCATCCTGGATAAAGGGATCGTCATCGACGCCTGGGCCCACGTGTCGCTGGTCGGGATCGAGGTCTTGTCCATCGAAGCGCGGGTGGTCGTGGCGTCGGTGGATACCTTCCTGAAGTACGCCGAAGCCGTCGGCCTCACGGCTACAGCCACCGCGTAGGGCGGAACGTAAGGCTGTCCAGCGAGCCTCCGTCCGTTGGAGCAGAGTAAGTGCTCCAACGGGCGAAGGCAGCTATCACTGCTAGAGCTGCTCCCCACGCGCCCTCTGGAAGGAGGAGGGTGGGGAGCAGCTGGAAGGGAGGAAGACAGATGGGAAGCTTGGCGGACGCGATGGCGAACGTCGTGCAGCATATCCAAACCGCAGCTGAAAGCCGCCGCACGCACCTTGGCCAGCTGCAGCAAGAGACGACACGGTTCCTGGGGCAATGTCGCGCGGCGGGTCGAGAAAGAGCGGCGGAGTTACGGGAAAGAGCCAGCGAGTTACGGCGACAGCTGGATGGAGCGGGGAGCGCGCGCCTGGCAGCGGAGAAAGCGCGTCAGGCTGAGGCGCAACAGTTCATCGGCAGCACCCGCGACGCCGTGCGCAGGATCGGCGTGAGTGTCAGTGAACTGCGATCGGATGCCCACAATCTCGTGCAACGGTTCACGCTGGAACACCGAGATATGGCACGGACCTTGAGCAGCACGCTGGCTGCAGAGACCAGCGCCCGGCTTGGGGCCTCCCGCCAAGGGATACGGGAAAGGCGGGGGCGGATGAACGCGCTGCGTGCCCAACTGCGGGCCGATGCTCGAACTCTCCATGCCAGCCTGCGCCAGGTCAACACCGCTCGCCGGCAAGCGGCACGACAAATGCTGGATGAGTTGGCGGCCGATATCCGCCAGGCCAGCAGGACCTGGAGGGGGGAGCTAAAAAAAAAAGAGCCTCCTAGCCTAGGGGAGGTCACGACGGGGGCAACGGAGGCGATCGCGGAGGTCGCAGCCGCTACCGTACCCGTGCAGGAACCGCCTGGTGAGGTGACGGTCGAGGAACCGAGGAGTGAGGGGGCGGTCGAGGAAGAGCCGGGTGAGGTGACGGCCCAGGAACCGAGGGGTGAGGGAGCGGTCGAGGAAGAACAGGCTCTTCGAGTCGCTGCCAGGGCAGAAAGAGTCTTGGCCGTTATCCAGGCTCATCCCGACGGCATCAGGCTGGTGGAGATCGGCAATGAGATGGGAGTCGATTGGCGGGGCCTTATCGCGGTGGTCAGAGTCCTCATGGACGAGGGCAAAGTGGAGAAGATCGATGATGTGTATTATCCCGCTCAACGCTGACGAGAAGGGGAGCGATGATGAAAGGCGACACACACACTGTCCTGCGGGTCCAGCCCCGGGAGGATTTTGTGCACACCGCGGCGGTAGAGGCCCTCGCCACACGCGCCCTCGCTTACCTTGAGGTGGGCTACCCCGTGCACCTC
>Ga0114945_10002179_pt1 | contig 11619 bp, 18 predicted proteins | sample OV2TP3_FD_87194 | JGI IMG/M metagenome (GOLD analysis project Ga0114945, IMG submission 87194) | Hot spring microbial communities from Beatty, Nevada to study Microbial Dark Matter (Phase II) - OV2 TP3 | ecosystem: Environmental > Aquatic > Thermal springs > Hot (42-90C) | place: USA: Beatty... | reverse complement strand
TCGTAACCGAAAACGAACTTAACAAGAATTAGGCGGTTCGGAACGACCGCTTCGCTATTTTGCCAAGCAAAATTCGTTCCTCTCCCAAATTTTTGCCAGCTCTGAGAATTTCTCCAGCTCTATCGGATTTTTCCAGCTCGTCGCTTCGCTCCAGAGGGAAAAATCCTCACGAGGTCGAAATTCTCGAGGGCAAAAACTTCGCCTAATTCTATAAGTTAAGTTCAATAATTTTTAGTGGCTAAACGACTGATAGGGGGACATTTCGACGGACGAAACGAGGGGGTGGGGCGGACGACAATTTAAAAACATTTATATAATTCAATCTTACTATAATTTATAAGATGGTTATAAGACTACAAAAAACTTTTATTAATTTAACATTGGGAACGATTATTCTATTATTATTTGCTCAATCTGTTTTAGCCGAATCGACGAGTTCAAGTACATCTACTCCTTTTGGAGGAATAGGCATAATTCTTACAATAATTATGATTTATCAAATTAGTAAATCTGAAAAAATTGCTATTAAAGAATCTGATGATAAACGTATAGGCGTTGCAGGATGGCTTCTTTTTTTCATAGGATTAATGGTTATTAGTGGTTTTATTGTTATTTTAAGGATCATCAGCGATATAATTCAATTAATCATATATGATCCCTCATCATTCTTATCATTCACGTTTGTATTTACAGAATTTTTGGATTTAATTTCTGGTGTTGCGTCAATTGTTGCTGCATATTACCTTTGGAAAATAAAGTCAGGAGCAAGATGGTTGGCAATAGGGGTATTAGTTTTTGATATCTTGGTTGTCGGAGTAAATTGGTTAGTTTCTGTAGATGAGTTATACCTTGCTTTATCATTTTTGACTCTCTTTTGGGATATAATTATGATAATATATTTCATAACATCTCGTAGAGTAAAAAATACCTACCTCAAAAATGCAAAAATACCTAAAACACCAGCAAGTTCAAATAAAACTGTAATCGGTTGGATTGTCTTTCAAGCGGTAATGGGAATTATAATATTTGCAGTATTTCAATTTGTTGCTTGGGCAGAAATGGCTGAATTTAATGAAGATAAACAATGTACTGATTATTGTGACCAATATCGGGAAACTGAAAGTTATTTCTTTGGTTACGATGAAGAAAGTGGTGGACTACTTTGTCAGTGTCAAACCACATAGGAAGTAATCGCAAGCACAAATTTTCCAACTAAATCTACTTCGTAAAATAGTTCTTTAATGCATTATAGAGTTTAATCAGTAGGTCATAAATCAGTAGCAGTGATGCAATTTGCATAATCAATGCAATAATCGTTACAAAACCTGCAAGTGGTTTGGTTGCATCTGACAATGGGATTATCGTTTGAATAAGCATAATTTGAACATCTTCTTTTGATGGGACTTTGTAAGCAATCAAGATAAACTCAATAATTAATGCAAACAAATATCGAACCCATGAGGGAACTTTAATAGTTGTGTACTGATTACTCATTCTATTTTTTGTTGCAGGACCTTTCATCACATTAAAAGCACTCTGTTTAGAATACCCTTTATTCATAAGCTTGCCCATGCCACGATTAAAGCTTTTCTTTCTCACATTGAATGGATGAACTATCAAGATTATAAATTTCCTCCTTATATTCCAAAATGTTTTAAGCAAAATATAAATACTCGAGATTGTAGTCAGATATTAATGGCAGGTAAATACTATGTAGATACAGCGATATGGAGAGACATTCACGAAAATAGAAAAGATAAGAATAAACAACTTGGAGAATTGGCATTTGAATCTTTCAAGAAAATACGGACAAATAAAGAGAAAATAATTTATTCAGATTTTGTTGTTGAGGAATTATCACACGCTTACGATAAGCAGACTATTAACAAACTCTTTAAAGGTGTATCAGAAGCCCTAGAGAAAGTTGAAATCAATGAAGTGCAATTAAAAGAGGCTGCTGATTTGTCCAAAAAACTAAACATTCCTTTTGGCGATGCAATTCATGGGGTACTAGCAAGAGATAATAGTGCAGTTATGGTAACAAGAGATAGGCATTTTAGAAAGTTAAAAGATAAAATCACTATCAAAAAGCCAGAAGAGTTAATTTAGCTTAATCCCAAACTTTTTAGCATATTCGCTGGCAACCCTATCTCTAATCTTATGTAATTCCTTATCGCTTATTTTCTTTTTTGCAGCACCTTTAAAAGCTACTAGATGCTGTAAAACAACATCTTTTTCTATTGCATTAAGTTTTTCCCTAACAGACTCTCTAATAAACTCTGTTCTGTTGCTGAAATGCAAAGGTTTTAAGATTGCATCTATCTTCTTTACAACATCTTCCTGAAGTTTGAAAGTTATAGTTTCCATCGTAATATACACGTAATACAATGTAATATTTAAATCTTTCTATTTTACTTCCACCCTCAACGAATGAAACGACTAAAACAAAAAACTAAAACGGGATTTGGGGGCTAAATATCGTAGGCTGTTAAGTTAAAAGGACATTTATAAGATTCTCAAATAAATTTTTTTCATTTGAGTTTATCAAAGAAAAGTTTAAATATAGTAAACCTTTTTACTATCTATAGCGAAGTTTGACTATGTTGTGAAACATAGCTTGGCTTAAAAAAGCCTGTTCCAGAAAGGAACTTACGAAATAACTGACTTCTAAACTAAATGTGTAGATAGACACTATAAAAACGCTACCGAAAAAGGTAGGGAGGTAAAATAAAATGGCAAATGATGCATACCTAAACATAAGGCAATGTATAGATGCTACAACTGTAGAGGTTAAAATTGCTGTAGCGGCGTTGGCTTACCAACTTGGGAAAGATAAGGCGTTTAATTCTAAAGAGGAGAAGGAAGAATAATCCTCTTTTTTTATTTTTTTTTGATTTATGCCCTTCTAACTTAACAGCACGAAATATAAAATATAGTAGAATTTATATTGAGTAAGTTAAAGTAAACAAATAATAAACGTAGGGGGTCAATTTGAAACAATTATTTGTTTTGGGTATATTTGTGGTATTATTATTTTTAATAGGGTGTACAGAGAATACTATTCAAACTTCTCTTACTCCGCAGGAAAATAAAGTTGTTGATGTTCAAAAAACTATTCCCAATAAAGAAAATCCAAATTTGACAAAAAAAGAGGAATCTCCAGTAATTCTAAAAGAAGAACCGCCGATAACAACTCCTCCAATTTTGACAAAACAAGAGCCCATACTTCCTAAAGAGAGTTCATTAAAGGAAAATACATTATCATTTACCTCTTTTATTGAAGAATCGTTAGATAAATACACATCTATTGAGACGAAAATTTATCAGGGTATAAACGACTTTTCTTCTAATAAAAATACATAAGAAGAGTTGTGCATTTCATTAAATTCTCAGAAAGATGCCAGTAAAGAATTATACCTAAAATTTTTGGAAAAGAGGTATACTAATCCAATGTTATTCAAAATAGAATTAGATAACATCAAAGAGAGTGTTTCAGAAAATCTTAAACAATTTAGTGGTTTACTTGATAAAGATGTTTCCTCTTTTTGCTCTAGTCAAGGTTCTATCCTATTACTTAATAAAATTAATGATAATCTTCTCACATATACATTGAGATTTCGTGAAACAATTTCATCTTTAAATAATATAAAACAACACATTTCTAATAATAAAAATCCTTCTGTTCCGAACATAGCCCATGTAGGAGATAGCATAGAAAAAGGTGGAATTAAAGTTACTTTAAATAAAGTTACTAAAAATTATTTATCATGGCAATGTTCTTATAACGAATTAATAGATAGATTAAGAGATAGTGATGTTTTTACAGATGAAGAAAGGAAAGATATTCAAAAATACCAGAGTTCTATTTCTTCTTCCGGCACGTTGCGGGAGCAATTGATAGAAGAATTAAATAAAAAATATGGTAATAGGGTAGGAAGTGAAGATCTAAAATTTTTATATGTTGACTGGAGTTATGAAGTCACTAATCAAAAATTAGCAAAGGAAAATTTAGCAACTCGTCTTCGGGAGAGAAAATGGGCTTTGCAAGAAATATATCGTAGTGTTGGGTCGGTTTATACTGGAACTGTAGGATATAATGATATTAATACAGTTTCATTGTATAAAGAAAATTTACCAAGTTTTGATCCAAGTGAGTATTATGATTATTCATACCTTGGTGGTACTTCTTTCAGTAATCAGGAATTAGATGGGGTTAATTCAGGGGAAATTAAAGTGATTATTTATTTTTCAAATTGTGTGGGAAACAGTGCAATAAATATACAGCACACTGAGCAGGGTTTAATATGCGATAATGCTTACATTTTTACAGTTAATTTAGACGACTAGGTGAGGTTATATGGTAAAAGAAATAAAGTGTAAATGCAACCAATGCGGGAAAGTTTGGCATTATCTGCCTAATGAAGAAAGTTCCATAAAAACCCAGCAAGTAGGTAATGCTATGGTGGGAGTAGGTATGTGTTGCTCACCACTTGGACCACTTTATTCCAACAAGTCCCTTGATTTAGCAAGACAAGCTAATAAATTCAAAAAATGCCCTGAATGTGGCTCATCAGACATCACTAAAAAAACAATAGAATATGAGCAAAAATAACCCATTAGTCCAATCATCAATTTATCTAATTGTCAACTTGCATCAAAAAAGGCTATCCCCTTATCGCAATAAGAAGGGATACAGTTGCAGATTTTATCCTTCATGCTCTAATTATGGGGTTTTAGCTTTGAAAAAGTATGGTTTCTTTAAGGGATGGCTAAAAACAATCAATCGCATTTTAAGATGCAACCCAAAAAACTTCAAATCATGTGTGGACTATCCTTGATTAGTCATTTAAAGTACATTCTAAAAATCTTAATACAAAAAGTAGTTTAATTGACCATTGTTCAGATCCATAGTTGGGATTAATCCCATGCAAAACGTTATTTCTAAATGTCCAGAGTTGATTTTTCCTTTTAGTTCTATATTTAGTTTTTTTATCAACAAATTCGACAAATTCATTAGATAGCATCTGATACGTTGATTGTAAATATTTAGATATATTTTTAAAGTTTGCATTAGAATTAGTTCCCTTAATTTTGCCCCTTTTCACTATTTTCTTTTTAATTCCATAAGTGTAAAATGACCCATCAATTACAATAATAAGCAATGGAATAGAAACTAAAAAGTCCTTTTCAATATGGGCTTTCAATCCACGTTTAAGTATTTCTTTGTAGGGTTTAATATATTTATTTTTGGTTAAAAAATCAGTATAATCATCCAAATGTTTCATATCATCAAGAAAATCAATAAACTTTTTATTTTGATGGTCATATAGATTAAGAATCGTTAAAGGCAATTTTTGATATAAAATCCATTTATTATTTGATTTCCTAATCTTTGAATCAATTCTTTTCATTTCCTTTGCTCCCTTTTCTATTGCGTCTGATAAAATATTGAATCGCATTTCCAATATTTTCATAGGAAGCGTAATTTTGTTATGTAACTGCGTTAGTTTATTGGTATGGTTAGCCATAATCTGAGTAAGTGAACTTGTTCTTAATATTGTTTGCATGACATTATCATTTATTTTAATCGCTTTTAGAAGATAATCTATATTATTTATAGGAATTTTAGTTATCTTGTTTTCTACCATAATTTAATATTATTTATTTTAAGTATATAAAGTTAGCCCCAACTCCACTAACTAAAAAAACGAACGAAATGCCTCTTTGTCGTCTAAAATATAGCCTCGCTACGCTCGAATTTATGGGTTTACTGCAATTCAAACTTTTCGGACGAAATTTTACCACACTTTGTATGGTAAAAGAATATAACAAGAATTAGGCGGTTCGGAACGACCGCTTCGCTATTTTGCCAAGCAAAATTCGTTCCTCTCCCAAATTTTTGCCAGCTCTGAGAATTTCTCCAGCTCTGCAACGTGTGGGTTGCCTCACGTTACGAGGAGAATTTTTTCGAGGGCGTCCAACTTCGGTTAACGGCATACGTTAGTTTCAATTTTTTCGGGGGCTTTAACTATAAGGGGGGCACACTCTAAAACGAATAATATAAATAGTAGAACTTTTTTAGGTATAAAAATATGAGAGGAGGTCTACTAATTGCAGGGGCTGTAATAATTTTTCTAGGATTTCTTTTAACAGTTACTATTATTGGGGCTATTCTTGGTATTCCATTAATCATTGCAGGAGCTATTGTATTTATTCTAGGATTATTTTTGTCTCCAACCAAACAACAAAATCAAATAATAATCCAACAGCATGTTGGAGACAAACATGTTAAAAGCAAAAAAGAAGATTAAAAACTTATCATTAAATAAATAATTTAAAATTTCATTCTACTATGAGCATTAGAAGAGGTAAGCTGGGGGAGTATAGAATCATTGTAGAATTGTTAAAAAGAGGATATAATGTTTTTGAAGTTGTAGATGATAATGAAGGCATAGACTTTGTAATAAGATTATCAAATGGTAAGTATATAGAAATACAAGCAAAATATAAGAAAGATGGATATTTTAATCAATTCTATATGAGGAGAGAGTCAAGGGATAATTATTTCTTTATATTCTATTGGGTTGATGAAGATCATTTTTAGATAATTCCATCAAAGGACATTAAGGAAAAGGCACGTTACCAACAAGATGGTGTGTGGAAAAATATCTATACAATAGACCTAACAAGTGGTGTTCAAAGGGAAATTTTTAAAGATTACAAAGACAAGTGGGAATTATTAGAAAGAGAAGTTGAAAGGGAGGCAAAGGAGTAAAAATTATACGACAGCCTCACAAACCAATTCAGAGTTAGGCAATTTTTGGTTTATCTGTTGAGAAATAATTGGGTTCTTTTCAACAATCTTATTTCTTATTTTAATTTGGAATACTAATCTAATTTCTATTATATTTTCGTGCACATTTATAGTAAATTGCCAATTTGGAATTTGTAACAGGCTTTTCTTATCAATATTCAGGTATTCAGAAGCATCAAACATTTGAATTCCAGTTAGAAAACCCTCTTTGTCTACATCTACTACTAAATTATCTAATAACTCAATAGATTTAACATACTCCCTATCTTTAGTTTTAAAGAATAGGATATCATGTTTGTAATCATAATCAACTTCCCCCTTACCTTCTAATTTTTTTCCTGTCATTTTTATAATCTTGGTACTTGAGTTTTATCTGGTAAATAAAATGTAACTATCTCGATTTTATTTGGTTGAATGTCAAGCATTAATCTTAAAACTTCATTTTTGCTATAATCGTAAAATACTGCATAATTTCCATTAAACTGTATACCAACTAATATCGGTATTTTCGCTAATAAATACTCTTTAAGTACTGATTCTTTAAAAATCTTTCTCTGTTGTTCATTCAAACGAAAAAATGTATGGTCAGTAGTATTAATTTGTTCTTCAGTATAACTTTTAATAATGTCAAGAAAAATCTCTACTTCCACCTTCTTTTCTATTCTATGTCCTTTTACCATTATAACACCCAAACTAAGCCATAATTTAAAGATTTTTCCCTTAAAAGAGCCCCGATTCTTTACGATTTTTGAGAGTGTGCCCCTTAACGTAATTCTTTATTGCTCACCTTGTTCGCCAGATAGAAACGAGCCCCCGAAAAAACTTTGCTTTACAGCAACCACGTTGCACTTTACTTCGTAAGGGCGTATAACAGGAATGCCATACGTTAGTTGCAATTTGAGGTTGGGCTAAAAAATAGTCTCACAACTAGTTGCTCAAAGAATTTATAGAAAACTGAAAGATTTATTGTGTTGCTTCTCTCAATAAAATTTTATCTAAATCTGAAATTTTAACAGTACCTTGATTAAGTTCTCTATCTTTGCTAGATGTTCAATTGCTAATTCTGGCCTTATTCCATCATATGCAGTGACTAATTCTAAACCAGTAGTTCTAAATCCTTCATATCTTTCTTAACATCTCCATAACTTTTCTACCGTTAATCTTTCCTCTAAATTTATTCATAATTAAACCCATATAAGCATTATGCGATAGTCCTGGCTTCTCTTTTATAATTTTATTTATTTCTTTCTTCAATTCTTCATCTGAAATTTTTCTGAATTTGGAGATATCAATCTTATGACCCTTAGCTATCTCTGCCAATATCTCTATAACAGCCTCTTTACCTATATCTCCATTATCGAAGTGCTTTAACACCATAAAGAAATCTTCTTGAGTAATTCTGTCTGGAGCAATATTTAACCTGGATTTAATCTCCTTTGGTATATCTATTAAAATCTGAGCAGTAATAGAAGGCATTATATTTGGAAATAATTTTTTGTATTCTTCAAGATTTATATCTCTAGCAATAATTTCTTTTGCAAGAGACTCTGAAATATCGTACTCAGATGACACTTCACTTACCTTATCAGATAATAATCTTGGAAGTTTAATTTTCATAAGAAACTCTTCAGTTATTATTATAGGTGGAACATCTGTCTCTGGATATAATCTTGCTGCTCCTGGCATGGGCCTAAGAAAAGATGTTGTACTATCTGGGTTAGCTTTCCTAACCTCATTCTTTAATTTTTCATTTTTACTAATTAGCATATATTGCCTTTCAACCTCTTTCTCAATAACTTTAGGTATACTTTTTAAGTCTTGTACACCCTTTATCTCAACCCTTGCACCTTTTGCAATAGAGACATTAACATCCTGCCTAATTGTCCCTAGTCCCCTTTTTACTTTACCAGTAGAACGAAGTACCATGCCTAAATACTCTGCAACCTCTTTTGCCTGCTCAGGAGAATTTACGCTAGGAGATGTTGCTATTTCTACTAAAGGAATTCCTAATCTATCAAGTCTATAAGTAATTGTATCTTTCTCTTGCTTTATAATCTTAGCAGAGTCCTCTTCAAGACAAATTGCAGGTATCTCGACTTTACCACCCTTGGTTTGAATGAAGCCGTTTCTGGCAATTAGAGCAGTTCTCTGAAAACCAGAAGTATTACTGCCATCAATAACTGTTTTTCTCATCACTTGGATTTCAGAGACCTGCTTTGCATTAAGTAGAAGAGCAACTTCAAGGCCTATTTTTAATGCTTCTATGTTTATACTATGTGGAGGCTCTTCATCTAATTCAACTAAGCATGTTGTGTCATTATAGATTTCATAATTAAAGTTAAGAGATTTCTTTCTTTCATGCAGAGCAGCTATATCAATCTCCCCTGTTTCTCCTGCTACTGCAGTTAACTTTCTTTTTACAGTTTTATCAGGAGCATCATCCCTAAGAAAAGAAGGGCAATTACAGAATAATTTATTGGTATCAAGCTGTTGGTGTATTTCAAGACCTGCTTTTAATCCTAGTGATTTGTAGTCAATATTCATAGACATATACTATATATAGGTTATTTAAGAATTTAATGTTTGTAAGTGATCTTAAAACCTAGTTAAACTCAATAATTTTTTGGGCTAAAACGGATAAGGGCGAGAAAACTTACGACTTTAAAAACGAAAACTTTATACACTAATTACTTTAGAACACTTATAGGGGCGAGAAAACTCGAAAATCAATAAAATGTCAAACTGCGCTCAATGTGGGAAACAAGTAGGATATTTTGGTTCTAAGTCCGATTTCTCTGGAAACTACTTTTGCAGTAATGAATGTAAGAACAAATTTCAAGATAAGGCAAAACAAGAAAAACAAAAAGATGTGGATATGAAATCTAAAGGTATGATTAAAGAAGTTAAATGTAAGTGTAATCAATGTGGAAATGTATGGCATTATCTTGAAGAAGACGAAAAAAAGTTGAAAAGCCAATCCAGAAGCAATGCTATGATCGGTTGCGGAATGTGTTGTAGCCCATTTGGGGCATTATTTTCAAATAAATCACTAGATTTACAAAGAGAAATGGACAAATTGAAAAAATGTCCTAAATGTAATTCAGCTGATGTAACAAAAACTCCCATTTACCATGCAAAGAGAACCTAATTTTCTGGAAAAATTATCAATTTTTTTAATAGTAGAGATTCATCAGAAAAAATTATCTCCAAAATTCAATAGAATTGGCAGTAAATGTAGATTTTGCCCATCTTGCTCTAACTACGGATTAAAGGCAATTGAAAAATATGGGTTTTTTAAAGGTTGGATTAAAACTATTGGAAGAATTCTGAGATGCACTCCTTGGAACAATAATTCTCATGTAGATTATCCTTAAATTTTGGTAAGATGGAAAAAGTCAGAAAAGTATTAACTCAAAGAGAGCTTAGGAGATTGAGAGAAATTCTTAATATAGAAGTGAATAAACCTAAAAATCAAAAATATTATGCAACTCTCTTAATGTATATTGAAGATTTAGGGGAAATATCTTTTCATGAGCATTATCTTTCAATACTCTATTTTATGAAATATTATAGGAGGAGATTAGACTCGCAAATTAAGAACAAACTTCGAAAAGCATATGAAAACCGGACTTTAGATTTTGAAATATATCGAAGAGAAGTAAAACAAAAATTTCACAAATATACAAAAAAAGAATTCAAATTATTTCTTGACAAGTCTCAATATTTCTTAAATTTATATAAAAATCCATTTAATCTCAAAAATATGAGAAATAAAGATTATCTTAATAGAGTTTATCTTGGTTTGGGTTTTGAATTCTTATTAAAATCAATTTTTCTTAAGAAAGGTTATGTCATAAATAAAGTTTTTAAAAAGGGATTAAGCCACCCTGTCAAATCAGGGCGAGTAAAGAAAAAAGATTTAGATGCTCCAACTTACGAGCTGGGGTATTTTATTGATTTACTACCAAAAATTAAGCCATCAAAAATAGATCTAAGAGATTTTAACTATTATATTATTTATGGGTTACTTATTGCCCAAAATTGGAGAAACCAAGATATTCACACACCAACTGGTTATTTTTCAATTGATGGTGTCCATACATATTGCATTAAAACAGCATACTACAATCTATATAAAATATTTTTAAAAAAGTTTGAAATTCCAAAATTTCCTAATTAAAAACATCTATCATTTTTTGAAGCCACAACATTTATATATAAGATAATCTTACTAGTAGGATATTCTTATCAAGGAGGCAAGCAAAATGGAAAAACTGGAAATAACAAGCATGAGTTCAAGAGGACAAGTAGTTATACCTTTGGATATAAGGGTACAGCTTGGATTAAAGGAAGGGGAAAAATTTGTTGTTGTTGGTGAAGATGACACAGTTATATTGAAAAAAGTAACTATGCCTTCCTTCAAAAATTTTGATAAACTGTTTCAAAAAACACAGCAGTTTGCAAAAGAGAAAAGTATAACAAAAGCTGATGTTGAAAGTGCCATCAAAAGAGCTAGAAGATGAAAGTAGTTCTGGATACGAATATATTTGTTTCAGGTATCTTTTGGAAATGTAGCTCCAATAATGTCATAACCAATTGGAAAGAAGGAAAATTTTCTCTAGTTACTTCTTTGGAAGCAATTTCAGAAATAATAAAAGTTCTCAAAGACTTTAAACATCGGAATTCCACTATTCTTTGAATAGTGGTTTAGTAAACTAAACCAATACATTGCTGGAATTCCGAGTGTGCTCAAATGTCGGAAATTATAAATTTCCGAACACCCCGAAAATGCCGTGCATTTTCGA
>Ga0114945_10002178_pt1 | contig 11625 bp, 9 predicted proteins | sample OV2TP3_FD_87194 | JGI IMG/M metagenome (GOLD analysis project Ga0114945, IMG submission 87194) | Hot spring microbial communities from Beatty, Nevada to study Microbial Dark Matter (Phase II) - OV2 TP3 | ecosystem: Environmental > Aquatic > Thermal springs > Hot (42-90C) | place: USA: Beatty... | reverse complement strand
CGGAACTTCTCAGCGGTACAATCTGACATCGGCGGACTCCTCGTTGAAATCAACCTAAGCAATTGACTCAACGTTTGAATCCGGAATCCGCCGACCTCACCTCATGAAATATTCAGGCTAGTCGTCCTTCGACCTCAGCGACTGCCAGAGGTCGACCACCATCATCGCCAGGCCGGCGAGCATCACCGCGCCGAGGGCGACGTCCTGCATCTTGATGATGTAGGGGAGCAGAAAGGCGAGCATCAGCGCCAATGCCACCGCGCCCGCCAGGAGCTTGATCGCCATCGCCGCCCCCCTCTATCCCGCCTCGACGCGCGCCGCGAGCCAGCGCGCGGTGCGCAGCAGCCGCGCGTCGTCCTCGCGCCGGCCGACCAGCTGCACGCCCAGCGGCAGCCCGTTCGCGCCGTGCATCAGCGGCAGGCTCACGGCGGGCATGCCGCAGAACGTCCACAGCGTGCAGAACGCCGGGTCGCCCGTGGAGGCGAGGCCCTTGGGCGCGGTGCCCGGCGCCGCCGGCGTGAGGATCGCGTCGCAGCGCTCGAAGATTTCGGCGAAGCCCTCGTTGAGCAGCGGCACGCGCGCGAGCGCGCGCTGGTATTCGAGCGCGCTCACTTCGCGCCCGCGCCGCAGCAGCTCGCGCAGCGACTCGCTCAGGCGATCGCGCCCCCGCCGCCACTCGAGGTCGAGGTTGGCGGCCATCTCGGCCTGCATCACGGTGCGGTGCCACTCGAGCACCTCCGCCGCCGATGCCGGCAGCTCGATCTCGAGCACCCGCTCGCCGAGCGACTCGGCCAGCTCGGCGAAGGCCTCGCGCGTCTCGGCGTCGGCGCGCTCCCAGGCCGGCCCCTTGACGAAGGCGAGCAGCGGCGGCAGCGGCGGCTCCTGCGCGGCCACCTCGCGGAAAGGCGGCGTCGCGCGCGGCCTCGTGTCCGGATCCAGCTCGTCCCGGCCCGCGAGCACCTCCATCGCCAGCGCGACATCCTCGATCGAGCGCGCGAAGACGCCGACATGATCGAGCGCGCGCGACAGCTTCATGATGCCGCCGCGCGGCACCAGGCCGTGCGTGGGCTTGAAGCCGTAGACGCCGCAGAACGCCGCCGGCCGGATCACCGAGCCGTTGGTCTGGCTGCCCAGCGCGAGCGGCACCATGCCCGCGGCGACCGCCGCGGCCGAGCCCTGCGAGGAGCCGCCGGGCGTGTGCCCGGGGTTGTGGGGATTGCGCGTCTTGCCGGGGGTGTAGGTCGCGCACTCGGTGGTGACCGTCTTGCCCATGATCACGGCGCCCGCCGCGCGCAGCATCGTCACCACGCTGGCGTCGCGCGCCGGCGTGCGTCCCGCGTGCAGCACGGTGCCGTCCTCGGTCGGCATGTCGGCGGTGTCGATGATGTCCTTGATGCCCATCGGCACGCCGTGCAGCGGGCCGCAGGGCCGTCCCTCGCGCCGGTCGGCGTCGCGCGCGCGCGCCTGCGCGCGCACGTGCTCCGGGTCGAGGTACTGCCAGGCCTGGACCTGCGGCTCGGCCTCGCGCACGCGCGCGAGGCAGGCCTCGGCGAGCTGCTCGGCGCTGAAGGCGCCATCGCGGATCGCGCGTGCCGCGTCGCTCGCCGGGAGCCAGTTGAGCTGGGAGGCTTCCATGCTCAGCCGGTCTCGTAGATCCAGCGCGGCAGCCAGAGCGCGACGTCCGGCCACACGTACATCACGATCATGGACAGGATGACGATGAACAGGAACGGCAGGCAGCCCCAGAAGATCTGCGTGATGAGCACGTGCGGCGGCGCGATGCCCTTCAGGTAGTAGGCCGCCATCGCCATCGGCGGGGAGAGGAACGCGGTCTGCAGGTTGAGCGCGACGAGGATGCCGAACAGCAGCGGGTCGACGTTGAAGTGCGAGAGCAGCGGCAGGAAGATCGGCACGAAGATGATGATGATCTCGGTCCACTCCAGCGGCCAGCCGAGCAGGAAGATGATGAGCTGCGAGATCAGCAGGAAGGTGACCGGGTTGAGGTTGAGCCCCAGCACGAACTGCTTGATGATGCCCTCGCCGCCGAGGTAGCTGAACACCCCGGCGAAGGTCGCCGAGCCGACGAACAGGAAGCACACCATCGCGGAAGTGCGCGCGGTGAGGTAGACCGTCTCCTGCAGGCGCGGCCAGGTGAGCGCGCGGTAGGCCGCGGCCAGCACGATCGCGCCCAGGGCGCCGACCGAGGCGGCTTCCGTGGGCGTCGCCAGTCCGAACATGATCGCCCCCAGCACGCACAGGATCATGATCGCGAGCGGCACGAACGACTTGGCGAGCATCAGGAACACCTGCGCCGCGGGGATTTCCGACTTCTCCCTGGGCAGCGGCGGGGCGAGCTCGGGCTTGAAGATCGCGAGGACGACGACGAACGCGATGTACATTCCGGCGAGCACGAAGCCGGGAAAGAGCGCCGCCGCATAGAGCTGCACCACCGACAGCCCCGCCATCGCGGCATAGACGATGATCAGGATCGAGGGCGGGATCATGATTCCCAGACAGCCCCCGGCGCACACCACGCCGGAGGCGAGCCGCACGTCGTAGCCCGCCTTGAGCATCTGCGGAAAGGCGAGCAGGCCCATGAGGGTCACCACCGCGCCGACGATCCCGGTCGCCGTGGCGAACATGGCGCAGGTCACCAGGGTCGCGACCGCGAGCGAGCCGGGAACGCGCCGCAGCGCCACCTGCACGCTGCCGAAGAGCGCATCGAGAATGTTCGAGCGCTCCACCATGTAGCCCATGAAAAGGAACAGCGGCACCGCGACCAGCACGTCGCTGTTGAGCACGGTGAAGGTGTTCTGCGTCAGCAGGTAGAACACCCGGTTGTCGAAGAACGCCTGCCCGGCCTGGAAGTACGCGTAGTAGCCGAATCCCACGCCGAGCGCCATCAGCGTGAACGCGACCGGGAAGCCGATCATGATGGCGAACACCAGGATGCCGAGCATCACCAGCGCGACGATGGGATCGCTCATCGCGATGCCTCCGGCGGCGAGCCTTGCGCGGCGTCGCGCGCCTGCTTGATGAGCTGCTCCTCCAGCTCCTCCACGTCGTGCAGCCGCGTCGGCCAGCGGCCGTCGCGCAGGCACTGCAGGCAGCGCAGCACCTCGGCAATGCCCTGCAGCGCAAGCAGCGCGGCGCCGAACGGGATCAGCATCTTCAGCGGCCAGATCGGCACGCCTGCGGGGCTGTTGACGCTCACCTCGCGAATCTTCATCGATTCGGTGCCGTAGCCCCAGCCGGAGTACACCAGCGCGAGAATGCCCGGAAAGAAGAACAGGATATAGAGCACGAGCTCCACCGTAGCCTGCGTGCGAGGCCGCCACAGGCGATAGAACATGTCGGCGCGCACGTGCCCGCCGCGCGAGAGCGTGTAGGCGCCGGCCATGAAGAACGCCGCGCCGTAGAGCGTATAGCTCATGTCGAAGGCCCAGCTGGTCGGCGCGTTGAGCAGGTAGCGCATGAACACCTCGTAGCAGGTGCCCATGACCAGGATCAGCATGCACCAGGCAAAGGCGTGGCCGACGGTCCTGCTGAGCTGGTCGACGCCGTAGATGAAACGGTTCAGCATGGCGATCGCAAGGGGGTGATCACGAAAAACGGGGCGACACCGTCAGGTGCCGCCCCGGTTGCGTACCGCCCGCCCGCGGAGTCCTTCAGGCCGGGATCTTGGTCTTGAAGATGTGCTCGTAGCCAAGGCGGTAGTCCGCCTCGTTGAAGAGCACGTAGTAGGCGCAGCGCTTGGCAAACGCACGCTGCGATTCGACCACCTTGGCGAAGAACGGGTCCTCCTTCGAGAGCTTCGGCGTGATCACGTCCCAGGCCTTGAGCTGCTCCTGGAAGATCGACCGCGGCGTGCGGATCACCTTGACCTTGTGCTTGGTGATCAGCTCCTGCAGGTCGCGCGAGTAGTTGTCCATCCCGGTCCAGTAGTTGGCCGAGTTCGCGGCCTCCACGCCGTACTGCAGGATCGCCTGGAGGTCCTTGGGAATCGAGCTCCATTTCTTCTTGTTGAACACGATCTCGAAGAACTCCATCGCCTGGTGGAAGCTGCCCATCATGTAGTTCTTGATCACGTCCTGCGCCCCGAAGCGCATGTCCGAGGTCGGGTTGTTGAACTCGAAGGCGTCGATCACGCCGCGCTGCAGCGCCGGCATGATCTCGCCGCCCGGCAGTTGCGTCACCTTGGCGCCCAGCTCCTGGAACAGGTCGGCCGCGAGGCCCACGGTGCGGTACTTGAGGCCTTTGAGGCCCGCCGCGCTCGCGATCGGCTTCTTGAACCAGCCCAGCGGCTGGGTCGGCATCGGCATGGCGAAGAAGCCGACGACGTCCAGGCCGAGCTTGGCGAGCAGCTCGTTGTACAGGGCGAGCCCGCCGCCGCGGTAGATCCAGGCGAGCGTCTGGTGCGCATCCATGCCGTTGATCGGGCCCGAGCCGAACAGCGAGGCCGCCTTCGACTTGCCGTACCAGTACACCGGCACGGAGTGGTTGGCGTCCAGCACGCCCTTGCTCGTCGCGTCCATCACCTCGAACGGCTTCACCACCGCGCCCGCGACCAGGTAGTCGATGCGCAGCCGGCCGCCGGCCATCTCGTTGACGCGCTTGACGTACTCCTCGGCCATCTCGTTGAAGATGTCCTTCGCCCCCCAGGCGCCCTGCATCTTGAGCACGATCGGCCCCTGCGTGCGGCCGATCATCGGGAACCCGAGTGTCGCCGCGCCCGTGGCCGCCGCGGCGGCGCCGCCGAGAAACTTGCGGCGCGAGACAGCGGGTTTTTCCTTCGGCGTATCCATGTGTTGCCTCCTCCTCCAAAAATGGGTTGAAACCAGCGCGGGGCTCGAGCCCCGTTCGGGACCAGCCGGGGGATTCTACCCCCCGCTTTCCGTGCCCCGCAAGACAACTTCGCATCGTGAAACCGGGTCCCTCACGCGTCAACAGGCAGCCGCGCAGGCGCATTCCGGCGGACGTAGAATCGGAGCCCCGCAGTGCAGCAGGAGCGGCCCGATGCGACTCTCCCTCCGCTTCGTCGTCCCCCTCGCGCTGGCCCTCGGCGCCATCGCCTACGGGGTCGCGCCGCTGGTCGACGAGCTGACCCTGAAGTGGTTCGTGCGCGACCTCGACATCCGCAGCCGGCTGATCGCGAGCGCCGCACAGGAGCCCCTCGCGGAGCTCCTCACCGACAAGCTGCGCGACAAGGTCAGGTTGCAGCGCGTGCAGGCGCTGTTCACCCGGGTGATGCAGGACGAGCGGCTGTTCGCGATCGGCTTCTGCGACGGCTCGGGCAAGCTCGTGTACCGCACCGCGGCGCTGCCCGAGGTGGTTGCCTGCCGCGCGCCGGGGGAGCCCCGGGAGGAGGCCGGGCAGGTGCTGCGCCAGCCGGGCGGCGCGCTGCACGTGGCGAGCTCCCAGATCACCGCGGAGGGGCGCAGCATCGGCGAGCTGCTCATCGTGCACGACATGAGCTTCATCGAGCGGCGCAGCGCCGACACCAAGAAGTACGTCGTGTACCTGTTCGCCGCCATCGGCGCGGTGATCGCGCTCATCACCGTGGTCATCGCCGAGCTCTCCTGGCGCGGCTGGATGGCGGGCATCAAGGCGCTGATCCGCGGGCAGCTGCTGGCGCGCGCCCCCGAGCCGGGGGCGCGCGAGCTGCGGCCGATCGCGCGCGACCTGGAGGCGCTGGTGCGGGACCTGGAAGCCGAGCGCCGCATGCGCGACGAGTCGCAGATGAGCTGGGTGCCCGAGACGCTGCGCATGATCCTGCGCGAGGACCTCAAGGGCGACGAGATCCTGATCGTCTCCAACCGCGAGCCGTACCTGCATGTGCGGCGCAGCGGCCGGCTCGAGGTGCAGCAGCCGGCGAGCGGCCTGGTCACCGCGCTCGAGCCCGTGATGCGCGCCTGCTCCGGGACGTGGATCGCGCACGGCTCGGGCAGCGCCGACCGCGACGCGGTGGACGCGCACGACCGCGTCATGGTGCCGCCGGACCGGCCCGCCTACCGCATCCGGCGCGTCTGGCTCAGCAAGGAGGAGGAGGCGGGCTACTACTACGGCTTCGCCAACGAGGGCCTCTGGCCGCTGTGCCACATCGCGCACACCCGGCCGGTGTTCCGCGCCACGGACTGGGAGCACTACCGCACGGTGAACCGGCGCTTCGCGCAAGCCGTGGAAGAGGAGGCGCGCACCGCGAGCCCGATCGTGCTGGCGCAGGACTACCACTTCGCCCTGCTGCCGCGGCTGGTGCGCGAGCGCCTGCCGCAGGCGACCATCATCACCTTCTGGCACATTCCCTGGCCGAACCCCGAGGCGTTCGGCGTCTGCCCGTGGCGCGGCGAGATCCTCGAGGGCCTGCTCGGCTCCTCGATCCTCGGCTTCCACACCCAGTTTCACTGCCACAACTTCTTCGACACGGTGGACCGCTACCTCGAGGCGCGCGTCGACCGCGAGACCTCCACCATCTCCTGCGGCGGCGAGCCGACCGAGGTGCACCGCTACCCGATCTCGATCGAGTGGCCGCCGGCGGCGCTCGCACACCAGCGCCCGGTGGCCGAGTGCCGCGCGCGGGTGCGCAGCGCGCTCGCGCTCGCGCCGGAGGTGCGCATCGGGGTCGGCGTGGACCGGCTCGACTACACCAAGGGCATCCTCGAGCGCTTCGCGGCGATCGAGCGGCTGCTCGAGCTCGAGCCGCGCTGGATCGGGCGCTTCGCCTTCGTGCAGGTCGCGGCGCCGTCGCGCTCGAGCATCGAGGAGTACCAGAGCCTGGACGCGCGCGTGCGCGCCGCGGCCCAGCGCATCAACGCGCGCTTCGGCCAGTCGGGCTGCGATCCGATCGTGCTCAGGATCGAGCACCACACCGCCGACGAGGTGTACGCGTACTACCGCGCCGCCGACCTCTGCTTCGTCTCCAGCCTGCACGACGGCATGAACCTGGTGGCCAAGGAGTTCGTCGCGGCGCGCGACGACGAGCGCGGCGTGCTGATCCTCTCGCAGTTCACCGGCGCGGCGCGCGAGCTGCCCGAGGCGCTGATCGTCAATCCGTACGACACCGAGGAGTGCGCCGCCGCGCTGCGCCTGGCGCTCGCCATGCCGCCCGACGAGCAGCGCGACCGCATGCGCAGCATGCGCGGCCTGATCCAGGAGTTCAACGTCTACCGCTGGGCCGGCCGCATGCTGCTCGATGCGGCGCGCATGCGCCAGCGCCGTCGCATCGCGGCCGGGCCGCGCGGCGCGGCGCGCGTCATCGACCTGCGGCGCGCCTAGACGCCGCGCACCGGCAGCGCCGGCGCGCTGCCGTCCTTCGCCTGGCCCGCGTAGACCGTGAGGTGCGGGAACGGGATCTCGATGCCGCGCGCGTCGAACGCCTTCTTCAGCCGCCCCAGGAACTCGCGCCGCACGCTCCACTGCTCGATGCCGACCACCTTGATCCGGGCGACCAGCATGACCGCGGAGTCGGCCCACTGGTCGACGCCGATCAGCTCGACGTCGTCGAGCAATCTCGGGCTCCAGGCCGGATCGGCGCGCATCTCGCGGCCGACCTCGCGCATCACCGCGAGCGCTTCGTCGCAGTCCTCGCGGTAGGCGATGCCGACGCGGATCAGCGCCTGCGCGTAGTCGCGCGTGCGGTTGGTGACGATCTTGATCTCGCCGTTCGGCACGAAGTGCACGTGGCCCTCGAAGTCGCGCAGCCGCACGTAGCGCAGCGTCACCTCCTCGACCAGGCCGCCGACCCCGGCCACCTGCACCACGTCGCCCTGGCGGATCTGGTCCTCGAGCAGGATGAAAAGCCCGGCAAAATAGTCCCTCACCAGGCTCTGCGCGCCGAAGCCGATGGCGATGCCCGCCACGCCGGCGGTGGCGAGGATGGGGGCGATCGAGATGCCGAGCTCGTTGAGCACCAGCATCGCGGCGACGATCGAGATCACCACCGTGCCGAAGTAGCGGAACACGCGGCACAGCGTGCCGACGCGCTTGGCCTCCTCGGCGTTCGGCAGGCGCGCTTCCATGTACTGCCGGAAGCGCTGCACGGCGCGGTTCACCACCGCGAGCGCCACCCAGGTGGCGGCGAGGATCAACGCGACGTTGAGGCCCGCGCGCATCGGCGCGGTCAGCCACTCCTGCGCCGGCACGAGCTTCAGCCCGCCGCCGCGGCGCCGTTCTCGCCGGCGTCGAGCACCAGGCGCACGAGGTCCGGCAGGCGCCGCACGTGCAGCTTCTCCATCATGCGCGCCTTGTACACCTCGACGGTGCGCGGGCTGATGTCGAGCTCGGCGGCGATCTCGCGGTTGTGGCGACCCGCGACCACCATCTTCAGCACCTGCCGCTCGCGGCCGGTCAGCCGCCCGAGGCGCTCGCCGATCTCGGCGGCGCGCTCCTGGCGGCCGCGCAGCTCGGCCTCGCGCTCCAGCGCCGCGCGGATCGCCGAGACCAACTGCTCGTCGTCGATCGGCTTCTCGATGAAGTCGACGGCGCCGGCCTTCAGCGTGGTGCGCGCCGCGGCGATGTCGCCGTGCGCGGTGGCGATGATCACCGGCAGCGCCGGCGCGCGCCGCCCCAGCTCCTCCTGCAGCCGCGCGCCGCCCATGCCGGGCATGCGCAGGTCGACGATGGCACAGCCCGCGCTGGCCGGATCGAGCGCGCCGAGAAACTCCTCGGCGCTGGCGAAGGAGCGGGTGCGGTACCCCTTCAGCTCGAGCAGCAGCGCGAGCGAGTGCCGCACCGCGGCGTCGTCGTCGACGATGTAGACGGTCTGCGTGTCGTTGCTCATCGCGCACCTCCGTGTCGATCGGCTACCGGAATCGTGAAGCAGAACGTCGCGCCGCCCGGCCTCGCCTCGCTCCAGAGCCGCCCGCCGTGGCTCTCGACGATGCTGCGGCTGAGCGCCAGGCCCAGCCCCATGCCGTGCGGCTTGGTGCTGTGGAACGGCAGGAAGACCTGCTCGGCCTCGCCGGGCTCCAGCCCCGGGCCGCTGTCGCGCACCGTGACGCGCACCGCGTCCGCGCCGTCGCGCTCGGCCTCGACCGCAAGGCGCCGGTCGGCTGGGCCGTTCGCGGCCATCGCATCGATGGCGTTGCCCGCGAGGTTCTGCAGCACGGTCTCGATCTGCACACGGTCCACGTGCACGCGCGGCATCTGCGGAGCGCACATTATACTCAGGCTGACCTCGTGCCGCTGCAGGCTCGCGCGCAATCCCTCGAGGGCATGCTCGATCAGCGGACGCACCTCGGCGCGCTCGAGCTGCGCCGTGCCGGTGCGGAAGTACTCGCGCAGGCCCTTCACCACCTCGCTCGCGCGGCGCGTCTCGGCGACGGCGCGCCCCATGGTCTCGGCAAGGCGGGCGCGGTTCGCCTGCGAGTCCTCGAGCATCAGCTCGCAGGCGCGCAGGTAGCTCGCGATCGCCGAGAGCGGCTGGTTCAACTCGTGCGCGAGCGCCGAGGCGAGCTCGGAGGCCGCAGCGTGCCGCAGGGCGCGCTCGAGGTCGAGCTGCTTGTCCCTCAGCTCCACCTCGCGCGCCAGCAGCTCGGACTGGATGCGCGCGCGCTCCGAGACCGCCATGCCGAGGAACAGCGTACCCACGGCGAGCACCAGCATGAACAGCTGCATCTCGAGGACGGTGCTCGCGGCGAAGCCCGCGCTGCGCGCCCCGATGATGAGGCCGATCTGCACCGCGACCAGCGCCGGCGCGGCCCCGGCGACGCCGGCGCGCACGCTGATCCAGATGAGCGGCAGGAACAGCAGGTACACGTAGCGCGCGGCGTCGCGCTCGGCCACGCCGAGCAGCACGGCGAGTACCGCCGCGAGCGCCGCCGCCGGCAGCAGCGCCTCGAAGGAGGGCCGCCAGCGCCGCAGCTCCTCGCGCCGCAGCCGCACCGCGAGCAGCAGCACCGGCGTGGTGACGAGGATGCCGATCAGGTCGCCCACCCACGAGCGCACGAACGGCCCGGCGAAGCGCTCGAGTGGAATCAGGCCGTACGCCACGTGCACGGCGACGTAGCAGGCCGAAACCAGCGCCGTGCCGGCCGCCACCGTGCCCACCAGCACCGCGAGGTCGCGCAGGCTCGCCAGGCGCGGGTCGAACCTCAGCAGGCGCAGCGCCGCCGCGAGCCCGCTGTAGCCCAGCGCGAGCACGGCCGCCAGGGCGGCGACGAAGAGCGGCTCGCCCGAGCCGCCGCGCAGCGTGAACTCGGCGAGCGCCACCGCCGCCAGCAGCGCCGGCGCGTATTGCAGGCCGAAGGCGAGCAGCAGCGCGAGGCTAAGGCCGGCGGCCGGGCTCCAGGGCGTGATGCCGTAGGCCCCGACCGGGTAGACGAAGCTCACCCAGTCGAGCAGCACGTAGGCCGCGACGTAGCCCGCGGCGATTCCGGGATGGATGGCGCGCAGCAGCTGCATGACCCGAGGCGGCGATCTCCTCAGACATAGTAGACCATCAGGTAGGCCGCGAGCAGGATCGCCACCCACAGCGCCATGCCGCCCGTGCTCCAGGTGCGCGCGAGCAGCCCCTCGGCGCCGTGCAGGCCGTGCAGCAGCCCCGCCACGGCGGCGCCGAGCGCTTGCACGCGCGCCCGGCCGAACGCAGCGAGATCGCGCTGCAGCGCGGCCAGCCCCGCCACCACGCGCGCCCCCCCTCCCCGGTAGAGCCAGTCGGCGTCGAGGTTCACCGAGCGCAGCTCGGGCGGGTAGATGCCGCTGCGCTTCAACCATGAGAACGCCAGCGCCGAGAACACCAGCAACTGCAGCTGCGCCAGCACATGCGACGCAGTGTAGGGCTCGTAGTCCACCGGCCGCGGCAGCAGGGCGTAGAGGGCGTCCGGCCAGCTGCCGATGGCGATGCACAGCGCCGCGGCGAGCGCCATCGCAGCGAGCATGTGCGGCGGCGCCTCCCTGCAGCGGATCCCGGAGTCGTGTGCGAAGAACGCGAAGAACGGGATCTTGATCCCGGCGTGGTGGAACACACCCGCCGAGGCGAACAGCAGCACCAGCCAGACCCAGGTGTGCCCCTGCTGCGCCGCCGAGAGCATGATCATCGACTTGGTGACGAAGCCGCTGAAGAGCGGAAACGCCGAGATCGAGGCTGCGCCGACGATGCAGAAGCCGGCGGTCCACGGCATCGACTTGTACAGTCCCCCGAGGTCGGTGCCCCTGACGGTTCCCGCGCGCAGCAGCACCGCGCCCATGGACATGAAGAGCAGCGCCTTGAACAGGATGTCGGCGAAGGCGTGCGCCACCGCGCCGTTCAGGCCGAGGTCCGTGCCCAGGCCGATTCCGACCACCATGAAGCCGAGCTGGTTGTTGACGCTGTAGGCGAGCACGCGCCGCAGGTCGTTCTCGATCACGGCATAGAAGATCGGGAACGCGGTCATCGCGGCGCCCACCCAGATCAGCATTTCGGTCCCCGGGAAGCCGCGCGCGAGCGCATAGATGCCGAGCTTGGTGGTGAAGGCCGAGAGCACCACCGTGCCCGTCGCGCTCGCCTCCGGATAGGCGTCCTGCAGCCAGTTGTGCAGCAGCGGGAAGGCGTACTTGATGCCGAACGCGGCAAGGATCAGGGGTCCGCCCGGCGTCCCGAGCCCGGTGAAGTCGAAGACGAGCGAGCCGGTGTCGGCGTAGCGCAGCGCG
>Ga0114945_10002177_pt1 | contig 11627 bp, 8 predicted proteins | sample OV2TP3_FD_87194 | JGI IMG/M metagenome (GOLD analysis project Ga0114945, IMG submission 87194) | Hot spring microbial communities from Beatty, Nevada to study Microbial Dark Matter (Phase II) - OV2 TP3 | ecosystem: Environmental > Aquatic > Thermal springs > Hot (42-90C) | place: USA: Beatty... | reverse complement strand
TTTTCGTCCACCTTACGGGAGCTGCGCTACAAGTGAAACCCAAAATTTCAGCCAGCCGCGAGCTCCTCGACGACCTGGTCGCCGCGAGCCGCATCCTCGCCCTGCACGAGGTGCTCGACGCCTACGGGCACGTGAGCGCGCGCAGCGACCGCAAGGCCGGGCGCTTCGTCATGTCGCGCTCGCTCGCGCCCGCGCTCGTCACGCGGGCCGACCTCATGGAGCTCGACGCCGACAGCGAGCCCTTGCCCGGCGACAAGCGCAAGGGCTTCCTCGAGCGCTACATCCACGGCGAGATCTACCGCGCGCGAGCGGACGTGATGGCGGTGGTGCACAGCCATTCGCCCTCCGTGATCCCCTTCGGCGTCGCGCGCACGAAGCTGCGGCCCATCTACCACATGGGCTCTTTCCTGTGGTCCGGCGCGCCGGTGTTCGACATCCGCAAAGTGCGCGAGGAAAACGACCTCCTCATCCGCGACAACCCGCTGGGAAAAGCCCTGGCGGCGACTCTCTCCTCGCATACTTGTGTCCTGATGCGGGGACATGGAATGACGGTGATCGGCGACAGCGTTCCCGAAGCGGTGTTCCGCGCGATCTACACCGAGATGAACGCGCGCCTGCAGCTGCAGGCGACGCAGCTCGAGGGCCCGATCGAGTTCCTGAGCGACGAGGAGGGCAGGCGCTCGATGGCCTCGAACCGCGGCACGATCGAGCGGCCGTGGGAGCTGTGGAAAGCGAAAGCCTTGGGCTAGAAGCTATGCTGGTATTGGACGCCGAAGGTATGCACCGAAGCCTTGTAGGTGCCCCTCACGATGCCGCGGTTGAGCGAAGTCTGATCGCTGTTGATGTCGGCATTCCTCGCTTTGATAAATGCATATCCGGCGTCGAAGGCCCGCGCTGACCTCTGGTATCGCAGTCCGGTGGTAAACCAGTATCGATCGCTGTCAGGCACGCGCACAGTACGCGTTTCAGGGCCTCGTACCGGCGTTTCGTCGTAGGCAACACCTGCTTTCAGAGTCCACGGCCCGCCGAGCTTGCGGCTCGCTCCGGCGGAGAGCCGCCACGTGTCCTTGAAGTCGAGAATGATCGTGTCGAGCGCCGCCCCGGCGAAGGGGCCGTCCGTCCTGATGACAGGCAGGCGGTTGACCTGACCCCAGTGCCACCAAGTGGCGTCGGCGAGCAGCTCCAGCCGGTCGCTCAGGCGGTATGCGGAGCTGAATGAAAGGCTGTCAGGCGTGTCCGCGTCGAGCTTGACCTTTCCATTCAAGGCTGCCGGCGCGGGCGCGCTAAACGTCGTCTCGCCATCCAACTTGAATTGCAGCGAGGAGCGGTAATGAACGCCGACACGCAATGCCGCGGTCAGGTCAGCCAGCAAGCCGACATTGAAGCCCCATGCGTCGCCCTCGAGGCTGGTCCGGTTCTGCGCTTCGGCGGCGCCCAGATTGACGGCGGAAAGGAGATCGAGCTCACCGCGCGCGTAATTCAAACCAGCGCCGAGGCTGGCCGTTTTGCCGAACCGGTATGAAACCGATGGATTGAAATTGACCGTGCTTAGCTTCGAGCTGATGCCCTGGAAACGCCCGAGCCAAGTCGGCTCGTATTCGGTCTTGAGGCCGAACGGCGTGTTGACGCCCAGGCCGACATGCCAGGCCGGAGCAAGATCCATGGCGAAGAAAAGAGCCGGTATCAGCGCGCTCTGTCCGGCATTCCCGCCGCCGCCGCCGAGCGGCCGGCCGGCGGCCGGCACGCTTCCCCCATCGGAGAACTTGAGCGATGGAGAGATAAATGCAGCCGCCGCGCTGAAGTGCTTACCCGGCGGGAGCCATGCCATCCCTGCGGGGTTCCACCACACGGTGGTCGCATCTTGCGCTGCGGCCGCGGCGCCGGCGTACGCGTTGCCAAGCCCGCTTATCCCCTGCGTCTGGATCGCGAAGGCGGCGGCATCGGCATCGGGCGGCATTGTTATCAATGCGGACGCCGATGCGGCAAGAGATGCTACGGCGACTGATTTCATTGTGCTTTCTCGCTAGTGTTTCCGCGAATGATCAGCGACGTGAAGCACTAAGCCGATGGCGATGAGGGCGAACGGCGCAAATATGAGCAGCCCGACCTGCAGCGGCCCATCCTGGAGCGCAGCGAGCGCCAGGTAAGCGAGCAGCACAAAGGCGACCGCGGTCGTTCGCATGTGCACAGGATGGTCCGGCATCGCCAGCGTGTGAATCCAACAGAAGGACATCGCAGCCTGTCCGTACGACTCAGCCGATCGGCTAATTGCGCGGCGCGCTTGCGTCGGCAAGAATGCGATACAAGAAACCTTCCTGGGCCGATACGCGATGGCGGAAGTTCGTCGCATCCTGTGCTGCGATGGCGGAGGAATCCGCGGCATCGTGACTCTGCGCTGCCTGCAGGCGCTCGAGGCGCGGTTCGGGCCCTGCTTCGACTACTTCGACATGTTCGCCGGCACGAGCACTGGCGCGGTCATCGCGGCGGCGCTGGCGCGGGGCATGAGCGTGCAACAGCTCGCCGAGCTGTATACGGAGCGGCGAACCGAGATTTTTTCCAAGCGGCTGCTGGGCTCGCTTCACCCGCTGGTGACGAAGTACGACAAGAAACCTCTGCGCCGGATCCTGCGCGAATTCTTCGCCGATTCCCGCCTGGCTGACCTTGAACGCGATGTGCTGATCACGGCGGTCGACACGGTTCGCGCCGAGACGACTTTTTTCTCGTGCTTCCGTCTGCCCGCTGCCGCGGGAGGCGGCCGCTACGGCAGTTACCGCGACGTGCGACTGCGCGACGCAGTCGAGGCGAGCTGCTCCGCGCCGACCTATTTCGCGGCCCACGGCCGATTCATCGACGGCGGCACCACGGTCTACAACAATCCCGCGTACATGGCCGCGGTCGAGGCCTTGCGCTACTCGTCTCACAAGGAGCGCGAGCCGCCGCAGCCCTCGCGCTACGACGACGTGCAGCTGGAGGTCTATTCATTCGGCAGCGGGTCCGTGTTCGGCGCCATGCAGCCCGGCGAGGCCATCAATAAGTCGGGCCTCGACTGGGTTTACTATGTCCTGCGCGAAGGCGGTGAGCACGCGAGCTACCAGCAGAGCTACGTGTTGCGCAGCGAGCTCGATATCGCGCAGGATGCGATCACGTTCTACCGCTATGAGCTGCACATGACCCCGGAGATGATCGGCGAGGTCGCACCGGGCTCGTCGATCGGGCCCGACGACCTTGCGCTGGACGCCATCGACGAAGAGCGCTTCAGCCTCCTCGACCGACTAGGCCGCCGCTTCGCCGATCATTTGGCGCGCAATGGTCTGTTCGATCCGACGGGACCCGCTGCCGCCGCGCCTCTCAGTTCCGAGCAGGCGGTGATCGTGCACGGGCAAAACAGCGTGGGGCGCTGGGAGCGCTACGGCAGGCCGCCGATGCCCGAAGGTTATGTCGAGCAGGTGATGCGCGAGTTCGACGAGCTCGACGGCCAAGACGATTGAAGAGTTCAGTTAGCCCTCCAGGGGGCGAAGACGTTGCGCACGTTCTGCAGCACCGGCGTCAGCTGCGGGTGGTGGCGAGCCAGCACGCGGCGCATGTCACTATCGTTGATCCAGTCCATCCCCGCCTGCGTATAAACCGCGGGCGTGTAGTCGCGCGTGAAAAACCGGTCGCTCTTCAGCCGTCGCGAGGCCATAAGGATGAAGACGCGGAAAGCGGTGTCGCTGAACCCGAAGCCGTGCGGGCGCCCGCCCTCGGCGAACAAGCCGGTCATCAGGTCGACCTTGTCGAGCCTGCCCCCGTAGACATCCCTCACCTTTTGACCGTCGGTAAGCTCCTTGAACGAGGCGACCGGCAGGCCGAGCAGGCGGCGGAATTCGTTGTAGCGCGGCACGCCCCGCTCGCGGTCGCGGAAGATGTCCATGGCGGCGAGGTCGATGCGGATCTTGTCGGGCGGCACGAATTCCCGCAGAGCCTGGGGGTAGTTGTACAGGGTCAACTCGCCCGGATGGGCGATGCCGAAGGAGTACAGCAAATCGGCCATGGCGATCTGCTCGACCAGCTTGCGCGCGCCCTGAAACATCACCTCGAGAAGCTCGGCTTTATGCATGACGCCGCCGCCGCCGGCGGAATAGAAAGCAAACTCGTCGGGCATGAGCGGGTGCATGCGGTAGACGGCGACGAATTCCTCGGTGATCGAGTAGGCGGCGCTGTGATGGTCGGTCGGCGAGCCGGGAATGCCGCTCCACTCCTCGCGCTCGAAAATCCGGCCCCAGCGCCTGCGCACACACTCTCCCAGTAGCCCCCACCAGTTGCCATGCATTCCGCTGATCACCACCGGGTGGCCGAGGATGGCCGGTGTCCACTCGAGGGTTTGGATCTTCGCGATGAGCGCGGCATTGATGAGCCGGGCGGTCTGGAACAGCCGCTCATCGCTCCATCGCGGGTACTCGGCGCGCAGCCGCGCGCAGATGGCGTTGTGCTCGCGGACGAACAGCGTATGCATCAAGCTCAGGCCAAGCCACCAGTTCTCGCCCGCGCCGACCAGGTCGAAGCCGGTTTTCTCGTTTCTGGGCAGCAAGCCGTCAGGTTGAATCTTCAGTGTGCCGCTGCCATCCCCCGTGCGGAGGTTCATCTGAACCTCGCGACTGCTGCCGTAGATCTGCGATGCGTCCCACCAGTGGGTCACCGTGTTGGCGTAGACGGGGAGGAGAGGATCGTCGTCGGGAAATTGCGCCGGTTCGCGGCGCGTCAGGCGCACGTCCATCCGGTCATCGGGCCATGTGTCCGTCCGCTTGCGCTCAAGATGCATCCCGGGAACCGGCTCGAGGTCATGGCTCATCCAGTCGTGTACCTGGAATTGCAGCCACGCGGCCGCCAGCAGATTGAGCGAAGTTGCGGGCTTGAACGCGTTGCGCGTCATGAGCCTGTCGCTTACCTCGCACGGGTTCGGATCGTAGAGATCGCGTTCGTCGCCGCGGCGCACTGCCGCGAGGGGCACGTTGCGGCCAAAGCGAGCTCCGGCCCGGCCCATGGCGGGCGCGTCGAGATCATTGAAGGCGCCGTCGGGGCTGCGGCTGCCGACGTAACAAGCGCGCCATGGCGTGCCCGGGTTTGCGAACGCCGCCGGGGGCGTTGGGTCATGCAGGTTGTCGCGCCGCAGCGTCTCGCGCACCGCGATGAGGTTCGCGATGCCGAGGTATTTGAAGGGCCCGCGCAGCCAGTGCCAGCGCACCCAGCGGTTGAGCGGGCGAAATATCGCTATGAGGATTCGGGCAACGAGCCCGGGGCGCCAAGCGCGCCGCTTCACCGATATCTGCTGGGAGACGAGCTCGCCGGTCGCGACGCGGTTCCATACCTCGCGTAGCAGCACGTGCAGGAGGGCATGTGCCGGGCATTGATTCCATTCGCTTCGGGCGAACGCGAGGCCTTCGTCCGCGCTCCTCGCGTGCATGGTCCTGAGGCGATAGATCACCAGGCTGCCGCGCCGCAGAGCTTCGGCGAGGAACAGGAACGTAGCCGCGCTATGGCAGGAGCGCAGCAGCACGCGCGGCGCCACCAGGCAACGGCTCACGGCATAGTCCGGATCGAGGCGGCGAGCCCCGGCCTCGCGCGCGAGCGTGCGCATGTTGCGCAGGGTGCCCACGACATTGTGCATCGCGAGCGCGGTGGCGTGGATGCAGTGGGGATTGTTCCGGGCGCTGTGCCAAAGCAGCCAGCGGCTCACTGCCAAGTCCCCCAATATCGTCCACCCCCGCTCCACGTCGCGCGCCGCCTTGTAAGTCTCGGGGCTCGCCCGGTATCCCGGATCGAACATGCGGCCGACGAGCTGCTGCACAAGCGGACCGAGCTGCCCTTCGAGCGGCGCGCCGGCCACGTACTCGGCGAGTCGCGCGATCTCGCCTTCGAACCTGCGCAGATCGCCTGCCTGCCGCGTCAGCTGGCCCTCGAGCCGCTGCTGATCCTGCTGACGCTGGGCGTCGCTGCGGTCGAGGAAGGCCGGAAGCCGGCGGCCGTCGACGGCGAGCACGGCGTTGATGCGCCGCCGCACCAGCCAGTTAACGAGCCCGCCTCCCGGAGCGAGCGAGCGCTGGATGCTGCTGTGCGCCTCGAGCTCGCGCATGTGCGCCGGGTCGTCGATGAGGACCGCATCGACAAACAGGGGGATCGTGATCCTGGTCGCCATGACGAACCGCTTTCTGATCCTTATCGTGGGTCCGTAGAGCGGCCCCACTGTAGCCTCGATCGAATCGAGCTGTCCACGCTTTCCGGTTATCATTCCGTACGTCCGGCTGCTCGACTTCCTGAGGAGGGGGCGATGACGAGTCCGATCTTCCAGCCGATGGCCATCAAGGGCGTGCAGCTGAAGAATCGCCTGCTGCGCTCATCCATCGCTGGGCGCAGCGCCTACTACGACGGCGCGATCAATCCGTCTTGGACGACCTTCGAGAAGCGCTTCGCCGAAGGCGGGGTGGCGGCGATCGTCTCGGCCACCGTCACGATCGACGACCAGCGCCGCTCGCCCCTCGAGTACCCGTCGATCAGCAAGGACCGCTTCATCGGCCCGTTCAGGCAGGCGATCGGGGAGATCAAGGCGGCCGCCCGGCGGGCGACCGGCGCTCCGTGCCGCTACATCATGCAAATCGGCGACCCCGGCGCGCATACCCAGACGAGCCTATTCGACCAGGCGGGAGACTCGGCTTCCGCCTCGCGCACCTTCGACTTTCTTTACGGCTATCGCAACGTGAGCTACACGATGCCGGCGGCCGAGATCCAGCAGACGATCGTCAACTTCGCCAACGCGGCGCGGCGCGCGCAGCGGGCACAATGCGACGGGGTCGAGGTGACCGCATCCAAGGGTTATCTGATCCAGCAGTTCCTGAACCCCGCGACCAACCGCCGCACCGACCGCTACGGCGGCTCGGTCGACGCGCGCTTCGAGTTCCTCCGGGAAGTCATCTCGGCTGTGCGCAGGAGGATAGACAAGCACGCGCGGGACGACTTCGTGCTCGGGGTTCGGCTGTCGGCCGCGGACTTCAACTATCTGCCGTTCCCCAACCTGCGCCTGCCGCTCAGCTTTCGCGGCAACGGCCTGCCCGAGGCGATCTACTACGCGCAGAAGCTCGAGGGCCTGGGCGTGGATTATTTGCACATCGACAGCGGCTTCGGCTTCATCAATCCGAAAGGCAACCCGGGCGCCTTCCCGATCGACGAGCTGCGCATGTTCGCCAATTCGGTGCGCGGTCTGAGCGGCAAGGCTGCGGTGCGCGCCGCCATGTTCAATGTCTTTCCCAACTGGCTCATCCGCCTCCTTGCCATCGGCTGGACCTGGGACCCGGACAAAGTGAAACAGGGGGAGAACGCGAAGTACGCGCGGGCGATCAGGCAGGCGGTGCGCATTCCGGTGATCGCCAACGGCGGCTTCCAGGACCAGGCACGCATCGAGCAGGTGCTGGCTGACGGCGACTGCGATCTCGTGTCGATGGCGCGCGCGTTGCTGTCGAATCCCCGCCTTCCGCGGGTGTTTGCGGGCAAACGCAGGCTTGCCAAGCCGCCCTGCACGTTCTGCAACCGGTGCGCGGCGCGCACGGCGCTTTTCCCGCTGGGGTGCTACGACATAAGCCGCTTCCGCGCCCCCGGCCTGAGCGAAGAGCAGGCGTGGAAGAGGATGGAGGAGCAGATCGCCAAGCTGGCGCGGCCGTGAGGTGGCCGAGCGGCTAGGCCGGACGTCCAATTCGCCGGACGCGCCAAAGGCGTTATCGTAGCGCCGTGCGCATTCTCATCGTGGACGACCACGCGCTGTTTCGCGAAGGCCTGCGGTTTCTGCTGCGCGATCTGGATCCGCAACTGGAGATCCGCGAGGCGGCGAACTGCGGCGAGGCGCTCGCCATGGCCGGCGAGCGCTTCAGTCTCGTGCTGCTCGACCTTCACATGCCGGGCGTCAAGGGCATCGAAGCCCTGCAAGCCGTGCGCGAGGCATTCGAGGCGAGTCGCATCGTGGTGCTCTCCGGCGAGGAAGACCCGCGCCTGGTGCGCCAGGCGATCGACGCCCAGGCGGCCGGCTTCATCCCGAAGTCTTCCACCCCGCAGGTACTGCTGAGCGCCTTGCGTCTGGTGCTTGCCGACGGGGTCTATCTGCCCACCGTCGCGCTGAGGGACCTGGACGAAGGCCTCCGCGGGCAGTTGAGCGGCAATCTGTCGGGGCGTCAGGTCGATGTGCTGCGCAAGGCCGTCGAGGGCAAGGCGAACAAAGTCATCGCGCGCGAGCTGGGCATCTCCGAGGGAACAGTCAAGGCCCACCTGGCGGCGGCCTTCCGCGCGCTCGGCGTGAAGAACCGGACGGAGGCGGTCTACGCTGCGGCGCGATCCGGGCTGCAGCTCAAGAATTGAAGCATCTGCGCCAGGTCCGCCCGCTCTGCCGCGGCTTTCCGGCAGCGCTCCAGGTATACGCGCGCAGGCCCGTCGGATGGAAAGCGCGCGCAGAGATCCCGGAAGCGCTCGAGCGCGCTTTCCATGCGCCCGTGCTGGTAGTCGCCGAGCGCCGCGGCGAATTCCGAGCACAGGAGGCGCTGGCGCGCGGTCGAAGCGGGCCGCAACGCCATCAGCTCGTGGACATGCACGCGCTTCGCCTTGCCGCGCAGCTGGAAGTGTCCCAGGTCGCGGAAAAGGAACTCGTCCATGCCGGTGGCGAGGTTGCCGCAGACCAGGATGCGCGTGCCGAGCTCCTTGTTCAGCTGCTCCAGGCGGCTCGAGATGTTGACCGTATCGCCTACTGCGCGGTACTCGTGATGCGCCGGCGTGCCGAGCGTGGCAAGCGCGAGCGGCCCGAAGCAGGCGCCGATGCGCGTGCCGAAGCCGCGGCTGGCGTTTGCCTGGCTGAACTGCCTTCCGTACTCGGCTATCTCGAGACAGGCACGGCAGGCGCGCCTCTTTACCTCGGCCACGGTCGCGCCGTCGACCCACACGGCGAGCATTCCGTCGCCTTTCAGGTCGGCGACGAAGCCGCCGTGCTCGTACACCGGACGGAAGAGCACCGCGAAGTAGCGGTTGATGAAGTCCACCGCCGAGCCGGGATCGATGGTCTCGGCCACGGATGTGTAGAACTCCCCGTCGGTCATCACGCATGCGCCCAGGCAGCTCCTGCGCACTCCGATAGCGTTTGCCTTCATGTCGCCCCCCGGTTCGCTTCCATTGCGTGCAATGTGCCCCCGGGGCGGCCAGGCGCACAATTCGCCTGATGGATGGACGCCGGCCTAGCCGTTCGACCAATGGCAACGCCGCCGCGCCGCACTATGATGGTGGCGTGGCGATGGAGCAGACGCTCAACCCTGGAACGACCCTCGACGTGCCGGCGCAAAGCGCGGCCGCGGGTGCGAGAATCGACGCCGAGCGCCTGCGGCTGGTATGCCGTGCGGTGGTGCGTGCGCCGATCGGCGTGCTGCCCGCCACCGCGTTCATCGCCTACATCATGGAGCCGCATTTCGGCGCCTGGCGCGCCTGGGGCTGGATGACGGTCATGGTCGCGGTATGGGTAGCGCGCGCGGCGGTCTGCGCCGCTCTGCTGCGCCAGCCGCCGCGGCTGGAGCGCGTGCAGTTCTGGATCCGTTACGTGATCGTCTCGGCGGCGGGCAGCGGCATGGTCGGCGGCTCGGCCGCGGTTCTTTTCTTCGGCGCGCCGCCCGTGCAAAGCGCGCTCATGACGATGGTGATCTGCGGCTGGTGTGCCGCCGGGATCGCCGTTTCGGGAGCCGTGCCGCCGGCGTTCTACGGCCTGATCGCTTTCTTCCTTACGCCGCTTGCGTTCTCCTGGGCGCTATCGGGCAATCCCGACGGCGTGCTCGTGGCCGTGCTGCTCGCGCTCTTCATATTCCTGCTGGTCACCTATGCCCGCGACGGCGCCGAGCTGGTCGCGCGCGCGTTGCGCGTCGGGTTCGAGAACGAGGAGCTGGCGCGCCGGCTGCACGCGCGCGAGGCGGAGGCACAGGCGGCGCGCGAGCGCGCCGAGGCGGCCAACCTGTCGAAATCGAGCTTCCTCGCCGCCGCGAGCCACGACTTGCGCCAGCCGTTGCACGCGCTTTCGCTGCTGCTTTTCACGCTGCAGGAAAAGACGCGCGACCCCGAGGCGACCGAGATCCTGAAGAAGATCGCCAGCTCGGCGGACTCGCTCGACAGCCTTTTCAAGGGCTTGCTCGATCTTTCACGCCTCGACGCGGGCAGCATCAAGCCCGAGCTCAAGCCGGTGTCGCTCGGGGCTCTCCTCAGGCGCCTGGCGAACGACTGGCGGCCGATGGCCACCGCCAAGGGCCTCGGCTTCGATTGCGCGGCGAGCGACGCCTGGGTCACCTCCGACGCGGAGATGCTCGAGCGCGTGCTGCGCAACCTGATCGACAACGCGGTCAAGTACACGGAGCGCGGGCGCATCGAGATCCGCGTCGCGGAGCAGGGGCAGGCCGTGCAGATCGCGGTGCGCGATACCGGCATCGGCATAGACCCCGCGCATCGGGAGCGCATCTTCGAGGAGTACTTCCAGATCCGCAATCCCGCGCGCAACCGCGCGCAGGGCATCGGCCTGGGCCTGGCGATCGTCAAGCGCATGTGCGACCTGCTCGGCCACGGCATCCGCGTGCGCTCGCAGCCCGGCCGAGGCACCACGTTCGAGCTGAATTTGCCGCGTTGCGCGCCGGCGCGCGTGGACCGCCTCGAATCCGAGCCGGGCAGCGCTTCGCTGGAGTCGCTGCGCGGCCTGGTGGTGGTCGTGATCGAGGACGACGCCGAGGTGCGGGAGGCGATGCGCACGCTCCTCGGCGGCTGGGGATGCCGGCCGGTGATCTGCGCCAGCGGCGCCGAGGCTCAGCACGAGCTCGATGCGCAGGCATTGAGGCCGGACGCCGTGCTTGCCGACTACCGGCTCGGCGGAAGCCAAAACGGGCTGGAAGCGATCTCCGAGCTGTGCGCACGCTATGGCGACATTCCGGCCGCGATCGTCACCGGGGAGATCGACGCCGGCGAGCTGAAGGTGCCTGACAGCATGCCGGTGCTCGTGATGCAGAAGCCCGTGCCGGCCTCCGAGATCCGGGACTGCCTGCTCCTTTGGAAATCTGTCTCTTAGCGCGCGAGCGAAACGCTTGGCGGCAAAGCGCCCGCTGATCAGGAACTTCGGCGGCAACGTTGAGTTCCGCCCGGCGTTCTTCTACAGGCCGGCGGACCAGAGGGAGCTGCTGGCCATCCTTGCGAGACATATGGGCGAGCGCGTGCGCTGCATGGGCGCTCTGCACTCATGGAGCGGCGTTGCCGCCACGCAAGGCGTACTTGTTGATCTAGGTGAGTTGCGCTGGGTGGACGTCGTGGGCGATGCGCTTGTCCGCGTCGGGGCCGGATGCACGCTGGAGGAATTGCTCGCCGAACTGCGCCGGCGCGGGCTGACTCTGCCGACGCTCGGGGCGATCAAGCGTCAGACCGTAGCCGGCGCGACGGCCACCGGCACCCATGGATCCGGCGCTCCGAGCCTTTCGCATTTCATCCGGCGCGTGAAGCTCGTCCATGCGGACGCGCAGGGTCGCCCTCGCGTCAAGATCATCGACTCGGGCGAGGAGCTGCATGCGGCGCGCTGTTCGCTCGGCGCCATGGGCGTCGTGCTCGAG
>Ga0114945_10002175_pt1 | contig 11633 bp, 7 predicted proteins | sample OV2TP3_FD_87194 | JGI IMG/M metagenome (GOLD analysis project Ga0114945, IMG submission 87194) | Hot spring microbial communities from Beatty, Nevada to study Microbial Dark Matter (Phase II) - OV2 TP3 | ecosystem: Environmental > Aquatic > Thermal springs > Hot (42-90C) | place: USA: Beatty... | reverse complement strand
CCAGCCGCAAGCGCTGGCGCCCGACCAGGCAAACCGCGCGCGACTTTCGCCCATCGAGGAAAGCGGCCGTCGGCTCTACCTCTCGGTCTGCGCGTATTGCCACGGAGCTGCAGGAGACGGCTTCGGAATCAACGCTCCCAACCTGCCGGTCCCGCCCCGCGATCACACTGCGACCGCCTACATGCGCCAGTTCGCTGACGGCGATCTGTTTCAACTGATCAAATTCGGTGGAACCGCTACCGGCCGTACGGCTTACATGCCCGCCTGGGGGCAGCGCTTTAGCGACCGCGAGATCAACGCCCTGGTCGCGTATCTGCGGGTCCTGAGCAAGACCCAGTCGAAGCACGAAGTGTCGCAGGCCGTGCCAACGCAATGAGTACCTCACCAATGCGAGGTAGAAAGCTAGCGGGAGCTTCCTTGCTGTAGATGATTTTGTAGCTGTCCTTGCGCTCTGAAACCGCAGACTTCAACAACTTTCAACGAGTGGGCCGCAACTCGTTCAATCGAATACAGCGAGAATCCTCAAGATTCCATAGATTTCACCAAGGGCGCTGAACCTGGTTCGGGACCAGGGGGTCGGAGGTACAAATCCTCTCTCCCCGACGAACTTTTCCCAAGCGGCTACGCCTTACTGCTATTCCCTTTCCGGAACCGTTCCAGTTTGGAACGAGAGCGCGGGATTTTTTGTGTTCATGGACAGCCATGCCGACCTCTTTCCGTGCATAGTTGGGTACTAAGGCAGAGGTGTGCCATTGTGCCGAGCGATAGTTTCAGGGGACGTCTCAGCCGACACCGCCGCTTCACCACTGTCGCTCGTGATTTTCAGTGTGGACGGTCAGCGCTACGCCCTACACCTGCATGCAGTCGAGCGCGTGGTCCACATGGTCGCCGTCACGCCACTGCCCGCTGCGCCCGACGTGGTCCGTGGCGTGATCAATCTAGCCGGACGTGTCCTTCCAGTAATTGACCTTCGCCGCCGTTTTGGTTTGCCCGAACGCGACTTCATTCTAAGCGACCAACTCATCATGGCCACTGCGGGCGAACGCACGGTCGCGCTTTGGGTCGATACAGCTAGCGGAGTAGTTGAGCGACCGGGGCAGGAAGCTGTGCCGGCCGACGCGATCGTGCCTGGTCTGGAGCAGGTGGAAGGAGTCGTCAAACTCCCGGACGGGCTGGTGCTTATTCATGACCTCAAGAGGTGCCTGTCCTTGGAGGAGGAAGAAAAGCTACATCAAGCGCTGGCGGCGAACCTGGGAGAGGAACCATGACGCACGCGAGTTCTGAGCAACTGCTCTCAGACGTAAGTCAGTTCGTCGAAGCCCGCTTGGGACTGCACTTTCCGCAGGAGCGCTGGCGAGACCTGGAGCGCAATGTGGCGGCAGCAGCACGGCAACTCGGGCATTCGGAAGTCCTTTCCTGCCTGCGCTGGCTCGTCTCGTCCTCGCCGAGTCAGAAACAGATTGAGGTGCTCGCGGCGCACCTCACGGTGGGCGAAACCTATTTCTTCCGGGACAAGAACACTTTTGACACCTTGCAAGAAATAGTTTTCCCGGAACTGCTGCGCGCGCGGCTTCAGGAACGCCGTCTGCGCGTCTGGAGCGCTGGCTGCTCCACCGGTGAGGAGCCTTATTCGCTGGCCATCCTGCTCCACCGGCTGATTCCCAGCCTGCCCGACTGGAACATCACCATCCTCGCTACGGACATCAACCTCGAAGCCCTGGGAAAGGCCAGGGCCGGCATCTACGGCGAGTGGTCCTTCCGGGGCACGCCGCCGTGGGTGCGGTCGAACTACTTCGGGAAGGCCAGGTGTGGACGGTATGAAATCGCCCCTTCGATCAAGGAGATGGTTTCTTTCTCCTACCTCAATCTTGCAGAAGACGCATACCCATCGCTGGTCAACAATACGAATGCGGTGGACCTGATCCTCTGCCGCAATGTGCTGATGTACTTCTCTTCGGGGCGGGCGAAAAGGGTAGTTGAGAAGCTCTATCGCGCCCTGGTAGAGGGGGGCTGGCTGATGGTTAGCGCCAGCGAGCTTTCTCAATCGCTGTTTGCCAAGTTCACGACAGTGAACTGGCCGGGCATCATCTCTTACCGGAAAGAACCGCGAAATGAAGCAGGGGTTGCGGACGCGGCCGTTTCCTGTGGCCTGGCTGAAGCGGAACCGCCTCGGCTCACCTTGGAGGTCACTGCTTTTCCGCCACCTCCCCCAAAAACCGAAGTGGAGCGGGCTGCCGGTCAGACCGACGGCGGAGATTCTCCGCCCATCCCGGAGTCCCCGGAGGTCGGGAGCAGCCAGACCTCTTATGAGTGCGCATGGGCACTCTATCAGCAGGGTCGCTATGTGGAAGCAAGGGCAAGCCTGGAGCAGTCCGCGAGTGAGGAAGGTGGCGAAGCAGCTCGCCTCGCACTACTGGCGCGCGTCTGTGCCAACGAAGGCAGGTTGCCAGAGGCGCTCGGTTGGTGTGCTCGGGCCATCGCATGCAACAAGCTGCATCCCGGCTACCACTACCTGCGCGCCGCCATCCTGCAAGAACAAGGAGAAGCGAACGAAGCCGCCGCTTCTCTGAGGAGAGCGGTGTACCTCGACCAGGACTTCGTGCTGGCGCACTTTGCGCTCAGCAGCCTGGAGCTGCGCCTCGGAAACCGGCGCGCGTGGAGAGCCCATCGCAAGGCCGCATTGTCCGTACTGGGCGCCTACTGCCCAAATGACATTCTGCCCGAATCCGATGGCATGACCGCGGCCAGGTTGGAAGAGATTATCCGCAACGTGGAGGCTTGGGAATGAAGGAGGGTGTTGCCCATTCCGAGCAGGCGGAGATCTTCGATTGGGCCGACGTATACCGTCGCCTAGGAGCTGCGGAGTCTGCGATCGCCCAGGTCTGGGCGCCGACCATCCATGAAAAGCAGGAGATACTGGAACAGCGAGCGGCAGTGCTCGCGGCGGAAGCTCCGCTGACCCATCTTCTCGGCGAAGAGCTGGAAATCATTGAATTCTCCGTCGCGCATGAGCGCTACGGTATCGAGGCAACCTACATCAAAGAAGTGCATCCGCTCAGTGAACTGACTCCTCTTCCCTCGACGCCGCCGTTCGTGCTCGGCGTAGTCAATGTGCGTGGCCGAATCCTTTCGGTGCTCGATATCAAGAAGTTCTTCGAGCTGCCGGACCGTGGCCTCACGGACTTGAACAAGGTGCTGATCGTCGAAGCCAACGGGATGGAGGTGGGCTTGCTCGCAGACGCAGTCCACGGAGTGGCGCGCATCCCGCTAGCGACATTACAGGGTCCGCTGCCGACCCTGACAGGGGTCCGGGCGGAGTACTTGCTGGGAATCGCCCCTGAGCGGCTGACGGTGCTCGACGTACAGAAGGTCCTGGGGGACCCGAAGATTCGCATTCATGAGGAGATTCATTCCTTAAGTCCGAAGGAGGTGGGGCAACTATGAAATGGTTTCTCAACCTTGCCACCCGGACCAAGCTGTTTGCCGGCTTGGGAGCCATGTTGGTGCTGCTGGGAGTAACGGCGGCAACAGCGTTTGTAAGCATGCAGCGCCTGCAAGCTTCGCAGGCCAGGCTTTACGAGCACGAGTTTGCGATCTCCGTCTCCCTGAGAGAGCTCAGTAACAACCAGAACGGCGTTCGCTCGGCCCTGTTGACTCTCATGCTGGCCCAACGGGCAGAAGACCGGGAAGCGGTGCGCCAGGAAATCCGGAGGCGAAACCAGGATGCGGACGAGCTCGTGGCGCAACTCCTGGATCTGGGCAAGGACGAGCCTGGGTTCTCCGCGCGAATGGAAGAGTTCCATTCCATTCGGTTGGCATATCGGCGGACGCGCGATGAGGAAGTCCTGCCCTTGATTGAGGCGGGCAAGACCGAGCCGGCGCTGGGCCTCATCCTGGGCGTCCAGGCGGACCGCGATGAAAGGCTGCGGGCGATTGCGAGGGAGTTGGGAGACGAAGCGAAGGAAAGAACTCGCCTGGCGGTCGCCGCGGGCGAGCGGAGCGTCCGCCAGACGCTGCGGACATTCGCCGTGCTCTCCCTTGCAGCGCTTGCCCTGGCTGTTATCACCGCCTACGGCCTGAACCGCATCATCGCCAGTCCTCTGCGGGAGGTTTCCCGCGCGGCCGAACGGGTGGCGGCCGGCGACCTGACGGGCAATCTCAGCCTGGACAGTCGCAAGGACGAGGTCGGGATCCTGGCCGCGACTTTTCAACAGATGCTCGACAACCTGCGCCAGATGACCCAGGAAATCAAGGAGGGAATCAACGTGCTGGCCAGCGCCGCCAGCGAAATCCTGGCGGGCACCACGCAGGTCGCTGCCGGTGCATCGGAAAGCGCGGCAGCCGTCAGCGAGACGACGAGTACGGTCGAGGAGGTAAAGCAGACGGCGCACGTTTCCAGCCAGAAGGCCCGCTTCGTGTCGGAAACGGCCCAGAAGTCGGCGCAGGTTTCCCAGGGCGGGCAGAAATCGGTGGAGGACACCATCGAAGGCATGAATCGCATCCGCGAGCACATGCAGTCCATCGCCGAGAGCATCGTGCGCCTCAGCGAGCAGAGCCAGGCCATCGGAGAGATCATCGCTACCGTGAACAACCTTGCGGATCAATCCAACCTGCTGGCGGTGAACGCTGCGATCGAGGCCGCCAAGGCGGGCGAGCACGGAAGAGGGTTCGCCGTGGTTGCGCAAGAAGTCAGAAGCCTGGCGGAACAGTCCAAGCAGGCAACCGCACAGGTGCGCAGTCTGCTGGGCGACATCCAAAAGGCGACCAGTGCTGCGGTCATGGCGACCGAGCAGGGAAGCAAGTCGGTGGAAGCGGGTGTAAGGCAATCAGCGCAGGCGGGAGAGGCCGTACGCAAGTTGGCCGAGAGCATTGGCGAGGCGGCGCAGGCGGCCACCCAGATCGCTGCTTCCAGCCAGCAGCAGCTGGCTGGCATGGATCAGGTTGTGCAGGCTATGGAGAACATCAAGCAAGCTACGTCCCAGAGTGTGACCAGCACCACACAGGTGGAGACAGCGGCACGCAATCTGAACGACGTAGGACAAAAGCTGAAGGCGCTCGTGACCCATTATCGGCTCTAGGCCGGGCGGAACCGCCCTCGCACGTCACGTTCTGCCCGCGGCAGGAGGCAACGTTGTGACGATCGGAAGAAAGATCTTCGGAGGGTACAGTGTGGTTCTCCTGTTCACGCTCATGGTCGCAGGAACGAGCCTGTACGTGAACCGGGTGGCGCAGGAGTCTTACACCCGGTTTCTCGATCTCGACCAGCGCCTGCTCACAGGTGCGTTGACGCTGCGAGTCACCTCGCTGACGCAGTCTGCGAACTTTCGCGGCTATCTGCTCTATGGCCAGGAAGAGTTCGTCGAACGGTGGAAGCAGGGTCGGGACGGCTTCCAGCAAGAGATGGAGGAAATGCGCAGGATGGTCACCAGCGTCGAGGACCTCAACACGCTGGAAGAGATCGCAGCCCTCCAAACCAGGTGGTCCGAGGCTCAGTTGCGAGTCATGGAACTACGCCGGCAGGGCAAGGAGCGCGAGGCGCGAGAGATGGCTTTTCGTGAGGTGCTTCCGCTGCGTGAGGATCTTCTGGACAAGCTTTCTCCCTTTGTGGAGCGCAGGACGCAGGTATTGGCCGCGGAGCGCCAGGAACTCGCGGCGGAGATCTCGCTTGCTTCCCGGCTGATACTGGCGACTTCCCTGGTGGCACTGCTCTCGGGACTGGCCATTGCCCTTCTGCTGACGCGCCTCATCGCCCGCCAGCTCCGCGAGGGAATCGCGCAGATCACGTCTTCCTCAGCCGAGATCCTCGCAACCACGGCACAGGTAGCTTCCGGGGCGGCTGAAACCGCCTCCTCGGTCAACGAAACCACGACTACCTTGGAAGAAGTGCGCCAAACCGCGCAGCTCTCTGCGCAGAAGGCGCGCTATGTCTCGGAGACCGCCCAGAAGGCGGCGCAAGTCTCCCAGCGTGGCAAGGAAGTGGTCACGGAGAACCTGGAAGGCATGAACCGGCTGAGGGAACAGATGGAGTCCGTTACCGGAACCATCGTCAGGCTCAGCGAGCAAGGACAGACGATCGGGGAAATCATGAGCACGGTCAACGACCTTGCTAACCAGTCGAACCTGCTGGCTGTCAACGCCGCGATCGAGGCAGCCAAAGCCGGCGAGCACGGCAAGGGCTTCTCCGTGGTGGCGCAGGAGGTCAGGATGCTTTCGGAGCAGTCGAAGCAGGCGACCGCACAGGTGCGCACGATCCTGTCGGACGTGCAAAAGGCCACGAGTGCAGCCGTCATGGCCACCGAACGCAGCATGAAGGCCGTGGAAGCGGCCGTCCGCCTGGCAGCCGATGCGGGGGAAGCGATCAGGAGTCTCAGCGAGAGCGTTACGGAGTCTTCCCAGGCCGCCACGCAGATTGCCGCGTCCAGCCAGCAGCAATTGGTGGGCATGGACCAGATCACGCAGGCGATGGAAAGCATCCGCCTGGCGACAACCCAAAACGTGGCCGGCACCAAGCAGGCAGAGCAGGCGGCACAAGATCTGAACACCTTGGCCGCGCGGCTGCGCTCGTTGATTGAGAGTAGCCGAAACGGAGCCAGGGGCGCTGGTCGTGGCGAACACCCGGAGAGAGAGGCGCACCGGAGAACGTCGGTCACGGGCTGAGCGATAAGACCTATGCAGGAGAAGAACAGAGACTTTGTGAAACGGCTGCGGGCAACTTTTCAGCTCGAGGCGGAGGAGCGCGTCCGTGCCATCTCCGGCGGGCTGCTGGAACTGGAGAAGGCAGTATCGCTCGAGCGGCAGGAGGAGCTCATTGAGAAGGTCTTCCGCGAAGTACACAGCCTGAAGGGCGCGGCACGGGCCGTCAACTCATCCGGCATCGAGGAACTCTGCCAGTCCCTGGAAAGCGTGATGTCTGCACTGCAACGACGACAGCTCACGCTATCGGAGAACTTGATGGGCACCCTGGACGCAGCGATGGATATGCTCGAAGAGCTGCTGGCACCGAGCGCAGACGGACCAGCGGGCTCATCGCCGCAGATCCAGGCGCTACTGGAGCGCCTGGGACGCATCCTGGCAGGCAAAGCCGCAGAGCCTGGGCGTCCGCCCGTCTCCACCCTTCGAGACACGGTCCATGAAGAACCGCAGCCTAGTGCTGCGCAGGTCCCATACGTTGACAAGAAGGCCGCGCGTGCCACCAGAGAGGACGCACTGGCCACCGGCGATGCGGTTCGGATTTCAGTGGCCCGGCTGAATACGCTTCTGTTCGAAGCGGAGGAGTTGCGGGGACCGAAACTCGTCGCTGCCCAGCGCGCCGCCGAAATACGGGAACTGGCCGCATCTCTCGAAGACTGGAAGAAGCAGTGCTCCAAGCTAAACGCTGACTTGCGTGCCGTCCGGCAGGAACTCGAGGGCACACGGAACCGAAACTCATCCAACGGCATCCCATCCGGTGCAGTTCTGGCTCGCGTGCTTGACTTCCTGGAACGCACCGGCAGTGTTTTGGCAACTCTGGAGAACCGGTCCGCCGCCCTGGCGAACTCCGCCACGCAGGACCAGCACACCTTGGCCGCCATGGTGGACACGTTGCTCGAGGACATGAAAAAGGCCCTGATGCTTCCCGTTTCCTCGGTCCTGGAGAGCTTCCCCAAGATGGTGCGCGATCTGGCCCGCGACCGCGGCAAACGCGCCGGGCTGGTGATCAGGGGAAGCGAGATAGAGGCCGACCGGCGGATCCTGGAAGAGATCAGGACTCCGCTTGTCCACCTGATCCGCAACTCGGTTGATCACGGAATCGAACCTCCGGAACAACGGGTGAGGCAAGGCAAATCTTCGGAAGGCACGATCACTCTCCAGGTGGAGGCGCGTGACGGCGACAAGTTCGAGATGTTGGTGGCGGATGATGGCTGCGGGATTGATACCGGCGGCACGCGCGAAGCGGCCGTGCGCCTAGGTCTGCTGTCGCGGGAGCAGAACGAGCGGATGGATGACCGGGAGTCCCTCGCCCTGATCTTCGAATCCGGTCTCTCCACCAGTCCCATCATCACGGACCTGTCCGGTCGAGGACTAGGACTCGCCATCGTCCGGGAAAAAGTGGAACAACTGGGTGGAACTGTGAACGTTGAAACCCATCCCGGAGAGGGAACCAGCTTTCGACTCACGTTGCCCCTCACACTGTCCACCTTCCGCGGCGTGCTGGTGCGCGAGGGCGAGCTCTTCTTTGTCATCCCAACGGTCAGCGTGGAACGCGTGCTGCGAGTTCGTAGTGAGGACCTCCGCACCGTGGAAAACCGGGAGACGCTGCTGGTCAACGGCCAGGCCATTTCCCTGGTCCGGCTGGGAGAGGTCCTGGGCGTGCCTTCCAAGAAGACGAACGGAAACGGCGCCGACCAAGCCTATGCCGTGGTTCTGGGTGCAAGCGACAAGAGGATCGCCTTCCTAGTGGAGGAGGCCGTTGCCGAGCAGGAGGTGCTGGTCAAGAACCTGGGCCGGCAGCTATCGCGCGTGCCAAACATCGCGGGCGCCACTGTGCTCGGCAACAGAAAGGTGGTCCCAGTCCTCAACGTGGCGGACCTGATGAAGTCCGCGGTACTTGCCTCGCGTGCGCCAATACCGGAAGTGGGAGGTGGAGAGCAGGTCGAACGACGTGTGACGTCCATCCTGGTGGTGGAAGACTCCATCACGGCTCGCACCTTGCTGAAGAACATCCTGGACTCGGCCGGTTACCGGGTTAGGACGGCGGTGGACGGCGCGGAGGCCTTCGCCCTGGTGAAGAGCGAGGAGTTTGATGTGGTGGTCTCCGACGTGGAAATGCCGAGAGTGAACGGCTTTGATCTCACGGCCAAGATCCGCGCCGACAAGAAATTGGCTGATCTGCCGGTAGTGCTGGTGACGGCGCTGGAGTCGCGCGAAGACCGCGAACATGGCATCGACGTCGGCGCCAACGCCTACATCGTGAAAAGCAGTTTCGACCACAGCAACCTGCTGGAGGTCATCCGTCGCCTCACATAGGACGAAGGAGTTTCTCGAATGATTAATGTTCTCTTGGTAGAAGATTCGCCCGTCGTGCGCGACCTGCTGGCCTACATCCTGCATTCCGATCCCGAGGTCCGGGTGATCGCAACGGCGGCCGGTGGCGAAGAGGCCGTGGCGGCGGCACAGCGCACTCGGCCAGATGTGATCACCATGGATATCCACATGCCGGGAATGGACGGCTTCGACGCCACGCGACGAATTATGCAGGTCTGCCCCACCCCTATCGTCATCGTCAGCGGCAGTTCCAGCAAGCAAGAGACTGCCTGGGCATTCCGCGCCATCGAAGCCGGCGCCCTGGCCGTGGTCGGGAAGCCGCTGGGTCCGGGCGCGCCCGGCTATGAAACCGCCGCCGAACAGCTTCTCCGCACGGTGAAACTGATGTCGGAAGTGAAGGTGGTGCGCCGCTGGGCGCGTCCCAGCCGCAGTCCGCAGCGCGAGTTGAGTTCCTCCCCATCGGTTCCGGCCGATGTCAGGTTGGTCGCAATGGGCGCCTCCACCGGCGGCCCCCCGGTGCTGCAGACCATTCTTTCCAGTCTGCTCGGGGACTTTCCTGCGCCCATTGTCGTAGTCCAGCACATGGCAGCGGGCTTCATCGAGGGGTTTGCGGAGTGGTTGGGTCAAACATGCCAGCTGCCCGTTTGTGTCGCTAAACATCGGGCGGAACTCCTTCCCGGTCATGTCTACGTCGCCCCGGATGGGCGCGAGATGAAGGTAAGCGAAGGGGGAACAGTGCTGCTGGTGGAAGAGGCGCCCCGGAATGGAATTCGACCCTCGGTGGCTTCTCTGTTCCGCTCCGTCGCCGAAGCCTATGGCTCCACGGCGCTAGGCGTGCTGCTCACCGGAATGGGCAAGGATGGTGCGGAGGAGTTGAAGCTCATGAGGCAGCGAGGCGCTGTAACCATCGCTCAGGACAGCAAGAGTTCGGTTGTGTATGGCATGCCCGGCGAAGCCGTTCGGATTGGGGCTGCGGTCTACGAGCTTTCGCCGGAACAGATCGCCTCGGTGCTGCAAGGCCTTGTCCGGGGTCATGCCCTCAACCGCGGCCTGAAGCCATGGGGGGGATCATGAAGACAGCCGCGACGTTTCAGAAGAGAGAAGTCCACGTCCTGGTCGTGGAGGACAGCCCGACACAAGCGGAAAGCCTGAAGCATCTGCTCCAGGAGCATGGATACCGGGTCACCGTCGCGCCCAATGGCAAGCTCGCCCTGAGAGCCGCTCGGAGCGACCCTCCCACGCTGGTCATCAGCGACATCGTGATGCCTGAGATGGACGGTTTCAGCCTGTGTAAACAACTGAAATCGCAACAACCTCTGACGGACGTGCCGGTCATCCTGATGACCTCGCTCTCGACGCCGGAAGACGTCATGAAGGGCCTGGAGGCCGGGGCCGACAATTTCATCCGCAAACCATTCGATCGACCATCCCTTCTCTCCCGTATCGAGCACATCCTCTCCAACCGCAAGCTGCGCGCTGGCAGCAAGGTAGGCGTGGAGATGGAAATCGTGCTCGGCGGACAAAGACATCGCATCACCTCGGAACGCCAGCAGATCCTCGATCTTTTGATCTCGACTTACGAAGAAGCGGTCCATCTCAACGCGCAGCTACGAGAGAAACAGGAGCAGCTGGCGGCTCTGGCAGCGGAGCTGGAGAAGAAGGTGGAAGATCGGACTGCGGCGCTTGCGGCGGAAGTCACCGAACGCAGGCGCGCCGAAGAAGAGCTTCGGATTCTCCTGGAAGCGGCGCCGGACGCAATCGTTCAAGTGGATGGCCAGGATCGAATCATGTTCATCAATGCCCAAACCGAGCGGCTGTTTGGCTATGAACGGCACGAGCTTCTTGGGCAGCCTGCCGACGTCCTGGTGCCGGACCGCCTCCGCGAAACTTATAGGAGCCATCGCCGTGACTATCTGGCTCCCCCCGTCACTCGGCCGATGGGTGTCGGACTGGAACTCTATGGCCGCAGAAGAGATGGGCAAGAGTTTCCCGTGGAAATTACCCTCAGCCCGGTTGCAAAAGGAGAGGGCACATGGATCACGAGCATCCTGCGCGATGTCAGCGAACGCCAGCGCGCTGAAGCAACCACGCGCCGCCTGGCTTCGATCGTTGAATCAACCGATGAAGCCATCATCAGCACGGATTTGGGCGGCCAGATCCTGAGCTGGAACGAGGCAGCCACCCGGATCTTCGGTTACACCCCTGCCGAGGTCCACGAACGAAACGCATCTGTCCTGGCATCGGAGCAAGGAAAGCAGTGGTTTAGCGAGGGCCTCGAACGCGCCAAATGCAGTGAAGCCCTGAAAATCCCTGAGGCCAGCGCCATGAAAAAGGACGGCAGCCGTATCGAAGTCTCCGTAACTGTGTCGCCGATCCGCGACGCAGCCGGTATGGTAGCGGGCGTTTCCGCCATCGTGCGGGACATCAGCGAACGAAAGAAACTGGAAGAACAGCTTCGCCAGTCGCAGAAGATGGAAGCCATTGGCAGCCTGGCCGGCGGCATCGCACATGACTTCAATAACCTGCTCGGGGTCATTCTTGGCGCCGGCGAACTCGCTCTGCTGCGCCTGCAAGATGACGATCCGGTAGGCCGGTACGTCGTACAAATG
>Ga0114945_10002174_pt1 | contig 11633 bp, 5 predicted proteins | sample OV2TP3_FD_87194 | JGI IMG/M metagenome (GOLD analysis project Ga0114945, IMG submission 87194) | Hot spring microbial communities from Beatty, Nevada to study Microbial Dark Matter (Phase II) - OV2 TP3 | ecosystem: Environmental > Aquatic > Thermal springs > Hot (42-90C) | place: USA: Beatty... | reverse complement strand
GGGAGAAAAAGGGGACAGGCTACTTTCTTTCGGGTAGTCGGGGGCGGCCGCGGGGGCGCAACGTCGATTCGAGGCCGAAGATCTTTGCCAACCGTTCGACCCACCCAGGAGCGCCGAAAGGGGCTTGCCGGTTCACGCAGGTGCGAATGGCTACGAGTTCCTGGTTCAAGAGCGGTTCTTCGAGCCACTGATCCTGGGATGCAGGCATATCGAGGGGACATGGGTCGACTAGCGTCGGGTGCTGGAGGCTGGACCATGGCCACTCGTATGGGCGTGTAACCAAGCCAGCGCGGACGGGATTGCGCAGGACGTAGCGGAGCACGGTCAAGAGATGAGCATCCTGCTGAATCGGAAAGCTTTTGAAGCGGCCTTGCCAGACGTGCCCGTGGCCGCGATAGTGCTGGTGGTAGTGGCGCACATGACTGGTCAGCCACCACTGCATGAACGAACTGGGGGCGTCCGGAGTCGAGGGTTGCAGGATGAGATGAAAGTGGTTGGGCATCAGGCAAAAGCCGAGGACTTTAACCGGATAGCGTGCTTTCGCGTCGGCGAGCAGGTCGAGAAAGGCTTGATAGTCAGCGTCCTTGTGAAAGACAACCGCCCCGCCGTTACCACGGTTGAGGATATGGTAGGCGTGGCCGCCGATCTGTCCACGGGGAATGCGAGGCATCACCTATGAGACACCGTGACAGGGGAAAAGGATTAAACAAAGTAGCCTGTCCCCTTTTTCTGGTGCCGAGTTAGCGAGCCTAACCTTTTCATTGACACGCAAGGGCACCCGCTATAGATTTCGACCCTCATTCGAGAGCGAGGAACGCGCTTTCCGGTTCTGACGAAAAGGAGAGCAGGTCTTGGCGGCGTCGACGGAGCAAGGTCTCAATCACGGCAGTCGAGCAGTTGCCGGCACGAAGCCAGACCACTTTCGGTGGCTGGCCGAAGAGAAAGCTGCGCTGATGGAAGTCGGCATCTTTTGTCACGATGGTGAAGCCATGTTGTGCGGCATATTGCCAGACGGACGCGTCGGTTGCGTTCTTCAAGCCGATCTCCCTCACGTGTTGGGAGTCGGGGTATTCGTCTCGCAGAGCTGCAATGAGTCGATGAGACAGGTTTTGGTCGAAGAGAAGCTTCACGCGGGTGGAATGGAAACCAACTTCCGTTCCCGGTCGGCCGCAAAAGCAAGGCAGGCGCGGATGTCTTCACGCGTGAGATCAGGGAAATCCTTCAGGATTTCCTCTTCGCTCATGCCCGAGGCCAGATACTCCAATACGTCATACACCGTGATTCGCAGGTCGCGGATACAGGGTTTGCCGCTTCGTTTCTCAGGATCAATGGTGATGTGGTCTTTCCAGTTCATATGAGCAAGGTTAGCTCAGGAAAGGGAAAAGATCAAGATCGTTCTGCTCACAGACATGGCCGCCGATCTGTCCGCGAGGAAAACGAGGCATCACCGATGAGACACTGCGGCCAGGGAAAAGGTTAAAACCAGCCTGATACCTTTTCCCCTCTTAATACCCATACCCTGACATCCCATAGCCCCTTCCTCCATCAAAGCCACTGACTGGCCTTGTATGGCTTCTATATGCGCTTGATTCTGTGATAGCGGTGTTGCCTGGTGCCAGTTCAGCTGCTTTCTTGAAGTAGTCTGTTGCTTGTGAATGTACGCCAAGTTCGTGCAGGGTAAGGGCCAGGTTGTATTGGGGCTCAGCAGCCTTAGGATCAGATTTAATAGCCGCCTCGAAGTGCTTCTTGGCCACATCCCAATGGCCCATGTTGTAGTGTTCAATTCCTTCTGCATTGTGCTTGGCGGCACTTACATCAGCGCCCGGCGTTGTGATGAGGGGACGACTGGGAGTTGCGCAAGCTACCAGTAGGGCAAATGAAAACAGGGTGCTGACAACAACGGTTAGCCTCATTGGTTGTCCCTCCATTGCGTGAAAGGAATCCAAGCTTCGAACACATAGTGCCCAAACTTGAAGGGAGGTTAGAGTGCTGACATTGTGAATGTCAAGACTCGTGAGTTGGCAGAGCACGATATTCATTGACAAGCAACGTATTTTAAGCTATACATCAACTGAAATAGATAAGTATTAAAGTCTAGGTTAATAATTTGGCAGACTCGTACTGTCTTAGCGGGTAGGATTACGGTCTGCAAGTTGAAGGCTCAATCGCGGTTTCCTTGGGACTAAGGAGACCGCGATAGCGTCTTTTTTTATCGTCGAGGTGTTCTTTCGAGGGACTGTGATGTCCAAGAGGAACCCGTGGTTTTGGGTGAGCAAGTGCCTTGCCCTGGTCACGCTTCTGGGCGTTCCAGAGACCGCTGCCCAGCAGGCTCCACCACAGGGGATGCCAGGGATTCTGCTCGAGCAACAACGGCAGTCGGAAGAGAAGGAGAAACAGCAAGAGCAAATTACTGCTCCCCCGGCTCCTGCTCAGATCGACAAACCTGCACGTGTCCGTCCCCCCCGAGGCTCTGAAGCTGCGGTCCAACTCAACAAAATCAAGTTCAGCGGTAATAATGTCATTGCGACCAATGAACTTGAAGAGGTGGTTGCCCCGGCCATCGGGAAGGTCTTAACCCTTAGCGAGTTGCAAGAGTTGGCGAACGAGGTTTCCGAATACTATGCAGCGTATGGGTATCTGCTGGCTAAGGTCTACCTTCCTCCACAGGAAATCAAAGAAGGTGTTGTCGAGATGGCTGTGTTGGAGGGCGAAATCGGCACGATCGAGGTTACGGGGAACACGCGCTACAAATCCTCCACAATCCTAAGAGCTATGGAATTAGTCAAGAGGCGAAAAGTTGTCCATGAAGGGACTCTGGAAACGGCCCTAAACGAGCTTAACTCTTACCCTGGCTTGAGAGTCAGGGCTGACCTCAAACCCGGCACGGCACCCGGCTCTTCCGACATCCATTTGACGGCTAAGGAGCGAATGCCCTATGCCTTCACTGCCGATATCAACAACTATGGGTCTCGCCTCATCGGCCCTTGGGTGTATAGTGGAGAACTCGGAATCGGGAACATCTTGGGGCTTGGTGATAACCTGACGCTCAAGGGTTCGAAGTCCGACGATAACCTCTTTTTGACGAACGTCGGCTATCTTATTCCGGTAACGAGTTTTGGAACCAAGCTACAGTTTTCCTGGATTCATTCCGAGAATGTCATTGGGGCAGAGTTTGCTTCTCAACGTCCGGTAGGTCGTGCTGACATTGCCTCAATCGATCTTCTTCAAACCATCATCAAAACAGGCAATTTCAGCCTGGTCGTGAACGGCGGGTTTGACTTCAAGACCATCCGCAACATCATTGCCGTTCCCGGTCCATCCGGGATACTGCAAAGCAAAGACGAACTTCGGGTTTTCAGTCTGGGCTTGCGCGGTGACTATCGCGATCAATTCCTAGGCCGGACTTATTTCAGTCTGACCTGGCACCATGGTGTGGATTTCTGGGGAGGCTCAGAGCAGAACGCCCCACAGACGAGCTTTGTGATCGTAGACCCGGTGACAGGGATTGGAAATGGTGCAGGCCCGGGTTCGTGGAGCAAGGCAACGGTGGATGTCGCACGATTCCAGTCCCTGAGCCTCCCGTTCTTTCACGGCCTACCCATCCTCCCGAATATCCTGCAGGACAGCTATATGATCCTGCGGGCATCAGGACAAATTGCCAGTGACCGTCTGCTGGCACCGGAGAGGTTCTCGATCGGCGGCTTTTACACGGTCAGGGGCTATCCGATCGCCGAGCGCATCGGTGACCACGGGTACGTGGCGACGGCCGAGATGGTGGTGCCCGTGCCGTCGTCCGCAAACATCCCGTTCACCAGCCGGACCTGGAAAGAGACGTTCCAAGTGGCGGCCTTCATTGACCATGCGGGGGTGTACGTCTCGCGGTTCACCCAGCCCACGGGGGTGTCGGGTCCGCAACCGCAGGACTATCTCACGGGCGCGGGCGGGGGCTTGCGCATCAGTCTTCCGTTCGGGGTCCCGCAACCGGTGGACAGGGGCGTCCTGTCCCTCAAGATCGACTGGGCGACCGCCATCGGGCGTCCCAGGCCGAGCAGCCGGGACCAGGGCATCAGTTTGAATGATGTATATGGGGACGGCGCCGCTGGAGTACTCTATGTCAGTGCCGCATTAAGGTTCTAAGGTGCTCTCAGAGATGGCCTGTTTTGTCTTTTTGTCGTAAGATTTCAAAAATGTTCATAACTATTGTAGTGGGTTAGTTCTATAATAACTTCCTATGGGCATATAAAAGGCTCAATCAACAATCCTGAGCGGTCTAGGCGGGCATGGTTTTCAAGGCCTGCAAGTTGAAGGCGCAACGCGTAGCCTCCCATACAGAGGCGTAGCGAGTGCGCCTTTTTAATTTGATGAACAGTCGAGCTTGGTCGGGAGAGGAGGTCATTCCATGAGCGGACACAAGGCAAAAGCATTGCGTCGGTCCAATCAGGGAAGGGCAAGCGTGGAGCAGTGGAAACGGGGACTTGCCGCCGTCCTCATGACTGGCGTCCTGACCCCTGTCACCAGCTGGGCCTTGCCGCAAGGGGGCACGGTCGCCGTCGGCTCCGCCACCGTCAGCACCCCTACCGCCACCTCCATGCGCGTGGATCAAGCCACCCAGAGCCTGATTATGGACTGGATGCGGTTCAACATCGCGTCCAACGAATCCGTCCGCTTCCAACAGCCCAACGCCGCCGCCATCGCCCTGAACCGGGTTTCCGTGAATGAGCCAAGCGCTATCTACGGATCACTGTCGGCAAACGGTCAGATTTTCCTCATCAATCCCAGCGGTATCCTCTTCTCCTCAAGCTCACGCGTGGATGTGGCCGCGCTCACAGCCACTACCCTCAACATCACCAACCAGGATTTCTTGAGCGGCAATTATCGCTTTACGCAGGATCAGGCCTCCTTCAACGCTGCTGTCGTCAACCAGGGTGTTATCACTGCCGGGCAGGGCGGATATGTGGCTCTTCTGGGCGCGGCGGTCCGGAACGAAGGGATTATTCAGGCCAACCTCGGCTCCGTCGCACTCGCATCCGGCAAGGCCGCGACCCTCGATATGAGAGGGGATGGATTGATCGGGTTTGTCGTAACGGACGCGGTCTCCGGCAGTGTTTCGAGTCCAAATGGGGAAACGCTCACGTCCTATGTCTCCAACGCCGGCACTCTGCAGGCCGATGGTGGCATGGTTGCGTTGACGGCACGTGCGGCCACCGATGTGATCAAGTCGGCGCTGAACCAGACGGGTATCATCGAAGCCCGCAGCATGGTAGCGCGCAACGGCAAAATCACCCTCGACGGTGGCAATGAAGGGGTTGTGTCTGTCTCAGGTGTGATGGACGCATCCGGATTAGCCTCAGGTCAGACCGGAGGGACGATCCAGGTTTTGGGTGACAAGGTCGGGTTGTTCGGGGCTTCCATTAATGCGTCAGGCGATGCCGGCGGCGGCTCAGTGTTGGTCGGCGGCGACTTTCAGGGCAAGGGCCCCGTTCAAAATGCTTCTCGTACCTTTGTAAGCAATGATTCGAGCATCAGTGCGGATGCTGTTACCTATGGGCACGGCGGCAAAGTGATCGTATGGTCTGACGAGGCGACCCGTTTCCAGGGCGTCGTGTCCGCTCGCGGGGGTGTCAATGGAGGCGATGGCGGCTTCGTCGAGACTTCGGGGAAAGGCTTCCTTGAGGCGCAGGGCCGGGTTGACACGAGTGCGCCTCGTGGGAACCCGGGCAATTGGCTGCTCGATCCGACGGATCTTGTGGTTGACATTGGATTCGGCTTTGAGGATACGAGCAATCTGGCTGCTGTAGATGCCTTTGCGGACCCTGATCTTGGAGCGGGCCAGACGAAGCTCGATGTGGAGGCGATCAACAATGCACAAACGAATGTGACGCTTCAGGCCAGTAGGGACATCCAATTCCTTGAGCCCGTTAGCATGTTCAATTCAGGGTTCGGAATTACCGCGCAGGCCGGTAATTTCGTCAGTATCTTCGCCCCAATTACAACGAAGGGCGGCAGTCTCAATCTCACCGCGAACGCCTCTGCAAGTGGTGCCCCTTCGGGCTCCGGCTCAATCGAGATCTTTGCGCCACTCGATACAACAGGTGGTGGGCTTGGTCTATCTGGTGGCGCCGTCTCTTTCTCCATCGACGGCGGAACGGGCAAGATCAGTCTCGGCGCCGGCATCACCACGCGTCTGGCCGATGTCACGTTCGCCGGCCCGGTTGAGCTTCAGCCATTCAGTTTCGTCTCCATAAGTTCAGGAGGCGGCAACATCCAGTTTCAGAAAACGGTGGACGGGTTTTTGGAAGATCAGTTTGTTTTTTCTAGTCTGTCAGTGGATGCACGTGACACAGTCACCTCTACAGCGGGGGATGTCACCTTTGCCGATTCAGTGGGTTCCACACAGCCTCTGGACAGCCTGACAGTAGCGGGTAAATCGATCAGCCTACAGGATGTACATACATTCTTTGACGTGATCCTCAGCGCCGACCAAGATGTCACCTTGGACGGGCTGGTGCTCTCTGACTTCGGATTTTTCGGAATCACCATCGATGCCGGGGGCTCGATCACGACGGGCTCTAGCGCTAGTCTGACAGCCACCTTCGGTAATGTAACGCTCACCGCCGGGCAAAACGTCACCTTGGACGCGCCAGTGCTTTCGGACTTTGGGGTCACGATCGATGCCGGGGGCTCGATCACGACGGGGCTTGGGGGCAGTCTCGTTGCCTCTGGTGGTTTCAGTGAGGTGACGCTCACGGCCGGGCAAGATGTCACCCTCAATGGGCCTGTGGAGGTGTCTAGTGCGGGGTTTTTCAACTTTTTCAACTTTAGCAGCATCTCCATCACCGCCACCAGTGGTTCGATCACGACCGGGCTTGGGGGCAGTCTCGTTGCCTCTGGTGGTTTCAGTGAGGTGACGCTCACGGCCGGGCAAGATGTCACCCTCAACGGGCCGGTGGAGGCGTCTAGTTCGGGGGATTTCGGCTTTAGCAGCATCTCCATCACCGCCACCGGTGGTTCGATCACGACCGGGCTTGGAGGCAGTTTCGTTGCCTCTGGTGATTTCAGTGATGGGAGGCTCACCGCCGGTCAAGATGTCAACCTCAGCGGATCGGTGCTGGCGTCAGGCATTTTCGCCAATGTTGCTATCGATGCCGGAGGCTCGATCATAACAGGACCCAGCGCCAGCCTGACGGCCGAGGGCGGCGATGTGACGCTCACCGCCGGCCAGGATGTCACCCTGAGCGGGCCGGTGCTTTCGGATTTCGGATTCTTGGGGATCACCATCGAGTCGGGGAACTCGATCACGACGGGCTCTAGCGCTAGTCTGACAGCCACCTTCAGTAATGTGACGCTCACCGCCGGCCAGGATGTCACCTTGGACGGGCTGGTACTCTCGGACTTCGGATTTTTCGGAATCACCATTGATGCCGGGGGCTCGATCACGACGGGCTCTAGCGCTAGTCTGACAGCCACCTTCAGCGATGTGACGCTCACCGCCGGCCAGGATGTCATCCTGAACGGGCTGGTACTCTCGGACTTCGGATTTTTCGGAATCACCATTGATGCCGGGAACTCGATCACGACGGGCTCTAGCGCTAGTCTGACAGCCACCTTCAGCGATGTGACGCTCACCGCCGGCCAGGATGTCACCCTGAACGGGCTGGTACTCTCGGGCTTCGGATTCTTCGGGATCACCATCGATGCCGGGGGCTCGATCACAACGGGCCCCGACGCCAGCCTCACGTCCAATTTCGGGAATGTGACGCTCACCGCGGGGCTCAATCTCACGCTCAACGAGCCGGCAGAAGCGCCCTTTGGGCAGGTGTCGCTGGATTTTGGGGGCGTGCTGACCCTGCCGGCCGGGGCCACGCTATCGAACTTCTTCCCAGCCGACAGCTTTGCGTTGCGGGCGCCGCACGATTTCACCGTGGCGGAGGCGCTGATCTTTGATGGGAACCTCTCGCTGACGGCGGGGGATTCGCTGACGACCCTGGTGGGGGCGAGCCTCACGTCCAATTTCGGGAACGTGTCGCTCACCGCGGGGCTCAATCTCACGCTTAACGAGCCGGCAGAAGCGCCCTTTGGGCAGGTGTCGCTGGATTTTGGGGGCGTGCTGACCCTGCCGGCCGGGGCCACGCTATCGAACTTCTTCACAGCCGACAGCTTTGCGTTGCGGGCGCCGCACGATTTCACCTTGGCGGAGGCGCTGATCTTTGATGGGGACCTCTCGCTGACGGCGGGGGATTCGCTGACGACCCTGGCGGGGGCGAGCCTCACGTCCAATTTCGGGAACGTGTCGCTCACTGCGGGGCTTGACCTTACGCTCAACGAACCGGTGCAGGCGCCTTTCGGGCAGGTGTCGCTGGATTTTGGGGGCGTGCTGACCCTGCCGGCCGGGGCCACGCTATCGAACTTCTTCACAGCCGACAGCTTTGCGTTGCGGGCGCCGCATGATTTCACCGTGGCGGAGGCGCTGATCTTTGATGGGGACCTCTCGCTGACGGCGGGGGATTCGCTGACGTCCCTGGCGGGGGCGAGCCTCACGTCCAATTTCGGGAATGTGACGCTCACCGCGGGGCTCGATCTCACGCTCAACGAGCCGGCAGAAGCGCCCTTTGGGCAGGTGTCGCTTAATTTAGGCGGAGCGCTGTCTCTCTCACCCCAAGCCATCATCTCTGCCAACAGCTTTAGTATTCATGCCCTTCAAGATTTCACGCTTACGCAGGCGCTGACCTTTGACGGGGACCTCTCGCTGACGGCGGGGGGCTCGTTGACGACGTTAGCGGGGGCCAGCCTCACGTCCTCATTCGGCAATGTGACCGTCACGACGGGTCTGGATGTCACGCTCAATGCGCCGGTGGAGTCGGGTGGCTTCACAGGGGTTTCCATCTCTTCGGGCAGTGTGGTCTCCAATGCCGACGGTTCGACTTCAGTGGTTCCCGGTTCTCTTCTTACAGGAACAGACGGCAGCCTCACGGCCATATTCGGCGATGTGGTCCTCTCTGCCACCAAGCACGTTACACTTAATGCGCCATTGCAGGCAGGTGGAGGGATTTCCATTTCCGCCGGCAGCGTGGCCTTGAACCGCGACGGTTCGATCGCCGGCGGTCGCGTGGTCTTCGGATCCCTGACTACTGGGATTGGAGGCATCCTCACGGCCGAATTCGGCGATGTGGACCTGTCCGCTACGAAGGACATCACCCTCAACGGGCCGGTGCAGGCTGCTGGGTCCATTTTTGCCACGGCCGGCGTTGACTTCTCGAACCCAGATTTTTCATCACCAACCCCCGATTTTTCAAACACGGTGCTCCCTGGGTCCCTGATCACCGGGGCCGGAGGCAGTCTTATGGCCGAATTCGGCGATGTGGACCTCTCCGCCACCAAGGACATCACGCTCAATGGGCCGGTGCAGGCTGCTGGGTCCATTTTTGTCACGGCCGGCAGTGAAATCATCAATGCCGATTTTGAGACCGTGGATGTGGTGCTCGGGTCCATCACCACCGGGGCTGGGGGCAGCCTCACGGCCGAGTTTGGCATTGTGAACCTCTTTGCCACCAAGGACATCACTCTCAATGGGCCGGTGCAGGCGTTGCAGGCTAGTGGCTTCTCTGGGATTTCTGTCTCTGCCGGATTTGAAACGTTCAATGCCGACTTTTCGACGAAAGGTGTGATTCCTGGTTCCATTGTCACGGGACCGGAAGGAAGCCTCACGGCCGAATTTGGCTATGTGAATCTCTCTGCTACGCAGGACGTCACCCTTAACGGGCCGGTGCTGGCGGCTGGGTCCATTTTTGTCACGGCCGGCAGCCCAATCTTCAATTCCAATTTTGAGATTGTGGATGTGGCCCTCGGGTCCATCACCACAGGGACCGGGGGCAGCCTCACGTCCACAGGCGATTTCTCGTCTGTGGACCTTTCGGCTACCCAGGACGTCACGCTCAATGGGCCGGTGCAGGCGAGTAGATCCATTTTTGTGAATGCAGGCAGCCCAATCTTCAACTCCGATTTTGAGATCGTGGATGTGGCCCTCGGGTCCATCACCACAGAAACCGGGGCCAGCCTCACGGCCACGGGCGATTTCTCGTCTGTGGACCTTTCGGCTACCCAGGACGTCACGCTCAACGGGCCGGTGCGGGCGGAGGGCACTGAGTTTGGCGGGGGGAGCATCTCTGTGTTCGCGGATGGCGGGTCCATCACCACGGGAGCAGCAGGCAGCCTCACAGCCACGGGCGATTTCTCGTCTGTGGACCTTTCGGCTACCCAGGACGTCACGCTCAACGTGCCGGTGCGGGCGACGGGCACTGAGTTTGGCGGGGGGAGCATCTTTGTGTCCGCGGATGGCGGGTCCATCACCACGGGAGCAGCAGGCAGCCTCACAGCCACGGGCGATTTCTCGTTTGTGGACCTTTTCGCCGGCACCGATGTTACCCTCGCTGCGCCGGTGCGGGCGGAGGGCACTGAGTTTGGCGGGGGGAGCATCTTTGTGTTCGCGGATGGCGGGTCCATCACCACGGGAGCAGCAGGCAGCCTCACGGCCACGGGCGATTTCGCATTTGTGGGCCTTTTCGCCGGCACCGATGTTACCCTCGCTGCGCCGGTGCTGGCGGAGGGTTTCTTCGGTGATGTTAGCATATTCGCCGGCGGGGCGATCACCACGGGGTCAACAGGTAGTATTTCTGCTCCAGGCGTTGAAGGAGGGATATTTTTATTGGGCTCCTCGATAGGGACTGCAATAACCCCCCTAGTCCTTGTTGGAGACGTAGGATTCTTTCTTGCAGAGGCAACCGATGTGATCAATGTGAAATCTGCGTCACCCAGTGACATAAATCTTTTCGAAGCCTATGCGGGCAATCTTGATTTCCGCAGTAGTGCCATAGTTGTTACATCGGTTGGCGATGTTACTCTTGATTCAACAGGCGGCCGCATCTTCCATATAGTCGACGGGACCGACATCGTTGGTAAAAACGTCAACTTATTCGGGCAGGAGATTGGGCAGCCTGGCCTGGAAATCCAGGTGATGACTCCTTCCCCTCCTCCTCTGTGTAATGGGACACCATGTAGCATCAATGGTCCATTCTTTGTGGAGGTGAACAAATTCTTCAGCGATTTTGTGATACTGTTAGTACTGGTCCAAGAGCTAATCCAAGAGATAACCGCGGCGCAACAGGCAGCTATAAGTTCAATTTTTATCCCCTTGGGGCCGTCCGAACTGCTGAGTAGCGGCGTGCTGCCGGAAAACGTCTTTAAGTCTCTCGGGTCAGAACATATCGAGATTCGTGGTGGTATGGAAGGTGAGGGGAGAAAAGGGCCGTCTGGAGTCACGATTGTCCAATAAGGCAGAAACGATCTCTCCACAATAAATACGGACACCTCGTTCCTTGACGCTCTAGGCTGAACCCGGTAGGCTATCTCTCCATCATGCGTAAGCGCGCGATCATCACCAGGATTACGGGCCAGGACGGCTCCTAGCTGGCCGAACTGCTCCTTGCCAAGGGCTATGAGGTCTATGGCCTCGTGCGCCCCGCGAGCACCAACTGGAAGTCGAGGCCATGGTGGAGAACAAGGACATCGGATTCGTCAAAGCGGGACAGCCGGTCGAGGTGAAAGTGGAGGCGTTTCCCTTCACCCTCTACGGGACG
>Ga0114945_10002171_pt1 | contig 11643 bp, 6 predicted proteins | sample OV2TP3_FD_87194 | JGI IMG/M metagenome (GOLD analysis project Ga0114945, IMG submission 87194) | Hot spring microbial communities from Beatty, Nevada to study Microbial Dark Matter (Phase II) - OV2 TP3 | ecosystem: Environmental > Aquatic > Thermal springs > Hot (42-90C) | place: USA: Beatty... | reverse complement strand
GGATGAGGGAAGATGAAGCTTCCCTCAAAAGAGGGCGGCACGAAGCTCTGTTGTACTGTTAGCGTTTGGCTTTCTTCTCGTTGCGTTCCCACGGAAGAGGAAAGTGAGGAATGCAGAGCATCATCGCGGTGGAGCCAAGTGCTAGAAACAGTAGCCCCAAGTACACAAGTTGCGGTACGAAGAGGCACAAAGCGAAGCCGAGGCAATAAAGTGTCCCAGCGGACCCAAATATCCTTTCTACCCTTGTCATATCAGACCCTCCTTGAATGAAACGAATCATCCCCTCAGAGTATTTGCTGTGAAAGAGTAATATCTAAACGTAAGTCGAGGAACTTTTTTTGTCAAGGGACGAGAGCACTATTTCGCCTAACGTTTGCGTGTATGCGATGTGGCGCAATGATATAATTTTTCATATCATTGCGCCATATGGGCGAGCTTCAAAAGCGAGCCGCATACACGCTGTTAAGTGACGTATGACGCAGGGGCTCAAAACCTTTATCCAAAAAGGTCTTCATCATTTTGAACGCACTTGTGCATGATTAGGTATGCTTCATAAAGTTGTGGCTCGAGCCTCTCACGTGTTTCTGATATTGGACGTTGATAGCGTTCATTATAAGCATGCGTAAGTGCCTCTGTTAAAGAACGTTCAAGATTTGGGTTTTCCTCACGCAGCCTTTGTAGCCATTTACCGCGCTCACCACTTCTACAAGGGTTCCCTTCCGAATCTATGAACATAAGATGGAAATTATTATAGCGAGGCATAGTGTATCCATCTGCAAATGCGCCTGACTCATCTTTTTCTCTGTGCCTAAATTCCTCATAGCTAAGAAGCGGTCCTTCTTGTTCTGGTGAGCGCGGTTTTTCGGTCATATTGATAAAGGTTTTGGGTTTTGAGCCCCGAGTAATATGTCACTTAACTTTCTATAACCTAACTTGTGGTGTTTTTGGCTTGAATACAGTATAATATGGCAATAAACTTTTATCCATAAGACGGTATGAATGAAAGTCAACCGTTTCCCAGTCAAGATCCCATGGCGAGGCTTCGCCAAGAGATGCGGTTGCGTAAATTTAGCCCAAAAACCATCAAAAGTTACCTGCTTTATATTGAGGCATGCGTACGGTTTGTGCGTAAAAGCCCACGCGAGGTGGACGGTAATGATGTGCGCAATTACCTGGACAATCTCGCAAGTACGGGCAGATCTGCCTCTACCCTCAATACGGCGTATAGCGCCTTGCGATTCTATTTTGGAAAGATTCTTTGCCGTAAGTTTTTTGTCCATATTCCCCGCGCGAAGAAGCCGCATACGCTCCCCGGGGTACTTTCCAAGGAAGAAGTCCGGCGCATGATTGATGGCGTGAAAAACCCAAAGCACAAATGCATGATTCAGATACTCTATGGGACAGGAGTGCGAGTAGGGGAGTTGGTTCGGTTGCGCATGCGGGATATCGATTTTGATCGCAATTGTATCCGGGTGGCGCAGGGAAAAGGCGCAAAAGATCGCATGGGGCTTTTGCCTAAAAGTATCCGGGATTTACTTTTGTGTCAGAAGAGCGTAAAGCGGCCAGACGATTTTCTGTTTACCAGCTATGATGGTGGACGATTGACCGAGGCAACGGTGCAAAAAGTGGTGCGTCATGCAGCGCGACTCGCAGAAATTCAAAAAGAGGTAACACCGCATACATTACGCCATAGCTTTGCCACACATTTGCTTGAAGCCGGGACGGATATTCGGTACATCCAAGAATTGCTTGGTCATGCGAAGCTGGCTACCACGCAGATTTACACGAAAGTGAGTGCGCAAAGTTTGGGTGCAATTCAAAGTCCGCTTGATTGAAAAGTAGAGTCCGTTCAGCGCCAAACTTTGAACAATCGGAAACGAATGTATGATCCGCCTCGTCCATATCATGACCTCGTTTGGCATCGGTGGGGCGGAGCAGCTTGTGCTCGACATCTGCCGGAGGCTCGACCGCAAGCGGTTCGATGTGCTCGTCGTTGCAGTCGTGGCCGGTGGCCCCATGCGGCCGGAGTTCCACGATGCCGGGATCCCGACTGAGGTGTTTGAGAAAACGACGAAACTCGGGCTTGGGACGATCCGTCGGCTGACGGCGTTCCTCCGGACCGAGCGACCGCAGATCGTCCACACGCACCTCTTCGGCGGTGACACGTGGGGTAGGATTGCGGCGTTCCGGGCAGGTGTCCCGCACGTCGTCTCGACTGAGCACAACATCAACCCCGACGAGGGGTTCGTGAAGCGCATCGTGAAGCGCCGGCTCGCGGGACGAACGGAACGCATCGTCGCAGTGTCCGACGCGGTTCGCGCGCAGAGCATTCGTGTTGATCACATCCCACCTGGGAACATCATCGTCATTCCGAACGGCGTAGACCTCGAGCGATTCCGTCCGACCGAACGACCACCTCGTGATCTCATACACATCATGAACGTTGGGCGACTCGTCCCGCAGAAGGGGCACGACGTCCTCGTTGATGCGTTCGCGGTGCTCCGCGACACGCTGCCGCGTGCCCGGCTCATGGTCGTCGGTGATGGTCCGCTGCGGCCACACCTCGCGGAGCAAATCCGTGCATACCATCTCGCCGATCGCGTGCAGCTCATGGGGGTTCGTCGCGATCTCCCCGAACTCTATGCCCGCGCGGACATCGTGGTGTTCCCATCGCGGTGGGAGGGGTTCGGGCTCGCGGCGATTGAGGCATCCGCGTGCGGGCTCCCCGTCATCGCATCCGCAGTCGGTGGGCTACAGGAAGCGGTGGTGGATCAGGAGACGGGGCTGCTCGTCCCACCAGAGGAGCCAAAGCTCCTCGCGGAGGCGATCACTGAGCTCGTTCGGGACCGCGCGCGACGGGCGCTCATGGGCCACGCCGGGAGGAGGCATGTGGAGCGGCATTTCGACATCCGAAAGGTGGTCGAGCGGTACGAGCAACTCTATGAAGATCTTGCTCGTCAATAAGTTCTGGTACCCGAAAGGCGGCTCGGAGCGGTACGCCTTCTTGCTGAAGGACCTCCTCGAGTCAAGGGGCCATGAGGTGGCGACATTCGGGGCAGAGGGAGCGCAGCATCCGCTGCGCTATCTTTGGGATCGCGTTGCCGCTCGACGGATTGAGGCGCTCCTCGATGAGGCGAAGCCGGACATCGCGCACCTGCAGAACTTCACGCATCAGATTTCGCCATCCATCCTGCCCGTGCTCCGGAAGCACGGGGTGCCGATCGTGTGGACACTGCACGACCTCGACGTATTTCGGCCCGGGTATCGGAATCCGAATGCCTGGGGTCGGCGTGCGGCGGCGTGGGTTGAGTACCTCCTCCACCACACGATCCTCGACGTGTACCGGCGGAACATTGACTGCATTATCGCGCCGAGTCGGTTTGCGGCGGATGCGGTGCGGGAGTGGGGGTGGAGGGGGAGGGTGGAGGTGGTGCCGAATTTCGTGCCGGAAGAACATGCGAATGTCACGAATGCGGATCCGAATGCAACGAATCCAGGAATGGCAGCGGCGTATTCGGAGCATTCGAATCCGGATTCGGATCATTCGGATGTTCATCCCGTGCTCTTTGTCGGACGTCTCTCGGAAGAGAAGGGGATCGGGGATTTTGTGAAGGCGGCGAGGCGGTTGCCAGAGGTTCCGTTTGAAGTGATTGGGGGCGGTAACCTCTCCTCGCCTCCCCTTACATTAAGGGGAGGAAATATGCGCTGGCTGGGGGCGCTGTCATCAGAGGAAACGCAGCGACACATCGCCAGCGCTGCGATGGTGATTGTCCCATCGGTCGTGCCGGAGATTGCGCCGTACGTGATCCTTGAGGCAATGGCCGCTGGTGTTCCGGTCATTGCGAGTCGAGTGGGTGGTATCCCGGAGCTTGTGCGAGATGGAGAGACGGGGCTCCTGGTTCCACCGCAGAATCCCGAGACCCTTGCCAAAACGATCGAAATGGTGTACCGTGACGAGGTAATGCGGCGACGCCTTGGGGAGCGTGCTCGGGCAATCGCCACCGCTGAGTATGGACGAGAACAACACTACGAACGTCTCATGGAGATCTACCGATCGTTCGGGGGATCAAAAAGACCCCAGGGGTCCTTTTCGTAAGACCCCTGGGGTCGCGTCGGGTCGTGTCACCGGCTTCTTCGCGTTGCTCCTCGCACTCGTTGCCTTCCTCTCCCTTCCGATCGGCGCGCAGCGCAAGCCATTCCAGCGCCCGCAGCTTGCAAACATCTTCCAGAAGTGGCACCTCTCCGAAGAGGAGGCGCGTGACCTCGCTCGGTGGGACGTCATCGTACTCGACATGGAGGTGGCACAGAATACGCCCCGCGAGTTCGCGCTCCTCCGATCGCTGAACCCGAGCGCGAAGTTGCTCGCGTACGTGACGAGCCAGGAGATCCGACGCGACGCGGCGGAGCACCCGCAGGCGCCCATGCGCCGACGGCTCGCAGCGCGTATCAGCGACCACTGGTACCTCCGATCCGCAACCGGCGACCGGGTATCGTGGTGGCCGCAGACGTGGCTCCTCGACGTGACGGATCGCGGTTGGACGGATGCGCTCGCGTCGTTCGTCGCGGACGACATCGCGTCGGACCCACGCTGGGATGGTATCCTCTACGACAACCTCTGGGGCGGCGCGAGTTGGCTCTCCAGCCGCGGGGTTGGGTCCATTGACCTCGACGATGACCGATCTGCGGACAGCGCCGAGACGATGGACACCCGGTGGGAGGCTGGCGTCCGCGCGCTCCTCACCGAGACCCGTCGTCGTGCGCGTCCCGGATTCCTCATCACCGGGAACGGCGATGCGCGGTACGCAGAGCTGACGAACGGCATCCTCTTCGAGCACTTCCCAGATACGACCGCCGGAGACTGGTCGGCATCCATGCGTGCGTACTTCCGTGTGCTCGAGCGCGCGGTCGACCCCGTCATCACGATCGTCAACGTGAACACGCGGAACACCGGCGCGCAGGATCCTCGACAGATCCGTTTCGGTCTTACCTCGACGCTCCTCGGCGGCGGATTCTACAGTTTCGACTTCGGCGACCTCGAGCACGCGCAGCGGTGGTGGTACGACGCGTACGAGGTTGCGCTCGGAGAACCGATCGGTGGACCCGTGCGCATCGCGGACGTGCGAGCGGCGTCGCTCGCGACGAACCCGATCGCCGCAGAGGGATTTCGACCCGGTGTGTACCGACGGGACTACGCGCAGGGGCTCGTCCTCGTGAATTCGACCGACCGGGAACAGCGGGTGCAGTTCGACGAGGAGTTCGAGCTCGCGGTGGGGACGGCGACGTCGAGTGGTGAGCGGCGTATCACTTCCGAGGTCGTCCTGCCACCGCAAGATGGCGCGATTCTCCTCCGCATCGTCGAGGAGATCCGGGGGGCGCCATTCACGAACGGGTCGTTCGCCCGCGTGTTCCGGCAGGACGGGCGGACCGCGCGGAACGGATTCTTCGCATTCGATGCGCGTGCTCGGAGTCGGACGACCATTGCGCACATTGATCTCGATCGTGATGGGACTCCAGAGGCCGTGCTCGCCGAACAGGGTATGATCCGCGTGCTCCGCGATGGTCAGACGCTCCGGGAGTTCGCCCCGTTTGGAGACCGTTTCCGTGGGTCGATCGACTTCGCGGTGGGTGATCTCGATCAGAACGGCACGTGGGAGATCGTCGTTGCGGAGCGTGATCGCGGCGCACGGCTGGGCATCTTCAACCTCCTCGAGGGCCGACTGCTCATGCCGTACCGAACGCCATTTGGGTCAAAATGGGGTCACGGGATGACCGTCGCGCTCGTTGCCCGCGCGCCGCTCGCTCGGCCGGACATCGTCGTCGCCGCGGGGGCCGGTGCTCTCCCCGAAGTCCGTATCCTCGACTCGCGCGGACGGGCAACCGATGATCGCTTCCTCGCGTACGACCGGAAGTTCCGCGGTGGCGTCCGTATTGCCGCGGGAGACGTTGACGGCGATGGGGTTGATGAGATTGTGACTGGCGCCGGGCCGAGCGGTGGTCCACACATCCGCGTGTTCTCAGGCACCGATGGGACACTGCGGAATCAATTCTTCGCGTTCGCTCCGGAGCGGCGCGGCGGCGTGGATGTGGCGGTCGTGGATCTCGATGGGAATGGGATCGCGGAGATCCTCGGGATGAGTACGAACGTGTTCACTGCGGTAAGTGAAGAGTGAAGAGGTATAAGTGATGAGTGTATGACGAATGAGCGTGAGATCGTCCATGTTGACCCGAAGCCGGTGGAATCGCCGAAACCGTCGCCGCGCATGCCGCCCATCCTTGCGAAGACGGTGAACCTCTGCGTGAACTGTGTTGTCGCGCCGGGGCGGATGGCTGCGCGGATTGCACGACATCGGCACGAGCGGCACTACCATCCGCGGCACCGGTTCGGCCGCCACCACCTCGCAGCGGACGTCGGGTTCGTCATCGCAATCCTCGCGCTCGTCGGCATCAACGGATACCTCTTGTTCGTCCGACCGAGCATCTTCCCGTCGAACGTGAAACTCGAGTGGACGGCAGCGCCAGCAATCGTGCGTTCTGGCGATGTGCTGACGTTCACGCTCACCTTCCGGCATGACGGCGATGAGTCACTGGACCATGCGACGGTCGCCCTTCGCCTCCCCGAGCGCTTCCATGTGCAGGCGGTGACGCCGGAGACGTACGATGCGATGACGCATACGGTGCGGATTGGGAGCGTCGCACCTGGCGCATCGGGCCGCATTGCGGTGCGTGGGATAACCGACGCACTGGACGGGATGACCTTGCGCATCGAGGGCACGTTCCATGGCAAGGGTGCGACGCGATCAGAGCGAGTGGTGGCGAGTGGGACGGTGGAGGTCCGTGGGGTCGCCGTGGCGTTCGCGATCGGTCCGCAGGGTGATGGACCAGCAATCGTACATCTCGGACAATCCGTAGAGATCGGCGCCGTATACTACGCGGCGGGGAGCGAGTCGGCTTCCTTCGATGCACGAGCGTTCCGTATTGCGATCTCCGGTCCACTTTCTGTCAGGATCACCGCGACCACACCGGGCGCGACCGTTCGTCGCGGGGAGATCCGCTGGCCGTTCCGTGGTGTGCGTCCGGCGGGAGAGACGGCCGGGGAGGCGTTCCTGCTCACGCCGCCGGCGACGGTTGGGCGTGTGGTGATTCCTGCGGGGACATCCGTGTCGTACACTCTCACTCCCGAGCTCATCATTGCGGAGGATGCGCGCGGTGTTCCGACATCGCGCATCGTCGGCACACCGCTCACACTCGATATCGTCGGCGAACTTCGCCTCACGGCATCTGCACGGTACTTCACTCCCGAAGGGGATCAGATCGGCCGCGGGCCGTTCCCGCCGCGCGTTGGTGAGACGACGAAGTACTGGGTGACGTGGGAGGCGCAGAGTCTCCTTCGAGACGCGGAACGGATCGTTGTTCGCGCGACGCTCCCTGCGGGTGTCGAATGGACGGGTCGTGCCATGGCGATGATTGGGGAGGAGCCGATTTTCGATGCGACGAGTCGAACCGTAACCTGGACGATCGGGAGGCTTGATCGTACGATCGGGAATCAGCGGCCGGACGCGAGCGCCTCGTTCGAGCTCGCGCTCACTCCGACCGCAGCGCAGGTTGGGTCATTCGCGATGTTGCTTGAGGAGACGATTGCGGAGGGCGTGGATGATCTTGGGACCGAACTCACGGCGACCACACCCGAGGTGACGACGGAGCTTTTGCTCGATCAACATGCGCAGGGGAAGGGGAGGGTGGTACCTTAAAGGGGGACCACGTCCCCCCTCTTAGGGTAAGAGGGGGAGGGGGAGTTACGAGTCGTTCGTAACCCCTCCCAACCTCCCCTTACCCTAAGGGGAGGGGCACAATCTTCGTGCTCTGTTGAGCGCTGCGGTTGACGCCGCGGCGCTTTTGTGTTAGGATGGCGCGTTACCTCGATGACGAGTGAGCATCGCGAGTCGATCGGCATCGACTCATGATCGAGCGAGGATTCGAGGTATCGAGCGAAGCGAAGATATGAGGATTGCGATGATCGGTTCCAAGGGAGTGCCGGCGACCATTGGTGGGGTTGAGCGGCACGTGGAAGAGCTCGGCGCACGTCTCGCGTCGGGCGGGTTCAGCGTGACCGTGTACGCTCGACCGTGGTACACGGAGCGCGCACCATGGTCCGTTCGTACCGAGCGCGGCGTCCGCGTCGTCACGTTGCCATCCCTCCGCACGAAGCACCTCGATGCGATCTCGCACACGCTCCTCGCAACGTGGCACGCGATGCGAGAGCGGCATGACGTGTACCACTTCCACGGTGTTGGGCCGTCGCTGCTCGCATTCCTCCCACGCTTGCTTCGACCGAGCGCGCGGGTCGTGTGTACGTTCCACTGCGTGGATTGCCACCACGCGAAATGGGGGAGGATTGCTCGCGCGGTACTCGCGCTTGGTGAGCGGGCAACGTGCGCCTTCCCGCATGAGACGATCACGGTCGGGGAGACACTCCAGGGGTACTGCTCTGATCGTTACGGTCGGGAAACGACGTGCATTCCGAACGGAGTGGCGCAAGGGAAGAGGGAAGAGGGAAGAGGGAAGAGGGAAGAGTTGCAAGTGCATGAGCGAGACATTTTGAGTCAGCTCCAGCTCGTGCCGAGGCGTTACCTCCTTGTGGTCTCGCGACTCGTGCCGCATAAGGGGATCCATACGATCATTGCGGCCTTCCGGCAACTACGAATGGAGCATCGGGAGTTCCGTGATCTCCAGCTCGCGATCGTTGGGGCGCCGGCGTTCACGGATGCGTACGCTGATGAGCTCACGGTGCTCGCCGGGGGTGATCCGGCAATCCGTTTCCTCGGACGGCAGACGGGCGCACCGCTCGACGCGCTCTACCGTCACTGCCTCGCGTTCGTCCACGCGTCTTCGAGCGAGGGGCTCCCGATCGCGGTCCTCGAGGCCGCCGCGGCCGGTGCGGTGCCGGTCGTCTCCGACATTCCCGAACACCGTGAGGTCATTGATCGCATTGGCGGCCTCTTGTTCCGCACCGGCGATGTACACGATTGCGCGTCGGTGCTCGAGGTTGCGCACCGGAGCGCGAGGTCGCTCCCGCGGATCGGTCGTGAGATCCAGGCCGCGGTGCTCCGGCACTATGATTGGGATGCGGCGGCGGGGAGGACGGTGGAGTGCTACCGTAGCTCCCATCCGAAAAGGATACGACAGCGGTTGAGTTGGTTCCCCCGCTTAGGGTAAGAGGGGGCGAGGGGGAGTTACCTCACGGAGCGTAACCCCTCCCAACCTCCCCTTACCCTAAGGGGAGGAGACGGACCCCTTCCGTCGATACGCAGCGATCCCCCCCGATGGTCGTCGGGGGGGATCGTTCGTTGTTCAGTTGTCTATTCCCGTCACCGCGAGGCGAATCGCAGATTTGCGGAGCTCATGAGCGCTGGGCCATCTTCGTACACGATCGAAGGCGAGAGTGATCGGACGAAGCGGTCCTGGAAGCCAAGGCCCGAGAAGACGTCTGCCGCGACCATGCGCTTCTTCCCCGCGTCGATGTAGTACGCCTGGCCACCAGAGCGTACGACGGTGCCGGTTGGGTGCCGATCGGCGCCCAGCGCAGTTCCCGCACGGTACGCCGGCCAGTACGAGACCGGGATATCAATGATCTGTCTGTTCCAGTCCGCACCGTACAGCGTCCGTGCGCGCGCCTCTGTCTCCACCCACCGGAGCGTACCGCCCGGTTCCACTGCGTACACCTTGGGATCCGACTCGATCTTCACGAGCCAAGTGCCTGGGCGAACCGTGACGACGCCACCGAGCGGGAGCTGGCTCATCTGCGTCCCCGCGATGGACTTCGCACCCGAGAAGTCCTTGTACCAGCTCTTGTACGTCACCTCGTTCGGGAAGACGTAGCGCTTCCCATCCGCGCCAACAAGGTACATTGCGCTCGTCCCTGCGGACCGTACGAGGTCACCTGCACTCAAACCGATCGTTGCGAGGCCTGGGGTGGCTGGCGGTTGGGTAGCCGGAGTCGTGACCACCACGGGTGGCGCGGTCGTCGTGGCAGGCGGCGCCGTGACGACTGCTGGTGTTGGCGACGCACCCGCTGTTGCTGGCGTCGTCACCGTGATCGCGCCCGAGTTCCTCGAGTTCCCGCTCGTGTCGAGCGCGCGGACAATGTACGTGTACGCCGTATTCGCAGACACCAAGGAGTCCACGAATCGCTGCACTCCCTTCGCGACGCGCGAGAGTGGATCACCGGAGACCGCAGAGCTCGGTGGGTTGTTCCGGAGCACTTCAACCGAGTCGAGGTCTGAGTCGGACGGGTCAGTCCACGTCAAGGTCACCGCGCTCGCGGTCGCGCTCCCCTGCGGGTTCCCGACTGCGGCCGGTGGCGTCGCATCCGAGACCGAAGGGGAACCGCTGCTCGCTCCGCCGAGAATCCCGAAGGTGGAGAAGTGGGGCACCTCAACCGTGAGGATGTTGTTCGTCGTATCCACGGTGGTCGAGAGCGTTTCCCACTCGCCGTTCGTGTTGAGCGCGCCGACCGTGAGCGAGGACTCCGACACCCCGGCGGCACTCACGTCCGCATCCGTGTACGGAATCTCAATCTTCACGTTGCTGTTGAGCGTCCCGCCGATCGTGTTGCCATTCGCGTCAGACGGGGTGATCTCGATGCCCTGTTTTCCGACGAAGTTGTGGTCTGCGCCCGGATCAATAGCCGCCACGCTCGGATCGAGCTTGATCTCCACCTTCCCGGCTGTTGCGTCTGTCGCCGAAAGCGCACCAGCGGGAATGTTCACCTCGATGGCCGATCCGGACACCGGCGAGGCCGTGAGCGAGCTGAGGACGCCTCCGACCGTCGGGGTGACCGACCCGGAATCCGATTTTGCCGTGAAGCCGCTGATCGCGGTATCAATGGCGAGCGTCGGTGCGCTCCCGGACAGCGCCCCGTTGGACACCGTGACGGTTGATGTTGCGGATTCCTTCCCATTATCTCCGATCGCCTTCACGCTCCAGGTGCCGTTCGACAGGTCGGCTGATGCCTGGCCGGTCGTGCCGTCAATATCTGCCACGACGATTGAGTTACCCTTCGTGCAGATGACGCGACCCTCACCGGTGAACGCTGCACCGCCGGTCTGCGTCGAGATGGTGACCGTTTCGCCGCTCGTCGTGGATGTCGGGGTCAGGGCAACGGGGGAGGAGAGCGTGAGGTTTCCGCCGCTCACCGTCGCGGTGGTGGTCCCAGGTTCATACCCCTTCTTCGCGGCGCGGAGCGTGTACGTTCCATCCGGAACATTCGTGAGCGAGACGTTACTGTTCGTGCTTCCCTGGGCACCAGTCGTCGCGTTGAACATCTTGCCGTTCGAATCTGAGAGCGTCAGCGTTGCGCCCGCGACGTTCGAGGTGCCGTCGGTAACGCGTCCGGTGACGCTGCGAAGGTTCGCTGGCGGGGTGCAGGTCTTTGAGATCGTTGTACCCGCCGTAACGGTTACCGACTGATTGCTGCACAGATCGCCGTACTTCGGTGACCCGCCACGGAGCGTGTAGGTCCCCGGGACTACCTTCACGGTGTACACGCCGCTCGTGTTCTGTCCGGTGCCATTCCCCTTCCCGCTGGAGTCGCGTACGTCCACGAACGCATCCGTGATGCCGGTAATGGTCACGCTGACCGTTCCG
>Ga0114945_10002170_pt1 | contig 11644 bp, 9 predicted proteins | sample OV2TP3_FD_87194 | JGI IMG/M metagenome (GOLD analysis project Ga0114945, IMG submission 87194) | Hot spring microbial communities from Beatty, Nevada to study Microbial Dark Matter (Phase II) - OV2 TP3 | ecosystem: Environmental > Aquatic > Thermal springs > Hot (42-90C) | place: USA: Beatty... | reverse complement strand
GGCCGGATCGAGGCGACCGAGCGCACCGGCACCGCCGAGACCATCCGCGACGGTCAGGCCCACGGCTGGGCGCACGTCGTGACCAAGGGCCACCCGGCGGCGACCCAGATCGTGACGATCAACGAGATGGTCATGCTGCCGCTCCCCGACAAGGTGATCAAGGGCATGGTCGAGAAGTACGGCTGGGCGCCGGCCGAAATCCCGGCCAACACCTTCAAGGGCCAGACGAGCCCCGTGAAGACCGTGATGGCGGTCTCCAACATCCTGGTCAGCGCCGACGTGCCGGACGACGTCGCCTACACGATCACCCGGACGATCATCGAGAACGCCGACAAGCTGCCGAGGATCCACGCGGCGCTCGGCGACTTCGACCCAAAGAAGGCGGCCGATGCGGCGCTCAACGGCAACTGCCCGATGCATCCGGGCGCGGTCAAGTACTACAAGGAGGCCGGCCTGATGCGGTGACCGGCCCGGCCCGCGACGCTGGGAATCGGGAAGCCTTCGTGTGGTCGCCGCGGCCGTCGCCCGTTGGTTTTTGGGCGGCATTGCCCTCGCCCTCGCGGCGGTGGAGTTCACGCCGCTCGCCCTCGGACGCTCGCTCGCCGAGGTCTCGTTCCTCGGCGTTCACGTCGGCGCGGCCGCGGCGATCACGTTCCTCATCTTGGGGCGGCGGGCGCGACGGCCGGCCGGGGAGCCGCTGCCGCTTTCCGACCTGGCGCTGGCCGCCCTGGCGCTCGTCTCGGCCGGTTACTTCGTCAGCCAGGGACCGCGCATCGCCGAGCGCATCGAAGGGGTCGACGCGGTCTTCGGCCTCGACATCGCCTTCGGCATCGTCCTGATCCTGGTGCTGCTCGAGGCCTGCCGGCGCGTGGCCGGCATCGTGCTCGCCCTCGTCGCCGTCTTCTTCATCGCGTACATCTTCCTTGGGCCCTATCTGCCCGGCCCGCTCGCGCACCGGGGCATGACCCTGATGCGCTTCATCGATCTGCAGGTGCTCTCGACCCAGGCCATCTTCGGCACGCCGATCTCGGCCTCGGCGCACATGGTCTTCTATTTCGTCATGGTCGGCGCCTTCCTCGAGCGCTCGGGCTCGGGCAAGCTGTTCGTCGACCTCGCCTACTGCCTCACCGGGCGGGCCTGGGGCGGCGCCGGCAAGGCGTCGGTCATCTCCTCGAGCCTGTTCGGGACGGTCTCGGGCAGCGCGGTCGCCAACGTGCTGATCACCGGCGTGGTCACGATCCCGCTCATGAAGCGCTCCGGCTTCAAGCCGGTCATGGCCGGCGGGATCGAGGCAACGGCGTCCACGGGCGGCCAGCTCGCGCCGCCGATCATGGGCGCCGCCGCCTTCATCCTCGCCGACATCGTCGGCGTCAGCTACGCGAGCGTCGTCGTGGCGGCGGTCATTCCGGCGTTCCTCTACTACCTCTCGCTCTTCATGCTGGTCGACTGCCACGCGCGGCGCGAGGGGCTCAGGCCCGACCCCTCGCTCCCGGTCGCGGAATCGCTCGCCGGCCTGCGCGCGCGCTGGCATCTGATGCCGCCGCTGTTCCTGATGATCTACCTGCTCATGTCGCACTACTCGCTGATGAGGATCGGGGCCGTCACCACGCTCGTCATCATCGCCGTGAGCTGGGCGCGCGCCGCCACCCGTATGAACCTGAGGGCGATCTTCGAGGCGATCGTCAAGGGCGCATGCTCCACGGCGGAGATCGCCATTCCGTCGGCGGTGGCGGGCATCATCGTCGGCACCCTGGTGCAGACCGGCATGGCGCTCGCCCTGCAGCGCTGGCTCCTGGAGGTGGCGGGCAATTCGCTCTTGATCGCGCTCTTCGGCGCGATGCTGCTGACCATCGTCTTCGGCATGGGCATGCCGACCGCGGCGGCCTACCTGGTCTCCGCGATCCTGATCGCGCCGGCGCTGCAAGAGCTCGGCGTGCCGGCGCTGGCCGCGCATCTCTTCATCTTCTACTTCGCGATCCTCTCGATGGTCACGCCGCCGGTCGCGCTCGCCGGGTACGCCGCCGCGGGCCTCAGCGGCGCGAATCTGTGGACCACCGGATGGGTGGCGTTCATGATCGCCGTGCCGGGCTTCCTCGTCCCCTACGCCTTCGTGTTCGACCAGGGCATCCTGCTCCGGGGCGACGCGCTCCACATCCTGCGCGTGCTGGCCACCGCCACCACCGGCGTGCTCGGCCTTTCGGCCGCGACCGGCGGTTACGCCTTCGGGCCGCTGGTCTGGCCGGTGCGCGCGGCGCTCTTTTGCGTCTCGCCGCTCCTGATCGCCCCGGACGCCACCACCGACATGGTGGGCTTGAGCGGGATCGCCCTCGTCCTCGGGTATCAGGTCTGGCGCCACAAGCTCTCGGGCCGGGCCAAGGCGACGAGCGCGCCGGCAAGCTCGTAGCTCCAGGGCATGCGCACCGAGATCGAGGCGACCTGGATCGTCGGCCACGAGAAGGGCCAGCATACGCTCATCCGCGACGGCGTCGTCGTCTACGAGGGCAACAGGATCGTCCACGTCGGCAGGACCTTCGAGGGACGCGTCGATCAGACGATCGACGCCAAGGGCAAGCTGGTCGCGCCCGGCTTCATCGACACCCACGTGCATTCCGGCCACCGCGCCTCGCACCGGCTGATCACCGACACCGGCCGGCCGATGTACTACGGCCAGCCGTTCCTGGATATCTCGGTCCCGAAGGAAGGCGCGGTCGTCAAGGGCGATCCAAGGTATCTCAAGCACGGCGAGGCGGGCGCGGAAGCCGCCTTCCAGCTCAACGCCACCTTCACCGTCGCCGAGCTCTTGCGGAACGGGGTCACCACCTTCGTCGAGTACGGCAGCCAGCTCAAGGTGCAGGACGCGCTCCTGGCCGAGGTCGCGCGCCTCGGCACCCGCGCCTATCTCGCGCCCGGCTACGACTGCGGGCGCTGGGTCGGCGACGAGAAGGGGCGGTTGAAGCGCGTGCGCAACGACCGGCTCGGGCTCGACGGCCTCGAGACCGCGCTCGACTGGATCGCCCGGCACGACGGCGCGGCGGGCGGGCGCGTGCGCGGGATCCTCGTGCCGCGAGAGGTCGAGACCTCGAGCCTCGAGGTCCTGACGCGCACGCGCTCGGCCGCCGACGAGCTGGGGCTGCCGATGGCGACGCACGCCGCCTACAGCGTGATCGAGTTCTACGAGGTCGTGCGCGAGCATATGATGACGCCGATCGAGCTCCTCGATTCGCTCGGCATGCTGCGGCCGACCCTCAACATCGGCCACGGCAACTTCATCTCCGACAACCCCAACCTCAACTATCCGGTCGCCCGAGACCTCGAGCTCATGGGCCGCGCCGGCGCCACGATCTCGCATTGCCCGATCAATATCGTCCGGCGCGCGCGCGCGCTCGACAACTGGCAGAAGTACCAGGCGGCCGGCGTCAACCTGTCGATCGGCTCTGACACGTATCCGCGCGACATGATCATGAACATGCGCACCGCCTCCTATCTCGGCAAGATCATGAGCCACACCTACTTCGCCGCGACCGCGGGCGAGGTGTTCCGCGCGGCCACCCTGGGCGGCGCCGTGTCGCTCGGGCGCGGCGACCTCGGCCGGCTCCAGCCCGGCGCGCTCGCCGACATCATCATCATCGACCTTTCGGGCCGGAACACGCTCCGCTACGGCCCCGTGCGCGACCCCGTCAAGAGCGTCGTCGAGTGCGGCGTCGGCGACGACGTCGACACGGTCATCGTGGACGGCCGGGTGTGCATGGAGGGCGGCGTCATCCCGGGCGTCGACTTCGCCGAGCTGCGCGCGGAGGCGCAGGCGGCCGGCGAGCGGATCTGGGCGGCGCTGCCCGAGTGGGACCCCTTGGGGCGGACCGCCGAGCAGGCCTGCCCGTGGTGCTACCCGAGGGGCGAGTGATGAGGAGAGCCGGTCTTACTTCGAGGCGTCCTGGGTGGGGCGGCCGCCCAGCTCGTGGAAGAGGTCCACGTACTTCAGGGCGCGGGGGTCCACGGCGGGCCGGGCGAGGCCGAGCCTGACCAGCTCGGCGTTGAGCATCCGGCCGCTGGCGAGAAAGACGTAGGCCAGCCAGGCCTCTCCGGTCCCGCGCTCCCGATCGAACTCGAGCTGGAGGACGTCCCCCCGCTGGAGCCCTCGCCAGGGCTCCCGCGCCCGGTCGAGGCTGGCCAGCGCCTCGATCCCGAGGAGCCTCACCCGCCGCCCCTCCGCCTTCACCCTGACCTCGAGGAGGGTGGGGCCCAGCAGCCGCACGAAGCGCGCCGGGACCCGCTCCCCTGACGGCTCTGGCTCCTCCGGGACCAGCTTGAGGACCTCGGAGAGGGCGATCCCGACCATCCCGCCGAATCGGCGGAACTTGAGCTGACCCTCCTCGATCCAGAACCCCTTCACCTGGATCGTCTCGCCGGAGGCCATCTCGAGGAGGTGCGGCTTGGTGGATGAGCTGACGGAGGGGAGGATCCGCTCGACCTTCGGCGGCTCGGGGGGCGCCTCCCGCGGCAGGGCCGCGACCGTGAAAGGCGGCGGCGCGGCCGGCGCCCCGGCCGGCGCGGGCGGGGGGAAGATCCGCCGGGCGGGGATCGGGCTCGGAGGCAAGGAGGCGACCTGGGCCGGCGGGGTCGGCCGGGGCGGCTCGGGGGCGGCGGCCGGCGCTGGAGCGGGCCGGACCGGCGCGGAGGGGTGCGGGGGCGCGGGTTCCGGGGTGGCGGCCGGAGCCGTGACGGGCTGTACGGGCAGCGCCTCGATGGCAGGGGCGGGCACCGGGTCGGGATTGACCGCGGCCGGTCGTGCCGGCTCTACGGGAGCAGCCTGAGCAGGGGGTGGCTCCGGGTTGGTCTGAGGGAGGGCCGCGACCGTGCGGGCCGGCTCCGCCGGGACCGGGGCCGGAGCGGGCACCGGCCACTCATCCCGGGGTGCCCTCCTCGCTCCTCCGTCCGGCACCGCTTCTGGCGCCGGGACGGCCTCCGGGAGCGCTTCGGCCACCGGGCTCGGCGGCGGCGCCGGCCACTCATCCGGCGCCGCGCGTCTCAGCTCTCGAGCCGGCTCGGGCGGCGAGGCCAGCGGCGGGGCCGGGGCCGCCCGTTCGCCCTCGCGCTTCACGACGAGCCAGGCCTCCGGCCACCCCTCGCCGTCCGCCGGGAGCCTCAGGATCCCGACGACCTCGCTGGCGGGGATGGTGAAGCTCCCCTCCTCCAGGATCACCCTGAGCCGGCCCCCCTCCGGCCTGACGCCGGAGACCTTCAGGTTCCCACCGCTCCTGAGGGAGAGGTAGTGGCTGGCCGCAGCCCGCCGTCTCAGGGCGGTAAACCCCTCGCTCAAGAGCGATGGGGCCGGTCCTCTGGGTCGAGGGCCAGGAGGAAGGTCGGGCCGATCGGGGACGATCTCGAGCACCTGGGCCCTGGGGATCTTGATCTGCCCGCCGTACTTCTCGAAGACGATCTCCCCCTCCTCCTCCCGGTAGGCGTCCACCACGATGGGGTCGCGGTCGTAGTCGAGATAGAGAAGATAGGCCCGAGGCTCGGCGACTGTGTGCGCCTCGGGCTGGGGGCGGGGCGGCTCGGGCTCGGGCGGCGTGGCGGGCCGGGTCGCGGTCTCGGGCGGGGGGTGGGCCTCGAGGGCGGGAGGGGCGAGCGCTCCGTAAGCCACCAGCAGCGCCAAGAGCGCCAGTCCGGGTCCGGGCCACGGCATGGGCCCACTATACACCGATCGGCCGTGGTTTCGCGACGATGACAGAGAGCGGGCCCTCCTACTGTTACATGTATGCCATCCGATACAGCCGGCCCCGACGCGACGGGGGGAGCCTCGGCCCGAGGCCGGGCAGAGGTCACAGGCTCGTCGAGGTTGCATCTTCGGGCTCGACTCTGCTACGATCTCCCCACTTAGGCTCCTCCTCTCACGACGGATCGCGGGAGTAGCTTCGGAGTGGGAACGATGGCCTCGTTCTGGCAGGATCGGCCGACATTCGTGACCGGCTCCACCGGCGTCCTGGGGGGCTGGCTGGTCCGCCGCCTCCGCGAGCTGGGCGCCAAGGTCGTGGGCCTGGTCTGGGACCCGATGCTCCAGGCGGCCCTCATGCCTTCCGGGATGTACGAGGGGATGACCGTGGTGCAGGGCGACGTCCGCGACCTGGCGCTCCTCGAGCAGACCCTGGCCGACCACGAGATCGACACGGTCTTCCACCTGGCGGCCCAGACCGTGGTGAGCGTCGCCCACCGGAGCCCGGTCGGGACCTTCGAGACCAACGTCCAGGGGACCTGGGCGCTCCTGGAGGCCTGCCGGAAGAACCCGACCGTCAAGCAGGTGGTCATGGCCTCCTCGGACCTGGTCTACGGCGCCGAGGCGCCGGTCCCCTATACCGAGGGGATGCCGCTCGTGGGGCGGCACCCCTACGAGGCCAGCAAGGCGTGCGCCGACCTGATCGCCCAGGCCTACGCCGCCACCTACGAGCTGCCGGTCGCCCTCACCCGGTGCGGCAACTTCTACGGCGGGGGCGACCTCAACTGGAGCCGCATCGTCCCCGGGACGATCCGCTCCGTGATGCGCAGGGAGGCGCCGGTCATCCGCTCCAGCGGCCATTACGTCCGCGACTACCTCTACGTCGAGGACGCCGCGGCGGCCCACACCTTCCTGGCCGAGCGGCTGGCCGAGAGCCCTGACCTCCGCGGCGAGGCGTTCAACTTCTCCAACGAGACCCCGGTCACCGTCCTCGACTTCGTCCGGCGGATCGTGCGCCTCATGGGGTCCGACCTCGAGCCCCGGGTCCTGGACGAGGTGACCTACGACGTCGCCGAGCAGTACCTGAGCGCCGCCAAGGCCCGGCAGATCCTGGGGTGGAAGCCGCTCTTCTCCCTGGACGACGGCCTGCGGCGCACCATCGACTGGTACCGGGAGTTCCTCGCCCAGGAGTGACACATTCGAAGGGGGGCTCCACCCCCCGTCCGAGCCTCCCCCCATAGACCCTGGGAGGGGGGCTCAGCCCCCCTCCCCAAACCTCCCCCGGGTTGCGCCGGCGAAGCCGGCGCTCGGAGCGGACCAAGCAATCCGTAAGCCGAGGGTTCAGAGCGCGCGGGACACTCGGAGGGGGGCTTCACCTGGCGCGGGGGCACGGCGTGGCTCGGCGGCGGTCCGGCGGCGATTGACAGGTCGCGGCGGCGTTCCGTATAGTGGGCGTGTCGGATGCCACTCCGGGACTCCGCTGAGATCGACGACGAGATCCGCCGCCACGAGGCGCGCCTGGCCCGGGACCCCACCCCGCACGCCTTCGCCGCGCTGGCCGAGGCCTACCGCCGGGCCGGGAGGGCGGCCGAGGCCCTCGACCTCTGCGGGTCGGCGCTCGAGCGCTTCCCCGAGCATGCCGGCGCCCGGTTCGTCCGGGTGAAGGCCTGCCTCGACCTGGGCGACCAGGAGGCCGGGCGGACGGAGCTGGAGCGGCTCCTGGCCCGAGAGCCCGACCACCAGCCCGCCCTCCGGATCGCGGTGGATCTCTCCCTGCGCCGGGGCGCGGCCGAGGCCGCGGTCGGCTATCTCCGGCGGCTCGCCGACCTCGAGCCGTCCGACCGGGCCATCCAGTCGCGGCTCCGGGCCCTCGAGGCGGCTGTCGGCACGCCCTCGGAGCCCGACGGGCTCTCGTCGCTCCTGGCCGACGACCTCTTCGCCACCGTCACCTTCGGGGACCTCCTCCTCGCCCAGGGGCTCCTCGACGAGGCCACGGCGGTCTTCGCGCGGATCCTCCTTCGGATCCCCGATCACGCCATCGCGCGGGAGCGCCTCGAGGCCGCGCTCGGTCGCCGGGCCCAGGGTCGCCGCCCGAGGGGATGACCATCGAGAGGACACGCCATGCAGGTCTCGACCAACGACTTCCGCAAGGGGATGAAGATCGAGCTGGACGGGGCGCCGTACGTCATCGTGGACTTCCAGCACGTCAAGCCCGGCAAGGGCGGGGCCTTCGTCCGGACCAGGCTCCGGCACCTCCAGCTCGGGAGCGTCATCGACCGGACCTTCCGGGCCGAGGAGAAGGTCCCCCTGGCCGACTTCGAGGAGCGGCGGGCCCAGTTCCTCTACCGGGACGACCGCTTCCACTTCATGGACCTCGACACCTACGACCAGCTCGCCCTCTCCAAGGAGGAGATGGGGGAGGCCGCCGCCTACCTGAAGGAGGAGACCGAGGTCACCATCCTCTACCACAAGGGCGCCCCCATCGGCGTCGAGCTCCCCACCTTCGTGGAGCTCCGGGTGGTGCGGACCGACCCCGGCCTCAGGGGCGACACGGCCTCGGGCGGTTCGAAGCCGGCGACCCTGGAGACGGGGGCCGTCGTCTCGGTCCCGCTCTTCATCGGCGAGGGCGATACCCTCAGGATCGACACCCGAACGGGGGGTTACATTGAGCGGGTCGCCTCGGGGTAGGTCACTCGGAAGGGGGCTCCGCCCCCCGTCCATGAACCTCGAGGAGATCAAGGCCCTGCTGGAGCTGCTCCAGCAGTACGGGCTGACCGAGATCGAGGTGGAGCACGGCGGGAGCCGCGTCCGGCTTCGACGGGAGGTGGCGGCCCCGACCCCGTCGCCGGCCCCGGTCGGGGCGCCGGCCGAGCCGGTCGCGCGGGGGGCCGAGGCCCGCCCCTTCGTGACCATCGAGGCCCCCATGGTCGGGACCTTCTACCGCGCCCCGTCTCCCGACGCCGAGCCGTACGTCCGCGAGGGCGACACGATCAAGGAGGGCCAGGTCATCTGCATCATCGAGGCGATGAAGCTGATGAACGAGGTCGAGTCCAAGGTCGCCGGCCGCGTCGTGAAGCTCCTGGTCGAGAACAGCCAACCGGTCGAGTACGGCCAGCCCCTGTTCCTGATCGAGCCCCTCCCGTAGTAATGTGTCCCGCCTCTGGGGAGTTCGTCCCCCTCCAGGCTCCGAAGCCCGACGCTGAAAGGGCGCCCGGTCCCCCCGGGGGAGGCGTTGGCCCCGAGCGGAACGTTAAGCGGAGCGGCGCGGGTGCCCGCCGTGAGCGAGCCGGGTGGGGAAGCCGACAGACGAGCGGAAGACAAACGAGGAGGGGCCCCGCCCGGCGAGCCACTGGCGGGCGCGCCGCGGAGCGTGTGGAGCGAGGGGCCGACGCCTCCGCGGGGCCGTCCGGACTGGGGGCGGAGCCCCCCTCCGAGTTTGACCGGTGTTCGGGAAGATCCTGATCGCCAACCGCGGGGAGATCGCCCTCCGGATCCTCCGCACCTGCCGGGAGATGGGGATCCGGACCGTCGTCGCCCACAGCAAGGCCGACGTCCACTCCCTCCCGGTCCAGCTCGCCGACGAGAGCATCTGTGTCGGGCCGGAGGAGAGCCAGGCGAGCTACCTCCACGCCCCCGCCATCATCTCCGCGGCGGAGATCACCGACGCCGAGGCCATCCACCCCGGCTACGGCTTCCTGGCCGAGAACGCCGCCTTCGCCGAGATCTGCCGGGCCTGCGGGATCACCTTCATCGGGCCGAGCCCCGAGGCGATCCGCCTCCTGGGGGACAAGGTGCGGGCCCGCGAGCTGGCCCGCCGGGTCGGCGTCCCGGTCCTCCCGGGGAGCGAGGGGGCCCTGAAGGACGAGGCCGAGGCGATGGAGGTGGCCGAGGCCGTGGGCTTCCCCGTGCTCCTCAAGGCCGCGGCCGGGGGCGGCGGGCGCGGGATGCGGGTCGTCCGCGAGCGGGAGACGCTGACCGCGGCGGTCCAGACCTGCCAGCTCGAGTCGGCGGCGGCCTTCGGGGTATCGGAGATCTACCTGGAGAAGTACCTGGAGGCCCCCCGCCACGTGGAGGTGCAGATCCTGGCCGACGGGGCGGGCGGGATCGTCCACCTGGGCGAGCGGGAGTGCTCCATCCAGCGACGCTACCAGAAGCTGGTGGAGGAGTCCCCCTCGCCCGCCGTGACCCCGGCGCTCCGCGAGGAGATCACCGCGGCGGCCGTCCGGCTGGCCCGGGCGGCTGGGTACGAGAACGCGGGCACCGTCGAGTTCCTCCTGGCCGGCGAGGGGCGCTTCTACCTCCTCGAGGTCAACACCCGCATCCAGGTCGAGCACCCGGTCACCGAGATGGTCAGCGGGATCGACCTCGTCCGGGAGCAGATCCGGATCGCCGGCGGAGAGCGGCTTCTCTGGAGCCAGGACGAGGTCGCCCTGAAAGGCCACGCCATCGAGTGCCGGATCACCGCCGAGGACCCGGCGACCTTCCTGCCGAGCCCCGGCCGGATCACCGCCTACCTCCCGCCCGGCGGCCATGGGGTGCGGGTGGACAGCCACGCCTTCGCCGGCTACCTCGTCCCGCCCCACTACGACTCCCTCGTGGCGAAGCTGATCGCCCACGGCCGGGACCGCCCGGAGGCGATCGCACGGCTCCGCCGCGCCATGGGCGAGTTCACCCTCGAGGGGATCAAGACCACCATCCCCTTCCACCTCCGGCTCCTCGCCGACCCGCGCTTCGTGGAGGGAGCGATCTCGACCGCCTTCCTCGAGACCTTCCTGTAGGAATGTGTCCGAGGGCGCCGCTCGACCTCTACGTGATCCTCGACCGCCGAGCGGCGGCGGGGCGGGACCTCGAGACCCTGGCCGGGGCGGTCCTGGCCGGCGGGGCGCGGTGGATCCAGCTCCGGGAGAAGGAGTGGGCGCCCCGGGCCCTCCTCCCCCTGGCCGAGGCCCTCCGGCGGAAGGTCCAGGCCGCCGGAGGCGTCTTCATCGTGAACGACCGCCTGGACGTCGCCCTGGCGGTGGAGGCCGACGGCCTGCACGTGGGGCAGGAGGACCTCCCCGCCCCGGCCGCCCGCCGGCTCCTCCCGGACCGGCTCCTCGGGGTCTCCACCCACAGCCCTGAGCAGGCCTTCCAGGCCCGGGCCGACGGGGCCGACTACGTCGCCATCGGCTCGGTCTTCCCCACCGGCACCAAGGCGGCCTTCGAGCTGGTCGGCCTCGAGGCGGTCCGGCGCGCCCGGCCGCTGGTCTCGGCCCCCCTGGTGGCGATCGGGGGGATCACCCCGGAGCGCGTCCGGGCGGTCATCGAGGCCGGGGCCGACGCGGTGGCGGTCGTCTCCGCCATCGGGGCGGCCGAGGACCCCGCCCGGGCCACGGCCGCTTTCCTGGCCGAGCTCCGGGCCGCGCGGCGCCCCGGAAAGGCTTGACACTGCCCCGGAGCCCTGTTATTAAGTTTTCCACCTGCTGGTATAAGAGGCGGTCCCTTCATCCGGCGCGGATAGGGGGCCCGGAGTGGCCAGAGCGGCCTTCGGCACAGCGGTATCGAGTTGAAAAGTCGGCGAAAAAAGGGGGTGACGGAAGGCGGAGTGCGCGACTCCTGGCCGCCCGGCCGGGAGAGGTCTGGCTCAACGCTCGGAACGTCGGAAGAGAGAAGGGAGGAGCGCGAATGAAGCGCATGAAGGTTCCCATCGCCCTGGTTCTGGGGCTGGCGGTCACGGCCGCCCTGGCCCTGGCGCCGGCGGCGTCGGCGCAGGTCACCGACCCGGTCGGCGTGGTGAAGATCCCCAAGGGGCAGCCCATCACCATCGCGTACTGGTTCGTGGTGGCGGGACCCGACGCCAGCCTCGGCATCGACACCCGGCGCGGCATCGAGATCGCCATCGACGACAAGGGCGGCAAGCTCCTCGGCCATCCCATCAGGCTGATCGGCGAG
>Ga0114945_10002166_pt1 | contig 11651 bp, 11 predicted proteins | sample OV2TP3_FD_87194 | JGI IMG/M metagenome (GOLD analysis project Ga0114945, IMG submission 87194) | Hot spring microbial communities from Beatty, Nevada to study Microbial Dark Matter (Phase II) - OV2 TP3 | ecosystem: Environmental > Aquatic > Thermal springs > Hot (42-90C) | place: USA: Beatty... | reverse complement strand
CTCAAGCCCGTTCTTGTAGGACTTCAAGACCTCCTCTTTCACATACGCAAGGAAGTCCGAAGTCCAACTCTGCCAATCTTTTTGCTCAAAGACACATTCCTTGGCGTATTCCAGCCGAGCCGTCAACTCTTTTTCCAAATCTTGGAGATAGTTCATTGGTGTTTGGTGGGGCGTGTTTTATCCTCCTTAGGATTTGTCACGAAATAACTGACACATTCTCTGACCTTGAAGCCGCATGTTTCGTGGATTTGCGGCATATGAGTTCGCTCAGTTATTCATTTACAAATCCTTAGTTTCCGGTGGCGAGGGATGCTGATGTTTGTTAGCCACTTTATAGAAGGCGCGACCCTCTAACCCTCTCGGCGAGGCACGGAATACTTTAAGGCGTTCCGATTTCTGCCACCCCACATCTCTATTATTTCTTGGTGATTCGACCTTTATTTTCTCACCGAGGTCTCCCCACCGGGCGGGTCCCCTGGACTGTCAAGGTGGAACGAGGCCGGTGGAACGCTTGACCCAAAAAGCCAAAGTCACTCACGCCCTTTTCGCCCCGACGCCTCGCTGGGGCGGAGGAGACTTGCTTTGTCCCTCGCCCCAAACGAGGGACACGAGGGACAAAGGAAAAGGGCGTGAGTGAGCACGGTCTTTGGCTTTTCTGGAACGACCTTGACAGGACAGGGTGCCCGGTATAATGGGAGAGGTGAGAAAATAAAGGGCGGCAAAGGAAAGGACAAGGGCGGTAGCGGGGGAAAAATGAAAAGCCCACCTGTCCCGTTCAGGTGGGCTACCGCTATGTCTATCTTGCATCCTGGAATCTTCGTTACGAGTTCCGGTTAAACAGGTGCTTGGTCAGGATGATCTCCGGCCCTTCCAATACTTCCTACATCTATGGTCCCAAAACGCTCTTGACCAGGTTCACAAGAGTTTTCGATAAAATTAACACTGCCAGACCCACAATCACATATATCAAAGTGGCGCGAGCCCTTCTCACCCGGTCTTCACTTGAAGCTGAGGTTATCAAAAGAAATGCCGCATATATCACCATCAGCACAGCAATCGGTTCGGCGAGCGCCGATAACGACCTGGTAGCGTTGTCGATCACCCTCTTGACAGCGCGAACTGCCGGTGAATGAGTCATCGCCGTGCTGTCTTTGGGAGCAGGTTGTCCTACGCTGCTGCTATCGGCTAAAACTATCTCCGATAAAGATACGCTGAAAATGATTATCAAACCTAAAATTTCTCTTTTCATATCCATCTCCTTATTCAAGTTCAACTGTTCAATTGATTCCCTAGAGCGCCACCGTCGGGGCGCCGATGTTCTCTGCGCAGGCAGTCATCTGCCTGCGCAGGAGCCTCCAGGCGATAGAACATCTGCGACCCCGACCACCCGCGCTTTGTGAGCTTTTAAGCGAACCCACGCCCCCGCCCTTTGTGGCGGGGGAAAGCGCGGGTGGTCGGGGTTTTGCCTCGACAAACCCCGACGGTGGCGCTCTTTGTCCTGCAATGCGTTAGCGCAGGACGACCCTGTGGAAACTCATTTCTACACCCTTTTCTACATCCCCTCTCCTTCCAATATGCTGAATCTCTTGATGTGCTGCCGTATGAACACATCGCGCTCGATCCGGCGATGCGTTCTATACATCCTTGCCTTCTCCTGTTCGGACAGGCCGGCTATCGCCGTTGCGTATTCTTCGCCTCTAATCCAGACCTGGCCCAATGGGTCGGTAACGGCCTCGTCGTATATTGCGAACCAGCACATTCTCAGCGTCTTTTCCCTGATCGCAAGTTCAATCAAGTTATTGCGTCGCTCTTCGGTGGGGACGGTGACCAATACGTGAAAAGGATACTGAGTGCGGTCTTCGCCCTCTCCGTATCGGCGCAGAAATCCGTCGGATGAATAGTAAGCCCGATAGCCCCGCACCCTCTGACGAAAGCGGGTCTGACTCTTGGCGGCGATTTCCACTTCCAGAAAGAAGGTCTTCCAGGAGTCGTTCAGCTTGAGCACCAGCAATCGGTCGGGTCGAATCGGGATGTGAAGATGACGGGCCTTCTCGGTGGAGTCCGTATTGGCGACATAATCCCAAAGATGAGAGCCTCCTTCAACGCAAAGAATCTCGGATAACCTGTCCAGGTCCAGGCGTCTCGTCGGACAATCGCCTTCTGATCTTGTCGGAGACACATCGTAACGCCAGAGACCGTAACGCTCGGCAATTTCCACCATCACCGCCGTTGCGAACTTGTTGACAGTGAGCTCGTGACGCATTGTCGTCGAGGCGACCAGGCCATTCGATGGCAATTCCTCTGGAATGATTCTCCCGGCCTCCAGCAACAATTGAACACCGGCTTGACTCGCGGTGTAGATCGCCGGCGACGACCCCATGAGGGTCGGGATCCATTGGCGCTTCAGAAAACCCGCATTCCATAGCATCTGCAATCTTCGGGCTGTGGCCTTGTAACCGTTGTCCACGGAAAAGTGAAGTTGCCGTATCTCGTTGATTGTCAAAAACGGGTGATGCAATGTGGTGAGAATAATCCCCAAGTCCCGATCCGAGACCTGCATCGCCGTGTGGCGAGTAGGGTCAGGACGAAAACGAGATTGGCGCTGTTGAGTTATCATCTTCTTTTCCTCCTGAGACGGATAGGTTTGGAAGTAGCTTGTGCTGTAGGTTCGGCGTTCACTGCCCGCATCGCGGCCTCCAAACGCTCTTTGCGCTCCCGGACTTCGGCTTCAATATCGTCCAGAGATCGGTTGTATCGACTCGCTGATATCTCACATAAGGCATCCTCCCATTCGGGATGGGACGGCGGATACTGCACCTCCGGCGCAACGGCAATCCACGGCTCGGCAGTCGTGCCGTCTTTTATCTTGATGTAGCACTCCCGAACTCCCTGTCTCATCAACTCGCTGATCGCGTGTTCGAGTTCTTCCTGCACCGAGTAGTATGTAGGTTTCCCTTTGGCTCCCCAAAGGTCGCGGTCTTCGTGTTTGATTCGCTTTCCCGTGAAGGACCAGAACTCTTTAGCCATCCGCTCGGCGTCTCGGCGTCCGATCTGGAAACAGACCTGTATTGAAGTGTTGCCGAGAACAATATCCACATCATCAGGATCAAGCTGGGAAAGGCTTTGATGAAAAAGACCGGCCAGCGTGACCTTGTATTTCCTGCCGCCTTCAAGGATGGGCAGGAAGAGGTCTTTGGAGAAAATCTCGTGGACTTCATCGACATAGATGTTGACCGGTGTGCGTTTCGGTTCGGGAATGCTGTCGCGGGAGAGGGTAGCCATCAGCAACTTGGCGAAAAGTAAACTGCCGAACAGCCGGCGGCTTTCCGTCTTCAACTTTGCCCTCGAAAGGTTGATAAGGACGATCTTACCTTCATTCATCAGGTCCGAAAAACGAATGGTGGAGGCGGCTTGCGACAGGATCGGTTTCAGGTAGGGATTCGAGATGAAGGCGCTGATTTTGTTGCGGCTCGATTCGATAAATGTCCTCTGGTCAACCGGCGAGAACCCTTGAAATTGCTGCTGGAAATACAGCTTTACATCTTCGTTGGTCAACTGAGATACGATGAACTGCCGAAACCCCGTGTCCATAAGCAGGCGCGGCATCTCAATTAGGGTAAGCCCCATCTCCTGAAGAGCCAAACACCCGTTGCGCAAAATATCTTCGAGCCGCGCACCCCAGGCGTCTCGCCATATGCTGTGGAAAGCGGCGATTAGCTCGGCAACAATCTCGTAAGGGAGTTGATCGGCTTCTCGCTCTAACAAGTTGATCCCGACGCTGCCGTGTCGCATATTGGTCGGCTCAATAAGACATAACCTGTCGGCCAGGTCTTGCCGGTTGTCCGAACCGAAGACTTTATGAGCAATGAAGCTCAGGGTGTTGGCGTAGAGATCGCCATGCGGATCGAAAAGTATGATCCCTTGACGCGGATCGTTCAATGTCTGGACAAGGAGATTGAAAAGGAGTCGTGTCTTCCCCGATCCTGATGAGCCAAGACAATAGAGATGATTATTTGCAAGGCGGTCAGGTGGATAGATGGAGCGAGTTTTCCACCTTGATTCGCCGAAGCGCCTTCCCACACCCAAAAGGATTGATTGCCGCTTCTTTTTCTTGAGGAGCCACCGCATAGGGAAATTCTCTCTATCGCCTGGGCAATTGATATCGGCGCTTGTGCAAATACCCGCGCAAGCACCAGCACATCATTGGTGGAAAGCACAACATAGCCACGGCCTTCAGTTTAAACACCCAGGTGTGTTCACCACCTAAGACGACCAGGCATGTCGTCAGAGCGACGAAGGACCACCACACCAACACTGTCCAAACGACTCCCTTTCTTCGGATCATCCACCTGATGAGTGTGTGCAGAGTACGGAAGGGTAGGCCGAAAAGCCGATACCACTTGGGGAGTGGACATTTCAGCAGGAGAAAAAGCCCAAGAATAACGGCGGCCAGGTGTAGAATGGCATCACCCACGAGTTTTTTCTCCTGCTGAGACCTTCGATAATCACTTGAGCGTAATCACAAAGCGTCTCTTGGTGTTCTGATGTGCTTGGTATTGTTGCTCGACGCCTTGTCCGTTCTCTGGTATCACCGCAAGGGCAGCCGTGTTTGGAGGAGACCATCCCTCATTCTCAGCAAGTATCTCTACGGTGTTGTGGCCGGGGCGGAGAGTCAGGGTAAGGACTCTGGCCTCACGAAAAATTTCCAGGTGTTCGACGATGGGATGTCCGTTCAAAAATATCGTGACCATATCCCCATCTACGATGGAATTGTCCCATATCGCCAATCGCACCTGCGGGCTGGTCACGGTCAGATTTGAAAGGCCAACCGAAGGCGCAAGCGGCTTTGAGGGCATCACCTGGATCGGGATAGTGGCCATCGTGTCCCCATATATCGCCTGTACGACCGTACGGCCCGGACCGACGGCGACAAATAGGCCGTTGGCATCGACTCGACCGACTGCTTTATTGCTCGAACGCCACAGAACCCCGGAGTTAATCTCTTGAAGTTCCCCGTTTCTAAACTGAATAGCTGGCATCAGTTGTAATGAGTCGCCGGGATACAGGGAACTCTTGTCGGCTGCGGTGATTACAAATGTTGCCAGCGCGGGTAGGTAGATGACCTCCACTGCACGCGGGATACCCCCCGCATCTGCAATGAGAGTGTTCACGCCCCATCTGTTAAGCAGCATCACCGTTGAGAATCGCCCTCTCTCATCCACAGATACGAACTGTTCCGTATCGCCCAAGCGCAGCCTGACCGTGCCTCGATAGGAGGAATTCAACACGATCCCTACCACTTTAAGGGAGTCTTCGGTGAACACCTGTCCAGCAGCAGGACTGAACAACCGCACGGCCGAGGGCTTTGACTCCTCGATCCTCACCTCAACTGACTGCGAAGGATGGATAATAACCTGCGCTACAGTCGGTGAGGCAAGAAATAGAAGAGTTAATCCCCACATCAAACATGTCCTCATCATAGTAAAGTCCTCCTTTATGGTTACCTGCCTTCGATCATCTTATCTGGTTATTCCCAGCGGCCTGACCTCTTCCAGACGCAAAGGGGCAATTCGTTCGGACGGCGGGACATCCAAAAGTTCCCCCCGTGGACGGTCTGGAATGCTATCAATCCTGGAAAGAATATCGGAGAGGGCCTCTGTATCGGCAGTGAACAATATCAGGTTTCCATTGATTCTCTGCAGGAATACAGCCCACCATTTCTGGAGGGCCAGTCTGTGACCGGGGGTTACAAAGTCCTCCGTCCTGAAAATCATTGCCGCCTTGAAGCGGGCCTGCGCGGATAGAAGTGACTTTTCCCCGAAAGGGGAGGCGGCGTGGAAGGCCCAACTAAGACTTGGAATCCTGCTGCTCCAATCTACCGGACCGAGACAGTACAACGGAGACCCCAGGATAATCAGTAAAACCTGGTCTGCCGCGCCTGTGGGACGGGACAGAATCTCCGACAACGCTGTGGCGTAATCTCGAACCTTGCCGGGATGTTCTTTGAGCTTCAGATAAAATGCCTTCCCCTGATTGAGAAGCTCCTGCCGCTGGCGTTGCATCTTCCCCGAGTAGGTCTTCTCAACGGTTCCACGCGCATACTCGATGCCGTCGCTCCCCCATAAGGTGAGTTCCCCCGGCGGCATGGCCCAGGTAGTCCGAGCGAAACACTCGAAGTCCTGCTCAACGGCCTCTGCAGATCGCGTGACATCTTGCACGATAAATACCTGGAGGTCACCGAAGGCTATCATTGGGCTGAATAACAGGAATAATACCATTGCTACTGTCGCACCAATACGGGTAGCGGCTGTCCTTCCATCCGAACTTTCAGGAAGGCTTTGCGGCGGGGAGAAGTATGCTGGGCACACTTTCTGTATCCTCTCCTTTCTTCCTTTTTCGTACAGGACCACTGCATTCAGCATGTTTTTGGCGGCAAGGACAGAGTTTTCAACCAGCCCCTCGTTCTCCTTCTTTTCACGAACCGGGCCGACATAGTCAGCCGTGGCCTCGCGTAGTTCCTCCTCCGTCTGCCTGAGATCCCTTTCAATTAACCTCAGCTTTGCATCGGGATGTCTGTATCGTGCGGACACACATGCCAATACGCAACCGCTACTCGCACCCAGAACCCACAACCCGATGAGCGTTCCCCACTGCCACCAGGTCAGAGAGGATTGCAGCCCACCCCCCGACGGCTGGAGTTGGAAATTGGATTGACCTGCCGCTATATTCAGAACGCGAGATGTTGTCACGCAGATGACAAAGACGGGTAAGCTTGCCTTCACTGCGTTTACGAGAAGCTTGAAAAAGCGCTCCCTGTCGCTTGCGTTCAGAGCCGTGTAATAGCCCTTCGCGACCAACGAAATGGCGTAGAATACGAAGCCATATAGAATACCGCTGTAAATGGGAAGGCCGAGGGCCTCCTGAAGCACCCAGGGAAATAACACGAGTTCAGCAAGAACCAAAGCGCCCCAGCCCACCTTCGTTGACCACCACGAAAACTTACCCTCCCCATCTATTTGGGCCATTCTGATCCGATTTCGCTCCGCCAGAAGGTTTTCGCGGTGTTCCTCGATGACTTTCACTTTAGTGTGTGCCTGCTCAATTTGTAGGGGAAGGGTTGCATTCCGGAATTCCACTTCTTCTTCCGCAAGGCTACGGACCCGACATTCCACATCGGGCCAGACCCCATCGACCCCCCGATCAACGCCGGTGGGCACATACTCTGCGACCACTTCTTGTATGCGGTGATTCAACTCCTTTGAGTTCGGCTGGTTGTTCATACCCTCAAACCTCCTTCCTAATTTTTCGGAAGTGCGATCTCAGACAGCGCACTCTCCCATTCCCGGTAACGTCGTTCGTATCGAGGGCCTGTTCGGACAAATTCCGAAAGTTTTTCCTGCTTCTCTACAGGCAACGCTTTCAACTCTTTCTGGCCGAGGGATATCGACAGAGGTGTACGAATGTCTGGATGTTGATGCTGAACAACAAAAACTAACCACAGCTTCCGCTTGTTGGTGATAGACCTCAAGCGAAGAGGACCGTATTCGCTTAGGCCCTCATCGTTGAGGGCGCACAGGCCCTTGGTAGTTTCAACGATACCCCATCTCCATCCGAACAGAGTACAGACGGATACAACATCATCGGACACTTTCTCTCTTACATAATTGAACGCATCGAGTTCGAGACTTCGTAGGTCGATAACATCCACTTCGACAACGGATGGTTCACGCTTCATACTTTATCCTTTCTGGCTATTAAGATCTCCCGTGGACGCTTTACCCCCCTTCTATATCTTGTCGAGTTTGCAACCCCCTCCGGGGGATCCAAAACACAGAAGGCCGTCTTCCAAGACGGCCTTCTGTGTTGGGTGAAATGTATTACGAGGCGAACCTGCAACGCTTCAAGAGGTCGGAAAATATCGAGTTAGCGGCTGCGGTTTTCCAAAGGTTGGGAATGGCGCGTTGTATGAGCCTGCACACCGCTTGGTGGGTGATGCCCATAATTTCACCAATCTCATCCAGCGTCTTGCCTGCACAATACCGGAGTAACACCGCTTCCCGCTGGCGGTCTGACCAGAGCCCCTCTGTCATCTTCTCTGCTCTTTTGAAAAGTTCTCCGAATGCTTCCTTTCTATCCATGTCTGCGTCATCGTCAGCATCAGTATCGGGGATCGCTTCCAGGTTATTTAGGTTACTTTCGACTAAGTTACCCCAGAGATCGCACCACAGCCGTCCCTCAAAAAAGTCAAGCGAGAAGCTCTTTCGACCGATAGGATCGTCGGGGTAAAACCGAATGATGTGTCTGTTACTCACGCGAGCCTCCTTTTTGAAGAGGCCCGTTACGCTCTAAAAAACCTTGACAACGATACCCCCGATTTGTTACCCTTAAATGTTCTTTCCAAATAGAAACGGGAGGCGTAGACACGCTGTTGACGCAGCGACTACGCCCTATTTCTGTTTTGGAAATAGCGGCTAGGGGAGCGTAACGGCCTCCTGGTGACAGCCCGTTGCCTTTTGCGGTCCTCTCAAGAAAGCAAAGGCGACGGGCTACTTTTATTTCTACCTTTCTCCTTTAGGACGGGATGATGAGCCCAGCCTTGATCAGATCCCGCCGCTGTCCATTGTCTTCGGCAACCAATGACGGCACTGCCGTTGGGGGCGTTGTTTGATCAGTAGTCAGAGAATTTGGTTGCAGAGGATAGAGGATGAACTCGTCAACCGCATCAGCAATGTATCGGCTGGCAGATGGTTTCATGGCCATACAAACCACTTTTCTCCCTCGCGAACGGAGCATTACAAAAAGCGGATGGAAATCAATGTCTCCGGTGACAATGAAAAAAGTCCTCACGGAGGAGTGATCAAGAAACATGGTGAAGATATCGACCATCATCGTCGAGTCAGTAAGCGACTTCAATTTCTCAGACCCATTTGGAAATGCCGGGCAGTGTATGAGTCGGCTTCCGGATGCGGAGATCAGCATCTGGATGTCTGCCGAGACTTTTGTGAAATTCGCATAGGCTCGCGCGATCTTCACCGGGCCGAATGTCTTGGCCCTCTCTCCGGCTTCCTGAAGAAACGACGCTATAATGTCGGATCGTTTGTCAGCGCTTAAACAAATATTGTCGAAATCGGTAAAAAGAGCAGTTTGAGGCGACATAAGAAGACCTTCTTTCTCTCTATTTGTAAAATCGCGTTGGAGATTCAGACGAGAGTTGGGAGGGCCGTTCGGAGGATAAGCTGGCGGGGGAATATCTTGACAGAACACCAGGAGGAGCTTATGATAACCTGGCGGTTAAGATAAGCTATTTCAATGAGATAAGGAAGACTATTCGCCAGTCTTACCCGAACGGCCGCTCTAACGGTCGCCGAGTTGGAGTAGCTAGCCGCAGGCGCCTTTTCCCAAAAACGGAAAGGCGCTGTTTTTACTCCTTTCTTATGTTTAATCAACTACTTATGTTTATATTTTGCTGCTATCCTTCTGTCGTGGTGGATCAAATATAACCCTGGATGTTTTATTTGTCAACAAAAAAGTTATAAAAACATCAAAAGAAATAAATAAAAAATAACAAAAAGAAATACTCTTGACATTAACAATTTTGATACTATCTTTAACAACCAGGGAACTGCCCCGATTCTCAAACGTTAAAAAGTCATATATGACGATACGAAACAAGGAGTTATAATTTGTCAAGGCGTAAGAAAACAACAGCTTCAACATTTAAGAATCCTTTGGCTCAGACGTTTGGCTTGGCATTGTGGGAGTTGCGCCGTGAAGTAGGGATTAGTTCGGATGAGATGGCGGAAGCTCTTGAGCTGGCACCATCCACCTATCGTCTGGTCGAGGCAGGCGGGGTAGTAATGCAGCCCTATGCCTTGGGATTGGTAAAAAGGATCGGGAGGGTAGAGTGGTACCGTGTCGTACTTCTACTTGAAGCGATCCAGCTTCTGGAAAAAGCTAAAAGCTCAGTGCAGGAGATGCGTCGGAAAGCAGAGGATGTACAATTATTAGAAAGCGACTTGTTTGCCTTGATGAGTAAATTTGACCCCATATGGGAAGCGTTGGAGCAGAAGGCCGAATCTTCCGAAATCTCACAAATGATTATTGATAACCGTCTGCACGAACGAATGATTCAATATATGTGTACACCTCTTCCATCCAGGGCAGCGGATTCAGAAGAGACCACAGCATGGGCAAAAATTCTTGTTGAGAACACGCCACCGATTTATGTCGATATTTTTGTAGATACAATGCGCAGGCTAAGTGGGTTCTTACCGAGTGTTAGCATCCGGGGGCTGATGGGATGGGAACAAGAGCACGCAGGAAAATTTGCTTGCATATATGGAATGGTAAAAAGCTCTCGAATCCTTTCTCTATCAGTAAAGGATGAGAACTTTGATTGGAGTTATGTCTGGAGACGGGATTTCAAAGGTGTTTACATTCTCTCGTTTGACTCTAAGGACAAGACTTCAAAAGAAGAAGAGAAGCTTAAACACAGTCTAAAAGATAGAGTTAATTCATCAACTAGTAGCTCTGAGAATAATACTGAGCCAAGGGTGTACATAAAATCTGTGGAGGAAATTGGAAATGAGGTGTCCCAAGAGGCTAAAGGGTTCATGTACTACGATTTGATCACCGACGCGACAGCAAAAGAGCTAAATAAGAAATATGTAATAGAGCTTTCAAATATATGGGTATACCAACTACTAGAAGGGAAACGAAGTATTGCATTCATTGATGACAAGAAAGCTGAGAGTGAAGATGGTCTCTATTTCTCAAGGACTTGTTCTTACGACCAAACCGAACTATTTCTTCGGTTTTTTAAGAAGGTGTGGGACAATTGAGTAGAAACAATCATAATATGCGCTACAAGGCTCAGATTTCATGTGTTACCCCTTTTACGGCCTATAATAAGATCGTTAGCATTCCACAATGCTATATGGGCATAAGCCTTGGCCAACCAAATTTTATAGGTGAACGGCTCAAGGCTGTTTTAGATTGGATCTCAAAGCATTCTGAAAGATGTCTCCTTGTCGTAGGAGACGACCTTCAGCGAATCAATGTAATGATTGATCGACGGGTTAATGAAAAAGAAGCTTTAAGTATTGCTAGGCGCTTGGGTGACACTGAGATCGATATTCTTTCAAGAATGCTCCTGGATTATGATGATGGTAAATTCATAATTGCGAGGTGGAAGGAGTTGATGGAGAGAGATCAATTCACTGTTTACCAAAACCAACTGAGAAAGCTCTGTAAAAATGATGCAGATTTTAATGGCTCTATTATAAAGTCGGCAAAAAGTTTCGTAAAGCGAAGACTACAGCGGGGCGAGATTTCATCCACTGATGAACATGTCGCTGTTAGACTGTCAACAGCTTACCTGCTTGAAGAAATTACTGTTTTTTGTCTCCTGGCATCAGAAGGTTGGAATGTTGAAATTTACCCAGGACCAGAACTGCCCGTCTTGGAGGAGATAGCGAAAGGGCTACATTCCGGCGTCCCTTCTCCATTAAAGGAAAGAGTTAACATCGCCCTCAAGGTTACCGAAGTTTCGAATACTCAGTAGATCACGAAAAGAGGGTTAAATAGATAGACAAAGACGCTTACTCATTGTAGATTATCCGCATAGGCAGATTTTCATTTCATTGCGGAGG
>Ga0114945_10002165_pt1 | contig 11656 bp, 14 predicted proteins | sample OV2TP3_FD_87194 | JGI IMG/M metagenome (GOLD analysis project Ga0114945, IMG submission 87194) | Hot spring microbial communities from Beatty, Nevada to study Microbial Dark Matter (Phase II) - OV2 TP3 | ecosystem: Environmental > Aquatic > Thermal springs > Hot (42-90C) | place: USA: Beatty... | reverse complement strand
GGAGACGCCGATCGGCGACGACGACGATTCGCACCTCGGCGATTTCATCGAGGACAGCTCGACCATGGCGCCCTCGGATGCGGCGACTTACGCATCCTTGCGCGACGTGACCAAGGAAGTGCTCGACACCCTCACGCCGCGTGAGGCCAAAGTGCTGCGCATGCGCTTCGGCATCGAGATGTCGACCGACCACACGCTGGAGGAGGTCGGCAAGCAGTTCGACGTCACGCGCGAGCGCATACGCCAGATCGAGGCCAAGGCGCTGAGGAAGCTGCGGCATCCCTCGCGCTCGGAACGACTCAAGAGCTTCCTCGACCAGGAAGGCTAAGAAAGGGCCGCGAAAGCGGCCCTTCTGCTATATGAAGACCATCGACTACTACATGACGCCGAGCTCGCCGTGGACCTATCTCGGTCACGCGCGTTTCGCCGAGATCGCCCGTCGCCATGGCGCAGGCGTGAACGTAAAGCCGGTCGACTTCGGCGTCATCTTCCCGCAGTCGGGTGGCCTGCCGCTTCCCAAGCGCGCGCCGCAACGCCAGGCCTACCGCCTGGTGGAGCTCAGGCGCTGGAAGGAGCATCTCGGCATGCCGCTCGTGATCCAGCCGAAGCACTTCCCGGTCAAGGCGGGCCCGGCCGCGCAACTCGTCGCCGCTGCGCCCGAGGGCAAGCGGATGGCTCTGGCGGGGGATCTCCTTGCGGCGCTCTGGAAGGATGACCGCAACCTCGCCGATCCCGAGCTCCTGCAGGAGCTCGGCGCGAAGCACGGCGTCACCGCCGGGGACAAGGCGAAGTACGAGGCCTTCACCCAGGAAGCGCTGGGGCGCAACGTATTCGGCGCGCCGAGCTACGTCTACCGCGACGAGATATTCTGGGGCCAGGACCGGCTCGATTTCCTAGATCGAGCCCTACAGAAGTAAAGTAGTTCCATGGGCCGATAGCTCAGCCGGTCAGAGCAGGGGACTCATAATCCCTTGGTCGTTGGTTCGAATCCAACTCGGCCCACTACATCCAGGAATTTGACTCACCGAGGCGATCCGGCTACCATGTATCTACACGGATATACATGGAGCATGACATGAAAGCGGCTAAAAGCAGCGGGCGCGTGGGACTGCTGGTATCGAAATGGGGTAACAGCCTGGCGGTGCGGCTTCCGGCGGAGTCGGCGAAGCAGCTTGGCGTGGGGGAAGGCGATACGCTGGTTGGTGAGATCGCCTCAGACGGGCGGCTGATCCTGAGCGCAGAGGCGCGGGCAGTTGGAAAGGCCGAGACCAAGCGGATGCGGGAGTTTCTTTCGCGCCAGAAAGTGACCACGCCAGTGGTTGCGGACATGCGTCGAAGCGCGCGCTATTGATGATCTACGTTGATACCAGTGCGCTCGTTCCGGCGTTTATTCGGGAGCCAAAGAGCGATGCAGTCGTTGCATGGCTCGAGACCTCTGGACAGCGCTTGGTCGTGAGTGAATGGTCGATCACGGAGTTCTCAAGCGCGGCCGCGATCAAGGTGAGGACGGGCGAGATCGCGCCAGCGCTCGCTAAACAGGCGCGGACGCGTTTCCTGGACTTTGCCGAAAGTCACTGCTCAATCGCGGTTCCGCAGCGGGCGGAGTTCCGCCGCGCGGCCGAACTTGCGGGCGACGTGAGTCTCAAGCTACGCGCCGGCGATGCTCTTCACCTTGCGGTCGCTGAAGCGAGCAAGGCGGAAGGAATCCTTTGCCTCGACGAAATGATGGCAGCAAGCGCGAAGACGATGGGACTAAATGTCCTCTCGGTTTGACGATTTGAAAAACGTGACCAAAACGTGACCAGTTGGCGGGCCTTGGCACGTTTCGGCGAGTGAGGGCGAGCCGTAAAACAACAAGTCAGGAACAGCGTTTCAACTCATTATCCCTTGGTCGTTGGTTCGAATCCAACCCGGCCCACTTCTGCTGCGACGCCTACGAGGTCGAGATCGCGGACTACCATTGAAGGAGAGCGACATGGCCAAACGCAAATTCGCCCCGGTGCATCCCGGCGTGGTGCTCGCGGAGGACTTCCTGAAAGGGCTGAACATCAGCCAGTACCGGCTCGCCAAGAGCATTGGCGTGCCTCTGCGTCGCATCAACGAGATCGTTCAGGGTAAGCGGGGCATCACCGCCGACACCGCCCTGCGGCTTGGGAAATTCTTCGGAATGGAAGCGCAGTTCTGGATGAACCTGCAATCGCACTACGACCTGGAAGTGGCTAAGGACGCGATTCCCGGTAAGCTCGACCAGGAAGTCGAGGTCCTAAAGGCAGCGTAAGAGTATTCAGTCACGGTACAGATCCGTGGCGATGCAACAGCGTTCGTCGTGCGGAAATCATAGGTGAGCTCATGGAAGAAATGAATCCATTAGACGCATTGATGCTAAAGACGCTGGACATTAGCGATGCGCGGCCCATTGTTTTACAGCAGAAGCCCGAAATCGTGGCGGTGTCACTAAGCTCTGTGACCATTGGCGCGAATACCTTTCCTCTATCGGGTATTGAATCTATTTTGTGGCGAGCATCCACTACAGGGATTGATTTCAAGACTAGCTACGGTGGTATGCACCTCTTTAACTCGCAAAAGTCTGTGCAGGAACTTCAAGTCTTTGTTGGTGGGCGCTGGCATGAATTGGTTGGAAGGCGCAAGTTCTCATTTCATCTAGGCGCATTCGGGCCGCTGTCGCTAGATGTTAAGGCCGCGCAAATGCGGAATGAGGCTGTTTATGAACATTTACGTACAGCCACATGGAAGAGGAGGATTGCGCGATATGAGGAACAGCTTCGCGCCAACGGCGCGTGCAAATATGGAGAAGTTGAACTCGCAATCGACGGCTCCGTAAAGAAAGGCAATCAAGTCATCTTCCCGACAAAAATTGTTCGTGAGCGAGAACGACCTTGGGTGCTATTACTCAAAGGAGATGGCCTGCTCGAAAGTGCGCATGTCGATGTCAGTATTGATGGTGATGTGTTTGCCGAAATATTTGAAAGGGCCAGATCTGGCGCATATCCGTGCGCGTAAACGAGAAGAAGCACGCTAAGACCTTCCAGTCCTGCACCTGCAATGAAGAAACGAGAGCTTGTTGCCACGTTCGACCACGAGCTCACAGCGCGTGACGGCCGGTTAATTTTGCGAAGATATGTTGATCTACCGAAGCTTATCGATTTTCTTCGAACTGGCGAGCTCTATCTTAGACAGGCCGCACGATTTGAAGACCTGCTCGAGGGAACTCTTCCCGAACAACTCCGCCGCAGCGCAAAGGAGTTGATCGGCGATCCGTCGATCCTCGAAAAGCGAAATAGAGAGCGAACCTATTTGAGCTGCTGGACTGTTGGTCGGAGAGACAACATGGCGCTTTGGAAACTGTACGGGGGAGCAACTCAATCGGTCGCGATGACAACAACCATAAAGCGCATGACAAAAGTTGCGCCTAGTTGGGGAGCATATGGCAACGTCGAAATTAGGAAAGTCCGGTACGTCAATTTCGCTGGTCGACGATTGCCAAATGGCGTATATGGACATGGGAAAGACCTGTTTACCTTGAAGCACATCGCGTACAGTTTTGAAAGGGAAGTTCGGGTCGTTCTTACTCGATCTGTTTCAAAACGACGAAGAGCGGCACCGGCCGCGATTCGTGTTCCAATAGATATCGATCAGTTTCTGCGGAGCATAGTTGTTTCCCCGGAAGCGGAAAATTGGTTCTTCGATCTAGTCACGGATATTGCGCGTCGGTACAACGTCAGTGCGCCAGTGCGTAGATCGGAACTGACGCGTTTGCTAGATCGCGCAAGATTACTCGGCAGATAACGGCTTCAAGTGAATCTGCGCGAGGAGAATTCTCGTGTACCAACCAGGAAAGGAACGTAACCAAAACGTGACCTTTCGGCGGGCGTTGGCACGTTTTGGAGAGTGAGGGCGGGCCGTAAATACAACAAGTTAAAGAATCGCTTTCAACTCATAATCCCTTGGTCCCTGGTTCGAATCCAGGCCGGCCCACCAAATCTGACACGGCGTCATTTGACTCGGCCGCGCACGAGCGGCCCTTTTTGCTTGCGGTAAGCCCCCTGGACATCGGGATAAACCCGGAATCGTTCGACGATCTTCAGGTCCTCAACATTATTTTTATTTGTCAGGGAAATCCCGACACAGCGCAATCGCATTGACGTCCCTGTGTTCGTGAGGGCATTCTGACCGTCCCAAGGAGAGGGAGGAGGCCCGGGTGCGGCCGGACACGCCGATCGACACGGCGGATCTCGCATGGGCTTTCTCGAGCCTGTGCGGCCTGCTGCGCCTGCCCTTCGACTCGCGGCTTTTCCTGCAGCAGTTTCCGCCTCCCGCGAGCCTCGCGACGTTATCCCACGCTGCTGCGGCCCTCGGACTGCAGCTCACGCCGTCGCGCGCGCCGCTGCGCGAGCTTGCGGGCACCAATGCGCCTCTGGTCGCATTGCGGCGCCTGGAAGACGGCAGCGCCCGGCTTGCGCTCGTCCTGTGCGCCGATTCGCGAGCGGCGCTGCTCGCGGAGCGCGAGCTTGCGCCTCGCAGCGTCGAGCCGGCCGAGGTCGCGAGCTACGAGCCGGAGATGTTTCTCGTCACAGCGCGCGCGGAGCCCGTGGAGAAAGGCGACGGCGCGCCCACCACGCGGGAGTTCGGGCTGGCATGGTTCGTTCCCGAGCTTCTCAAGCACCGCGCGGTGTGGCGCGACGTGCTTGCCGCGTCGCTCGTGATGCAACTGGTCGCGCTCGCCACGCCGCTATGCACCCAGGTGGTGATCGACAAGGTGATCCCTCACCAGTCGCAGAGCACGTTGCTCGTGATCGTCGCCGCGCTCGCGATTTTCCTCGCCTTCAACGCGGCGCTGGGCTATGCGCGGCAATACCTCCTTTTGCATGCCGGCAATCGCATCGACGCGGTTCTCGGCATGCGCGTCTTCGAGCACCTGCTGCGGCTGCCGCCGCGCTATTTCGAGAGCCGCCCGACGGGGACGCTGATAGCCCGCCTTCAGGGTGTGGAGACGATCCGGGAATTTCTTACCGGCGCCGCCGCGAGCGTGGTGCTCGATGTGCCGTTCCTGCTTGTCTTCCTGGCGATCATGTTCTGGTACAGCGTGCCGCTGACTCTGATCGCGTGCGGCGCAATCGTGGTCCTGGCGGCGCTCTCGCTGGCAGTTACGCCGGTGCTGCGCCGGCGCATCAACCGCCAATTTCTCGCCGGCGCGCGCAACCAGGCATTCATGACCGAATACGTATCGGCCATGGAAACCGTCAAGTCGCTCCAGATGGAGCCGCAACTTGCCGCGCGCTTCGGCCGCAACCTTGCCGAGTACCTGAAAGCCAGCTTCGCGACCCGGCATCTCTCCAACGTCTACTCCGTGATTGCGTCTGCGCTGGAGCAGGCCCTTGCGGTCGCGGTTCTCGCCGCGGGCGCCTGGCTGGTGATGAGCTCCGAGGGTTTTACCATCGGCATGCTGGTCGCATTCCAGATGTTCGCATCGCGGCTCGCGCAGCCTGCCTTGCGGCTCTCCGCGCTGTGGCAGGAGTTCCAGCAGGCGGCGATCGCGGTGCAGCGCCTCGGCGATCTGATGGATGCGCCGGCCGAGCCCTGGGCGGTTCGTCCCGGTCATGCGCACTCTTCCGCAGGAAGAATCGACATCGAAAACCTGTGGTTCAGCTATTCGGGCGAACAGCCGCCGGTGTTCGAGAATTTCAGCTTGCGCATCGAGCCGGGGAGCTGCGTCGCGCTCGTCGGCCCCTCCGGCAGCGGCAAGAGCACGCTGGCGCGACTGCTGCTCGGCTTCTACGCACCGAGCGGCGGCTCGATAAAGGTCGACGGCCACGACACGCGCCACCTCAGCGCCAACGAATTGCGCCTGCAGTTCGGCGTGGTGCCGCAGGAGACCAGCCTTTTTTCCGGCACCATCTACGACAACCTGGCGCTCGCGCAGCCTCATGCCAGCTTCCCGGAGATCGTCGAGGCCTGCCGCATGGCCGAGATCCACGAAGTCATCGAGGCGCTGCCGCAGGGCTATCAGACGCGCATCGGCGAGCGCGGCGTCGGTCTTTCCGGCGGACAGAAGCAGCGCATCGCAATTGCGCGCGCCCTGCTGCGGCGGCCGCGCGTGCTTCTGTTCGACGAGGCGACCGCAAGCCTCGATCGCGACACCGCCGACGCTCTGGGCCGCACCGTGAGCCGGCTGCGTGGCAAGGTGACCATGCTGTTCATCGCGCACCAGGTCCCCGAGAGCCTCTCGGTCGACGTGATGGCGCGCATCGAGCACGACCGCACGGGATTGACCCATGAAATTGCCAACGCGGCCGCGCAGCGGACTGCCCGCCGCGCCGGTTGAATTCCTGCCGGCGATTCTCGACGGCGATGCGCCTTCGCCGCTGCCGCGCATGGTGCTCTGGACCGTGCTCGCGCTCATGGCGGCCCTGGGCGCCTGGATGGTGCTCGGGCGCCTCGATGTCGTGGCGGTGGCCGACGGGCGCCTGGTGCCGCGCTCGCAGCTGAAGATCGTGCAGCCCGTCGAAGGCGGCGTGCTGCGCGAGATCCTGGTTGCCGAGGGCGAACGGGTGCAGGCCGGGCAGGTGCTGGGACGCATGGACGTGCGCGCGGCGCAGGCCGACAGCGCCGCTTTCGAGACCGAGCTCGCGCTGCGCGAGCTGCAGCTTCGCCGCATCGATGCGGAGCTCGCCGGCTCCAGGCTCGTGGCTATGGCGGATGACCGGCCGGATCTCTATCCGCAGGTCGAGGCCCAGCGCGAGGCGCGCGCGCGCGCGTACCAGAACGGCCTTGCCGAGGAGCGGGCCGTCATCGCCCGGGCGCGGCGGGAGATGAGCGCCGCCCAGGAGACGCATGCCAAGCTGGCAGGGGCCCTGCCGGTGCTCGTCGAGCAGGAAAAGGCCTTCGAGCGGCTGGCAGCCGAGGGATTCGCCGGCAAGCTCATGTCGCGTCAGCGCAGCCGCGAGCGCCTCGAGGCCGAGCAGGACCTGCGCGCGCAGGAGCATCGTGTCGAGAGCGCGCGTGCCACCATCGAGCAGTCGGAGCGGCGCATGAGCCAGCTCACCGCGAACTATCGCGCCCAGCTGCGCACCGAGCGCATCGAAGCCGGGCGCGAGCGCTCGCGCCTGGCGAAGGAAATGGAAAAGCTGCGCCATCGCCAGAGCCTTGCCGAGCTGCGTGCCCCGGCCGACGGCGTGGTGAAGGACCTCGCCACCCACACGGCCGGCACCGTGCTCGCACCTGGAGCGGTGCTGATGACCGTGGTGCCGCAGGGCGAGCCGCTGGTCGCCGAGGTCTGGCTGCAGAACCAGGACGCCGGCTTCGTGCGCTCGGGTCAGCCAGCGAAAGTGAAGCTCGCGAGCTTTCCGTTCCAGCGCTACGGCATGCTGGACGGGCACGTGCTCAGGATCTCGGCCGATTCGACGGACCGGGGCGAGCCGGGCAAGCCGGCGGCGGCCTATGCCTACCGGGCGCTGGTCGAGCTCGCGGCGCAGGAGCTGCGCGCCGGCGAAGCGACGCATGCGCTGCGGCCCGGGATGCAGCTCACGGCGGAGATCCGTCTTGCCGATCGCAGCGTGCTCGAGTACCTGCTCTCCCCGGTGCAGAAGCTCGCCGCCGAGGCCGGGCGCGAGCGCTAGGCTGCAGCCCGGCGCTTCGCCTTGCGATCGAGCAGCCGGCCGAAGTTCTCCAGCGACAGCAGGTGGATGTAGATGCGCGGCAGGATGCCCTTGCGCATCAGGTTCTTCAGCTGCGCGGCGTTGAGGTTCTCGAGGTTCTTCTCCGCGACGCGGTGTATCCCGGTGATCTGCATCGACGGCCCCTTCTCCTTGTCGAAGCTCGCCTGCATGGTGAAGGGCTCGAGCAGCCCGTAGTCGGCGAGGATCACGCACATCTCTCGGCTGCGCTCGAGGTCGGCCTCGTATTCCGCGAGCAGCCGCTCCAGGCTCTTCCATTTCGCGTTCGGCTCGCCCTTGCCGTCGAACATCGCCTCGCCGCCCTCGTCGAGGAAGGACTTCTCGACGCAGATGAGGCGGTCCTTCTGCTCCACCTTGTTGACGTTGACCTTGGCCATGCAGAACGGATAGCGGCGCGCGTAGGCCGGGATGTAGACCCCGGGCGCCCAGTTGTCGTTGGCGTAGAACAGGTTCTCGCCGCCCGTCATGCCGAGCACCGCCACGGCGGCGAACGTGGCCCCGCTGTCACCCGAGGTGAACACGATCGGATAGTCGCGCATGACCGCCTGAAACTCGGTCTGGCTGATGGGAATGGCGTTGCCTTGGCGCACGAAATCGGGCACCTCGCCGGGCCGCAGCAGGCGGACCTTCTGCGTCTTCAGGAACGGAACGACCTCCTTGTAGCCGAACGGCGGGGAAATCTGCATCGCGGCGCTCCGGGTTTTCGAACAACGGCATGATACGGTAAAATTTGCGGTTCCCCACGGGGTGGTAGCTCAGCTGGGAGAGCGTCGCGTTCGCAATGCGAAGGTCGGGAGTTCGATCCTCCTCCACTCCACACTTCTCTCTCGGTTTCTAGGCCGAGCTTGAAGTTACCTACATATCAAGCGCTTCCGGATTGCCCGTGTACCTCAACGGTGGTACACACGGAGGAATGGAGCGCGTGCAAAAATTTCCCTGTCTCGTGCGGCGCAACGGCAGCTATTACATGCGCGTCCGCGTGCCGAAGGACCTTGTACCAATCCTCAAACGCACTGAGCTAAAGCGCAGCCTCAATACCAAGCATTTCCGCGAAGCGCGAAGCCAGTACCAGAGGGTCTACGGGCAACTGCTCCGACAGATCACCGAGGCGCGCGAGCGGCTGACACTCCGCGCAACGGTTGCACCGTCCGTGGCCGACGCGGCTTTGCAGGAAACCGTGCGGGACTGGTTCTTTCGCGTCTGGGAGCAGTCGCAGCGCGATTTTGAAAGGCCCCGGTCGCCGGGAGCGCCCGCGCCGGATGAGATGGTCGCGCAAGCGGAGATGGAGCTTGAGGCGCTCGGCGAGGGAGACGGAAGCCGTCGTACTTCAATTCGAAAAGCCAGCCCGCTCTGTCGAATGCTTTCGGTGCCGACGTAGCGAGCATGAAGTCATGGTGACTCAAGTCCCGCCCCACAATCCGGGCCCGATCTGCTAGTGAGTGCGCTTGATGAGCGCGGCGGCGACGGCATTGGCCAAATCATCGGCCCTGCCAAAGTCGATAACCTCGCCCGCAAGCATGTCCAGACGCATGATGGTCTCTGGGGTGAGGGCATCGAGGATTGAAACGTCGAATTCGTCGCCGTCATTCATGCCGAGCAACGCCACAAGGATGCGCTCTGCTGGGCCGTTAGGTTCTTGAAGGACCTGCATCGCCGCCTGTTGGATCGCGGTGGCGCGCGGCACATCCTGCGCCATACCAGCCGCACGGCGACGAATTTCCAATACCAGCTTGGCTACCGTCATGACTGTGACGCTAGCACTTCGCGTCTCTCAGGACCTCAGTCCGGCGGTGCAAGGAAATGTATCGCCTTCAGCGGTAGTCTGCGTCGAGCCTCTTCATTGAGTTTTGGGTAATGCTCGATCCACAGTTCGACGAGGCGTTCAGAATCCACCAGTGTGACGCGGCGTTTCTCCCGCGTGCGGGCTTCATCCTCAGCATCTTTCGTAAATCCGCCGAGCGATACGAATAGCCCGACATCACCGTCACCCAGGAGCGCCATAAACGACCGCAGCCCATCGACGGTCACCTTTCGGACTTGACGCTTCACCTGAACCTTTATGCGGGGTGGCTTGGTCGCTAAGGGGTCAACATCCGCGATGATGTCCGTAATTGCCTTCGTGGTGAATGCGTCGTGATTTGCGCGGCGTTATGTCCGCTTGTGCTTCGCGTAGTACGAATCAAGTAACGCTTCCGGGATGTCCCAGTCGTATGCCCAGCCAACGGTGCGTATTCCCTGAATAAGCGCTTGCCGACTAGCGATGGCCCAATCGGCGGCAAGAAAAGTGGTTTCGTGGCCTATTGTGATGTCCGGGCACGTGCTTATGGGAAGCCCCATCTCCGATGGTCCCCATTGGCCAAGCGCTGAGGTATGCGCGCCGTACACACTGCACAGCATGCGGACGGCCCCGCGATACCCGAGTTTGTCGAAGAAGTTGCGAGAGGTGTCTAGAAATTGATCCACCCGCGCAAAGATTTCGGATGCGCGGATGATGACGCGGCCGTCGAAGTTTGCGGTCAACGTCTGCCGATAGAAGAATTGGCCAAAAACGCTAAATTCCGCGTAATAGTGGCGTTTCCCTTTGTCGGAATCCAAAACTACGCTGGTGCAGATGCCATTCTGAAGAATCGTGGCATTGGCATTTCCCAGCGGAAAGTTGTAATCCGTGCCGTAGTAGTCCCTGACCCGTAGCTGTTGATAGAGGCGTTGCAGTTCAGGCGGTGACACAAGTTCCGGTGAGGGGAACTCCGGAACGGCCCGCAAAATCAAGTTTGTCGGCTGCGTCTCGACGGGACGAAACGAGGAAACCCGGTCCGCAGCCAAGAAGCCGAATACAAGATCGGAGCGCTTCACTGCCGCGTCAAAGAGGTGCTCGCGCAGGCGTACAGAGCGCTGTCGTCTGTCCTGTAACCAAGCGAGGTCGTCGAGACTTGCCAGCCGTTCCGGACTGTTCCGGTTGCCGGTGCGAATGTAAACGCTCGTGTTCTGCTGGATAGCGTGCGGGCTCAAATGACTTTGTGGCACGCGAACGACAAGGACCACTCTGTCATTGCCATCGTTCGGGCAAACCGCGATCTCGGGGAAGACGGGCGGTGTGACGTTGGAGAGAACTATGTTCGTCACGCGCTCACTTAGGCCACGCTCCAAGCCTAGGCCGACCATGGGGACCTTGGGCTTTCCTAGCTCGTCCTCCTCGACGCCGATCAGTACTAAGCCGCCGAGCGTATTGGCCATTGCGGCGATAGTCTTCTCAAGCTGTTTGGGAAGATCGCGCTTGTAATCCAAGAAAGCCCCTTCCGGAATTCCTTGCGCGCAGAACTGCTCAACATCCGCCCATGTAATGCGTTCTATGGCTGAGGTATAGATCATTTCTGTCGTTGCCCGACGGCGAGCCGCTATATTGCCATCGTGAAAGCTCTGATGGTCCCTTGGTCAATCGGGGCGTGGATGTGGAGGTCGCATGCAATGCGTTGCTAACTACGAGATTAAGTCCGAGTGTTCAGTCGTGGCGGACGATTTGCGTTTGCAAATTAAGCATTCCAAAGGGCTCTACCGCGCGCTTCTCAAAAACATAGCGCGTGCCGACTATTCGGGGCCATTTCTGCTGTCCCTGCACCTCTACTTTGACGCTCCCAGCTTGGAAGAGGCTCAAGACCTTGCAGAGGAGCGACTGGTTGACTGCCTCAACATGCTGGTATTGACAACCGGATCGGCGTTCTCGCGGCACCGGATTCGGCAGATTGTTGACTGCACGCCCGATAGCGGCATGAGGTCGTTGCTGTTTTGGGGCGATGCAATCGAGCATGAAGATCCCCAACCCTTCCTTAATGAAAAGAACACCAAAACGATAGAGCGCCTGTCCGAGTTCGATGTTCCACCCGCAATCCGCCGAGCGATGCGATGGTATCGACTGGCCGTTAGTGCCACGGTGCCCAGCGATCAGTTTCAGTATTTTTGGTTTG
>Ga0114945_10002164_pt1 | contig 11657 bp, 14 predicted proteins | sample OV2TP3_FD_87194 | JGI IMG/M metagenome (GOLD analysis project Ga0114945, IMG submission 87194) | Hot spring microbial communities from Beatty, Nevada to study Microbial Dark Matter (Phase II) - OV2 TP3 | ecosystem: Environmental > Aquatic > Thermal springs > Hot (42-90C) | place: USA: Beatty... | reverse complement strand
GCCTGCTCAGAGTTCATTCGCGTCCGCTATCGTGACGTTGGACACTGGCTCGTGTCGAGAAGGTTTACTCAATCGGAAATCGAATGACTCGTCGGGGCGACCGCGTTAGAATGCTGCCCCCATGTTCGAATCGCTTACGGATTCTCTCAGCAACGTCTTTCGGAAACTCGCCGGCCGGGGCCGCCTCACGGAAAAGAACATCGAGGAAGGACTCCGCGAGGTACGTACGGCCCTTCTCGCGGCCGACGTCAACTACAAGGTCGTCAAGGAGTTCATCGAACGCGTCACCAAGAAGGCGGTCGGTCAGGACGTCATCAAGACTATTCACCCCGCCGAGCAGATCGTAAAAATCGTCCACGACGAGCTCTGCGAGCTGATGGGACCGGTGGACCACGAGACCCCGTGGGCGCAGAAGGGCCCGACGGTGATCATGATGGTCGGCCTCCAAGGCTCCGGGAAGACTACGACCACGGGCAAGTTGGCGAAGTATTTTCAGCGCAAGGGCAAGAAGCCGATGCTCGTCGCGGCCGACATGATCCGACCGGCCGCCGTCGAACAACTGAAGACTCTCGGAGCGGCCAACAACATTCCGGTCTATGCCGAGGCGACCGGACGGCCCGTCAAGATCTGCGACCGCGGAATCAAGCACGCGGAAGAGAAGGGTCACGACGTCGTCATCCTGGACACGCAGGGACGGCTCCATATCGACCTGGAGATGATGAACGAGCTCCGCGAGATCAAGGAGAAGGTCAAACCCCATCAGACCTACTTCGTGATCGACGGCGCGTCCGGGCAGGACGCCGTGAACTCCGCCAAGCAATTCCACGACGCCCTCTCGGTCGACGGCATCATCGTGACGAAGTTGGACGGCGACGCTCGCGCGGGCGCGACCCTCTCCTGCAAGTCCATCACGGGCAAGCCGATCAAGTTCCTGGGCGTGGGCGAGAAGATGGAAAACCTCGAGGAGTTCCACCCCGAGAGGATGGCGGGGAGGATCCTCGGGATGGGCGACGTCGTTTCCCTGGTCGAGAAGGCGCAGGAGTCGATCGATCAGGAAAAAGCGGCGAAATTCCGCGAGAAGATCAAGAAGGACGAGCTCTCGCTGGCCGACTTCCTCGAGCAACTCCAGCAAATGAAGAAGATGGGCCCGATCAAATCGCTCATGAAGATGCTGCCGGGCCCGCTCGCGGAAATGGCCGGGGAGATCGACGAGAACGAGGTGAAGCACGCCGAGGCGATCATCCAGTCCATGACGCCCGCGGAACGCGAGTCTCCGGAGATCTTGAGCGGCAGTCGGAAGCAGCGCGTCGCGAAGGGGGCCGGTCGCCCCGTCCAGGAGGTCAACAGCCTCCTCAAGCAATTCGACGACGCGCGAAAGATGCTTCGCCAGATCAAGAAGGGTAAGGGAGGGCTCGGCGCCCTCTTCCAAGGATTCGGTCGGTAGCCTGGGCGGACGCCCGGAGTGAGCGTGGAAGGACTCTCGCGCCCCTCGACACCCTGGTGGGGTTTCCGTTAGGATCCGCGGCCATGATTCTGCTCCTCCTATTCCTTCCGATCGCGGACGACAACGACCGTGTCCGCATCTTCAAGCGCTCCACCGAGATCAAGACGAAAATCGCGAAGGGGCTGTACACCGAGGTGGACGCGCGAAGCTATCTTGACCTCCTGCACGCCGAGACTCAGGAGTACATCCGGAGCGTCCTCAAACGAGAGCGACACCCCCGATTCCGCGAAGGCCACCGCCAGAAGAAAATCGGCCTGGTGGCGCACTACACCGCCAATACGTCCTTCGACGGCACGATCAAGTATTTCATCGGCGAAAAATCGCACGCCTCGACCCATTTCGTCTGCGACTTCGACGGAACGGCGGCGGAGATCTTCTCCCATCGAGACACTTCCTTCCACGCCGGAACCCCCTTCAACGACCGCTATTTCGGCTTCGACTTCGTGAATGCGGGCTACTTCAAAGCCAAGGGTCCAGTCTGGGTCGACTACGTGGGACGCGAATACAAGACGAAGCTTCCTCTGTTCGGCACCGAGCTTCTCCACTTTCCTGAACCGCGGTACGGTCACAAGACCTGGATGCCGACGACGCGCGCACAAGTCGAGACCCTGATCGTAGTCGGCCGCGCTCTAGGGATCCTCTACCCGATCGAGACCGGGCACATCCTCCCCCACTCGGTCGTGAGCAAGAGTCGAAGCGATTGCGGGCCGACCGTCCCCCTCGCGCGGATTCGCGAGGAAATCTTCTCGAGGAACGACCTCTCACGCCTCGGTTGGCTCCGCTCGTTCGGAGAGGAAAAGGACTACATGATCCGCAACCCGGAACCCGAATACGGGTTCCGCGGCGAGGAGATCAAGGCCGAGCTCGAGAAGAAACCCTGAGCGAGCTGAGGGATCTCCTTGTTCCCACGATCCCGGCGGATATGATCTCAGGGAGGACACCTTCGCCCGTGTACTGGATCCCCGCCGCCATCTTCCTCGCCCATATCGCCGAAGAATACCGCCGTTTCCCGGAGTGGGCCACCCGCCATTTTGGAGCCACCAGCCGGGCCTGGTACGTGTACTCGCACCTTCCGCTCGTCGCAGCCAGTATCGCGATCTGCGGGTGGGCGCAAGCGGCTCCGCCCCGAACGACCTGGCCGTTCCTCGCGACGAGTCTCCAATGGATTCTCGCGACGAACGCCCTGTTTCATCTGGGTACGACGATTCGATTTCGCGAGTACTCCCCGGGTGTCGTCACGGGTCTGGTGCTCTTTCTCCCCGCGACGGCCTACCTCCTCGCGCGGACTTTGCGCGAAGATCTCTTGTCCTCGTTTCAAGTCGTGATGGCCCTGGGGTCGGGAAGCATCGTGGGAGCCTTGGTGATCGCCAGTCTTTGGCTGCCGATGAATCTCGACTGGAAGCTGCGGAGGATTCGGGGCTAGAAGGCGTCTCGGCGCAACGTCAATCGGTAGGTCACCCAGTCCGCGAGCCTCCGAGCACCGGCCTTCCGGTAAAAGCGGTGGGCGGGCTTATTCCAATCGAGAACGACCCACTCCATCCGAGCGCATCCGCGACGGCGAGCCGTTCGCCGGCAAGTCTCGAAGAGCCGGCGGCCGAATCCCCGTCCGCGGACCTCGGGGACGACGAAGAGATCCTCGAGATACAGCGTCGGTCGAACCAAGAACGAGCTGAACGTAAAGAGATAGAGCGCATATCCGACCGGGATGGCTCCATCCCAGGCCAAGAGGGCGCAAAGCCGCGGCTCGGATCCCCGGAGGGCCGCGCGGAGCCGGGCGGCCGCGGCCGCGCCGGGAGGTGGGAGCTTCTCGTAGGCCGCCAGCCCGCGCATGAGCTCAAGAAGCGCGGGGACATCCCGAGCGGTCGCCGGTCGAATCGCTGTCACGACTTGGCGAGCTGGCGCTCGACGATCGGCACCAGCTTCTTCAGGAGCTCCACGAACGCGATCGCGTCGATCTCCTTTTTCGAGTAGTACCCCACGCCGATTTTCCGGCCATTCCGGCACCAGGTCGCGCGGTAGTGCTTCGTGTAGCTGACTCCCCGGATCGAGCGTTCCTCACTCTCGACGTATCCCACGGTCACTCCCTCGATCGTGACGTGGGGCATCGCCTGGATCTTCGCTTCGTGTTCCTTCATCGTCGCGCTGTCGCCCTCTTCGGACGATACGGCCAGATCGTAGTCCGTCTCGGTTTTGTAGACCTTGTCCAGCTCGCGCTTCACCTCGATCGCGGTCTGGGCCATGTCGAGGATCTTCCGCCCTCTGTCCTTGTTCTGGTCGACGACCTTCTGGCCTTGGTCCTGGATTTCCTTCTTCCGGTCGCAGGCGGGGCCGGCCAGGACGATGATCGTAAGAAGCCGTTTCATCTCGTCTCCCTCTTGGCATTCCGGCGTAGACTAGCACGCCAAGAAACTCGGCTCGAGGGATTTCGTCCTGGAGCCCCGCCTAGTACGGCATCGTGATGATTACGGACGAAAAAAGCGACCCGCCCGCTTTCAGGTTCGTTTCGACTTTCATCTTTCGCTCTCCTTTCCGTCCTATCTTCTCCGTGACGGCAAGAAGGTTTTTCGAGAAGATCTCGGCCTCCCGAATACCCGCCCCTCTCCGACATCGGCCCGTGCGTCGCTCCTCCCGAGAAAACCTTGACTTTCGTGACGCAGCGCGTCATTCTTGCCCATCACGAGTTCATGAGTTTCTTGGGGGGGGCATGAGGGCGTATCACTTCGGGGCGATCTTCTTCCTCGCGTCGGCGGGTTTGGCCGCGCAAGCGCCGCACGGGTGCGGTGGATCGTTGGATCTTCCGGCTCCGGTGGGATCGACGCTCGATCCCACGCGCAGCTATGAGGACCGATTGCGGCTCTTCCAGCTCCTCAAGGAGGCACACCCGTACCCGAAGGGGTGGAAGGATCACCGCGACGGATTCGCCATTCAGACGCGTTGGCAGGCGGACTCGGGGCGAAGCCTCCATGACTCGGCGGGACGGCTTCACTTCTGGTGGGCCAACATCAACTGGAACCTCCTCGTATGGCCCGTTCAGATTCTGAGTCAGGAGCGCGGAGAATTTTCCGACCTCGCGATGGTGAACTTCGATGGGGCGATGGCTCATCGCTTCCGGATCCCCAAGGAGGTCGTCGCAGCGCTTCTCGCCTACTATGATCGGCTCGATTGGGTCCGAAAGCGGGCGGACGCCGGTCTCCTCTGGAGCTGGACCAAGCCCCTCCAGGAGCGCGAGCTTCAGAGGCTTCTGTGGGACTTCCACTACAAAGCAGTTGCCGTCGGGATCGAGCGGAATCGCGACATGTTGCCCGGACTCGTGCGCACCTACCCGACGGCGGAAGGCCGGATCCTGGTCGACCAAGGAGAAAAACGCTTCGCGGAATCCTGGGGGACGACGGTAGGGATCCTCAGGGCGCTGAATTTCCCGACGGACCTTGCGATCGTATCCACGATCAACGGCCAGACTCTCCCGCACGTGTGGGTGAGGGAAGCGGACTACCAGATCGCGAAACCGAGCACTCTGTCTCTGCGGCAAAGAATGATGCTCCAGGGGCTGTGGAGTCTGCACCGGTTCGAGCAACGCTGGGGAGGGCTCATCCTTCGCCGGCTGGAATCGCTCGCGTGGACCCCGGAGAAAACGGCCCAGGCGCTCGAACTTTTCCGAAAGGCGTCCTGGACGGGGTGGAGCGGCTTCGCGCTCTGGTCCGCGCTCTGGGGGCTCTGACCCACTCCGAGTCTACCGCCCCACTCCCTCGCCCGTTCCGCGACATCTCGCGCAGGAATAGCCACCTCGTCCGTCGCACGTTCGGCACGGAGTCCGCCCCGCACCGGCGCAATCGGAGCAATTCGTCTCCTCGCCGCTGGGTTGGTGGAGGACGCGTCCGCTGCCCTTGCACTCCCCTTTGCAGGGAAACGTCTTCGCCCCCCTGCAGTCCCCGCACTCTTGGGATCCTTTCCCCCTGCACGCTTCGCATTTCGGGCGCTCGGCCTCTCTTTGACGATTTGCGAGATGCCGGAGAAGGAAGAACATCCCCCCTCCCGCGACCACGACGAGAAGGGTGATGAGGAAGATCTTCCCCGCGGGGGAGCCGCCCCCCGCGCGGACGACCCGAGCCGGGCGACGCCCCTGGGCGGGGATCGAGACGCCCACTTCCGGAACGGTGATCTCCTTCCAGCAAGCGGGACACTTCATCCGGGTATTCTTGATCGATTCCTCGGCCTCGAGTTCCTCCCGGCACTCGGGGCAGCAAAAGAAGATCATGTCACGATTCTCATGAGACGCCTGCGCGGGTGCAACCAAAACGAATATGGACTCGCCATGCCCCTGATGCTATACTCCCGCCCCTCGAACGGAGGATTTGATTCATGGCGGTACGCATTCGACTCAGCCGCGTCGGCCGGAAGCACCTCCCCAAGTGGAGGATCGCCGTTTTCGACGGACGCACGCGCCGCGACGGCCGGTACCTCGAGAACCTGGGGAGCTACGACCCCCACGAAAAACCGGAGCAAAAGGTCCAGCTCAACGTCGAGCGCTACAAGCACTGGCTCGGCGTCGGCGCGCTCCCTTCGGAATCCCTGGATCGAATCCTGAAGCATACCGGCGTTCTGAAGTAAGCTCTCTCGAGTCGCATGGCGATCCGAGCGCTCCGCTGGGACGGACGTGTTCTTCATCTCCTGGACCAGACCCGACTCCCGGATCGGGTGAAAACCGTCCGCTGCAGGAGGGTGGAGGACGTCTACCTCGCGATCCGGGAATTGCGGGTCCGGGGCGCCCCGCTGATCGGCATCGCGGCCGCCTACGGCCTCGCCCTCGGCGCCCGCTCCCTTTTCGAACTCACCGAGTCGGCGCGCAGGCTGATCTCCTCGCGGCCGACGGCCGTGAATCTCGCCTGGGCGGTGCGGAGAGTGCTCGCGTCGGTGGCACGGTCGACTTCGAAGGATTTGCGCGCCGTCGTCCTTCGCGAGGCCCGGTCGATTCATCGTGAAGACGCGGAACGATGCGAGGCCATCGGGCGCCACGGCGCCGGGCTTCGCCTGCGCCGAATTCTCACCATCTGCAATACCGGCGCGCTGGCGACCGGGGGGATCGGCACGGCCTTCGGAGTTTGCCTCCGTTCCCGCGCGACCGTGTACGCCTGCGAGACTCGTCCTCTCGGTCAGGGCGCTCGTCTCACGATGTGGGAGGCCGAGAAGCGGGGCTTGAAGGCGGTTCTCATCGCCGACGGCGCCGCCGCAGCGACGCTCCGGGAAAAGAGAATCGACGGGGTCGTCGTCGGAGCCGATCGAATCGCGGCCAACGGCGACACGGCGAACAAGATCGGCACGCTGGGTCTCGCGATCGCGTCCCGCGAATTCCGGGTCCCCTTTTACGTCGCCGCCCCCTTGAGCACGTTCGATCCGAATACACCGAGCGGCGCGAAGATCCCCGTCGAAGAGCGATCGCCCGCAGAAGTGTCGGCGCGCTTCCCGGCCTGGAATCCCGCGTTCGACGTCACGCCGGCGCGCTTCATTCGCGGCTTCATTACCGAGACCGGAATCATTCGGCCCTCGTCCTCTTCTTGGCCTCGGTAAGGATCTCGCGCAAGGTCTCCCGAAGCGACGGATCGATCGTGATCGCCCGTTCGTAATCGGCGACGGCCTTGGCGAAGTCGGACAAGGCCAAGTGGCAGTTCGCCCGCTCCACATAGGCGAGCGCGAAGGTCGGAACCAATCGGATCGTGATGGAGAAGTCCTGGAGCGCCGACTTGAACTCGCGTGTTTCCCGGTAGATGCGCCCCCGGTTCCAGTACCCCCAGAAGTACTTCGGATTGAGTTCGACGGCGCGCGAGTAATCCCCGATGGCGGCGGCCGTGTCGCCACGCTTGTGATAGACGGCGGCCCTTCGGTTGTATCCCAGAGGGTATTTGGGCCGGAGCTCGATCGTCTTCGCGTAGTCCTCGAACGCGCGATCGATGTCGCCACGGCGGAATCGCAACAGTCCGCGATTGAGCCACGCGTAGTAAAAGGTCCCGTCGGATCGGAGTACTCGCGAGTAGTCGGATTCCGCCTCCTCACCGCGTCCTCCGATCTGGTGAAGGAGCGCCAAGGTGTACCGGGCGTGAAGGCAGTCCGGATCGATCTTGAGCGCCCCCTCGACGCGCTCTCGGGCCTCCTCCGGGTTCTTCTGTCCCAGACTGCACATCGCGCGGAGAAGCACGGCATGCGCGTCCTCGGGAGAATCCGCGACGTACCCTTCGAACTCGATCGACGCCTCCTTGCACCGACCCACCGCATAGAGGGCGAACGCGTACCATCGACGGGAGGCGCGGCAGAACGCGTCCTCCCGGAAATCCGGATAACGCTCCAAGACCTCCGAGGATCGCCGCTCCGCGACGGCGGCGAGCGCCTCCGCATAGGCACGCCGCGACCGGGTCGACGACGCGTCGCGAAGTCGGTCGAAATCCTGCGTCGCCCTCCGGAGCTGCGCCGGCGCATCGATCGCGAGATCCGCCTTGGGCCCGCACTCGACCGCCATGTGCTGCTGGAGAAACGGCGTGAACTCGCCGACTTCCTCCCAATATCGCTCCAGATGGAGAAGTCCCCGATCCCGAAGGGCCTCGGGGGAATCCGGCTTGCGCTCCAGCGCCCGGTCGAAGCACTCGATCGCCTCCCGGCGACGACCCGCGGCCTCGTGAAGACGACCCTCGATCCACCACGATCGCGCATCGAAGGGATCCTGAGCGCGGGCGCGCAGACACTCCTCGAAACCCGCACGGCAAGCCCCGTCGACTCCCGCGCGAGATTGGAGGGCGGACTGGAGATGACTCTCGGCCCTCCGAAGGGCCTCGTCCCTCCGGCGAATCCTCTCCTCCGACTCGGCCAGTCGGCGGCGTTTCTCCTCGACCACCGATCGATCCCGTCGGAGATTCCGGTAGTACATGGTGGCCAGCGCCGCCCCGGCAAGGCCAAGAAGCAGGACCGCCACCGCGCCGACGACGACCGTGGCCCGATGCCGGCGCGCCTTTCGGACGAGCACGGTGGTCAGCGTCGGACGCGTCGCGACGACGGGTTCGTCGCGCAGGAATCGCTCGAGATCCTCGGCCAACGCCGCCATGCTCTCGTACCGACGTCTCTGGTCCTTCTCGAGACAGTGGAGGATGATGGTACGCAGATCCGGCGGAATGTCGGAGCGAATCCGGCGGGGATCGATCGGCTCTTGATGGAGGACATTGTGCATCGCCTCGCTCGACGTCGGATCCGCAAAGGGGAGCACTCCCCGCGTGGCCAAGGTATAGAGCGTTCCCCCCAGCGAGAAGATGTCGGAGCGCACGTCTACGTCCTCCAGCCGGCCGCGGGCCTGCTCCGGCGACATGTAGGCCGGGGTCCCCACCGTCATCCCGGCCTGGGTGAGTCTCGGTCTCCCCTGCCAGATTTCTTGGGCAAGTCCGAGGTCCATGACGTAGGCGTGCCCGCTCGAGTCCACCATGATGTTGCCGGGCTTGACGTCCCGATGCACGATTCCGTGCGTGTGAATGTGATGCAGGCCGCGCGCGGCGTCCCTGGCGATCTCGGCGGCCCGTCGCGGGTTGATCGTCGGCGCCAGCTCGGCCGCCGAACGGCCTTCGATCCACTTCATCGCGATGAAGTGCACCTTCCCCTCGCGCCCGATCTCGTACATCGGCACGACGTTGGGATGCTCCAACTTCGCGACGGTCTGCGCTTCAAGGAGGAAGCGATCCAACGCCGTCGCTTCGGATTCCGGCAGGAAGCCCGCATCCAAGATCTTGAGCGCGACCTTCCGCTTGAGAGACTCGTCCCACGCCTGCCAGACGGAGGACATCCCTCCGCGACCGGCCGGTTGAACCAGGACGTATTTCCCGAGCCGAATCCCCTCGCGAGGCGCGACCGGCTCGGGAGACCCGATCCCCACAGGGGAATTATAGTGCATCTTCGCGATCGTTGCGGAATCTTGAAACCGGCCGAGAGGCCGGACGGTATTCCCTCATGGTGACGCCGGAAATCCCGATCGAGGCCTTGAGACGGGCGCGGCTCGGCGACCGCGCGGCGTTCCGCGTTGTGGTCGAAGCGCTTCTGAAGTTCACGTACAACCTCGCGTATCGGATGAGCCATCACGCGGCCGACGCCGAGGATCTCACGCAGGAGATCCTGATGCGGCTCTTTCAAAACCTGGAGCGCTACGATCCGACCCAACCGTTCCTCCCGTGGTTCCGAACGGTGGCGGCGAACTGCACGATCAACTGGCGCTCGCGGCGTTCCAATCGCCGGGGAACCAGCCTCGATCCCGCGCGGGCTCCCGGGGTCGAGGACCGCGAACCCGACACGGGCCTGCCGCAGGCGATCGCGGATCTTCCTCCGGAATATCAGGTGTGCCTGACGCTCAAGTATCTCGAGGATCTCGGAGTTCAGGAAATCGCCGAAGCGATGAAGGTCCCGGTCGGGACGGTGAAAACCTGGCTGTTCCGAGCCCGCGAGATCCTGAAGGACCGGTTGAAACCCCCTGTGGAGCGAATCCTATGACGTGCGACGAGTGGAGGGCGTTCCTCCAAGACTACGTGGACGGTGGGCTTTCGGAACCGGCGAAGGTCATGATCGATCGGCACCTCTCCGAGTGCGCCCCGTGTTTCGACGACGCGCGCGCGCACCGGGGAGTCCAGAACTGGCTTTCGAGTCGACCGGAATTGGAACCCCCGGCCTCGCTCGTCGACCGCGTGATGGAGTCGACGCGACGGCCGGTCGGTGGGTGGAGGCGTGAACTCATCCGAATTGCGGCTGCGGCGATGTTCGTCGCCGGACTGGCGGCGGGAACGCTGGCATTCGTTCCGCTCGAGCGGATCGAAAAGCCCTCCGTCGGGCTCCCGAAACCCGATGTGGGCCCGCTCCTTCGAATTGCGGGATGGTAGGAGGCACCAATGAATGCGCTGATGCTCGCGGATCTGCAGAAGTCGCAGGAAGCCTTTTACGGATGCGGGGCGCTCCTCTTCCTCGTCGCGGCCGCCATGGCGGTTGCCGCGGCCTTCGGAGGCGTCCTGGCGATGGCCATGGTCGTAGCGCCGAATCTCACCCATCGGAGCACCGAAGCGCTCCGCCATCGAAACCTGCTCTCCTTCCTGGCGGGGCTTCCCTTCCTGGGACTGCTGGTCGTCTTCGGCGTCCTGGGAAAGAAGTTCCCCGTGGTGGGAGGACTGGGCGTATTGGCCCTCGGAGTCTTCGCGCTCGTCGGCCTGGCCGCCTCCTCCGAGGACATCGGCCGGCGGCTCTACTGGGCCTGCGGCCGCGAGGGATCGCGCCTCACGCACCTCTTCGCCGGATGGGCCGTCCTCATCCCGGCGGCATGCCTGCCCTTCGTCGGCTGGTTCGTCGTCGCGCCGTATGTCGTAGTCTCGGGTTTGGGATCGCTCTTGGTGGGCGCGATCCGAAGGGAATCCGCTCCCGGGCGTTAGGGGCAAGTTCGGGCAGAATCCCCGATCGACTTGCTTCTCAACCGTCACGGAGTACACTCCTCGCGGGACGCTTACTTCGGCAATTCCGTCTCGATTTTGGGAGTCCTCTATGAATCGCAACACCCTCCTCCTGCTGACGGGCGTGTGCCTGCTTTCGGCTCTCGTGTCCAGCCTCATGACCTTCATCCTTGTTCGGGGAACGGGCGACGCTCACGCTGCGACGGCCTTCCAGGATGAACCGATATCGTCCAAGAAGTTTGTGCTTCTCGACGGTCGAGGCACCCCCAAGGCCGTCTGGACGACGAACAGGGAGGACAACCTTCCCCGGATCACGTTCATGGACAACGAGGGAGAAGTGGGGCTATCGATCGGGACGCTCATGAAGGAGGGTACGGGCGGCGTCACCCTGCTCGACAAGGAGGGAAAGGTCCGCCTGCTTCTCGCAATCAAGAAGGAAGGGGACCCCACCATCACCCTGGCGAATCGAAAAGGCGAGGCCGTGGCCGCGATCTGGGTCCAAAATGACAAGGGCGCTTTTTTCTCCTCGGGGGAGCACAAGTGAATCGGAGCCTCCTACTTTCTCCGGCGACGTTTTTCACCGGAGGGCCAAGCGATGAAAAGCGCGTCGATGCCAGGAGCCTGAGGATCGAAATCCTGCGGTAGGACGACGGCCTGGAATCGGCCGGTCCCCCTATGACGCTCTCGCTCGCAGCCAACCT
>Ga0114945_10002163_pt1 | contig 11673 bp, 11 predicted proteins | sample OV2TP3_FD_87194 | JGI IMG/M metagenome (GOLD analysis project Ga0114945, IMG submission 87194) | Hot spring microbial communities from Beatty, Nevada to study Microbial Dark Matter (Phase II) - OV2 TP3 | ecosystem: Environmental > Aquatic > Thermal springs > Hot (42-90C) | place: USA: Beatty... | reverse complement strand
CGAGGCGAACGTCACCTCGGCCTTGGGGTTGACCTGAACCTGGCTGACCCCGCGCAGCCGGTACTCCACGGGGTCCTCAATGGTGATGATGTTCCGCTCGACCGAGTTGATGAGATTGAGCGCCGCGTACAAGGTGGTGGTCTTGCCGGAGCCGGTCGGGCCGGTCACGAGGAGGATGCCGTGCGGCGCGCGGACCATCCGCTCGACCTGGGCGCGGGCGGCGTCATCGAGCCCCAGCCGCTCCAGCGGCAGCAGCGCATTCGAGCTGTCCAGCAACCGCATGACCACCTTCTCGCCGAACTGGGTCGGCACGGTGGACACGCGCAGGTCGATCTCGCTGCCTTCCATGCGCAAGCGAAACCGGCCGTCCTGGGGCTTGCGCTTCTCGGCGATGTCGAGCTTGGCCAGGACCTTGATGCGCGAGGTCACGGCGGAGTGCAGGTGCGCCGGCGGGCCGTTCACTTCCCGGAGGATGCCATCGATGCGCAGCCGCGTGCGCAAGACGCCGTCGCCTGGCTCGATGTGGATGTCGCTGGCCTGCTCCTTGACCGCCTGCAGGATGAGCAGGTCCACCAGCCGGACGATCGGAGCCTCGGCCGCCGCCGCCACCTCCTGCTTCGGCAGGCTGGCCTCCTGGATCGCCTGGGCCACCTCGGCGATCGTGCCGGCGGCGCCGTAGTACTGGTCAATCGCCTGCCGGATGCTCGATTCGCCGGCCGCCACCGTCTTGATCTTGCAGCGGGTTTTCAGGCGCAGCTCATCAACCGCGAAGAAGTTCAACGGGTCGTCCATGGCGACGGTGAGGCTGTCGCCGATTTTGAAGACCGGGATGAGCGTGTGCTTGCGCGCCAGCGCCTCCGGCACGAGCTGGATCACGTCGGGCTTGATGAGGTAGTTGCCCAACTCGATGCTCATCACCCCCGACTGGCTGGCGATCAGCGTCGTCAGCTCCTCCTCGGTCATCAGGCCCCGCTGCACCAGCACCTGCTTCAAGGACCGGCTGGTCTTGGCCGCCTCGTCCTGGGCGCTGCGCAGCTGCTCAGGGCTCACCACCCCCTGGTCCAGGAGCAGCTCGTGCAACGGCTTGGCGTGCTTGACGATCGTCATGCGGGCGCCGGAGGGTTCGGATGGGGCCGGGGATGCCGCGCGAGGACGATGCCGATGCGCTCTTTCAGCTCGGCCGGCTCAAAGGGCTTCACGAGGTAATCGGCAGCACCCAGGTCCATCCCGCTTTTGATGTGATCCGCCAGGCCCAGCGCGGTCAGAAACACGACCGGGATGCGCGCGGTCGCCGGGGTGGCCTTGAGGCGGGCGCAGACCTCGCGCCCTTTCATCTTCGGCATCATGATGTCGAGGAGGATGAGGTCGGGAAGCTGCTCCTCGGCGATCTTCAACCCCTCCTCGCCGTTCGACGCCGTGAGCGGCTCGTAGCCCCAGCTCTTGAGGCGCTTGGAGACCACCAGCAGGATGTCCTTGGTGTCATCCACCACGAGGATCTTCTTGGGTGGCGTCGACGCCGTGTCGCCCATGGGTGCCCCTCCCTCGTTGGCCGGCGCGCCTCGCGCGGATCATCCGATGCGCTCGCGGTCCGCGACCCACTCCTCAAGCCGATGCTCGCTGAAGCGCCACTGGCTGCCGATCTTGAACGCCGGCAGCTTGCCGCGCTTCACCAGCCGATAGACGGTCGTGACGTTCACGCCGAACCGTCTCGCCACTTCTTCCACTGTGAGATAGGACTCAGCAGGGTGCGCCATGAGAGCGCCTTTCATAACCTCGCGCGTGCCGCGTTGCGTGCGCCAGGGCCCTCCGCCAAGGCGCGACGACGACGGCGTATCAGCAGGGAGCGATACGCCGAGGAGGAGCAACGCCGGCGGAGGAGCCCTGCCGCCGCAACCCCCCGTCCTCCGAGCGGCTGGGCCGATCTGCGTCGCCGCGCGGCGTCGCTCGTCGTCGCCGTACGTCTTGCCATCAGTACGTCTTCCTCCTCGCTCTTAGCGCGGCTCGCAGCTGGGCCCAGCGCGGCCGCGGGAGGTTATGAAAGGTGCTCTTAGGCTCTCCTGCGGAGTATGCCTAATCCGTCAAGGGCTCGTCAAGGCTGGTACGAATTTTTCGCCGGCGGTCAGGGGTGGGCGGAGTTCGTCAGGGTTCGCCACCGGTCGCCTCAGTGGTCCTGGCCTGCGGGAGCTGGCCGCGTGGCTCAGCAGCGTTTGCCCGGCGGCTGTGAAGGCGGACGCGAGCCCAAGGGGGGCCGGTCTGGCAAGACCCGCCCCGTCAGCGAGGTGGTCAACGGAGGTCTGATTCAGGACACGAGCGCGGCAGGGAGGCGGCGAGGGCGCGGGGAAGGTCGGGATAGCGGAAGACATATCCAAGACGGCGGGCGACCGCCGGCAGGACGCGCTGGCCGGTGAGCAGCATGTCAGCCATCTCGCCGAGCAGGACGCGCAGGACCGGCGCGGGCACTGGCGCCCAAGCGGGCCGGCGGAGCGCGCGGCCCAGCTCGCGGCAGAACGCGCGCATGGTCGCCGGCTCAGGGGCGGTGGCGTTCACCGCGCCGGAGAGCGCGGGTTGGCTGAGGCTCCACGCGATCAGGCCGATGACATCCTCCCGGTGAATCCAGGAGAGCCATTGGCGGCCGCTGCCCAGCGGCCCGCCGAGGAACCCCCGAAACGGCGGGGCCATCTTCGCCAGCGCCCCCCCGCCCGGCGCGAGCACCACGCCGATCCGCAGGCGCACGACCCGCACCCCGAGCGGTTCTGCGCGCTGGGCCTGCGCTTCCCAGGCCTGGCAGGTCTCGGCGAGAAACCCGCGGCCCGGCGCGTTGGTCTCATCAAGCACCTCATCGCCGCGATCGCCGTAATAGCCGACCGCTGAGGCGCTCACCAGCACGGAGGGTTTCTGCGGCAGGGCGGCGAGGGCGTCGACCAGTCGGCGGGTCGTTCCGACACGGCTGTCGCGGATCACCGTTTTCTGTGCTGGACTCCAACGCTTGGCTGCGATCGGCTCGCCGGCCAGATTGATGGCGCCCTCGATGCCCCGGATCGCCTGCGGCCAGCCGGGATCGGCCCACGCCAGGTACCGGATGCGGGGATCGGCGGACGACCGCGACGCGCGGGTCAGCACCGTCAGCTCATGGCCCTGACGCGCCAGCGCCCGGCACAGCGGCGAGCCGATGAAGCCGGTCCCGCCGGTCACCAACAACTTCACGTCACCGCCACTCCTGGCGACGGCGGACCAGCTGCTCCGCCTCGAACCAATCCTGCTGGTCGTGGCCGTGCGCGCCGCCGCGCCGCTCAAACAGCTCGTAGGCGACGCGGGCGATCTCCTGCCGCAGCGCGGTGTCGGAGAGCGCCTGCGCTTGGGAGCGCTGACGCATCGCCGCCTGTCTCACCTGTGCCATGTGGCACCTCCTCTGTAGGCCCGCCGGTCAGGGGGGCCAGCTCCCTAGCGGTGTCCATTGAGATGCAGCCAGAAGAATACGGTGCCGAGCAGCACTAGCGACCCCAGGTTGATCAGGCCGACCCAGAGCCAGACCAGGCGGCGGGTGCGAAACCGGGACCAGAAGTAGAGCAGCCCCGTCCAGGTCACCACGCGGTTGCCCAGCCAGAGCAACATCTTCAGCTTGGTCCCGATCCACAACCACGCCGGCCACATTAGGTAACAAGTGCCAGGCTGCTCTGTCGAACAGCGGCTGGGACGACCGCAACAGGTGTCAGACACCTTTCGACCTGTTGTCTCGCATCGGGAAAGGTGTCTGACACCTTTGGCCGCTCATCGAACGCGTCGCCCCCCGCAGCCAGTGCGCAGCACACTGACCCGCAGCTCGCGTGCCGGACTGTTGGCGAGGGGATCATCGGTGCGGCAGCTGTTCGGCGAACGCGGCGGGGTCCGTGGTCGGGAGCTTGCAGACGTACCGCTCGCACACGTAGGCGGTGGCCTGGCCGTCCAGGGCTCGCTGCTGCGCGACGTACGGGGCCAGCGACTCGATCAGGCGGCCCGCCGCCCCATCCGGATGGAGCACCGTGACGACCCGGGGCAGAAACCGCTCGTGCAGCACGCGCAGGAAGCGGCGGGTGGCGGCGTCCGTCGGATCGCCGGCGATCACCACCTCGCTCGCCGGCCCCAGGGCGAACTCCGCCGCGCTGAGCATCTGCGTGAAGCCGAACGGCTCGCGCGCCACATCACGGCTGAAGGCCTCGACCGTGCGCCGGCCGATGTCCTCGAAGCGCGCCTCCGCGGTCAGCCGGCCGAGCCGCAACAGCACCAGCGCCGCCACCGAGTTGCCCGACGGGGTCGCCCCGTCGTGCACGTCCTTGGATCGGACGATCAGCGGCTCCTCCGCCGTATCGCGGAACAAGAACCCGCCGCCCTCCGCATCCCAAAAGCGATCGATCATCTGCGCGGCCAGGCGCGTGGCGTGCGCGAGCCACTGGGGGTCGAAGTCCGCCTCATAGAGCTCCAGCAGCCCCTCGCAGAAAAACGCGTAGTCTTCCAGCGTGCCCGCGTAGCGGGCCTCCGCCTCCCTGAACCGGCGCAGCAGGCGCCCGTCGCGCATGAGCGAGGTCAGGACAAATCGCGCCGCGCGCTGAGCCGCGTCCAGGTAGCGCGGCTCATCCAACGTGGCGGCGCCGTAGGCCAGCGCGGCGATCATCAAGCCGTTCCAGGACGTGAGGATCTTGTCGTCCCGGTGCGGGCGCACCCGCCGTGAGCGCTCGGCGAGCAGCTGCTCCCGCGCGGCCGCCAGCCGACGGCGCAGCGCCTCCGGATCGCCTCCCGTGAGCGTGGCGAAGGCCTCGAGCGGCTGCGCCACGTGCAGGATGCTGGCGCCGTGTTCGACGTGGCCTTCCGCCGTCACGCCATAGAACCGGGTGAACAGCTCGCCCTCCTCCGGCCCCAGCACGCCGATCACCTCGCGGGGCGTCCACACGTAGAACTTGCCTTCCTCGCCTTCGCTGTCCGCATCCTCGGCGGAGTAAAACCCGCCCTGGGAATCGGTGAGATCTCGGAGGACGTAGGCGAAGATGCCGCGCGCGACCTCGGCGTGCGCCGGGTTGTGGGTCACGCGGAAGGCCTCCAGGAACGTTCGGGTGAGCAGCGCCTGGTCGTACAGCATCTTCTCGAAATGGGGCACCAGCCAGCGGGCGTCGGTCGAGTACCGATGGAACCCGCCGCCGAGCTGGTCGTGGATGCCGCCGCGCGCCAGGTGGTCGAGGGTGGTGGTCACCATCTCCAGCGCTTGGGCGCGGCCGGTCCGCGCCCCGAAGCGCAGCAGGAAGGACAGCTCATGGCTGCGCGGAAACTTCGGCGCGCTGCCGAACCCGCCCTCCACCGAGTCGAACCCGCCCACCGCCTGGTTGAACGCCGCCTCCAGCACGTCGGGCGTGATGGCCCCGGGAGCGGCGGCCCCGGCGAGCTGCTGGGTCAAAGCCGCTGTGAGGGACTCGGCTGACGCCAGGATGTCCGGCTGCTTCTGCTCCCACGCCTCGGCCACCGAGGTGAGCACCTCCCGCAGGCTGGGCATGTTCCAACGGCGCTCAGGGGGGAAATAGGTGCCGCCGAAAAACGGCTTGCGCTCCGGCGTGAGGAAAACGGTCAGCGGCCAGCCGCCGTGCCCGGTGAGCGCCGTGACGGCGTGCATGTACACCTGGTCCACGTCCGGGTGCTCCTCGCGGTCCACCTTGATGCTGACGAATCGCTGGTTGAGCAGGGCGGCGAGCTCCGGATCCTCAAACGATTCCCGCTCCATGACGTGGCACCAGTGACAGGTCGAATAGCCGATGGAGAGGAAGATGGGCTTGCCCTCCGCCCGCGCCTTGGCGAACGCCTCCTCGCCCCATGGGTACCAGTCGACGGGGTTGTGCGCGTGCTGCAAGAGGTAGGGGCTCTTCTCGTGAATCAGCCGGTTCGGCTGGCGTGAGGCGACGGGTTCGGATGGTGTCATCAGGGTATCCGACGGCTGGCAGCCGGCCACCCAGCAGGCCGCCAGCACCACGTTGAGGGCTCGAATGACTGCACGGCTCACGAGGGCGTACGCGCCGGTTGGGTGGCGCCGGCCGCCGGTGACGCGCGGGCGGCGCGCAGCCGGCGTTGCAGCAGCCAGACCGCGGTGATGGCCAACAGCACCGCGATCACGCGCAGCAGGTTGGCCAGGTCGGTCAGCGTCTGGCCCAGGTACACCCATAAGAACATTGACGGGATCAACCCCACCAGCGTTCCGAGCGCGAAGGCGCCCAGGGACACGCTGGAGCAGCCCAAGACCAGGTTCTGGATGTCGTAGGGGAAGTTCGGCACCAGCCGAACCCACAGCACGGCCTGGAACCCCTGCCGGCCCAACCGCGCGTCCCAGGTCGCCAGCCGGCCCTTCAAGAGCATCTGGATCGCTTCGCGCCCGCATGTGCGCGCCAGCACGAATTGGCCGCACGCCCTGATGACCGCCGCGATCAACGTCAGCGCCCCGCCCCCCCACACGCCGAACAACAGCCCCCCGGCCATGCCCATCACGCTGATCGGCAGGGGCACCAGCGGCTGGGCATAGAGCAGGAAGAAGGCCAGGGGCGACCACCACCCCCAGGCGAGCACCGCCGCGCGCACCTGCTCCGGCGTCAGTCGGCTCCAGGGAATCCCCAGCCGCTGCACGATCCCCAGCAGCGCCGCCATCCCCAGGACACAGCCGCCGAGCTTGACCCCTGTCCATTGCGCCCGCGTCATCAACCTTGTATCTTACCTCGTCCCCAGAACTTCGTCCACCTGCCCGGCTGTCGCGGCGGGTGGCCAGGCCCCGCCCCGCGATCGGCCCCGCTGCCTGGCCTGCGGGAGCTGGCCGCGTGGCTCAGCAGCGTTTGCCTGCCGAGAGCGGCTGCACAGGCAAACGCTGGATTCGCCCCGCGGCCACTCCCTCCGGCCAGGGACGCGTGCCATACGCGTGCAAACGATCCGCTGATTCGGACACTGGGTGGCGCGTTGACAGCGTCGAGTGCCCATGTTAGAGTTGGGTTCCTCTATGCTGCCCCGTGTGTCCGTCCAACATCGCCTCATCAACCTGCTCTACCCTCAGGCGTGTCTCCTGTGTCATCTGCGGCTCGACACCCCAGAGACCGGGACTCGGCTCGAGGGGCCGCTGCTCTGCCCGGCCTGCCAAGCGGCGTTGATCCCCAATCGTCCCCCGCTGTGCCTCCGGTGCGGGCTGGGCCTGTCCGGCGCGTTCGACGCCCGCCTGGCCTGCCGCCGGTGCGCGACACAGCCCCCGCCCTTTGAGAGCGCCCGGGCTCCCTGGCAGTACACCGGGCTGGTGCGGCAGGCGATCCGCCAGTTCAAGTACCATCGGCGATGGCGCCTCGGCCGGTGGCTGGCGGACGAGATGGTCCAGGCCGCCGGCGCGGCTTGGACCTTCCAGGACATCGCGATGGTCGTGCCGGTGCCGCTCCACTGGCTGAAGCGCTGGCTGAAGGGATTCAATCCGGCCGCCCACCTGGCCGCGCCCGTCGCCCGCGCCCTGGGCAAGCCGTGCGTCCCCGGCGCCTTGCGGCGGACGCGCTGGACCGCCACGCAGACCCGCCTGGCCGGGCGGGCCAGGCGGCGGAACGTCCGCGGCGCCTTTACGGCGCAGGCGCGCTGGGTGCGCGACCGCACGGTGCTGCTCGTCGATGACGTGCTGACCAGCGGCGCCACCGCCGGCGCATGCGCGTCGGCGCTGAAGGCCGCGGGCGCCACCCGCGTCCTCGTGCTCACCGCAGCTAGAACTCCCCTCCCATGAGTGACAAGGCGCTCAGGGCTCAGGGCTCTGGGCTCGGAGCAGTTGCCCACAGCCCGGAGCCCACAGCCCAGAGCCATACCTTGCAATCTCCCCGATGAGGATTCTGCGCGCCTACGTGCTGCGGGAGCACCTCTCACCGTTTCTCGTGACCATGGGCGGGCTGACGGCGGTGCTGCTGATCGGCAACATCATCAAGTTCACGGACCTTGTCGTGTCCAAGGGGGTCAGCCTCTTCGACATCCTGCGGCTGTTGCTCTACCTCATCCCCTACATGCTCAGCTTCACGGTGCCGATGGCCTGCCTGGTGGCGATCGTGCTCGCGTTCGGGCGGCTGAGCACCGACTACGAGCTGATCGCCATGCGCGCGTCCGGCATCGCGCCGTTGCGCCTCGTCGCCCCGCTGATCCTCGTCGGCGTCGTGATCAGCGCCGCGCTGCTCATCATCAACGACCGGCTGGTGCCGGCCTCGCACATCGCGTTCCGCAAGCAGCTGAAGGCCATCGGCGTCAAGCGGCCGACCGCCTACCTGGAAGCCGGCACGTTCATCCGGGAGTTTCCTCCCTACGTCATCTTCGTCTACTCGGTCGAGGGCCAGAAGCTCTACAACGTCCGCATCTACGAGCCGCAGCCCAACGGCCCGACGCGGACGATCATCGCCGACCGGGGCCAGTTCGAGCGGCTGGAGGACAAGCGGGGCGTGAAGCTGAAGCTCTACGACGGCACGGTGGATGAGTGGGACCCGCTCAACCCCGGCACCTTCTACAAGGTCACCTTCACCACCTACGCGATGACCCTGCGGGCCGACCAGGAGGCGGGGCGGATCGGCAGAAAGCTGAAGGAGATGACCTTCAAGGAACTCGCACAGCAGCGGCGGCAGCTGGCCGCGGAGGGCGTCGCCACGCTGCCGGTGAGCCTCGAGCTGCACCGGAAGATCGCCGCTTCCTTCGCCGCTTGCGTCTTCGTCCTCTTCGGGCTCGCGTTCGGGCTGCGGCTGGCCCACCATGAGCGGCTGGTCAGCTTCGTCTGGATCCTGGGCGTCTTCGTCTGCTACTACCTGGCCTCGGTCGGCGCCAACGCGATTGCGCTCAAAGGGTGGCTGCCGGCATGGGGCTCGATATGGCTGCCCAATATGATCGGCGGAGCGATCAGCGGCGTGCTCCTCCTCAGGGCCGTCCGCCAGTAAGCGCGACGCAGAAGATGACCACACCTCGCCACGTTGCCACGTCGCCACGTCGCCACTTCGATGCGGATTCTTGATCGTTACTTGGCCCGTCAGCTGCTGCCGGTGTGGCTCTGGTGCCTGGCGGTGTTCCTCTTCTTGAGCTGCCTCATCGACCTTTTCGAGCACCTGGACGAGATCCTCCGCTACCACATCCCCACTGAGACCGTCGTGACCTATTACCTCAACTTCATGCCCCTCATCTTCGTCCGCGCCTCCCCGCTGGCGCTGTTGCTGGCGGGCGCCTTCGTCGGCTCGCGCCTGGCGCGCCATCAGGAGCTGTTGGCCATGAGCGCCAGCGGCACCAGCCTGCTGCGGGCCAGCGTGCCCTTCCTCTTCATCGGCTGGCTGGTCAGCCTGGGGGTCTTCCTGGTCAACGACCGCCTCGTGCCGCAGACGACGATCGTCTACGAGCGGCTGCGGCTGGAGGCCTTCCGGGGGCGCGATGCGCAGGAGCGCATCGAGAACGTGGCCATCATGGACTCCTTCAACCGGCTCTACCACGCGCGGGAGCTTTCCCTGCGCGAGCAGGAGCTCTCCGACCTGACGATCCTGGAGCATGACTGGCAGAATCGCCCCACGAAGAGCCTCTACGCGCAGCGCGCCATCTGGACCAAGCACGGGTGGCTGTTGCTCTACGGGACCATCTACCGGGTGGGGCCGCGCGGGATCATCCGGGGCGATCCGGAATCGTTTGTGGAGCGGTTGATCGGCTACCCCGTCACCCTGGAGTCGTTCATTCAGCCGGAGGCGCGGCCCGACACGATGCGCTACGGGCAGCTGCGCCTGCTCATCACCCGCCTGAAACGCACCGGGATGACGCAGGTGCGGCGCTACGCCGTGGAGCTGGCGTCCAAGCTGACGCTGCCGCTCATGAATCTCGTGGTGTGCCTGATCGCGTTCGCCGGCTCCACGCAGCCTTCGCTGCGCGGCCACCTGCGGGGGCTGGGGCTGAGCCTCGGCTGGGGGCTGTTGTACTACTTCGGGGTGGGATTGGGCGAGGGCATGGCGAAACGCGGGATGCTCGCCCTGCCGGCCGTGGTCGGGGTGTGGACGCCGCACCTGTTGGCGTGCTGGTGGTGCCTCAAGGTGCTGAGACGAACCCCCTGAAAAAGGAAAAAGTGCCAGGCACTTCGCCGGTTCAGATTTCCACGGATCTGTGGAAAACTCAAGTTTTCCACAGATGCGCAAGAATTCTAACCGGCGAAGTGCCTGGCACTAGGTGCCGAGTTCCCAGCTCGAGAGGTAGCGCTGCTGATCCGGGGTCAGCCGGTCGAGCGACACGCCGAGCGCAGCCAGTTTCAGCTGCGCGATCTTCCGGTCGATCGCCTTGGGCACCGGGTAGACGTGGGGCGCTAAGCCTCGGCCGTGCTCCTTGAGGTACTCGCACGCCAGCGCCTGGTTCGCGAACGACATGTCCATCACGCCGGGGGGGTGGCCCTCGGCGCAGGCCAGGTTCACCAGGCGGCCCTGCCCCAGCACGTTGATCCGTCGGCCGTCTTTCAGCACATACTGCTGGATGCCCGGGCGCGTCTCTTGTCGCCGCGTGGCGAGGCGCTTGAGCGCCGCCAAATCAATCTCGACATCGAAGTGGCCGGCGTTGGCGACAATCGCCCCGTCCTTCATCCGGGCGAAGTGCGCGCCGGTCAGCACCTGCGAGCAGCCGGTCACCGTGACGAACATCTCGCCGCGCCGGGCCGCCTCGTAGAGGCTCATCACCTCAAAGCCGTCCATCACCGCTTCGAGCCCGCGGATCGGATCAACCTCCGTCACGATCACGTGCGCACCCATGCCGCGCGCCCGCTGCGCCAGCCCCTTGCCGCACCAGCCGTAGCCGGACACCACGAAGACCGAGCCCGCGAGCAGCCGGTTGGTGGCCCGCAGGATCCCGTCGATCGTCGACTGGCCGGTGCCGTAGCGGTTGTCGAAGAAGTGCTTCGTGTCGGCGTCGTTGACCGCAATCACCGGGTAGCGCAGCCGGCCCTGCGCGTCGAGGCTCTTGAGCCGGATAACGCCCGTCGTGGTCTCCTCGGTGCCGCCGATCACGTCCCGGCCGAAGCGGGTGGGCTGCTTGTGGATCGTCGAGACCAGGTCCGCGCCGTCATCCATCGTCATGTGCGGCGACATCGACAGCACCGTCTCGATATGGCCGTAATACGTCGCGCGGCCCTCGCCCCTGACGGCGTACACCGCCACCCCGTAGTCCTTGACCAGGCTGGCGGCGATGTCGTCCTGGGTCGAGAGGGGGTTGGAGGCGCACAGGGCGACCGACGCGCCGGCCGCTTTCAGCGTCAGCATGAGGTGGGCGGTTTCCGTCGTCACGTGCAGGCAGCACGCCAGCCGGATGCCCTTCAGCGGCTTGGTCCGGGCCACCCGCGAGCGGATCTGCAGCAGGACCGGCATCTGGCTCTCCGCCCAGTCGATCTTCAGGCGTCCCGCCCGCGCGAGCCTGGGGTCCTTGATGTGGAATCGAGGTGTCGTCATCCGCCTCCTCTGGACCGCCGTCCGCTCCTCTGTCGCCATCACCCGCTTCCCCCGCCTGCTGCTTCCTGCCTCCTGCCGACTGCTCACTGACCACTGATTCACTCAAAAATCGCCGGATGCCGCCCCCCTTGGGGGGCGGAGGAAGGCGCCCACGCGGTCGGGTCAGCACACGAAGGCGGCCTCCGGCGCTTTTTGGATCCGACGACACCTCAAGGATGGG
>Ga0114945_10002162_pt1 | contig 11687 bp, 11 predicted proteins | sample OV2TP3_FD_87194 | JGI IMG/M metagenome (GOLD analysis project Ga0114945, IMG submission 87194) | Hot spring microbial communities from Beatty, Nevada to study Microbial Dark Matter (Phase II) - OV2 TP3 | ecosystem: Environmental > Aquatic > Thermal springs > Hot (42-90C) | place: USA: Beatty... | reverse complement strand
TCCGCGTCGCGGCAGGCCACGTCCCCGGACCAGTACCATCCGTCGCGCAGAACCTCGTCGGTGGCCTGGGGGGCGTTCCAGTACCCCAGCATGAACTGCGGGCCGCGCATCACCAGCTCTCCCGGCTGGCCGGGCGGGACTTCGGCTCCAGAGCCGTCGAGCAGGCGGCACTCGGTGCGGGCGAGGGCGTGGCCGATGGAGTCGGGACGGTAAAGCGCCTCTTCAATGTAACCCATATGGGTCACGGGAGAGGCTTCCGTCATGCCATAGCCCTGGCGAACAGGGATGCCGGTCAGGGAATGAAAACGGCGCGGCAGCTCGCTGGCCAGCGGCGCGGCGCCGCACTTGGCAGCACGGACCTGGTGCGTCCGAGGGAAACGCCCCTGCTCGGCAGCCTGGCAGAAAAGATTGAGGATGGGCGGTACGACCGGAAGAAACGTGACGCTCTCCCCTTCGATCAGATCGAGAGCGCGGTCCAGATCAAAGCGCGGCACAAGGACAATCGTCCCTCCGACTTCGAGCAGCGGGTTCAAGACCACGTTCAACCCGTAGATGTGGTAGAGCGGCAGGAAACAAAGGACGATTTCTCCCGGGCGGAAGGTGGCGGCCTCGCCGGGCGCCAGGAACTGGTACACGTTGGTGACCAGATTGGTGTGGGAAAGCATCACACCCTTGGGAAGCCCGGTGGTACCGCTGGAGTAGGGCAGGGCCGCAAGAACCTGATCCGGTCCCTGTTCCGGTGCAGGCAACGCGACCGACGAAGCAGCAAGAAGTTGCGAGAAAGATTGCGCCGTGGCGGCAGGCTCCCGCGTGGTGTACACGCGCCGCAAGGCGGGCAATCCGGAAAGGTCAATGGCCTGGATCAGGCTGCCATCCGTGACCAGGAAAGCGGCGCCGGAATCCTCCAACTGGTAGCGCACTTCACGCTCGCGGTAGCTGGGATTGAGCGGCGTGGGAACGGCTCCGGCCAGATTGGCGGCGTGAAATGCTGCGCAAAACTCCCAGGAATTGGCCAAATAGATGGCCAGAACCTCGCCGGGCCGCAGTCCAGCCGCAACCAGGCCCCGGGCCAGGTGCTCGACCAGCTCGCCGTATTCGGAATAGGTGATGCGGCGGTCGGCCGAGGTGTCCACGAAAGCCACCGCTTCGCCATGTCTCCGGCAGGCGTCGAGGATGGCGTCGTGCAGGAAGATTCCCGCGGGATCTGCATGAATCTTGGTGCGGGGCATGCGGCGCTATTGTACTGGAAGGCTTTGCAAGCCCAGTCCTGGGGCCCTAGGATTGCAGCCGCCGCAGGAACTCACGTTCGTCCATGCTGTACTTGAACGCTTTGCGGCCGTCGATGAAGACAACAGGGACCTCGTCGGTGAACTGGCGGCGCAAGTCCTCAGTGGCATCCACGTCCACTTCACGCCAGGAGAATCCGCCGTGCCTTTCCAGTCGCCCCAGCGTGTGCTTGACGACATCGCACAAGTGACAGCCTTTCCTTGTGTACAGAATCACTTCGTGAATCGCGGACATTGCCGGAAGTGTAACAAAGGATGGTGAAGGCGGTAGTGCGAAAGGCAAGATGCGTGAGACAAGGACAGAGTGAAAGAAAAAATGTTCGCAAGCAAACCGGTGGCCAGAAGTTTTCAACACGATTGTGCATAATGATGTGGAAATCGCACCGCAGTAGCGGCGAAGTGCTGAACAGTTCGCTGTCTTCTCCGGATTGCACACTCCTGAGTGCTGCTTGAAAATCCGCCTGGACAAATTGTTAATGGAGCGCGGGCTCGCGCCCAGTCGCGAGCGGGCCCAGGCGATGGTTCTGGCCGGACAAGTCCTGGTCAACGAGCAAAAGGTTTCAAAGCCGGGAACATCCGTCGAGGCCGACTCCGCGCTGCGCTTGTTAGGAAAGGACATTCGTTACGCCAGCCGCGGCGGTCTGAAGCTGGAGCGGGCTTTGGAGCACTGGACGATCCAGGTAGCAGGGCGCGTCTGCCTGGACGTGGGCGCTTCGACGGGCGGATTTACGGACTGCCTCTTGCAGCACGGCGCCGCACGCGTCATCGCCGTGGATACGGGTTACGGTCAGATGGACCTGAAACTGCGCCAGGACCCGCGGGTGCGCCTTTTGGAACGCACCAACGCGCGTTATTTGACGGCCGCCGATGTGGGGGAACCCGTGAGCTTTGTCGCGGTGGACGTGGCGTTTATCTCTGCTACACTCGTCCTCCCGGCCGTGGTTGCCGCCGCGCGAGGCGAAACAGTAGCGCACTGCGTCGAGCTTGTGGTGCTGGTCAAGCCACAGTTCGAGGTTGGACGGGAGCGCGTCGGGAAAGGCGGCATTGTGCGGGATAAAGAGGCTCAGGCGGCGGCCGTTTCCAGGGTGCGAACGGCAGTGGAGTCCCTGGGAGGACGCCAGGTGGATGTAACCGATTCTCCCATTCTGGGCGCCGAAGGGAACCGCGAGTTTCTGCTTCATGCTTTCATGGGGTGATGAACACCAAGTTGAAAAGCGTCGGCATCATTTCGAAACCCTATAAGCACGGCGTGGAACGCATCGCCGGGCATTTGGTGGAGTGGCTGCACAAGCACGACTACCGCGTCCTGGTGGACACGGAAACTTCGGCCTACGCGCAGGGCGACGAGACCGTGGACCGGGCGGCGATGGCGGCCGCGGGCCCCGATTTTGTCGTGGTGCTGGGCGGCGATGGCACCATGCTGGCCGCGGCACGGGCGCTGGCCAAGTCCCGCATCCCTATCCTCGGCGTCAACCTGGGCTCGCTGGGATTTCTGACCGAGGTGCCGCTGCCGGACCTGTATCCCACGCTGGAGGCGGTGCACGAAGGCGGCTGCGTCATCGAGGCTCGCGCCATGCTGCATTCCCAGCTGCGTCGCGGAGGCGAATGCGTGGCCGAACACGAAGCGCTGAACGATGCCGTGGTGGGCAAAAGCGCGCTGGCGCGCATCATGGACTTCGACGTGGAGATCGACGGCGCCTTCGTCTCCAACTACAAGGCCGACGGGCTGATCGTCGCCACCCCTACCGGATCCACTGCTTACTCGCTGGCAGCGGGCGGACCGATTTTGGCGCCGCAGGTCAACGCCTTCTTGATTACTCCGGTTTCTTCGCATGCCTTGACCAACCGGCCGCTGGTGGTGCGCGACTCGGCGGAAATCACCATCGTGACCAAGAGCACGCAGGAGGGCGCATTTCTGAGCATTGATGGCCAGGTGGGCATGCCGGTGCTCGATGGCGACCGGCTGGTGTGCCGCAAGTCCCAGCACGAAATCCGTCTTTTGCGCCTTGGCAGCACCACTTTCTTTGACGTATTGCGCACGAAGCTGAAGTGGGGAGAGAGATAGCCGTTTTCCCAGGCTTATAAGACGCGTTTATTCTGTAGCATCAAGGATCGTCATGAAAGGAATTGTTCAACAGTTGGTTTGGGCAGGCGCTTGGGCGATAGCGCTGGTGACTTCTGTCGCGACTGCCGTCCAGGCGCAAGCGCCGGCGGCAGACCTGATTGTGACCAACGCCAAGGTATGGACCGTGGACCGCGAACGCCCGCATGCGGAAGCCGTGGCGGTGCTGGGCGAGCGGATAGTAGCCGTGGGAAGCAGGGCTGAGGTCGAGCTCTGGCGGGGCCCGAAGACGCAAGTGATAGATGCCGGCGGGCGTCGCCTGCTTCCTGGATTCAACGACTCGCACGTGCACTTTTCCCAGGGCGGCAGCCAGTTGGACAGTGTGGACCTGAAGGATGCGCCCACTCCGGAAGAGTTTGTGCGGCGCATCGCGGAACAGGTGAAGAAGACGCCGCCGGGCGAGTGGGTGCTGGGGGGCAACTGGGACCATGAGAACTGGACCCCGGCGGAACTGCCCACGAGGCACATGATTGATGCGGTTTCGCCCACGACGCCGGTCTTCGTAAACCGCTACGACGGCCACATGGCGCTGGCCAACTCGGCGGCGCTGCGGCTGGCCACGGTGACCGCGAAGACTCCCGATCTGCCGGGCGGGGTCATCGTGCGCGACGCCAAGGGCCAGCCCACCGGCGCTCTCAAAGACGCTGCCATGGATTATGTCGAGCGCGTGATTCCCGCCAAGACCAGGGAGAAACGCCTGCGTGCCATACGCCAGGCTCTGGATCACGCCGCGTCTCTGGGCGTGACCAGCGTGCAGGAGATGTATTCCGAGTACGAAGACATTTCGATCTACGCTCAGTTGGCCGAGGAAGGCGAACTGAAGGCAAGGGTGTACGCGGTGCCTGCACTCAGCACCTGGGATCGCCTGGCACGGGCCGGTGTGCGGCGCGCCTTCGGCTCCGCGCACCTGCGCATCGGGGCGCTGAAAGAGTCCTCCGACGGGTCGCTGGGCTCGACCACCGCCTACTTCTTCGAGCCTTATGATGACGCTCCCGGAACGCGCGGGCTGCTGGGGCCGGGCATGCATCCCATGGCGCGCGCGCGCGGCAGGATGATGGAGGCGGATGCCGCCGGGCTGCAGCTTTGCATTCATGCCATCGGCGACCAGGCCATCTCCACCGTTCTGGACCTGTTTGCGGACGTGGTGCGCGCCAACGGAGAGCGCGACCGCCGGCTGCGCATCGAACACGCGCAGCACATGGCCGGCAAGGACTTCGAGCGCTTTGCGGTCCAGAAGGTCATCGCCTCCATGCAGCCCTACCACGCCATCGACGACGGGCGCTGGGCCGAGAAGCGCATCGGGCCGGAGCGCATCCAAACCACCTACGCTTTTCGTGCTTTTCTCGATCACGGCGTCAGGTTGGCGTTCGGCACGGACTGGCCGGTGGCTCCTCTGGATCCGTTGCAGGGAATCTACGCTGCGGTCACGCGCGCCACGCTCGACGGCAAGAATCCGAATGGTTGGGTTCCACAGGAAAAGATCAGCGTGGCCGAAGCCGTCGAAACCTACACCATGGGTTCCGCCTATGCGGAATTTCAGGAGGTCGACAAAGGGTCCATCACGCCGGGAAAGTTGGCCGACATGGTGCTGCTGAGCGACGACATCTTTTCCATCGCTCGGGAGGCCATTCGCAACGTCAAAGCCGTACTGACTCTTGTGGGCGGCAGGGTGGTCTGGGAAAAGAGAGACTAGGAGGGAAGCGCTCTTGCCGGTGCGCTTCCGCGAATGCTCGAGGAAAAAAACTTTCCGACCGGAGCGGTAAACGTGCACTTTGTGGAAGGGCCGGCAACCGGCCCTCCTCTGCTCCTGCTGCACGGCATCTGCAGCCGGTGGCAGAGTTTTTTGCCCCTCATGCCGTCACTCGTGCCGCGATGGCATGTGTACGCCATGGACTTCCGCGGGCACGGCAAATCCGGACGCACACCCGGCGCCTACCGCGGTACAGACTACGTGGTGGACGCGGTTGCCTTTCTGCAGAACGTGGTGAAGGAACCCGCCGTGCTGCTGGGCCACTCGCTGGGTGGAATTGTGGCCATGTGGATTGCGGCAGGGATGGGCAAGCAGGTGCGGGCGCTGGTGCTCTGCGACAACGTGCTCTCCCCCGAAAGCCTGCGGCAAAACCAATGCCTGCTGGCGCTGTTCAGCGCGCTGCGCGACCTGGCTCTTTCCGGCAGGCTGCTTGACGATCTGGCGGTCGCCCTGGGCGAAATCCGCCTTCCCCTGCCCGGCCGCGAAGAGCCGGTTCGCTGGGCGCAACTACCGGGCATGGATGCCGCCTTCTTTCGCTTTTTGGCGCAAACCTACAGCCAGTTCGATCCTGAGGTGCTCTCCACCATCCTCGATGGTGGCGCCACCGAAGGATGGGATGCCGACGCCATGCTGCGGAAAATCACCTGCCCCGTGCTTCTCCTGCAGGCCAACCCGGACTACGGTGCGGGCATGACCGACGCCGATGTGCGACGCGCTCTTCCTCTGCTGCAGCGGCCCACCCACGTGCGACTGAACGACTTCGGACACATGTTGCACATGGAACGCTCCGAGCCCGTGGCGCGCGCCATCTGCAATTTTCTGGAATCGCTCTAGTCCGGGATCCGGTCGCGCTCCGTCCGCAAGAGGTCCGCCAAGGTTTCGCGGCGGCGGATGAGATGAGCGGAGCGGCCCTCCACCAGCACCTCGGCGGGGCGCGGGCGCGAATTGTAATTCGAAGCCAGCGACATGCCATAGGCGCCGGCGTCCAAGACGGCCACCAGGTCGCCCTCTTCCATCCGCGGCAGCTCGCGGCCGCGGGCCAGAAAGTCACCCGTTTCACAAACAGGGCCCACGACATCAACAATGCGCCTTTTTCCTCCGCGACGGACGACCGGCACGATTTCATGGTAGGCATCGTAAAGAGCCGGCCGCATCAGGTCGTTCATGGCGGCATCCAGCACCAGAAACTGCTTGCGCCCATTCTGCTTGCGGTAGAGCACGCGGGAGAGAAGCACGCCGGCAGGAGCCACGAGCGCCCGTCCCGGCTCGAGCAGCAAGTGCGCATTCAGCCCGCGCAAGGGGTTCAGGATGGCGCGGGCATAAGGGCCAAAACCGGCCGAGGGTTCCTTGCGGTAGGGAATGCCCAGGCCGCCACCGGCGTCCACGTAGCGGATGCAGTGTCCGTCGGATTGCAACCCACGCGCCAGTTCCGCCACCTTTTTCATGGCGGCGGCAAACGGCGCCAGGCACATGATCTGGGAGCCGATGTGCACGCTGACGCCGGCAATCCGGAGACTCTTCTCTTGCGCCGCCCGCCGGTAGAGCCGCCGGGCCTCAGAGAAGCTCACGCCAAATTTGTGCTCACGCAGTCCGGTGGAGATGTAGGGATGGGTGGCCGCCGGAACATCAGGGTTCACGCGCAGGGCGACAGGCGCAGTGCAACGGAGATGGCCGGCGCGCGCCGCCAGCAACTCCAATTCAGACTCGCTCTCCACGTTGAAAAGCAAAATGCCGGCGCGCAGGGCGGCGTCCATTTCCGCGGCGGTCTTGCCCACCCCGGAAAAAACCACACTTGCTGCTGCGCGCCTGTTCGCCCGTAAGACGCGCTCCAGCTCGCCGCCAGAAACCACGTCAAACCCCGCTCCCAGGCGCGCCAGCAAGCGCAGCAGGGAGAGATTGGAGTTGGCCTTTACGGAATAGCAAACGGTGTGCGGCCGGGCATCAAAGGCGCGGTCGAAAGCCAGAAAGCGATCGCGAACGGCGTGGGCGGAGTATGCATAAAGCGGCGTCCCAAAGCGCTCGGCCAACCGGGCGAGGGGCACGCCCTCGCAGCAGAGTTGACCCTGGCGGCGCGCAAAAAAAGGTGGACGCGCGTGTGTCATAGGATGCCCGGGATTCCGCAGATCGCCAGGAGAAGAGTTTGCCGCTGCAGCACGGGTCCCATTGAATCACGGTATGGGCCGGAGGCGATAGCCGCTGGCCGCGCAGGCCGGCGCAGCCCCAAGCCTCAGCGCAGAACCTTCAAGGCAACCACCGTCTGGTCGTCAAACGCTGCCACGCCGGCGGAAAAACTGGCGACTGCGTCAAAGACGCCGGCCACGACTTCGTCCGCGGACAGGTGGGCGTGGCGCGCCACCTCCTCGTGCACGCGATCGCGGCCAAAGGGCTCGCCGTCGCGGTTGGTGGCGTCGAGGATGCCGTCGCTGAAGAACACAAACAGGTCGCCGGGCTCCGCGTGCAGATTGAATTCGTCGTAAGTGGCATCATCGAACAGTCCCAGGGGCAGGCCCGTGGCCTCCACAATTTCATCCCGCCCCTGGCGCCAGTGAATGGGGCGCGGCAGGCCAGAGTTGGCCAGTTGCAGGGTGAGTTCGGCGTCGTCCCAGATGGCATAGATCAAGGAGACAAACTGGGCATCTATGGTGCGCTCTTTCAGCGATTGATTGACCACGGAGAGCATTTCTGCGGCTCGGGGCTCGGACGCCGCGGTCGATCGCAGGAGGCCGCTGACCAGAGCAGCATAAAGAGCCGCGGCTGACCCTTTCCCGCTGACATCTCCAATGGCGATGGCGGTACGTTCCATGGAGTAATCCAGGAAGTCGTAGAGATCGCCGCCGATGGCGTGCGCCGGCGCTTAGCGCGCCGCCAGCTGTGCGTTGGGAAGCGTAGGGCAGCAAGGCGGCAGAAGCCGGAATTGCAGCTCGCGCGCCGTTGCCAGGTCGCGCTCCAGACGCTTTTCTTCGCGTTGCACGCGCTCGTACAGGCGGGCATTTTCAATGGCAATGGCGAGCTGGGCCGCCAGCGTGGTCATGGTGCGCACATGCCGTTCCGTGAAGTAGCCGCGCTTGGTGTGCTCCAGGTCGAGCACGCCGATCAGCTGGTCTTTGTAGATCAGGGGCACGACCAGCTCGGAGCGCGTTTCCGGGTTCAGCTCCAGGTAGCGCCGGTCGAGGCGCACGTCGGGCACCAGCACGGCCTCGCGGTGCTGCGCGGCATAGCCTACCAGGCCTTCGCCCAGCGGCACTTCCAGTTTCACCTGCACTTTTTCGTTGAAGCGCATGGAAAAACGGTGCTGCAGGCGGGTTCCGGAAGCGTCGGGGAGAAGAATGCTGAACATGTGGAAGTCAATCAGCCGACTCAGCAGGTCGCCGATGCGTTGCAGCAATTGATCGAGGTTCAGGATGGAGGTGAGTTCGCGGCTGATTTCGTTCAGCACGGCAAGCGTTTTGGCCTGGCGGGCCACGCGCGTGTACAGGCGCGCATTCTCAATGCCGGTGGCGATGCGCGAAGCCACCATGGTCAGAAGGCGCCGGTGCTCCTCGGTGAAGTACCCGGCTTGGCTGGCCTGAATGTCGATCACCCCAATCACGCGGTTCTTCAGAATCAGGGGCACGGCCAGCTCCGCGCGCACGCCCGGATGGGCATTGATGTAGAAGTCCACCTCGGAGACGTCGTTCACCAGCATGGCCTCGCCGCGCGCCACCGCCTGTCCCGTGATGCCGCGCCCCACCTTGACGCGCAGCCCCTCGGCCACCTCCGGAGAGTGGCCGATCTGGAAACGCATCCACAGCTCCTGCGTCTTTTCGCTCAGCAGCATGATGGCGAAGATTTCGTAGTCCAGCACCGAGCGCACCAGTTCGGCAATGCGGCCCAGCAAGGCGTCCAGGTCCAGAGTGGTGTTGACGGCGTCGGCCAGGTCGAGGAGCAGCGCCTCGTTCTTGCGCAGCGTGGCGCCGGATGGGGTGGCGGTTGGGCTCATGGAGTAGGAGACTGCCATGATATCAAGAGATGCTGGAACCAGCCCGGCGGCTGCGCAAAGAGTCGAATCTCAAGCCAGGATGCACAACGAATCGCCTAGAGCCGTTTGCAGCGCGCAAAAGAGGACGGCTAGAATGCCAGCCCACAGCTTTTTTTGAGGAATCTGCCATGCCTATGCCGGAATTTCGCATGTTGTGCGAAGAAGCCAAGAAGGAAATCGAAGAAATTGATGTCGCCGGCCTGAAGCAGTTGCAGCAGGCCGGGGACGACTTCACCCTGATTGACGTGCGCGAGCGCGACGAGCAGGCCCGGGGCGCCATCCCGGGAGCCGTACTGCTTCCGCGCGGCATCCTGGAGCGCGACATCGACCAGGTCACCGCCGACAAAGGACGCAAGCTGGTGCTCTACTGCGGCGGCGGATTCCGCTCCGCGCTCGCCGCCTGGATGCTCAAGAAGATGGGCTTCCGCAACGTGCTCTCTCTGGCCGGAGGCTGGAAGGCGTGGACGGAAGGCTCTTAGCCCGCGCGGCATCAGCGCGCGGCTGCCCGGTTGCCACGCTTTCCCATGCGGAGGAGCTATGGATCTGCGCGGAGTGAAGCTCACCTGGCTCGGCCACTCGACGTTTCGCCTGGAGACGCCGGGCGGCGCCACCATCCTCATCGATCCCTGGGTGATGGGCAATCCCATGTGCCCGGCGAGCGAGAAGAAGGTAAAAAAAGTGGACGTGCTGCTGTGCACCCACGGCCACGGCGACCACATCGGAGACGCCGTCGCCATCGTCGCCGACCACCCCAAAACGATCGTAGTGGGCGTCTACGAGCTCTGCCTGTGGATGAAGTCCAAGGGCGCGAAAAACATTGCGCCCATGAACAAGGGCGGCTCGCAGCAGGTGGGCGACATCCGTGTCACCATGGTGCACGCCGATCACTCCTGCGGCATCGAGGACGGCGACCAAATCATCTACGGCGGCGAGGCCTGCGGCTACGTCATCGAGTTCGCGAACGGCCTCAAGCTCTACCACGCCGGGGACACCAACGTCTTCGGCGATATGCACATCATCCGCGAGCTCTACGCCCCCCAGATCGCCCTGCTGCCCATCGGCGACCTGTTCACCATGTCGCCCCGCGAGGCCGCCTACGCCGCCAAACTGCTCCAGCCCAAAAGCATCGTCCCCATGCACTTCGACACCTTTCCCGTGCTCACGGGCAAGCCATCGGAGTTGCGTAAGCAGGTGGCTGACCTGGGAATCGAAGTCATCGAGATGAAGCCCGGACAAACGCAGTCGTGACGGCCAGGGTGGAGCAGGCTTTCAGGCCTGCATCTTTGCACTATGAATAATGCGGCTTTAGCCGCTGAGGGTTCCCAAATGACTGCTGAACCAGAGCGCACCTACTGGATGATGGGCGGCATCACCAACGAGCAGGTCGAAGGCTATCTCTACGACATGCTACCTGAGCGAGACGAAGTGCTGCGCGAGTTGGAACAGCAGGCGGCCGAGCAGCGCATCCCCATCGTGGGCCCGGCGGTGGGGCGGCTGTTTTACCAGTTGGCGCGCCTGATGGGGGCCAGGACCGTCTTCGAGATGGGCTCGGCCGTGGGCTATAGCACCATCTGGTGGGCGCGCGGCGTGGGCGAGGGCGGGCGCGTGATCTATACCGACGGCAATCCCAAAAATGCCGAGCGGGCGCGCAAAAGCTTTGAACGCGCCGGCGTAGCCAACCGCATCGAGGTGCGCGTGGGCGATGCCCTCGAGATTCTCTCCGAGCGCAAGCCCGAGTCCTTCGACGTCATCTTCAACGACGTGGACAAGGTGGACTACCCGCGCGTCTTCCGCCTGGCCGTCTCGCGGGTGAAAAAAGGCGGACTGTTCGTCACCGATAACGTCCTGTGGAGCGGCCGCGTCGCCGCCGCAGCAGCAGGTGAAGCCCCGCCAGAGAAATCAGCAGAGACCAAGGCCATCCTGGAGTTCAACCAGTTGCTCTACGGCTCAGGGGAACTGTTTACCACCATCCTGCCCATCAGGGATGGGGTGGCGCTGGCGGTGAAAACAGCAGCCAGTCACCACAATGAAAGCTGATGTTACATCTTTCGCCGACTATGTTGCTGCACTGGCGTATCACGAAGCACGTAACGTCCGTCATCTCGTGAACAAAGGCCACTTGGACAAGACTCCCTATCGGCTGTTGATTGATGCGCTGGAGAACCATCCGGAGAAGGCTTGGAAGCAACTGCAGCCCTTGCGACGAAAGGCGGCTGGCGCGAGTTCGGCGCAACAGGCGGAAGCCGTATTCCGTCGAAGATTCCACCTTTCGCTCGAGGATCTGGTGGCCCTTTCAGAGGATCCGAATTGGAGGGGAACGCAAACGGGCGGCAACCGATGGGTCCATATCGACCGATTTTTGATCAAGCTGCGGAGCGCAATAGATCAAAGCGACCACGAACGCACAACCGAAATGCTCGAAGTTCTTCCGCTGACTTGTCACAACACCGGGTGCCTGGGTGAAAAGCTGAAAAGACTGGACGAAAGTCTAGCTCCCATCAAATCGACTTC